>Ga0105152_10000132_pt1 | contig 18035 bp, 16 predicted proteins | sample LakBais05cmmetaG_FD_81534 | JGI IMG/M metagenome (GOLD analysis project Ga0105152, IMG submission 81534) | Lake sediment microbial communities from Lake Baikal, Russia to study Microbial Dark Matter (Phase II) - Lake Baikal sediment 0-5 cm | ecosystem: Environmental > Aquatic > Freshwater >...
AGCCCTCCGAGTGTTTCAGAAGAGTGGTGAGCTGCGCCTGAAGATGCTTGACGACGAACAGGCTCCGCCAGTTCGCGTCCGCGCCCTCCACGATCACCCACGGCGCCTCGGGGGTATTCGTCGCCTGGACGGCTTCCGCCGACACCTCGCGGAACCGATCGTACCGCGTGAAGTTCTCCCAGTCCTGGTCGGTGACGCGCCAGCGCGTCTCAGGATCCTTTTCGAGCCGCTTCAGGCGCCGCTTCTGCGCCTGTTTGCTGAGATGGAACCAGAGCTTGACGATGAGCACCCCGTCGTCGGCCAGCATCTTCTCCGTCGCGTTGATGCGCTGCATGGCGCGGGCGAAGGCGTTCTTCTTCCTGCGCTTCAGGACGCGGTCGACGATGGGCATGGTGTACCAGGAGCCGAAGAAGATGCCGATGCGGCCGCGCGGCGGGAGCTTGCGCCAGTAGCGCCAGTATTCGGGCCGGGACCGCTCCTCGTCCGAGGGCTTGTCGAAGGCCATGGCCTGCAGAAACCGCGGGTCGAACCATTCGTGCAGGAGGTTGACGGTCTCCCCCTTACCCGCACCATCCACGCCGCTGATGATGATGAGCACCGAGGCGTTGGTGGCCTTGAGGCGGGTCTGCAGGTCCAGAAGCGCGACCCGCAGCTCCGGCTCCTGCGCCTGAAACTCTTCCTTGCTGAGCGTCTGCCCGAGTTCGGCGATTTCAAACATGGCGCGCCTCCGTTGAAATTAGGAATATCCTTTTCGGGGGCCGCACGACGATCGGGGCGCCGGCCGCTCCGCACCCCGACGGAACTCATCGCACTGCCCCAGGCCCGCCCCATCAGCCCCGTACAGGCCACGCCCCCAAGACGACGGCGAGTATCCGGCACCTCGGACGCGGCTGTCAACAGGAAAGAAGCGAGGAGGCCGAGGCCCCGATGCGCCTGTCAGGGCTATCCGAACTCGATCCCGAGGCGCCCTACTTACTTGATGCGCCCGAGCTGCTTCATGATCACCTCGTATTCGACCATCTTCTTCTTCACCAGGGCCAGAGAGGCCTCGGGACCCATGAATTCGGTCTTGAAGCCGTTCTGATCCATCTTCTTCTTGACGTCCGGGTCCTTCATGACCTTGTCGAAGGCATCGGCGAGCACCTTGACGATCTCGTCCGGCGTTCCCGGAGGAGCGGCCACGCCCCGGTAGGCCCCCTCCACGATGTCGTATCCCTGCTCCTTGAAGGTCGGCACGTCGGAGAGGACTTCCATCCGCTCCTCCGAGGCGATGGCCAAGGACCGGAACTTGCTGCCGTACTGCGTCCCCATGGTGGAGTAAGTCATCAGCGCGGTCACGTGTCCCCCCAGGAGGGCGGGGATGGCGGACCCGGTCCCGCCGAAGGGGACGTAGGTCAGTGTGATGCCGGCCGCCTTGTTGAGCATGGTGGTCCCCAGATCGTTGGCGGACGAGGTGCCGCTCCCCCCCACCGTGACGGCGCCGGGAGTCTTCTTGGCGTACTCGACGAAGTCTTTCAGGGTCTTGTAGGGACTGTCAATCCGGACGAGCAGAAGATTCGGGGTGCTCTCGAACATGTAGATGTTCTTGAGGTCCAGGGTCTTGTACCCGGCATTGCCCATCTCGAGGGGCTGGAGGGCGATGTGGGGCAGGTTGTGCCCGGCGATGGTGTAGCCGTCGGGCTTGGTCTGGACCAGTTCCGCCCAGCAGAGGGCCCCGCCGCCGCCGATCTTGTAGTTGATGGCGATATCCACGCCGAGGACCTTCTTCAGGGACTGTTCCTGGAATCGGGCGGTGATGTCCGACTCTCCGCCGGGATTGAAGCAGATGTTGTAGGTGATGCGCTTGGTGGGGAACCCCGCCGTCCCGGCCGCGCCGTCCCCGACCATGGCCAGGGTGGCAAAGAGGGCGAGAAAACCGATGGCCAGTCTTTTCATGGCGTTCCTCCTGTGGTGAAAAGGGTTGCCGCTACCAGGCTGCTGAAAAGGGCCCATCTGCGGCGTTGGCACACTCGGGCGCTCGCTGCGGCGTACCCAGTGTACGCCTCACTCGGCCCATCGCGTACCGCCTGGCACCTGGACCTTTTTGAGCAGCCTGACGCAAAGCGATTCTTTCACTTCCTGAAAGACTCAATCCGGATCCTCCAGGGCAATCTCGGGTGCCTTGGCGCGCACCTGCGCCCAGATCCCCCGTCCGATCGAGAGGAGGGCCAGCGCCATGAACACGGCCGAGATGGGCCGGGTGAAGAAGATCAGCGGCGACCCCTGCGAGATGAGGAGGGACTGCCCCAGGGCGGTCTCCAGCATCTGGGCCAGGACGCTCGCCAGGACCATGGGGGCGACGGGAAAGCCGAGTTTTCGCATGAAATAGCCGAGCACCCCGAAGAGGAGCATGACCCACACGTCGAACGGCTGAAACCGGATGCTGTAGGTGCCGACCATGGCGCAAAAGACGATCATCGGCCCCAGGATGTAGAAGGGGATTTTGCAGATCTTGGCCCACATCCCGACCAGCGGCAGATTGAGGATCAGAAGCATGACGTTGCCGATATACATGCTGGCGATCACCGCCCAGACAAACTGCGGATTCTGCTGGAACAGCATCGGCCCGGGCTGGAGGCCGTACATCATGAGGCCGCCGAGAAGGACCGCCATCGAGGGGGCCGTGGGCAGCCCGAACGCGAAGAGCGGAATGAAGCCGGAGGTCGAGGTGGCGTTGTTCGCCGCTTCCGGGGCCGCAACCCCCTCGATCGCCCCCTTCCCGAACCGCTCGGGATGCTTGGAGAGCCGCTTCTCGAGATCGTAGGCCACAAAGGTCGTGACCGACGGGGCGCAGCCGGGGAGCAGTCCCAAGAAGAAACCGACCCCCGTAGCCCGGATCATCGTCCACCCGCACTGTTTGATGTCGGCCCAGGTCGGCATCCAGTTGCTGATCTCCAGTTCGCTGATGGCGGTGATCCGCTGCTCCACGTTGATCATCACTTCGCTGATCGCGAAGAGCCCCACGATCACGCTGATGAAATCCACCCCGGCGTTCAGCGTCACGGTGCCGAAGGTCAGCCGGGCGGCGCCGGTCAGCGGATCCTGGCCGATCAAGGCGGCGCCGAGCCCCAGGGCCATGGAGATCAGCCCCTTCAGCAGGGCACGGCCGGAGAGGCTGATCACCAGGCTGAGCCCCATGAACATCAGGGCGAAATATTCCGGCGGGCCGAAGACCACGGCAAACTCGGCCAGCATGGGGGCAAAGAAGGTCAGGGCGATCACGCTGAGCGTTCCCGCGACGAACGAGGAGATGGCCGAGATGGCCAGGGCCGGGCCCGCCTTCCCCTGCTTGGCCATCTCATAGCCGTCTATCGCCGTCGGCACGGACGAGGCCTCGCCGGGGATGTTCACCACGATCGCCGTCGTCGAGCCCCCGTACATGGCCCCGTAGTAGATGGCGGCCATCATGATGATCGCCGACGTCGGGGGAAGCACCGTAGTCAGGGGCAACAGGATCGCGATCCCGGAGACAGGACCGATGCCGGGCAGCACCCCGACCAGCGTCCCGATGAAACAGCCGACCAGCGCCCAGAAGAGATTCTGGAACGTCAGGGCAGTCGCAAACCCCTGGAGGAGATAGTCAAAGGAAAACCCCATAACGGCTCCTAACCTTCGAACAGGAAGCCCGCCGGGAACGAGAGCCCCAGCAGGCGGATGAACAGGACGTACGAGATGCCCCCGGTAATCAGGCCGATCGTCAACGCCATCCACCACCTCGACCGATTCAGGTACCAGATGGCGAAGGTGAGGTAGAGAAACGTGCTGAGGGGCAGACCCAGCGGATTCATCAGGGCAATGTAACCGGCCAGGCTGACGAGACTCACCACGATCGTCCGGACTCCCTCTCTGTCCGGCCACGCGATCGCGGGATCCTCCCCCCGCAGACTCCAGGTCTTGAGCGCCAGCCCGGCCCCGCACAAGAGCAGCAGACAACCGACGACGTAGGGAAAGGTGCGGGGGGAGAGGCGATGGACTCCCGCCTCCGAAATCCACGTCGATGCAGACAGCACGAAGATGCCGATCAGGGCAACGAGACACCCCGCAGTGATATCGGCCGCTCTCTGTGTCTTCACATTCACCTCCGAATATCACGCACCGTTCGAGGTAGCCCAGCCTGTCCTTATACCCGCGATGCCACCGGCAGGTCTCCGGGTGATATCACGGCCGTTTGGGTCAGCAGTGTCTTACCATGATCAAAGCGGCTCGTGATAGAGAAAACTGCGGCGCGATACCTGCGCCGGACATCGCAGCCCACGCCTTCAGGTCGGTTTTCCTCTTCGGCCGCCTCCAGTTGGCTCGCCTTCACCTGCGCCCAGAAGCCCGGCTCGATGGAGGCGGGGGGCAGGATCATCAAGAGCGCGGCGATAGCCAGTCACTCGATGCGGAACCGCTGAATAATATCCTCGGGAATCTCCAGTCCCAGCCCCGGTTGTTGCGGCGGCAGCATCCGGCCGTTCTTGATCACGGCGGGCTCCGCAAACGCCCCCGCGACCCAGGGCATGTACTCGATGGGGCCGGACGACATGACGCCGCAGGCGACCTGAATCGTACTCTCCATCATGTGGTGCGGGGCCACCGGCAACTGGGCGACATCGGCCATGGTCACCACCTTGACCATTTCGGTAATGCCCCCGACCCGGATGATATCGGGCTGCAGAATATCGACAGCATTGGCACGGACATATGCGTCGAATTCGAAGCGCGACCCCAATGTTTCTCCCATGGCTATGGGGATATCCAATGCCGCCGCCAGCCGGGCATGACCGGGGACATCTTCGCACAGGAGCGGTTCTTCGAACCAGGCAACGCCGAGCTGTTCCAGCGCACGCCCCACCCACATCGCCGTCGGGAAATCCCACTTCTGGTTGGCGTCGACGGCAATCCAGGCCCCATCGCCCAGGGCCTTGCGGACCTCGCGGACTCGATCGATGTCGACCTGGGGATTCTCGTGGCCGATCTTCATCTTGACGCCCATCATCCCCTGCGCCAGATAGCCCTCGAAGGCTGTCACCATCTCGGACACACTCATGTACAGCCACCCGCCGTCGGACCCATAGACCGGCGCACTCTCCCGGCAGCCGCCCAGAAGTTTGTAGACCGGCAAGCCGGCAATCTTGCCCTTGATATCCCACAGCGCCAGATCCACCGCCGCCTGCGCCTGGATCACCAGGCCATGGCGGCCTACCGACTGCAGCCGTCGGTAGAGCTTGTGCCACAGGCGCTCGTGGTCGAGGGCATCCTCGTCGATCAACAGCGGCGCAAAATCGTCCCGAAGGACGCAGCGGGTCGCAGTAGCGCCGCCCAGCAAGCTCCAGGCATAGCCGAGACCTCGGGTCCCGTCTTCAGTCGTGATGAAGACGATCGGCATGTTGATGTGACTGACCGGACCGCCTTTCTTGCCGCTGGAGGACCCCGACTGCATCGGGCGTGGCAGCGGCATACGCAGGAGTTCAGTCCTTACGTCCGTGATACGCATGGCAGTCCTTTCTCTCGTGATGTATGCACGGGACAAGGCGCCGCACACCTGCGTGCATGATCGATCGTCAACCGGCGCCATGCCCCTCCGTGCGGACTCCGGTTCGGGCCCGGTGCAGAGGCCCGCATCCGACTACGGCTTGAGCTTGAGCACCCGCTCGGCGATGGCGTCGCCCATCGCGCTGCAGGACGATGTCCCGCCCAGGTCGTAGGTCCGGACCTTCCCCGCCTCCAGCACGTCCTCGCAGGCCTGCTCCACCAGCTCGGCCGCGCGCTCCTCGCCCAGGTGCTCCAGCATGAGCTTCCCGGCGAGAATGGTGGCGACCGGGTTGGCCTTGTTGAGTCCGCCGTGCTTGGGGGCCGAACCGTGAATCGGCTCGAACATGGAGACGCCCGCTTTCCGATCGGGATTGATGTTGCCCCCCGGCGCGAAGCCCATTCCCCCGACGGTGGACGCCGCCAGATCGGAGATGATGTCGCCGAACATGTTCGGCGCCACGACCACCTGGAACCATTCGGGCCGCCGAACGAACCACATGGTGGTGGCATCGACGATGGTCTTCTCCAACTCGATGGTCGGGTACTCCATCGCGACACGATCGGCCGTCTCGAGCCAGAGTCCGTAGATCTTGGTGAGCACGTTGGCCTTGTGGACGACCGTGACGCGGCTCAGCTTCTTCCGCTTGGCCAGCTCAAAGCCGTAGCGGATCACGCGCTCGGCGCCCCGGCCCGTCATGGCCCCGATCTGGTAGGCCATCTCGTCGCCGGGCTCCAGGTCGATGTCCACCTTGAACCGGGCCTTGAAGAGCGCCCGCTGGAGCGTCAGCTCCTCGTGGCTCTGCCGCCCGGAAAATCGGGCGCCGAGGCCGATATAGAAGTCCTCGCTGTTCTCCCGCACGACGTAGAAGTTGATGTCGTGGGCCTTCTTGCCGGCGAGCGGAGAGGTCACGCCGCGCAGAAGCTTGGCGGGCCGCAGGTTGATGTACTGGTCGAAGTAGAACCGCATCCAGAGCAGGGCGCCTGCCTGTTCCACGGATTCCGGGACACGTGGGTCGCCGACGGCGCCGAAGTAGACGGCGTCGTGTTTCCCGAGCGCGGCCATGTCCTCCTCGCTCATGAGCGTGGGGAGACCCTTCCGGTGTTTCAGCCAATGCTCGGCCCCGAACGGGTACTCCTTCCAGTTCCAGGTGATCCCCGCGACCTGGGCGACCGCATCCATCACCTTCTTACCTTCCCGCAGGACCTCGGGGCCGATGCCGTCTCCAGGAATCAGGGCGATGCTGTAGGTTGTCACGATGGCCTCCTTGTGGCTTCATGAGCGGGTGCGCGGTTGCGGCGCGTCCAGACGAGGAAACGCCTCCTGACCGAGACCAATACAAGTATCGCGCCATCCCACCCCAAGAAGCGGCTGTCCCGTAACCTCTTGAAATTGTGTAGGAATTCTTGGGACTTCTCGCTATAGTCACTCCTGTCGGTGTTGCCTCATGTCGTCAATGTTGCGCAACCGATGCTACATCTGCGACTTCCTCTGCGAAGGAAAACCCCATGAGTATCGTGTTCATCGCACCCGATGCAGACCTCGCTCGGCGGTATCGGCAGATCCTTGCCGCTGTTCCAGACCAGGTTGAAGTCGTCGAGGCCCTGCTCAGCGAGGCGATTCCCCTCGCCAGGCAATTGGAGGAGCAGGGGGCGGAGGTCTTCGTTGCCCGCGGCGGCACGGCCATGTTGCTCCGGCGAGCGGGCATCAAGAGCCCTATCGTCGAGATTCACTTGACGAGCGCGGACATCGTGCAGGCCTTGACCGAAGCGAAGAACAAGGCGCATTCGGATCACCCCGCCATCGCGATCGTCGCCTTTCCTGGGATGATTCAAAACCTCCTCGACTTCTTGCCCCTGCTCAGCCTCCCTCTGGCCTGCCACGCACTCACCTCCGAGGAAGATGCGCCTCGCCGCGTGGAGGAGGCGATCGTCGCCGGAGCGCAAGTGCTCCTGGGCGGAGCCATCACGGTCAAGATCGCCCGGGATCGGGGGGTGCCCGGCGTACTGTTGCAGTCGGGGGAGAAGTCAATCCGGCAGGCCCTCGAGGAGGCTCGACGCATCGTGTACGCCCGGCGCATCGAGGCCCGCCGGAGCAACGAGCTCAAGGCGATGCTGGAGTACGCCTACGAGGGGATCATCGCGATCAACAGCGAGGGCAGGGTGACGGTGTTTAATCCCATCGCCCAGTCCGTGACAAGCATCCGACAGGAGAAAGCGCTGGGCGGTCTCGCCGATGAGGTGATCCCGTCGATCCGGCTGACGGACGTCCTGCGGAGCGGGAGCGAGAACCTGGGGGAGATCGTCGATTTCGACCGTGCCAAGGTCGTGGTGAATCGCATTCCGATCCGGGTGGGTGGGGAGATCGTCGGGGCGGTGGCCACTTTCCAGGACATCACAAAGATTCAGTCGATGGAGGAGCGGATCCGTCGGGAAATCTACAGCCAGGGGCATGTGGCGAAATTCACCTTCGGCGACATCTGCGGCAGCAGCCCCGCGCTGATGGCGGCGATCGACATCGCAAGACAGTATGCTCGGGTCGACTCGACGGTCCTCATCTCCGGGGCGACGGGCGTCGGGAAAGAGCTGTTCGCGCAGAGTATCCACCGGGCTTCCAGCAGGAACGGAGGACCATTTGTCGCCGTGAACTGCGCCGCCTTGCCGGAGACGCTCCTAGAGAGCGAACTCTTCGGCTATGTGGAGGGGGCCTTCACGGGGGCGCGACGCAAGGGAAAGCCGGGTCTCTTCGAGCTGGCCCATCGCGGCACGATCTTTCTCGACGAAGTCTCCGAGATCCCGCTTAGCCTTCAGGGACGGCTGCTTCGCGTCCTGCAGGAGCGCGAAGTGATCCGGCTGGGTCATGATCGGGTGATCCCGGTCGACGTGCGCATTCTGTGCGCGACGAACAGGGACCTGCGCCAGCTTGTCGAGGAGGGAAGCTTCCGGAGGGACCTCTACTGGAGGCTGAACGTGCTGGGTCTTTCCATCCCGCCGCTTCGGGAACGACGCGATGACATCCTGCCGCTGATGCGGCATTTCCTCGACCCTATTTCCTCGACCGGCCATCACGGGATCGTCTTCACCGACGATGCCCTCGCCTTCCTCGACCAGTACCCGTGGTCTGGAAACGTGCGCGAACTGAGAAACCTCTGCGAGCGCCTGGTCGTGGTGCGCACAGGGAACTCCGTGGATGCTGCGTTCTTGTCTCACCTCATGGAGTATGCCGAGCCAACCAGACCCCTCCGGGTCGGCTCCAAGGGCGGTGAGGAGATCGAATGGGCCCTCGTGGAGGCCCGAGGAAATGTGAACCGGGCGGCCGAGATCCTGGGTATTCATCGTGCGACGCTCTGGCGGAAGCGCAAACGGCTGTCCCGCGTGAAGAGCAGGTGACGACAATCGGCGCCTGTGAAGTCGCGACCCAGGCGATAGGAATTTGTTTTTGGGGGCCGCGCGACGATCCAGATGCCGGGCCCGACGGAACCTCGGCAGGCCCCTGCGCGGGCCGGCTCCCCGCCGCTCACGCCGTACCCCTGCACTCGCGTGGAGTATCCTGCACCCCGAACGTGGGTGTCAAGGGCAAGAATGGGGCGGCACCGATCTCCCGTGGATGGGCGCCGGGCAGACCCCGGTGACCTCAGGCTCTGACGGGGCGACCTCCCTGATCACGCGGCAAGGAGACCCGTTGCAGGGGATATGGCAACGGGTACCCCTGCGGGCGGGCTGTGGAGGTGGGCGGGCCACACCCCGAGGTACGTCAGGATCTTTTCGATAACCTCGGGCTGATGGGGCGTTTTCCAGCTAGGTCTTGAAGATGTCCACCGCGAATGGATTGTCCGAGCGGATCGGCTCAACCTCTACGCCATAGGCATCGCGGAAGGCCCGGCCCGATACGCGGCGAGGGGACCATTTGATTTCAAAAGCCCGCAGGCCGTTCCCCTGTTTCACGACCAGGTCCACCTTCGACTGCGCCCGCGTGCGCCAGAAGAAAGGCTCCGCCGGTGAGCCGAGCAGGGCATTGCGCTTGGCCACCTCGGCGATGACCCAGTTCTCCCACAACGCGCCGATGTCGGGCCGGAATTCGTCGGTCGAGAGCGCGTTGAGCAGGGCGTTGCGGATGCCCGTATCCCAGAAAAACACCTTTTGGCTCTTGGCGATTTCCTTGCGGGGATTGGTGCTGAATGACGGTAGCCGGAAGATGACGAAGGTCTGTTCCAGCAGATCCAGGTATCGTTCCACGGTCGGTCGCGCCATCTGAAGCTGGGTGGCCAGTTCGTTGACCGATACCTTCCGGTTGCGACCGGTCAGGCTCTCCGCCGCCTGGTCGAGCAGATCCAGCGAGGAGGAGCCGAGCAAGAGGAACTTCGCGGGCAGACGCGCGTCGTGCCGGCCCTTGATGATGCGGGACGCCTCGGGCAGACGCTGCGCCTCGTCAATCACCAGCACCGGCGGGTTGCCGAGCGAGCGCAGGGCATCGCTGGGCGCCAAAGCGGCGGCGGCCCGGAAACGCGCCTTGTCCGCCTCGCCATCGAAGTTGAGGAAGACCGCGCCCTGTCCCTCCAAATTCCGAAATCCGCACTCGGAAGAAGAAATCGTTCCACCGGGATGTCGTTGTCACGCCTCTCCTCCTGGAGAACGGTGTCTACAGTTGGCGCGTGTTGTCGGATTGCCGGCCGCCTCGCGTGCCCGATTCAGCGGCATCATATCCCCGGAATTCGTGGACGTGTCAAGATGAAAGTCGGCGCGGGATCACGCAAAGCAGGCGGGATAGCGCCGCGGGTGGGGCTTCCGGCGCTGGTAGGCCCGGGCCAACTCCAGGAAGATCTCGAGATCGTGGGTGAGGTCCCCGCCTTTCCCGTCGAAGTAGAAGTTCCTGATCGGGATCCCGGCATGCTCCTGGCTCTGGCGGGGATAGAGGGCCTCGGAGACGATGCCGTTCATGCACGAGAAGGGACTGATGTCGATGAGGCCGTCCGCCCCCTTGCGGAAGAAGTAGTCCACCTTCCCCGCCGAGATGACCATCTCGCCCGCCGCCCCCGCCTGGGGGAGGTAGCGGTCTCCCGCCCGCAGGATCTCCTCGATCTCTTCGGGTTCCTCGTACCCCCGGAAGTCCTCGACGAAGAGATCGCGCAGCGCCATCTCGTCGGCGTGCTGGATGTGATCCCGGAGCTTGGCGCCCAGCATGGCAAGGGAGAAGCGCTTCCCCTCGCGGCGCAGACAGTACTCCTGATCGTTGTTGCAGTACCAGACCCATTCGCTGATGTCGGAGAGCCAGGCCTCGCCGCCGCAGGCCTCCAGGCGCCGAATGAGGTCGTCGTTGCTGAACTCGTTCAGCCGGCAGAAGATCTCCCCCTGGATCCCGATGAGGAGCCGCCCCTGTTCATAGCGGGCGGGAATGGCGCGGAACCGCTCGCGGACCCGGGTCAGCGTTGCCACCAGGGCCTCGAGACGGTCGCGGGGGCGCGTCCCCGGCGTCTCCAGCGTCGCACGGATCTCTCGCAAGGAGATGGCACAAGCCGCGTCGGTGTCCCCCGAATGGCGTTCGTAGGGCCGCGTCCTGAAGAGCAGTTTGCGCAGGATGTCCGCGGCCACGAAGCCGCGCCACGCCGTCCGGGTGAACTCCGGCCCCAGCGTGCCCACCTGCTGGTAGCCGTCCCCGCTGGTGGGGGAGATGATCAGGACCTCCGGATATCCCAGATCCCGAAAGACCTTGCGAATGTACGGGGCGTACTGGCCGAAGCGGCACGGCCCCTCCGTCGTGGGCATCATGAACGCGGTCGTCCCGGGATCGAACCCCGGCGCCTCGGCCACCTTCAGGTATTCGCCCAAGGTCACCTTGGCCGGCAGGCATTCCTCCCCCGCCAGGTGGCGCGCCCCCAGCTCCAACGTCCGGGCGTCCGGGGGCGGCAGGACCACGGCGTCCACCCCGACGGAGCGCAGGGCGGCCGCGAGGCACTCGGCACCGCCATCCGTCATGCGGTGAATGTACAGGCGGCGGGCCATCAGGCCCGCGCCGACGTGTGCCACCATCGCAGCATCCCCTTGCTGTCCAGATAGGCCTCGCAGCGGGTGAGCACCCCGGCGTCGTTGCTGTGGCCGTCGAACTGGAGACTGAGGAAAGGCTTCCCACACGCGTCCCCCAGAAAGTGCTTGATGTAGGAATCGGGCCCGCACTTGAAGTTCGTGACGTAGATGATGTGCAGGTTTGGATAGCGTGCCGCCAGCTTCCCTGCGGCCAGGATGCGCCGTCCCGAGTACCAGTACATGTTGTCGTTCACGTCCCGGATGTCCTCACCGGAAAGAGGCAGGCAATCTGCGGGCAGGACATTGATCCCGTAGTAGTCCCGGAGCTTCCCGGGGACATCCAGGTTGATCGCCCGGTCGTGCAGGTTGTAGGGACGTCCCACGAGGACGATCCCCGGCTCGCCGGTGGCCTGGAGGGTCGCCAAGGCCTCCCGTCCCGCCGACTCCACCGCCTCGCGGAAAGCCCGCTGCGCGGCGAATCCGCGGGCCACCGCGCGGAGCGTCCGGACGAGCCCAGCCCCCAGCGCGCGCCCCAGCGGGAGGAGCTCATGCGCGACATGCTCTTCGCCCAGCCGGAAGTGCGCCGTGGGAGCCAGGATCCGGTCTCGCACGTCCGCGAGGCGCGGGACGCTCCGTACCACGAAGGGAAGGGTCTGGGCCCACGGACACATGTGCGAGTCGACAGCGTCCGGCGTCGCCTCGGCATTGATCGCGTTGGGAAGGAGGATCCATTCGGCCCCCTTGTCCAAGAGGTCCTTCACGTGGCCATGCGCCACGCGGATCGGGTAGCAGGGCTCCGCCACGGTCAGGTCCACGCCGTCGTGGGCGATCTTTCGATTGGTCTCGTCCGAGAGGACAACGGCGCATCCCAGCGCTTCCAGGAAGGCGCGCCAGAAGGGAAACCGGTCGTGGAAGAACATCGCCTGGGGGATCCCGATCCGCGGACCCGATCCCACGCGGCCACTATACCCATGCAGCAAGTATCCGCGGCGCAAAGCCATCAGGTCGGGAATCACCGGCCGTCGTTCCGTCCGCGATCGCTTCCGGAACTTGTCGCTGCACTTGTCGCCCCAATAGGTCTTGACGCCCTCGACGGTGAACTCCTGCATGTCGCAGACATTGGAGCAGGTCTTGCACACAAACTCCCGCAGCGAGTAGCGCACGGCGCCAAGGTCGAAGCCGCGGAATGTGGTGGGGCGACCGGTCCCCCGCACCTTGTCCCGCGCCAGCAGGGCCATGCCGATGGCCCCGATCACCCCGTTGTGGGGCGGGACAATGATGCGCGTGCCCAGCAGACCGGCAAAGGCCGCGGCCACGGCATCGTTGTAGGCCGTCCCCCCCTGGAAGTAGATCACCTGCCCGATCCGCCGCCCGCGCACCACGCGGTTCAGGTAGTTGAGGACCACGGAGTAGGCCAGGCCGGCCACCAGATCCTCGCGCGCGGCGCCCCGCTGCTGCCAGGCGTTGACATCCTGTTCCATGAAGACCGTGCACCGCTCGCCCAGGCGGACGGGATTCCGGGACTGGAAGGCCAGCCGGGCGAACTCGTCCTTGATGGAGAGACCCAGGCGCTCGGCCTGCTCTTCCAGGAACGAGCCGGTGCCGGCGGCGCAGGCCTCGTTCATGGCGAAATCCACCACCACGCCGTGCTCGATGGCGATGAACTTGGAGTCCTGCCCGCCGATCTCGAAGATCGTGTCCACCGGCTCGTCGAGGAGCGTCCGGCTCACGTACATGGCGCCGGCCTTGTGGGCCGTGATCTCGTCATTGATGGTGTCGGCGCCCACCAGCTCGCCGATCAGCTCCCGGCCGGAGCCCGTCGTGCCCACCCCCAGGACGCGGATGCGATTCCCCAGCGCCTCGGCAATCGTCTTGAGGCCCGCGCTCACCACCTCGACGGGACGGCCCTCGGTCCGGACGTAGATCTCGTGCAGGACCTCGGCGGCGTCGTTCAGGACGACCAGGTTCGTGCTGACCGAGCCGACATCGATCCCCAGGTAGGCGTCCTGCGTCTCGCCGTTTTCGGGCAACCGGTGCGGCCGGACCCGGTCCCGCAGCAGAAGGACATTGTCCAGACTCAACGGTTTCGCCGTGACCCCATTGCCGGCGCCGGCCGTGACGGCGCCGGGCGAGCGGATCGCCGTGCCCCCGGCCCGCCCATTCGTCCCCTCGCTGAGGAGCAGCGCCGCCCCGATGGCGCCGAACCAGGCGTACGCCTCGGGGACGAAGAGTTGCCGGTCGTCGAACGTGAACAGCTCGCGGAGCGCCTGGACCACCCCCGCGTTCCTGGCCAGGCCGCCGATGAAGGCGACGGGCGGCACCGCCGGCTTGCCCTTGGTGATGCTCCCCTTGAAGTTCCGGGCCACGGCGTCGCACAGGCCGCGCAGGATCTGGGGCGGGGCGTAGCCCTTCTGCTGGGCGTGGATCATGTCGGACTTGGCGAAGACCGAGCAGCGGCCGGCCACCCTGGCGGCCGAGGGGGCGGAGCAGGCGATGGCGCCTACCTCCTCGACATCGTAGCGCAGGCGCGTCGCCTGCTGGTCGATGAACGATCCGGTCCCCGCGGCGCAGTCCCCGTTGGTCTCGTAATCCAGGATGCTGTTCCGGCCGGAGGCGGGATCGGGCTCCAGCCGCAGGAACTTGGACGACTCCCCACCCATCTCGAAGATGGTGGCCACTTCGGGATGCAGGAAGCCGGACGCTGCGGCAACGGCCTTGAACTCGTTGACCCGATCGAGCGACCAGCGCTCCTGCAACAGGCCGGCCCCCCGCCCGGTGACGAGCATCCGGTCCCAGGTGACGCCCCGCACGTGTTTCTGGATGGCGGCCACCATCGCCTCGGCGGTCCCCAGGGGATCTCCCAGGGCCCGGCGATAGCGCGAGATCAGGAGCGGCCTGGGCGCGGAGAGCCAGGTGAAGTCCCCATCGCCGGCCAGGCGATCCAGGTCGTCGCGATCCTCGGGATCTCCGAGGATTGCCGCCTTCACGCTGACGGCACCGACATCAATGCCGACGCTCACACGCATGGGGGATTCACGACGGGGTGCAGGCCTGGTCAGTGGCGGGCCGCACCCCTGTTAGGAAGGTTCGAACGATCTCAGGAGCCGGACCAGGGGACCGACGGCGATCAGTCGAGGCCAATATCCCGCATCGGCTTGGTGCAGATTCGTCTTCTGCTTCTCGGCCTTGAGGGATTCCTCGAACCTCGCCGGGCGCTGGGCCGCCTCGTCCCTCAGGCCTTTCACGCCATCGCTGAGGTCCTTGATCCTCCGCTCCTCCGGGGGCGGCTCGAAGGACAGCACGGCCTGCAGTTCGGGATCGACCCGCAGCTTCGCCTGGCAACACGGGGAGACGATTTCGAAGGGCTCAAGGGGTTGTTGGCTCATCGCCTCCTCCGTGATCGCTACCACCTCATTCTTACCAGGACGCATCCTCGCTGCCCCGCGTCCCGCGGGGTTGCCCAGTTGCCAGATTGCCATGCAATTCTTGGCGACCTTGGCGCACCAACGGCGGTGCCGTTGGTACCGTAGGAATTTACTTTTTGGGGCCGCGCGGCGATCCAGGTGCCGGGCCCGCCGGAACCTCGGCAGGCCCCTGCGCGGGCCGGCTCCCCGCCGCTCACGCCGTACCCCTGCACTCGCGTGGAGTGTCCTGCACACCGAACGTGGGTGTCAAGGGCAAAACTGGGGTGGCACCGGGCGGACCCCGGTGACCTCAGGCTCTGACGGGGCGACCTCCCTGATCACGCGGCAAGGAGACCCGTTGCAGGGGATATGGCAACGGGTACCCCTACGGGCGGACTGTGGAGGTGGGCGGGCCACACCCCGAGGTGCATCAGGATCTTTTCGATCGCCTCGGGCTGTTCGATGCAACGGTACCAGCCATAGTACCGCACCAGGTGCTCCCCGGCGTTCGGGATATGCGCGGTCAGGACGGCCAGCCAGTCGCACGCCGCAAAGACCGCGCAGTTCCGCTTCCGCCCCGGGGGCATCTGGGACCGGGAGATGACGGTCCCGGTCCTGGAATTCAAACGAGATTGTCCCCCACCCTCGGGTCGGCTAACGGAGTTACTCGCCTTCCCCCGCCAGACGCCGAACGGCGACTAACACCTCCGGAGCAACGTGGAGGCCAGCCCCGACCGCCTGGTCGAGGAAGGGTTGGAGATGCGCCAATCGCCCGTCCTTCTTGGCCGTGAGAAGGACACCCAGTGTCCCTCGAACGGGGATGGCGAGTGAAGCAGCGCATTTTCGCGAGGCGAGGTCATCGAGAATGACCTCGAAGCCTCGGCCCCTCACGGCCCAGGAGAGGACGTGAGCCTCTCCAGCGCCGAGATCCCAGGCCGCGACGACCGGCTCAATGGGGCTCGCATCTCGAATGAATCTGATCCCCGTGCCGGATATCCAGGTCCGAGCCTGGTCGGCCTCTGGGCCTTGGCTCACCTCTTCCGCCACGGCGGCGGGAACGATAAGATTTTCGGCTAATTCGGGCAGGAGATGCAACAGGGAAAGCTTGCCCAGGATGATCAGAGGCGAGGCGTTGACGACCCAACGCCTATTCACGAGCAACTTCCTCTGCGAGTTGGTCTGCCGTCACTTGAAAGGGCGACACCCCGAAGCGCCCCAGCGCATCTAGGAACTCGTGGCGAGTAACACCGGCTATTTCCGCACCTTTGGATTGCGACACTAATCCAAGTTCATACCACTTGACGGCGGCCGCTAGGCGCATTTCCTTGACGAACAACTCAGGCGTCGTCCGTAGCGCCGAAAACGCCCCGTCTGGCAATTCAACTAAGACTCGGACCGCCATGGCTCCACCTCCTCCTCCGGAATAGGCTTTTTGACGTTATAAGCGTGACGCAATAAGCTGGTTGAGAGAAACCCCTTCTTCGGCGCTTTTGATGGCCAGTTCGCGGTGTTTTTCCGGGGCAATCCTCAGGGTGATATGTCCCCGGAATTTCTTCAGGCCTAACGGCTCCGGGATAGGTTCGCTTTCTTCCTTCAACCATTGGATGGATTCGTCAACGACATGTTCGATTTCCCTGAGGGCCTCATCGAGCGTGGCGCCATGCGCGGCCAACGAGGGGAACTCCAGGCAACGGGCCACGTGGCAGCCGTCCTCTTCCGACCATGCGATGCGGTAGGTATATTTGCTATTTTTCATGTTGCGCCTCCAGTTTTTCCATGGCCCTCTTGACGTCTCTGACCTGGTATGGTTTGGCCATCTTGCCTTCCTTTTGCAGGTTGATCCTCGGATCGCCCCTCCATGGGGTCTTGAAGATATGATGGCTGCCTCTGATTCTCGGTCCTCCGAAAAGCTTGCGGCAGATGACCAAGAGATCTTCAAACGACACATTGCAAGGGCTGTCGAGGATGTTTTTCTTCATGAAGTGTGTGATAGCGCATATGCTATCATTTGTCAACCGAAAGATAGGCAGGAGTAGTCATGAGATGAAGAACAGTGGAATTTTTCAGAAGCTGTCTACGTTGATGAAAGCCCCCCCATTTTCGGTGATAGGGGGCGGGTGACAGGAATTCTTTCGGGGCCGCGCGACGATCGGGGCGCAACCCCCGCGGGACCCAAGCCACGACTCCAGGCCGGCTCCAGCAGCGCACTTCATGCCGCATCCTCTGGGTGAGGGAGAGTATCTGGCGCCCCGGACGCGGCTGTCAACAGGAAAGGGATGGAGGACATCAGCGGCGGATGCGCAGCGGGTGGCCGCCGCGGCATGCGGGATTCCCGCTCGCGGCGGCCGACCGCCGGAGCCGGCAAACGGAGTATGCGGCAATGGAGTGTGCCGGCGGACTGTGGGCGTGGACAGGCCAGAGCTCGAGGGGAGTCGATTATGAATCCAGTAAATGAGATGCGGCCCATTCACCCCGGTGAGGTCCTGCGTGAGGAGTTTCTCGTTCCGCTGGGAATGAGTGCGCATGTCCTGGCCCTGGGACTCGAGGCCCCGGCGCCACGCATCAATGATATCGGCGGGAGCGGCGCGCCATTACCCCAGATACGGCACTCAGAGTGGCCCGCTATTTCGGCAGCACTCCGCAATTCTGGCTGAACAGGTTGAAGGGCTCGGGACGAAGGCTCAGCCGAGCGGCGCGTCCAGGCGCGTTCGCGACGGAGGCGGACACCTCGCTGAATTCCGCGATGGTCGTCGAGTCCTTGTCGCCCGCCAGGGCGTCGCGCCAAGCAGTCCGCGCTTCACACCATCCGGAAGAGCGACCCGAGGGTGCGGCCGAGGAGCTTGTTGGCGAGGAGCATGGAGGCGAGAACCGCGACAGTGAGGAGGGTCCCCAGGGCCGACGCCGGGCCCAGCAGGTCCGCGAGCAGGTACTCGTAGATCGCCACCGTCATCGTCTTCCAGCGGGCCGAGTAGAGGATGATGGTGGTGGACAGCTCCCCCAGGAGCGTCGAAAAGGTGATGCTGGCGCCCGCCAGCACCCCGGGGAGCATCAGGGGAAACG
>Ga0105152_10000133_pt1 | contig 18014 bp, 12 predicted proteins | sample LakBais05cmmetaG_FD_81534 | JGI IMG/M metagenome (GOLD analysis project Ga0105152, IMG submission 81534) | Lake sediment microbial communities from Lake Baikal, Russia to study Microbial Dark Matter (Phase II) - Lake Baikal sediment 0-5 cm | ecosystem: Environmental > Aquatic > Freshwater >...
CTCCACGCCCACCTATCTCACGTAGTGTGCCTACCCACAGCCGCGTAGATCGTGAGCAGCAGCTCTGAGTCGTCGATTAATCGGTAAAGCGGTGTCCTACCCGAAAGCTTTTCGCTCTCGAATAGGATGATAGGGACGCCGTCTCCCCGTTTCTCCATTAGAAATTGTCTACCGACTGACTGATCGTCTTCCCCGACGGGGCAACGGGCTAGGAGACTCGTGGCGAGCTCATTTCTAGTCGCCTGACGGAGGGGAAGGCTGTCAATTGTTACTGTGTTTGGCAGGGTGCCCGGCGAGTACAGTTCCAGGCGATCATCAAAAATGAATAGGCGAATCTTGGAGCCGTGTATCGAGTAGTCCCGATGCGCAACGGCGTTCACCACAGCCTCGAATATTGCCCGCTCGCTAAACTGCGGGGTTTCTTGGCGACCTGGAACCTTTACTGCAGCAACCCTCATATTGCGTTTGGCGAAAGCCAACGCGCCTGCCACTTGCCCGTCGAGCGGCCCAGTGATTTGAGACCCGTCGGCTTGGTAATTGGAGTCCTGACGCGCGCCCGCGTAGCGGACAGCCTCAATGAATGCGCCTGGGAGCCATCTCTCGGGGTGCCGAGAGCACAAAAGGACACCTCCTACAGTGCCTCTCTCGACACCAGTATCATCTTGCGTGAGGATTCTGAGTTTTCGTAGAACCGAGGCCGGGTCTCCGGATACGGTCGTGACGAAGCGTCGCCACAACTCCTCGTCCATGTCGCTGAGAGATGTCTCGAGGACGGCCTGCTCATCGAAGCGAATGACGCGAGCTTTACTTCGCTGTTGAAACAGTCGGGCGAGCTGGTCAGGCAGCAACTCCCGCTTCGAGCTCCCTTGCCGCCAGAAGTAGCCATCTGGACTCCTGTGAACAAACAAACTTCGCGGGACTTCGACTTTGAGAATTGGTCGGAGGTTGCCCAGAGTGTCAGGCAACTCCATGCGAATGATACGCACGTTCAGGGGGGGTTGGATGTGAATGCTGCAGATCTCTCGCACGAATGTTTCGAGCGCGTCCAGTTTCTCTATAGGAATACCCTCAATGTCATGCGTCCTGTCGTCTACACCAAGTACGCACACGCCATCGTTGGTGTTTCCCATTGCAGCAAGCTCATCAGCAAGCGAATCGCGGTGTGGGCCGACTACCCTGTCTCCATCGAAACGGACCGCCTTTAGCTCAAGAACAGAGTCTTCCCCAAGTCGGATCTTCCGCAAAAGTTCCTCTACAGAATCAAACATCCGTGGCTCCCAGTCCGATTCTTTGGTACCGACGCTCGAAGGCTTCTCGCCCGCCCTCCATGATCCGACAGATCTCGTCCCGGACAGCCTGCTCCTGCAGTCCGCCTTGTGTGACAATCCTGGTTTGGCCGCCCCTGACATCCAAAGCCAGAACTAGCTCCGCATCACCGTTCACAACAATGTTGGCGTTGTGCGTAACAACTATGATTTGTCGACTCTGCTTCCTCTCACGAAGCTGTTTGACGATGAGGTCGTAGATCAGGTGGTTGTCCAAATCGTCTTCGGGCTGGTCAAGAACCATCGGTTCCTGACCATAAGACAACAGGAACGCCAGGATGGCGGCTGTCTTTTGTCCGGGTGAGCCTTGCTCGATTGGTCGGAAGTCACGTCCGTCAGCACGCGGGCTGTAACTGACTCGCAGGGAGTCATCTGGAAACCAGCAATCGAGCCGGTCGAATACTTCAGGTTTCAGGCCACTCAGATATCTGCTAAACCGCTGATCCTGGAGATGTAAAGCACGTGACACAGCACCGTGAGAGACGTTCGCGAGGGCCTTCTTCCGCTCGTCTAGACGTTTCTCAAACTCCGCCTGGCTTATAGAGTCGGGGTATCCGCGGTACAGGTCGGCCAGAACACCGCTCCGACCATCCTCAGACCAGATATCGCTTTGGAAGGTTGGCCGTTCCCTTCCGATCAGTTCGCGGAATTGTGATTCCGCACCGTCCCGGTCACCATAGGTAAGAACTTCAACTCGCACATGCGGATTGGGCCCCACAAAGGTCTTGAGGAAACTCATTCGACGTTGACTTAACTGCTGGCGCAGCGTGAGGAGTCTACCGAGGCTATCCGATGCTTGCCTCTCAATTCCCGTTAGGGTCTCGCGCGTGCTTCGTATGGTGGCGAGCTTCTGCTCAAGGCGCTGGCGTTCCTGGACGAGACGGCCGTACTCGCTCGGATCTCCCGCCTGCGCGCCTTTGAGCGTCTGGATTAGGGAAGAGTATTGGTTTTCGGCGTTTCGCTGAGAACCTTGCCAATCACACTTCGAAAGGCCATTGACCCAATTCTGAAAGATCGAATCTGCCTCAGTGGCAAGCGCCAAGATTTTTTCTCTGACCTCGGCGAGTCTGTTCAAGGTTACCCGTGCCAGGTCAAGAACGGACGAATCGATCTTACTTTGAGGGTCGAACAGTTCTAGCGCCACCGTAGACGGAACCCCGCGTGCCACTCCACGCAATTCTTCGCCGATCCCAGAAAAACCTTCCTGCCACGCCTCAGCATTCTTCTGCTGGCGGCTCTTAAGCTGATATTCTCGCAGGATGGCAGCATGCCCCGCCTTCTCAAACACGGCCAGCTTCCTTTTTACATCGTCCAGTTCACCCTTGATTCGCCCCTCCTCTTCCAGACTAGCCTTAAGTTCGCGAGCCTTAGCGCGCAGGGCCAAGAAGCGGCTTTCTTCTTCGCGCCATCGCTGATTCCATTCGGCCCGCCCCACTTCAACCGAGTCGTCAACAATTTGGAGAAGCGCCTGTGGAGCCTCTGCCATCTCGAAGATCTGCTTCTGACTGTAAATGCGAATTGGAAAGCGACTTTTGACATCACCCGTGACCTTGGTCCAATTCGCGCTGACCTGGGCCTCTTCGATGGGCTCAAGTGTTCCTGCCTGGTCCCAACGAATGCGAAACCGCGTACCCTCCTTTCGGTAGACCACCGCCAACCGAGTGGCATGCGTGAGTAGGCCGGGCGCGTCGCGAGTTCCGGGCACTTGCTTGAGGGCATCAAAAAACTCAGTCCGTAGTTTCTCCGGCAACTCATCCTCACGCCTAAAAGCAATCCGGATGCACTCTAGGATTGAGGACTTCCCGGTTCCTCGGCCGCCGATGATGGCATTGAGCCAAGGGTTCAGCTTCACTTGAAGGGGTGAGCCTCGGCCGATGTATTTCATGTCTTGGATCTCAATGGATTCGAGTGTGTGGGAGGCATGAGCGTTTGGGTCCTCTGATATGCTGTCCCCCGGCATCACCGACAATGGTCCGTCCTGAAGCGCCAGCCGGAGCCCACCTAGGTCGGGTCGGGTCATCTTTATCCACGTAAAGCGGCGCCCGATTTGGTCGAGCGCGTGCGCATCGGAGGATTTAAGAATCGCAAGTAGACCGATATTTCGTCTGTATTCCGGCTTAGTGTTATCAACATAAGCTAGCAATCCTTGGTCTCCGACGTTCATCTCCACGCCGTGAAGATCGGGCGACGTAATAATGCTCTGGAGACTCTGATTTGGCGGTGTCTCCTTCAGCAGACCCTTGGAGTCGTCGGCATGCGCAGCTATGCAAATCGCGCCTCTTTCAACAGCGATGCGCATTGCCTCAGTAGGTGTGATGGGAGCTACGGCGTCTTTGCCTCCAATCTTCCCGTCAGGGATTTTGCAGGCGCCAAGGAATGCTGTTACCGCGGCGGTGTCCTTAGACGGATCGAAAACAATGAGGAGATGAACTCCAGGTTGGACAGTTAGCTCGACTGCGGGGAAAATGACCGGGGGGTCGGCGACACTTGAAAGCGCTTGTTTGGTTTCGTCAACAAATGCTCCGGTATTATGGTCTGTAACTGCTACAACCTCCAATCCAGCATCGACAACGGCTTGTAGCCAAGTCTTGGCGCTACCAGCAGCTTGGTTTGCAAAGTCAAAGGACGCTGGAGTGTGGATGTGCAGATCGCACCTCCACCATCGCGAACCTGGCCAATCCCAGGATGGACTCATTGCTCCACCTCTTGCGCAAATACATCAGCCGCGCGCTGTGGATCATGATAGCGCGAGTTTCACACCCATTCCCAGAAATCTGATTATGGTCTTACTTCCTCGAATTGTACAAATCCTCGCCTAAGAGCAAAACGGGCTGGCGAGCGCCAGCCCGTTGCGTCGGCGGCGGGGACGCCGCCGCTACAGTAAATTAATCCCAGCGACAACCGACTCTCCCACGCGGTCACCCGCGCAGTACCATGGGCCCTGGAGGGCTTAACTGCCGTGTTCGCGATGGGAACGGGTGTGGCCCCTCCGGTATGGTCGCCGGAGCGAGAGCAGGCTTGCCGACCCCTGTTGAATGCTTCGTGGTTGGCCGAAAGCGGGTCTGATCACATGTTCTGCGGATTCCGCACAAACCGCTCATGGCCACCTAAGAGTTGCGGGCAATTCTTCCTGACGGCATTCGCCTATTCTTCCCCAAGCGTCTGGGCAGCCGTGCGAGTGCATCAAAGCCCCGAAGCAGGACGTGAGGCAAGGCGCTAGATTCCTTCAGGACTCCCCACAATTCCAGGGGTTCAGGTATTGTGCTCGGCAGCTGCGAACCAAACCACACCTTTTGAAACACCCCAAAGTGGCAAATTCAGAACTTGGGGATTCAACAACTTTCGGGAGATTGAGCGCAGCCTTTTGAAACAGCCTCTTTGGCCTGCCTTTTCGCACTCTACGCGAGTTCGACCCGACGAGCGGGCTGGCGCAAGAAAGCTCTCCCCAGCTACCGGAATCAAATCCGCAAGGTCTCGGTCGCCGTTGAGTTCCTTCAGCTCCCCCAAGTGCTCGAGCAGCCTGGCGAGCCGCCGGATCGAATTTCCCGTCTGCCTCAGGATCTGCTTTGTGGTGATCTCAGGGATTTGCCCCAACGTCTTCTGAATGACCTGCCGGGCCTCGTATTCCGTCAGGCCCGGCAGCAGCTCGCAGATTCCCACTCGGCTCCAGAGCTGCTCCAGTTCCCCTGCGGGCCGGCTGCCGTCCGTGAAGATTTCGTAGAGCCGCAAGGTTCCAACAAGAACTACTCCAAGACGCCCCAAATCGTAAACATATCTCAACAGTTCCATCGCCTCGATATTCAGGTGGTTGGCCTCATCCACGATGATCAGGTAGTGCCCCGTCTCGAGCTTCCTCACCAGACTCTCAGCCAGCGTCGGAGCCGTTCCACTGTGGGGTATTCCTGCTTGCAGGCATAGGGCAGCCATCAAGGACTTCGGCGTCGAGGCCGCGTGGGCGGTCACAAAGAGAACGTCCGGCTTCTCGGAATTTGCCTGTTTCTCGCACCTTTCTATGAACTCCTCCACCACAAACGTCTTCCCAATCCCTGACGGCCCATACAGCAGCGCCAACTCCCGCCGCTCATCCGCTTCCTGACATTTCTCCAAGATGATCCTCGCCGTCTGCGTCTCGATGAACTCCGGCCTTCTGGCCCGGGCTTCGGCTCTTTCCAGCTTCAGGAAGTAGGCCCCGAGCGCCGCCTCAATCACCTCCTTGCTGCACCCAGGGAGGCTGTCGAGGTACTTTGACAGGTTCGAGCACCTAACATCCACCAGTTCAGCCACGGCACGGCGGCTCAGATGGCGGGACTTCATGTAGGCAAGCGTCCGTTCCCGCAGGTTCATGGCCTCTTACCTCCCATCCCCGCCCCCACCGATCAAACCATGCTCCCGCTCCCAGGCTTCCTTGGCGGCTCGCGAGGTGAAGATCGGTCTGGCGGAAGTCTTGGCGAGGGAGAAGGAAACAGGGCTTTGTGTCGCCAAGGCCTCAATCTGACCCTTCAGCCGCTTGCGGGTGGGGGCAACCGAACCTTCGGGCCTTGTAGCCAGTTCAAGCAGACTGATATCACTGGCCGCCATGTGCATCAGCGCGAGGTGCGCCATCACTACTTCCCGCTGTACCTGCTGCATCCGCTTGTACCGCTGGAATTGCTCGAGCGTGGCATGAAAGCCCAAGAGCTCACGGTTTTTCGCCTCGCACAGGAACCCGCGGTCCGCATAGACCAGGATCCTGCCCAGCTCCCGCGGGTCCCAGCGCACTTCCACGTACGTCCCTTCCCGCCCCGCCAGCTCTTCGGCCCAGTACCAGCGCCCGCGCTCGAACATCTCGATCCCATTCCTTCGGACCAGCCGCCGCTCGGCCCGCATGAGCAGAATGTCCAAAGCCCGCTCGGAGGGAACTACCGGATGGCCGTATTCCCGTTCGTAGGCGTCGAGGGGCGCGCAGCCTAGCCTCGTATGTGGGGTCCTCAGATACCGCTCGTGGAGCCAGGCCTCGAACTTCAGCGCAAACTCGGCAACGTGCAGAAAGGGCGTCTCCTCTCTGCGCCCGGCAAGCCAGTCTTCATGTTGTCTGAGGAGGGGCTTCAGGATGTCGCCAGGTCTCGTCTCGGGACTGTTACCACACCAGCCAGGGAGTTCCTGGATCAGGTCCCGTTCCACCGTCCCGAAGAACCGCTCGATGGGCTTGGCCTGAGGGTTGGCCGGAAGCGTGTGGAGAGTTGAAACTCCCAATTGCCTCCACAAGCCCTCCATCGCTTCTTCGCTCAGGGTTTGAATCCCATGGGCACTGGCGAAAGTTTCCGTTGTTCCTAACTGCATGCGCCCCAAGTCTCGGTTCGTGCCTTCCAGGTAGTGCGACCGGTAGTCGCGGCCGTTATCCACATAAACCGTTTCCGACAGCCCCATGATCTTGTCTCGCTTGGGCAGGACGGCATGCCGGTAGGCCAAGGCAATGGTTTCCGAATTCGGCCGTGCGGAGATGAACCACCCCGGCAGGACTTCCGTCTTCAGATCCAGCCAGGCTGAAATCCAGGGGCGGAACAGCTTCCCCGAGGACGCGTAGACGAACAGGTCGAACTCGTGGTGGTCGCCACAGAAGATCTCTCGGTTGCGCAGATCCTGGTAAGTGCGAGGGATGTAGACCCCGTACCGCTCTCGGAAGGCTCGCTTCCCTTCCCGGCCCAACGTTCTGACCGAAGGCGGGATCTCCCGGATGATTCTCAGGACGGTCGAATAGGACAGCTCAAACCCACAGCGGGGACAGCGGTGGACCTTGTAAAGACCCCTGAATCCTCGTTCCAGGGGAACCATGGCTGCCTGGCGACAGGCGACGCACTGGGCCAGGAGGCGTTTCCAGACCTTCGACCCGGAGGGGCGAGTCCTGCGGGAATAAAGACCCTGGATCAGCAACCGCAGGCGCTCATTGACCCGGATGCGCCCATCGGTCGCAGGAAACAGGATTGCCCCCTTCTTGCGGTCAAAGAGGGCTGTAAAGCCGAGATACACAGCCAGCAGCGGATCACCCCCAGCGGCCTTGCCTGCCCGAACGAACCGGCTGCGCCAGCGGTAGAGAGTCCCGACGCCAACCCCAGCCTCTTGGGCGAGAGCACGGACACCCTCTGAGGGAATCCTCAGCCCGTTTATCAGTTGAGTCTTTGGGCGAAGCTGCTGGAGCCTGGCAATTAGCGACAGGCGACGTTCGGCAGTCTTAACGGCCTTCAGGCCGTACTGAGCAGCCAAATCCGCCAGCCGCTGACCTAGCGGCCCGCGAGCGAGGGTTAACTCCTTCTCTGAATCAGACTGGATAAGAGAAAGGCTGGAAAGGAACCTGGGACGGCCAGAATGCCCTGTCATGAAGAACCTGCCTTTCTTCCCGGCTTGGGGAGCCGGAAGGAAATGTGATACAAAGTTGAAAGGCAGGTTGAGCTGATGCCTATTCCATCGGCTCGGCTTGCTTAGGGAGGTTGCAGAGTTACCGCTCTGCAGCCTTCCGCTTGATCAACTCAACCTACTGGAAAACCTCTTTACCCCCACAAAGAATTCTCGAGATAACGAGATCCAGTCCTACGCCTTCCGCCTACCGGACTTGCTCAGGTGATTCCGAATGAGTTCGGCGACCTTCGCGTTCATCGTTTTCCCTTCCTCCACACAGCGGATCTTGAATTGCTTGTGAAGGGCCTTTTCGATTGTTACCTGCCAGAGCCTTTTGTCTGGCGGAATTCGTGCTTTGCCGTCCGGCATACCCCCATATCTAACATTGTTCGCACTGGCCTGTCAAGCGGTTTTGTGCATGTTTGTACAATTGAGCGAGATCAAGGAGGGCTTGTGTGGGTACAGAAGTCCAAAGGGGTTCACGCGCCGGCTCGTCCCCCGAAACGCGTCGCCCGTCATCTTGCCAAGGCTTCTTGAAACAGTTGGACATCCCTCTCCCTGACCAAAATTCTCGTCGCTGATGTTCGTTCCAAAAACCCTCTTCCAAGCTCCTCCGCAACTCGTTGAATCCACGCAATCGAAAACGGCGAATTAAGCCGTTCCAAAAACAGTCCATTCTCGAGCGGCAAGCTCATAGGCGACGGGATAGCCGTTTCACGGTAGTAGGCTTGATTGGTGGGAAGGACTGCTCGAGACAGCAATCAATAAACACCAGGCGACTTTCGGCGAGTAATCTGGGACTTGCCTCCTCGACTGAGTCTCAGGGCGTTCGGTCACCTCTCCGGTAAGCCGACTATACGTCCAAATGACGGCGAGGCCGTTGCTGAGTGGTCGCGGATGATAGTTTCCGAGTGGGCGACTATCCAGGAGTTGAGCGACTTCGCTCTACCCTACGGCGTTAATCGCGATCGATCCCAGCGAGTGCTATGCCACCACAAACTTCCTCGAACCGGACTTCGGGGGAGTTAGGGGTTGCACTTCTACGAGTAGGGCGTAATACATCGAAGTGGATTGTTTCCCCGCGCGTGGCTCGGGGACAATTTCGGATTGCGCCTGCGGATTCGTCGATAAGCACTACCTGAACGCACGCCTTGATTATAGTATGCGGGCGGGATACGCTGAAGCGGCGATGGGGATGCCAATTGCACATTTCATGTGGGGGTACCAACCCCACTTTAGGATTCATAAGGAATGCGACGCCGAGCGGCTATTTCAAAGCATCGATAAGAGGCTCAAGCCGGAAGTCTTTATTGTCGGTGTCCTTTCCGACGGCACTCTTGATAGATTTCCGGCATGTGTGGAGCCAGAAGACAACTTTTGGATTCGGTCCGAGGATTTCAATGACGTACTCGCTGTTTCTGGTCGCATCCTGAAGAACTACCCCGAAGCAGGAATGTTTCAGTCTCATCCTCTTGCCCAGAAATGGCAAGACGAGGATCTGTTCAAGCGATCGATCCAAGATGCTGTCAGGAAGATCATTGAGCTGCATCCTTCAAAACCTCCAGACACGGTGTTCCGCGTTTCGTACCCAGCAAAGGTTGATCGCTATTGGACCTGCGTCGTCCTTGGCCTCCAAAACAGCGTGCTGAGCGCGTACACTTCTTTGAAAACGTCCTATGTCAAAATGCACGAGCTTAGGCACATTCCTGTGCCGACCTCTTTTATTGAAGCTGCGGTGGATGCCTTTCTTCGGCAGGCAACTGACGAGTTGCTTCGGCCCAATCCAGGACTAGGCAGGAACGATAGGGATTTCGAGGAACTACTTCGGGCTGCCGGTGACGGCTTCATGACGGGGCTTGTTTGGAGAATCGATCAGAATTGCATCGAAGGCATGTATGGATTGTTCCGGTCACTGACTACGGTCTCCTCCTTGCCCTACGAAAAGACAGCCGGATTTGGGCGGATTCTCCTCGCTAGGAGGAATCATCCCTGCGTTGCTAAGAAGATCTCATTCGCTTCCCCCACACCGCTGACCGCCTATAGGTCAATGAGGAAACTGCTAGAACTCGCCTCGGATGACCTTCCGCTGTTCTGCGATCCCGAACACGCCTTCGGCTTGGCCGAAAAGCGTGAGTGTCTTGGCCAAGACGAGGACTTGTTCGAAGTTCAAATTCTCGGACATCATCGTTGGGAGGTCAGACACGCGGGCCAAGTACTCATGAGAGTACAGTATGGCTTGCCCTCTCTTCCGAAGCTGCCTTTCGATGAGAACAAGTTCCGGACGGACCTGCCGCGTATTTTTCGCAACCTCACACCACCTGGTATCGATAGGTTGGTTGACTTAGTCAGGGTTGCTGAAAGAGAAAGTCATGGCACGATGCTCGTCATCACGGAGGCTGCCGCCACTGAGACTCAGAGGCTTGCCCAACAAGGAACTCCCATCAGCCCCTGCCCGCTCACAGCCGAGACACTAAAACGCCTAACGTCGATCGACGGAGCGATTATTATGACTCCAACGGGGGTTTGCCACGCAATAGGGACCATCGTCGATGGCAAAGCGTCGCAGAATGGTGACCCGGGCCGCGGTGCCAGGTTCAATTCTGCCATCCGCTACCACGAGTCTGTGGAAGCGCCCTGCCTCGTAGTTGTGGTGTCTTCGGACGGCGGTGTTGATTTTATCCCGAACCCCCTGCCAGCAATACGCCGATCACTAATTGATCAAGCGATCGAGGCAATCCAGGGACTCAAGAGCGCCGCAAAAATCAATATAAGGCACTATCGAGCAACTCTCGACTGGCTTGACGAGCATAGCTTCTATCTCAAAGAGCGGGACTGTAATACTCTGAATCCTCTGGTGGAAGAATTGGAGGAGCGGATTAAGCGCGAGACCCAATCCAGTCTATTGATCGTACGATCGCCATTCACCCCGCACCCGGCCATGAATGACGACCAATATTATCTTGAAGAGTGACCGGCGCAGGCGAGCTTGCCCAGAGGGCCGCTTTTCAGCGGCGCAGAGAGGAACTCAGGCTGTCACAAAGCATCAAATCGTCTGCCGTAAAAATGGAAAAGGGGCGTTGCGCCAGACCTCCCGCGCTAGCGGTAGCGTCATGGGGCTTGCCCCTTAAGACCTCGGACCTGTCGTCCTGTATGTATAATACCTGACGTGCTGGCCCATGTCAACAACGACGAACAATTGCTTGCTGCCCGGCTTCTGGAGTTTTTCAGCTCCAGTACCCCCTGGCACAGGGCGCTCTGGAACCCGGGTTTGGTGCTCTGTCTTCGCGAACTATTGGAAGCCAGCGAAGCCGTGCGCGCCGGCGTCCTTCACGAAGACTCACTGAGATCTCTTGCAGAGGCGTGTGCGCGGCTCGCGGCCTCGGATCCTGGGGCAGGAAACGAGGACCAACGTCAGGCCCTACAACTAACCTTGCAGTCGCAGACCAAGCCCAAGCTCCGGCTTGATGGGCTCGATTACCACGTCTTGAAGAGACTAACGGACGAGATTGAGGGAGCTTACTTGATGCGCTGGTCAGGAGCGTTTCGTGCTGCCGACCATCCCCCAAAACCGGAACGTGCTGCCCGCTCCGCCGCTTCCTACTTGCTGGACCTTGGATTCAGCTCAGGACATCTGCGTCGCTGGTGTATGTTTAAGCTGCGGCACGAGGCTGGCGAGCGACGCATCGCGGACATTCTCGAAGACGCGCACCATCTGGCAAAAACTCAGCCGAAGACTTTCGACGTACTCATCGCTTTCCAGTGTTCTCCCAGGACTCGGTCTGGGTACCCGAAGGAGTGGCTGGATGCTTCGAGGGTGTCGGACTGGCTGAGGCAAAACTCGTTCAGCGTTGCCGGGTTGAGGCCAAGCGGAGGGCTAGTCCTATCAGTCGTCGCGCGCGACTCAGAAGCAGCAAGCGAACTGGCTGAAGAATTCATCGACAATTTCCGTGCCAGAATCGCCGTGGGCACGGGTGATGCGATCAGCGTGGTTCCCAAAGTGTGGGTGGCCGGCGAGAAGGAAGCCCGTGCGCTGAGGCGCCGAGTAAGGGGGGTAAGAGTACGGGCACTTTATCGCGAGGATCGGGTGTATCCATCGACGGGCCAACAGAGCATCATTGATGCAGCAATCGAGCTTCTCTCTCATCTTGAGGCCAGCTCGCCCAGTGCTGCCGTGGCCGGAGGCTGGGCCGCCATCGAAGCTCTTCTCAGCGAGCCTGGTGATCGAGGTGCCGCGGCCGAGCGTCTCGCTTCGTTGGTTACGTGCTCGCTTCCGAGGGCCGAGCTCACGGGACTGTCGTATCTTCTTGAGGAGTCGGATCCGAGCTTAGGACCCGAGCTACAGAGGTGTACGGAGAATCGGGAGAGGTGTATCGTGGTCGCCAGCGCAATTCGCGAAGGAAGAAGCCTCTTTCTTCCCGAAGTCTCGGATCAGGCAGCCCTTGCACGCATGCACAAGTTTCTGCAATCACCGAGGAAGACGCTCCACGACGTGAAGACATACGTCTCGGAAGCATTTGCGCGGCTTTATCGACAGAGGAATCTTGTGCTGCATTGGGGGAAGACGAATGCCCTCGCCCTCCGTGCAAGCCTCCGCACTGCGGCTCCGCTGGTTGGAGCCGGCATGGACAGGATCGCGCACGGCTATTACGTCCAGGGCGTGAAGCCCATGGAGCTTGCCGCGCGCGCTCGGGTTTCCTTGGCCACTGTCGAGCAGGGGAATGTCGAGTCTTGTCTCAACCTACTGGGATGAGGGCGTGCGGCACAATCTCCGCGCTGGACCCGATTCGTCGCGAGTCGCTGCTGGCGGGGCACTTGCGATCCCAACTCAGCATTTGCGCTGAAAAGTCTGCTACCTGCAAAATGGCCGCCGGCCAATATAGACCCTGTGTAACGGCGTAGGGTAGAGCGAAATTGCTAAGTTCCTGGATCGTCGCGCGCACGGAGAGTATGGTCTTGTCGGGTCTCAGATCCAGCACGTAGCCACATGCATGTATAGTCGGCTAACCGGAGAGGTGGTCCGCCTTGGCACTTTGGCGATTGTGCCTGGATCACGGCGAATCCGGAAGTAATAACTTCCGTGTTGGCGACCATTTGGCCAGAAACGGTCCAGCGCATGGACGAGCGGCGGCTAACGAGTCTGGGTCGCCACTTCGACGGTTTAGCCACATAAGGCAAAGTGGAAGGCTCCGGCAGAAGGTGCCCTGGCCGGTTGGTGGCGAGGGTGCGGTAAAGATCGCGTGGTGTGAAGCCGATCTTCGGGCAGAACTCGTTGTATACTGGTCGGGCTTGCGGAGAACTGATGGACAGTGTGCGCAGGAGCGAAGACGTGCGCGTCAAATGCGGCGTCTACGGCTCGTGCTCACTTTCCCCCTTTTTCAGCCGGACATTGCTGGGACGGAAGGAACCACTCGAAAGGACTAAAATCGGGCGACACCGCACTTATGAAATACGACGTATTCATTTCTTACGCAAGCGAAGACAAGGGCGACTTCGTGGAACCGCTTGCTCGGGCACTCAAGGCGGCCGGCGTCAACGTCTGGTATGACAACTTCGTCCTCGAATGGGGAGACGCACTACGCGGCACCATTGACCGCGGCCTTGCGGAGTCGCGCTACGGCATCGTCGTTCTCTCTCCGGCTTTTCTGAAGCGGAAACGATGGACCGAGCATGAGCTCGACGCACTTTTCGCGCGTGAGGGCTCTGGCAGCAAAGTCGTTCTGCCGATATGGCACAACATCACTCGGGAGAACCTTGCCGCATACAGCCCCTCGTTCGCAGATCGGCTCGCGAAGAATTCCGCTACCGACTCGATTGACGAAATCGTCATAGAGCTAAAGCGACTACTCGCTGCCCCAACCGACTCTGCCTCCGATTCAACGCAAGGAACGAAAAAAGATTGGCAGGAAGGCATTGAGGCATACGGCGCAATGGTGGTACAGGTCGGAGGTCCAGAGTCTCGCTTGGTGACCAAGACCGCCTGGATTATGACCGGCGAGCACGGCTATCTCGATGCAGACCGCTTCGTCCACGTCGGGTTCAATGGCGGCGGCGACATAATGAGCATCTCGCCGAAGGAGGGCTACGAAATAGTCCGATGCAGCAGCCCGACAGGGAACCGGATCATCGATGACGGTTACCCGAAGTGGCGCAGAATCATGCTCGAAGAAAAGCTCAAGAACTCGCTCATGATCTACTGCAAGAAGAAGGTAGGGTGATGCCGTCCTCGATCAGCCCGGTAGTGCTGGCTCGTGTTTGACCTGCAATATGTGACTGTTCAGCAGCGTTATGGCGCAAGGGCCAATTCTCAGTGGCTTTGTAGTTGGCAAATCGTAGACTTGGTCGGCCCTGCCACCTTTACGATTGTGCCTGGATCACAGCGCACTCGGAAGTAATGCACTTGTCTGTATAACGCCCTACTCGTAGAAGTGCCGTTCGCGCCCGGCAAAAACTGTCCCCTATCGCGGGACCAAAAGTATAGCAAGCCCGTAACTATAGCGGACAGGGAGGGGTCCTGAATTGGTCGAATTTTGACACTCCATTAAAGTTGTTTTAACACAGAGTGTTTTATACTATAGTGGTTAGGGAGAACAGATTGGACAGCGGGAATGGGAGAAATGCCTAGCTGCGGCACGCGGAGCCCCTTTCGGAACCTGACGCGACGTTCGGAGTCCTAACCCATACGCCTGGGTGAAGCAAGAACCAACCATCTGCAGAGGGTTCGATCAGAAACCCGGTGATTACGGCATGCTGGAGCGCAGATTTTTCGATCTGATTGAAAGCGTCTCTCAGACCGAGCGGGAGGCGGGAGGGTTCGTCCGAGCGTTGCTGGAGAGCATGCTGCGCGAGTTCGGAAACTCCCTCCACCTGCTGGCGACTGCTGAGTTCCGCCGGCAGGGCAGCCGCTATGAAATCACATGGTCACAAGGCGAACCCCTTTGGGATATGTTGGACCGTGGATTGTCTTATCGCAAAGTGCAACGCCGTCTGTTGGGCCAGTCTTGGTGGATCCAGCGGGGGTTGCGCCGACAGGCCGAGGGTCGCGAAGACTGGTACGACCTGATTTTCATTCCGGTGGACCGCGAGTTGCGTTACGTGCTTGGCCTGATCACTCCCTCCATGGCTGGTAAGGAGGGCCAGCAGCGCGAAGCTGACTTCCAGGTACTGGGACGGCTGATCCGGTTCTTTGGTGATCGCCAGCATCAGCATGAGAGGCTTCAGGAAATCTTGACGCTCGCGCGGGAACAGGAGATGAGCTTATTGCCGCCAGAACTGCCCTCGTTGCCCGGTTATCAAGCTGCTCAACGGTCCGTTCCGGCGCAGGAAGTAGGCGGCGATTATCATCAGATCATCCCCTTGGGGCCGGGCAGTTTTGCCGCGGCGATCGCCGACGCCAAGGGCAAGGGATTCGAGGCGGCAGTCCTGGTGACTGCACTGCATGCCACGCTTCATGTGGTCAACGCCACACCATTCCAAGTGGTGCACAAAGTACGACTGATCAACCGCAGCCTAGCTGAGCAGGGCAAACAGCGCAACCTGATTTCCCTGTTCTACGGGGAGTTTGACGATCAGGGCCGCTTGCTCTACGTCAACTGCTCACATCCATCGCCGATCGTAGTCCGGTCCGATGGCCTTGAAGAACTGGCTGATGGCGGGCTTTTTCTCGGCCTTGACCCGGCGAGCGAGTACCGCATGGGCGTCTGCGACCTGCGCTCCGGCGATCTGCTGGTTGCTTATACAGACGGCTGGACGGAGCTCTCGAACGAGCAGAATGAGGAATTTGGTGCGGAGCGGCTCCGGGAGGCCGTGCGCCCCGCGCATGGCGCCACGCCCCACAGCGTCATTGACCTCATCGAAAAGGCCTGTGATGCCTTCCGCAACGAGCTTCCCTTCCACGACGACCGCACTCTCCTGGTCATCCGCCGAGACTGAGTTTCTGAGAAATCAAGCATTGCCCCAAAGTACGCCTCACTCCACAGGCTAAGCGCGTTCTCAACTACAAGTGGAGGGTGGTAGGGTCGGGAACTGGCGCGGTAGGTCGGAGATGCCCCCGAGCCCCCGTTTCCAGCTCCCGCCGCATCACACGTAGCGTGCGGATTTCCCGCACTACGCGTTCCTGCACACTTCACGACAAGGGTTATGAGGCCTATCGGGACGGGGCGGCTGCCCAGGAAGGCGGTTGGTAAACCACTCGGTACTCGTTGAAGAGTCCAAGCGTCCCATACAACCATTCCCGACTCCACCGCTTCCACCCGAAGCCTTGGCGCTGACGGGCTCCGGCCAAGTGGCACCGAATCTTCTTCTCCACCCAGTTGCGGATATACGAGAAACACCGGCTGGAGTGACCGACCGCAAAGTAGTTCACCCAGCCGCGCAGAAGGGGATTGATCTGCTCGATCAACCCACTCACGGGCTGAGAGCGATAGCTCCGGAAAACCAGCTTGAGCTTGCGCAGCAATGCCGTCCGCTTCTTGCCCCGCGGCGTATACAGCGGCATCCATCGTCCCCGCCGACTGCGGATGCGACGGAACTCAAAGCCCAGAAATCCGAAACTCTCTCCTTGCTGTAGGTTCACCTTCCGGCTCTTCTCCTCGTTCACCTCAACCTGGAGCTTGGCCAACCCCTCTCGGAGCCGCTTTTCTACCGCCTTGCGAAGCCATGCCTGCCGAGGATGAGCGTCGACCAGGACCACCAGATCATCAGCGAACCTGGCGTACTCGACTCTCATCCACTGCCCCTGGCGAGTGACTTCCTTCGCCCGTTCCAGCATCTTGTCTACCTCATTGAGGTACACATTACTGAGCAAGGGCGAAATCACCCCGCCTTGTGGAACACCCTGCTTACCCGACGCCTTCAGCAGCAGTCTGAGGAGCCACAGAACCTTGGTGTCGTTCACCCGACGAGCAACCTTCTCGAGTACGATGTAATGTCGCACCGTATCGAAGTAGGCTAGCAAGTCAAGATCGACGACATAGGTCATGTCCCTCACGATCGCCTCCGAGACGCGCCGGATCGCAGCGTGGGCTGACTTCTTTGGCCGGTAGCCAAACGACCCCGGTTGGAAATCGGCCTCGAAGATCGGTTCCAGGATCAGCTTCAACGCTCCCTGGACCACTCGGTCGCGAATGCAAGGAATCGAAAGTTGGCGAACCTTTCCCCCTTCCTTCGGTATCCCCACCTTCCGTAGCCGTCGAGGTCGATATCTCCGCTGCGCCAGCTCCTCGCGAAGCTGTTCGAGAAACCCCTCCAGGCCCTCAGCTTCGATCGCCTGGAACGTCACCCCGTCAACTCCCGGGGCTCCGTGGTTCTCCTTGGCTAGCTGATACGCTTCCCAGAGGGTTTCTCGTTTGCAGACGTGAGCATACAACCCCCAGAATCGCCAAGTCGGTTCAGCCTTCGCCTTGACGTAAAGTCTTCGCCTCAGGTCTTGCAGATGGATGGGTGCTTTTGTCATTTCACCCCTGCCTCCCGTGTTGGCCAAGACTTGCTGTGCAGCAAGGCCCCTTCGCTCCATGGGCGTTACCCCACTTCTTCGCTACTCCGAGCCTAACCGCCACCGTCTCGCCGTCAGCCGATTTCCCGGTGTTTCCGGTTATACGGCCTACCCTGCTCCACCGATTTCTCGATGGGGCGAGGACGGTTTCTCCAGTTGCTTGACATGCCCTTGTCACCGTGCTGCCCCTACCACCCCGCCGGAGTGTCATGACGTCTCGGTCAGCCCACGTCATGCCATGCTGCCTTCGCCCGTATGGAGAGGGCTCAGCCTCCGGTGCCATTTTTTTTCGAGGCCACCTGTGGGTTCACTTGCGTTACGGCCCGGCGACTCGCTCACCATCCCGAGGATGGCTTTGTCGGTCGGCTTCATCCGCTTCGTTTCCTCCACGGATGCGACCCAAGCTACAAAGCTTCCGACTCTTGCTTTGATGGGACTGACTCCCATTGAACATGTCAGCCTTCCCTGGACACACTCCATGCCAAAAATCCCGTTCAGATTGAAATCATTGATCTTACCGGAAGGCATTGCTACTGTTCCGACCCTATGTTCACTTCCCTACTTTCCGTGTTGTTTAGCATCCGATCTTGGTTCCGAACCCGGGCAGCGCTGCAAATTGAGATTCTTGCTCTCCGCCACCAGCTAACTATCCTCAAGAGGTCTCATCATGGCCGGCTTCGTCTGGACTCTGCAGACCGCCTGCTTTGGGTTTGGCTCTCCCGCTTCTGGTCGGGCTGGCGTTCCGCGCTGGTCATTGTGAAACCTGAGACGGTGATTTCCTGGCACCGCAAGGGATTCCGCCTGTATTGGCGTTGGAAAAGCAGGAA
>Ga0105152_10000134_pt1 | contig 17855 bp, 13 predicted proteins | sample LakBais05cmmetaG_FD_81534 | JGI IMG/M metagenome (GOLD analysis project Ga0105152, IMG submission 81534) | Lake sediment microbial communities from Lake Baikal, Russia to study Microbial Dark Matter (Phase II) - Lake Baikal sediment 0-5 cm | ecosystem: Environmental > Aquatic > Freshwater >...
GAGTTTTATTCCAACAGAAGAGTTGAAGATTTTTAGAGATAAGATTCAACGAGTCGCGCGGGATAAGATTGCACCCCAAGCCTCCTTGGCCGATGAAAAAGAATTTTTCAATCGTGAGGTTGAGTCGTTATTATGGGATCTTGGATTGCTCACGATCACATTCCCGAAAAAATATGGAGGCTATGGCAAGGGCCGGATAGTCGCATTGTGTGTTGCCGTAGAGGAAATTGCAAAATATTGTGCTTCATCCGCTCTATTATTGATCATTCAGGCAGTGGGAAGCTTTCCGATTATTCATGGTGGATCAGACGAGCTGAAACGAAAATATTTACCTCAGATGAGTGAGGGCCGCAAGCTGGTTGCCTATCTCGTAACTGAACCGATTGCCGGCTCAGACATTGCGAGTATCCAAACTTCTGCTGTCAAAAAGGGAAATAAGTACATTCTCAACGGATCTAAATGCTTTGCTACCAGTGGGGGAGTGGCAGGCATTTATTCCTTATTGGCCAAGACTTCGGAAGGAAAAGGAAGCAGTTCCTTTTTTCTTGTGGAAAGGGAATCTCAAGGATTATCCATAGGACGAGCAGAACGTAAACTCGGACAGAGGGGTTCCAATACGACGGAAGTCTTTTTAGAGAATGTGAAGGTGCCGACGGGGAACCTCTTGGGCCGCCTTGGTGATGGCTTTATCATAGCGATGAAGGATTTCGATATGTCACGCCCTGCGATCGCTGCCCAGGCCTTGGGCATTGCCGAAGGTGCATTTGAGGCCATGATCCAATTTATTAAAGAGAGGACTACCTTTGCAAAGCCCATTGCCGAAGACCCGATCATTCAGACGATCCTTGCGGATTCGGCAATCCTGATCGAAGCCTCCCGAGGTCTGGTTTATCGTGCCGCTATCTTAAATGATGAAGGTAAGAATAGCACAAAGTTTGCTTCGATGGCCAAATGTTTTGCAGGCGATGCGGCCATGAAAATCACCACCGACGCGATTGATGCCATTCAGGTCTTAAGCGGATATGGATTCTTGAAAGATTCTCAAGTCGAAAGAATGTTTCGGGATGCAAAACTGACTCAGATCTTTGAGGGAACCAATCAGATACAGAGGTTAGTGATTGCCCGCCAGATTTTAAAGGAATCGATGTCATCCGGGACCAGAAAAGGGAGGCATCTCGATTCTTAGAAAAGAGTGATGTGGATGTTCCAATTGGATGAAGAACAACGGTTGATCCTCCAATCCGTCCGGGAAATTGTCCAAAAAGAAATCAGACCACGAGCCGCCACGCTTGACGAGACAGGCGAATTCCCCTGGTATGCAGTTCGGATTTTTGCTAAAAATGACATCTTAAATTCCCTCTTGCCCCGAAAATATGGAGGGGTGGAGGTCTCGATCTTGACTTTTTGCATGATCCTGGAGGAGATTGCAAAGGCCTGTGCCTCATCTGCACTGCTGCTGATCGCACAGGCAGAGGGAACTCTACCCATCGTGTATGGAACGGATGAACTCCTTAAAGAGAAATACCTGAAGCGTTTGGCTGGTGATTCACAGATCCTCACCGCTTTGGGGGCGCCAGAGCCAACAGATGGTTCGGAAATTTTTCCTCTCAAGACTCGAGCAGTGCTCCGGGGTGAAAAATACATCATCAACGGAGAGAAATGTTTTATCAAGAATGGTTCGATTGCGGACTACCTCGTATTGTATGCCTATACCGATCCCTCAAAGGGAAACCGTGGGATGAGCGCCTTTGTAGCGGAGAAAGGTTTCCCTGGATTGGTCTATGGGAGAAACGAAGATAGGATGGGAATGCGGGGTTCCATCCGCTCGGAAATTTTCTTTAAAAATTTGGAAGTTCCCAGAGAGAATCTGATGGGGAAGGAGGGGGAGGGATTCTTGAATATGATGAAGACCCTCAGCCTGAGTCGGCTGTTTACCGCCGCCCAGGCAGTGGGCTTGGCCCAGGGGGCTATGGAAGAAGCCATTGCTTATGCGCGCAAACGGGTTCAGTTCGGCAAACCGATTTCTCATCTGGCACCTATTCAATTCATGATCGCCGATATGGCGGCTGGAATTGAATCGGCAAGACTGCTGACGTACAAGACCGCATTTCTGTTTGATAGAGAAGATTGGGAAAAAGCCGCAACCCATGCAGCGATGGCCAAGTTCATGGCATCCGATATGGCCATGAAAGTCACTACGGATGCGGTTCAGGTCATGGGGGGCTACGGTTATATGAAAGATTATCCGGTAGAACGAATGATGCGCGATGCCAAGCTCACCCAGATCCATACCGGGACCAACCAAATCATGAGATTGTCTGTAGGCAGGGATATCACGGGGGTTTCCTGATGAAGATGAAAAGAACTCATTCAATCCGACAGGATTTTACCATTTATGAGGCAGCGAGGAGAAACGCTCAGGTTTTTCCGGACCGATTGGCAGTCGTGGACGACGACAAGCGGTTGACCTTCAAGCAGTTTCTCGACTTGGCGAACCGCCTTGCCGTTGGTCTGAGGAGGGAAGGCATCAAGCGTGGTGACAGGATTGGCATCATGTCGAGAAATAACCTGGAATACCTTGCCCTCTATTTTGCGGTAGCCAGATGCGGAGCAATTTTTGTACCGATAAATATTCGGCTGAGCCAGGAGGAGGTACAATATATTTTGAGCGACTGCCAACCTAAGCTTCTCTTTGCTGACAGCTCCTTCCAACCCTTACTGGATCAAAACATCCTAAAAACTCATCCGGTCAAAAAGTGTTTCTTCATGGCTCATGAACAGGGTCGTTTTGCGGGTTTCGATCAACTCATCAATAACGACGGTAAGATGAAGGAGGTCAATGTCGGGAGGGATGACGGTCTGATCATTATTTATACGGCAGCCGTAGGTGGAAAGCCTCGTGGGGCCCTCTTAACCCATGCCAATGTGCTGGCCTCCAATATACAAATCATGTTTGGCCTTTCCCTGACCAGCAATGATATTTACCTTGGCGTTCTGCCTCTGTTCCACGTGGCAGGTCTTCTGATCTCATCAAATATTTTTCATGCCGGTGGAGCGAACGTGATCATGCCTCAATTCGATCCGCAAAAGGCACTTGAAGTGATCCAACAAGAAAAGATTTCAATCCTGTTCGAGTTCTCTCCTATGTTGGAACAGATTGTAGAAAAGATGAGAGGGCAGAAGTACAACGTCTCAAGCGTCCGTCTGGTCTTGGGAATTACCTATCCCGATTGCTTCGAGGAGTTTCAAGCTGCGACAAAAGCCGTTTTTTATAGGGTTTGGGGACAAACCGAAACTTCAAGCTTTATTACCCTTTGCCGCCATGATGAAAGGCCTGGTTCTGTAGGACGAGCACTACCCCTGACGCATATCCGAATCGTGGATGATCAAGGTCAACAGGTGAACGTTGGGCAATCCGGGGAGATCGTGGCCAGAAGTCCCCAAGTCTTCAAGGGATATTGGAATTTGGAGGAAGAGACCGTCTTCACCTTTCGTGAAGGGTGGCACCACACAGGCGATCTTGGCCGACTCGACGAAGAAGGCTTTCTCTGGTTTGTCGGAAGAAAACAGGAAAAGGAACTAATTAAGACGGGTGGAGAGAGTGTCTATCCTGTCGAAGTGGAATCGGTCATCCTTAAACACCCGGATATTGCCGAAGTTTCGGTCATTGGAGTGCCTGACCCAAAATGGATTGAAAGCATCAAGGCCGTATGTGTTACGAAGGAAGGTAGAGCGGTGACTGAAAAAGAGGTGATCGACTTTGTATCTCAACGAATTGCCCCGTATAAAAAACCGAAACACGTTCAATTCGTTAACTCCCTTCCAAAAACAGAGAGGGGAGAAATTGATCGGGCGAAGGTCAAGGCAACATATGGGGGATGACCATGACCCGACAACCCCCAAATTGAGGTGAAAGAAAAAATCAAAGCGGATGCCACTTTCGAATTTGTTGAAGAGACACCGAATCGTACTTTAAAAGGAGTGGAGCTATGGATTTTAGTCTTACCTCCAGACAGCGGTTGATCAGAGAAGCTGTCCGTGAATTCATGGCCGGTGAATGTGATCCTCTGGTGACCCTCGAGTTGGCAAAGAAGAAGCAGTTTCCTTGGGAGATCTATAAGAAGGCAGGGGAAAATGGCTATCTTGCCTCCTACTATCCCAAGGAGTTAGGTGGACAGGGACTGCCCCTCCTCGATTATTGTCTGATCATGGAGGAGATCATTCGCTATGATAACCGCATCGGGATGGCCCTCAGTCTCGGGTCCATCCCAGCCAAAACTCTCTTGAGGTTTGGCAATGAAGAACAGAAAAAGAAATACCTTCCTAAACTGACAAAAGGAGAGGCTGTTTCCTCTATTGCCGTGACAGAACCGAATCACGGAAGTGATATCCGCTTTCTCGATACCCATGCTGTGAGAAAAGGGGATGAATATATTCTCAATGGTAATAAAACCTTCATCACCAATGCGGACATTGCCGATTTTTATACGGTCTTTGCCCAGACTGCCCCTGATGCGCCTCCCTACCGGGGAATCAGCGGATTCATTATAGAGAGAGAGAAGGAAGGTGTGACAGCCATGGATCTGGGAGATAAGATCGGATTGAAAACCACCTCCTCCTGCAGCATCGAATTTAGAGACGTGAAAATTCCCAAGGAAAATCTTTTAGGGAAAGAAAATCACGGTTTCACCTACATTATGGAGGCGTTAAATGAGGGAAGAGCAGAGATCGCCAATCAGGCCATCGGTCTGGCAAGAGGGGCTTATGATCGGGCACTCTTCCATGCGAAAAACCGTGAACAATTCGGACAAAAAATTGGAAAGTTTCAGAACATCTCTCATCTGATCGTAGAGATGTCGGAAAACATCGAATCGGCCGCACTGTTGGCCTATAAAGCTGTCTGGCTCTTCGATCAGGGGAAGATGGATCTTGTCACCTCCTTACAGGCAAAAGTCAAATGCCCTTTGATGGCCATCGATGTCTGTCTAAAGGCAATGCAGATCCTTGCAGGATATAGTCTTTTTGATGAACAATTTCTCCCTGGTTATCTGGGAGATGCCTTAGCTACTTGGCTCCTCGAGGGAACGGGTCAGATGCAAAGGAATACCGTGGCTGGCCAAATCTTAGGAAGATTGTAAACATAAACCTCTCATGTGATCCCTCACTCTACCGTGGGAATTTGCCGAGATCCGGCAGGGATGGCCGAGAAAATCTTATAGCGGCAACATCAGCTTGTCCCTGAACTAAAAGAATGACCCAACCGTGCAAGGACTGCGCTATTGATGGTGAATGTTACCCCTGCCCTTAAATATCTAGACCATCCGCTTTATAAGATTTTCGGAGACACTCCTGCCGGATCATCGGATTTCACCCACGATTCAGTGAGGCATTACCCTCTCATCTCAAATTATCTTGATAAAATAGAACATTCGTACTAAAATTGGTTACTCTTTAATGAGGACGGGGTTTGGTGTCCGAAGAAATCCACCTAAAAATTGAGGGCCTGACCCTTGCCTTTGGGAACTTGCTCGCCCTTCACAACGTGACCCTTGAACTGAAAAAAGGGGAGATATTAGGCGTCATCGGTCCCAACGGAGCAGGGAAGACCTGTCTCCTGAACTGTATTAACGGATTCTATAAGCCCCAGAGCGGAAGAATTCTCTATAAAGATAAAGATTTACTTAAAATTCCTGCCCACACGATCTCCCAACTTGGAATATCCCGGACATTCCAGAATGTAGAACTTTATACTGGACTGAGCAGTCTGGATAACCTTCTTGCCGCAAGACATATCCTGATCCGATATGGCCTTTTATCTGCAATCTTCCATTTTGGAAAATCGAGCCGTGAAGAGGCCAAACACCGGAGGAAAGTAGAAGATATCATCAAGCTCTTAGAAATTGAAGATATCCGCCATCATATTGTAGGCTCTCTTCCTTATGGATTGAGGAAAAGAGTCGAATTAGGAAGGGCTCTTGTCCAGGAGCCGGAAATCCTTTTGTTGGACGAACCCATGGCCGGAATGAATGTCGAAGAGAAAGAGGATATGGCAAGATTTATTATCGACATCAATGAACTGAAAGGAACCAGCGTGATGCTGATCGAACATGATATGGGAGTGGTGATGGACATCACCAACCGGATTTCGGTTCTCGACTTTGGAAATAAGATAGCAGAGGGGACACCGCAAGAGATTAAAGAAAATCAAGCGGTCATCAATGCCTATTTAGGGAAGGCATAAAAGGTTCATGGAAATAGAAAAAGAGAGACAAAATTTAGACACCATTCCAAAGCTTCTCCGCAGAAGAGCGATCGAATATGGCCATAGCCAAGTCGCCATGAGGAAGAAGGATTATGGAATATGGAACGAGTATACATGGCAGGATGTCTATGAGCACGTAAAGAACATTGCCTATGGTCTATTATCTCTTGGATTTGAAAAGGATGATAAGATTACGATTATTGGCGATAATGATCCAGAATGGTTTTGGGCTGAGTGGGCCGCCCAATCCCTTGGAGGGGTGACGGTAGGTGTTTACATCGATTGTATTCCCCCAGAGGTCAAATATTATGTGGACCACTCTGACTCAACCTTTGTCTTTGCCAGGGATCAAGAACAGGTGGACAAAATCCTGGAGATTTATGACCAGCTTCCAAAACTTAAGAAGGTGATTTATTGGGACCCCAGGGGGTTGTGGTTTTATGACCAGACGCAGATCATGGATATCAACCGATTGGAAGACCTGGGCCGAGATTATGCCAAGGACCATCCGGACCTTTTTGAGGATTTGTTATTACAGGGGAGAGGGGAAGACATTGCCGTCTTTTGCTATACTTCAGGAACGACTGGCCTTCCAAAGGCGTCCATGCTCAGTCACCGAAACCTATTGTACGCCGTAAATGCCTTAGGACAATACAATCAATTCCTACCCATGGAAAATTATCTTTCTTATATATCACCTGCTTGGCTCACGGAACAGATCTTAGGGCTGTGCGGAGGTGTGTTGATTCCATTGATCATACATTTTCCTGAAAAACCTGAAACCGTCCAGGTCGATATACGGGATATCGCACCGCACATCATCTTTTATGGGGCTCGTCTTTGGGAAAGCTTAGCCTCCACCATTCAAGTGAAAATTACGGATAGTACCCCATTAAAAGTTTTCTTTTATAACTTAGCCTTAAAGGTGAGCTATAAAAGATTGCTGGCAAAGGAAAGAGTTGAGGGAATGGGTCTCCTTATGGGACTCCTCCACAGTCTGGTCGATTTCGTCGTCTTTCGTCCTTTGAGGGACCGAATCGGGTTTACAAAAAACAAGGTGGGTTATACAGCAGGAGCTGCCATCAGCCCTGATATGATGAGACTATTCCATGCGATCGGGATCAATATCAAGAACCTCTACGGAACCACAGAAGCCAGTTTGATTTCTCTGCACAAAGATAACGATGTTCGCTATGAGACCATTGGCATCCCCTTTGAAGGATGTGAAGTTAGAATATCTGAGGAAGGGGAAATTCTTGTCAAAAATGAAGGAGTCTTCACTGGCTATTATAAAAACGCCGAGGCAACCGCCAAAGTCCTCAAGGATGGCTACTATCATACCGGTGATGCCGGCTTATTCGATAAAGGGCACCTGGTCTATCTCGATCGGATGGAAGAGATGATTGGGCTTTCTGACGGAAGGAAATTTTCTCCCCAGTACACAGAGATCCGGTTGAGGTTCAGTCCTTATATCAAAGACGCCATGGTCTTTGGCGGTGAGGATAAACCTTTTGTTTCTGCAATTCTCAACATCGATTATGACAATGTCGGAAAATGGGCGGAGAGAAGAAAGATGACCTATACCACCTATATGGATCTCTCTCAGAAAAAGGAGGTCAGGGAACTTCTTAAGGGAACCGTAGAGAACGTGAATTGGGTCCTACCGGAATACGCCCAAATCAAGGCTTTCGTAAGCCTCCACAAAGAGTTTGATGCCGACGAAGCGGAGCTGACGAGAACCAGGAAACTGAAACGGAAACCGATTGAGGAAAGATATAAAGACATTCTGACAGGGATTTACGGAAAAAGGGAGAGCATCAAAGTGGAAAGTCAGGTGGCCTACAGGGACGGAAGGGTGGGAATGGTCAGAACAGAGGTCATCGTCAATTATTTGAATTAACCTGACAGTTTCAGAAAAAGGGCCCAAAGAGGTAGCCGGGTGTGCTGGAAGAGCTTTGCAGCGAAACCTTTAAGCGTTAACTCCCAGAGTTACCAAGCACTTTGCAGAGCTCACTTTAAGTGAAATGGAATGTTCCCCATAAGACATGCTAAAGAACCGCTATGCAAAGATTTGGAAGCACATCTGGCTGCCGATTCTTCGCAACACTAAGATTAAATAGGTAGGATGAGGTCTTTATCCTATGTGGCGACCCAGCGGTATTTTCAATAAAAGTTATATAGAGGACCGGGCTGTGATTCGAACCAGAGGTCAATGGACAGCCCTGATTCTGTTTCTCTTGGTTATTACCTTTTTCCCATTCTTCTTTGGTAATAACTATATCTTGAGCATCATTATCTTAACCATCATTACCATCATTACCCTTCAGGGGCTCAATTTTATCCTCGGCTTTACAGGACAGATTTCAGTAGGCCATTCCGCCTTCATGGCCATTGGTGCTTACACCGCGACCATTCTGATGACCCGACTCCACTTCCCCTTTGTTTTATCCTTCCCGTGTGCTGGTTTATGCGCCGCCCTGGTGGGCATGATATTCGGATTGCCTTCCTTAAGGATTAAAGGCTTTTATTTAGCCCTGGCCACTTTGGCTGCCCAATACCTCATCAACTGGTACCTCCTTCACGGCGGGAATTTTACCGGACACCTCTATGGTCTCTCTGTCCCCCGCGCGGGCATTGGGAGCTTTGTCTTGGGATCAGACCAGACCTACTTTCTATTTGCCATGTTCATGTTGTTTCTCATGGCCTATTTTGCCAAAAACATCGAGAGAAGCAAAATAGGCCGAGCCTTTATTGCTGTCAGGGATAACGATCTGGCTGCGGAGATCATGGGCATCAATATTTTCAAGTATAAACTATTGGCTTTTTTTATTGGATCTTTTTATGCGGGGATTGCCGGGGCCATGTGGGCCCATTATTTTCTCCGCATTCATCCAGACCATTTCTCTTTAATGGACTCCATCTGGTATCTTGGATTCTTGGTAGTGGGTGGAATAGGAAGTGCGATGGGTCCAGTTTTTGGGGCCATTGTCTATATTGGGCTCAAAGAATTGGTCTCTTTAATTACTCCATTTTTGGGAAGTCTCTTTCCAGGCATCCACACCAATATCTTTTCAGGCTTGGCACTGATCATCTATTCCTTGGTCGTCATGGTTTTTCTGTTGTTTGAACCGCGGGGGATCAACCGGCAATTCGCACTTTTCAAGGCTTATTATAGGCTGTGGCCGTTTGCGTATTAAAATCATAAAAAAGAAAGGAGGGTCTATTATGTTTAGCAAGACAAAAGGGAAGTGGTTATGGGGTATTGTGATGATTGGTTTATTTTTGATCCTATCCGGTATGAGCTCACAAACCTGGGCTAAGGAGGTCAAGCTGGGCGTTTTTGGTGATGTGACAGGGCCCATCGCATTTACTGCTCAGCAGTTTTGGAAGGGTTATTCGGATTATTTTAAGTGGGTGGAAAAACATGATCCCATTCCAGGTATTACGATCAATATCTTAATGGAAGATACAGGTTATGATCCAAAAAGGTATCTGCCTGTCTTGAAGAAATTTGAAGCGGCAGGAATGAGTGCTGGCTATATCATGGGAACACCTGGAACGGCTACGTTGAATGAAGAGTTGCGGAGAGTAAAGATCCCGTGTGTGAGTGAAGGTTCTGGATTTCCTCCAGCCATTGAGCCCCCGGGCTATATCTTTCTGCTCCGTCCTCTCTACCCTGATGTCTTTTGCGCTGCCTGCGTACACTTCATGGATAGTTGGAAAAAGGCAGGCCATAAGGAAAAACCCAAGGTCATAACGATCACCTGGGATACCGCTTATGGAAGAGCACACATCGAATTGGGAGATCCATGGGGAGTAAAATATGGATTTGAAGTCCTTCCCCCACAGTTATTTGCCGGTCAACCGAATGATCTAAGCACTCAACTCCTCAGAGCAAAATCATTGGGGGCAAACCTTGTCTTTTCAAATATATTGGAGGGCCATTTTGCAGTGTTATTAAAGGATGCCAAAAGACTGGGCCTTGTGGGAAAAATGCAGTTCTGTGGTGGTTCAGAGTGCCGCGGGGCAGAGGTGGTGAAATTAGCAGGTGATGCTGCAGAAGGGGCCTGGTCTGTAAACCATTTCGCCGATTGGTCAGAGACGAAAAATAAGGGAATTCAATTGGGCATGCAGATGCAAAAAGAGTTCCGTGGAGAGATCGATTATCAGACTCAATACCTCATGGGTGTCATACCGGCAAGATTTACAGGCGAGGCCATCCGATATGCTGCCAAAACCTGGGGTCCAGATAATGTGAATAACGAGACCATCTACAAGGCATTGACCACCATGGGAAAGATTGAGATGTTGGGTCTCACTGCAGATGCCAGTTTCTCTCCGACAGAGCGAAGGCCCTTCAAATATTTAAACGTCTCTAAATGTGTCAATGGAGTGTGGGTGAGAGAACAATATGGGATTGAAGTACCTTGGCTAAAACCACCAGCAAAATAGAGGATAAAATATGGCGCCCCTTTTTAAAGGGGCGCCATAAAAAATGAATGAGGATCTCCAATGGCAGAATTATTACAGGCCCTCGCAAGTGGTCTCATGGTCGGATCACTCTACAGTCTTGTTGGACTGGGCATCGTCGTCATCTATAAATCGACTCACGTCTTTAACTTTGCCCAGGGAGGTTTATTGATGGTGGGAGCCTACCTGGCCTGGTGTTTTATGGAACAGGTAGGCTTGCCCATATGGCTCGGCCTGATTTCTGGCCTTGCTTCAGCCGTCATGATCGGTTTTCTTATTGAACGCTTCGGTATGAGGAAGCTTGTGGGTCAGCCCATACTATCATTAGTTATTGTTACCTTGGCCCTGCAAGCTTTTATCGATGGAATTGTCACTCTTTTCTGGGGGGATAATAATTATCTCGTCTATCCAAAGTTTCTTCCCCCCAATCCAGTCGAATTTTTAAATATTATCTTATCCCTTCAGCACATCATCATCTTTTTCATCACCATGTTTATAATCGGACTTTTTATCATATTCTTTAAATACAGTAAATGGGGCCTGGACATGAGGGCAGTGGCAGAGGACCATCAAGCTGGGATGTGCATGGGGATCAGCACCAAGATGGTATTTATCCTCGCCTGGGTGATTTCCACACTTTTAGCTTACATCGGAGGCGTCCTTCTGGGCAGTATCAACGGTGTGAGCACTACCCTCCACCAGATTGCAGCCAACTGTTTTCCTGTTGTTCTCTTAGGCGGATTGGAGTCTATTCCTGGTGTACTCATCGCTGGTCTCATTGTCGGTATCCTGGAATATATCTCTGGACTGTATCTCGACCCGATTGTGGGTGCAAGCACGAGAGAGATTGTACCCTATATTATCCTCGTTTTGGTGTTGATCATTAAGCCTTATGGTCTCTTTGGATTGGTGAGAATAGAGAGGATATAAAGATTGAAATGTTACGCCTCAACAATGTGGAAGTGATGTTTAATAAGGTTATTCTCGTGCTCAGGGGCGTTTCCCTTCATGTCCCGGCTCATTCCATTGCCGCTCTTCTCGGTGCCAATGGGGCAGGAAAGACGACCGCGCTGAACGCCATTACAGGTTTGATCAAGACGGAACTAGGAGAGGTTACCGAAGGGACCATCGAATTCGAAGGGAAAAACCTGCTCAGAATGAGCACTGAGGAGATCGCCCAAAGCGGTCTGGTGCAGGTGATGGAAGGAAGAAGGCTATTTGCTCATTTGACTGTAGAGGAAAACTTAAGGGTAGGTGCGCGGGCCAAGAGGGAAAAAAGCTCTATGAAAGAAGATCTTGAGATGATCTATGGGTATTTCCCGAGGCTCAGAGATCTTAGCAATGCTACAGCAGGGTACTGTTCTGGCGGTGAACAACAGATGATTTCCATCGGACGCGCCTTGATGGGTCACCCCAAAATGATGCTTCTGGATGAACCTTCCATGGGCCTGAGTCCGCTTTTGGTGAAGGAGATATTTCGAATTATCAAGGCGATTCACGAAGAAAAAGGAGCAGCCATATTATTGGTTGAGCAAAATGCTCCTCAAGCCCTTGATATCGCTGATTACGGCTATGTGATGGAGAATGGTAGGATCGTCCTCGACGGAACTCAAAAAGATTTAAAGGAAAATGAGGATGTGAAGGAATTTTATATGGGTTTGAGTGAGGTGGGAAAGAAAAAAAGCTATCGAGAAGTAAAACACTACAGACGAAGAAAAAGATGGTTGTGATCGGCGTGAAATTGAAAAACATTCAAATTTTTCATTTCTCAAGAGAAAAATATTTTTTTTTGGCATGATTAAAAGAAAGTATTCACAAATTTTTGGGCAGTATGATTCCACTCGTGTGGTGTATCTAACAATACTTTACAGTAATCCGTAAGCCGTCATTCCCGCGAAAGCGGGCCGCCGGCCCATAGGGCCCCTGGCCCGGAGGGAATCCAGCTTAAAAGATTGGATTCCGGGTCAAGCCCGGAATGACACCCATTGCAAAGTCTTTATTGAGACACTACACTGGAAGGGAATGAAATTGTAAACACAAACACTTCATCTTATAATTCCGCTATCTGACGAGGCATGGTATTGAGAGAATTAGGGAGGGATATTCATGGACTTTGATCTGACCGATGAACAGAACGATATCATCAAAGCGGCCAGAGAATTTGCTGAGAAGGAGTTCCCAGGTGTCGCCCAGGAGTGCGATCGCGAGGAGAAATCCCCAAAACATCTCTGGGAAAAGGCCTGCGAGCTTGGTTTTGTAGGGGTCTTCATACCCGAAACTTACGGCGGGGCAGGATTAGGGTATTTGGAGCACTGTCTCATCAACGAAGAATTCTGGCGGGTTGATCCTGGGATTGCCCATTTTATCTTGGCAGGCACTTTTGGGTCGGAAATCGTCCTCCTCTTTGGCACTGAGGAGCAAAAAATGAAATGGGTGCCCCCCTTGGTGAAGGCTAAGGCCATCACCGGAGCAGCCATCACCGAGCCCGACGCGGGAAGTGACGTTTCCTCCGTTAGAACCACCGCTATTCTGGACGGTAATGAATATGTTATTAATGGAACCAAGATGTTCATCACCGGCGGGACCATTGCCGATTATCTCCTGGTCCTCTGCGTGACAGAACCTCATGCCAAGTCTCGACACGACCGATTTAGTGTCATCATGGTTGAGACAGACCGCAAAGGCTATGAAGCAAACAAGCTGAAAAACAAACTCGGCCTCCGCGCCTCTGATACTGCTGAAATCTCCTTCAGCGATGTCAGGGTACCCAAAGAGAATCTTATCGGAACTGCAGGGAGAGGATTCCAACAGTTTATGGTTTTCTTTGATCACACTCGTCTCCATGTCTGTGCCGAGGCTGTGGGGCTGGCCCAGGGGGCCATGGAGCAGGCCATTACGCATGTTCGGAAGCGGCAACAGTTTGGAAAGCCGCTCGCCTCTTTCCAGGTCACCCAGTTCAAGATTGCAGAAATGGCCACCCGAATCGAAGCCGGCCGAAATCTCTACCAGAAGGCTGCTTGGCTTCTCGACCACGGGAGAGTGGAACCCCGTCTCATCTCCATGGCGAAGTGGTACACAGGAGAGACGGCAGTGAGGGTTGCCGAAGAGGCCCTTCAACTCCATGGAGGATATGGGTTTATTGGAGACTACAATATCGGGCGTTTTTACAGAGATTCCAAGATTGTTGAAATCTACGAAGGGACCAAAGAGATCGAAAAAACAATTATTGCCCGAGAGCTATTGGGGAAATATTGAGAAGATAATGGATATGCTCTTTTTCTTTTACTTGCTTTTTCAAAAACATTTTGGTTTTTCTAATCTCATTTGACGGCTTAAGAATTTTCCTGATTAGCCCTCTGGATCCTATCAAGGTAAAGAAGATGCTTACATCATTGAATAACTATACACAAAGACTTAAGTCAGAGCCCCCCATCAAGGCTAAAGCCTTGAGTTACGAAGAGATAAGGATACGTAACTCAGGCCTTCAGGCCTGATCCAAGGGGACGGTCAAGGATTGAAATGCGATAATACATATGTCGTCGTGTATAATATACTTTATCTTAAAAAAGGGGTGAATAATTCATGGACTTTGAACTGACCAATCGCCAAAAACAGATCCGTTTAGCCGCCCGGGAGTTCGCCGAAGGTGAATTAATGCCCATTGGAAAAGAGTGTGAGGCCAAAGGAGAATTCCCAAGAGACATCATTAAGAAAGCAGCTCAATTGGGTTTCGTCGGTGTCTATATCAAAAAAGAGTATGGCGGCCTTGGTCTAGGTTCTCTTGAACATAGCATCATCATGGAGGAATTCTGGAGGGCGGAGCCTGGGCTTGGCCAAATATTTTCTCAGACAACATTTGGTGCCCAAGAACTGTTACTGTATGGTTCTGAGGAACAGAAGAAGAAATACCTTCCGCCCTTAGTCAAAGGAGACTGGGTCATGGGTTTTGCCATCACGGAGCCTGAGGCTGGAAGCGATACAGCCTCAGCAACCACTCGAGCAGAGAATGTTGGAGATGAGTATGTGATCAATGGCAATAAGGTGATGATCAGCAATGGCACAGAAGCCAAATTCCTTTTGGTTTACTGTCTGACTCATCCCGAAGAGACCTCAAAATCAAATCGCCACAGTATCCTGCTCGTTGAAACGGATCGACCGGGATACAAAGCGGACAGAATTTTGGGTAAGATGGGGCTTCATGCTTCCGATACCGCTAATGTCTATTTCAATAATGTGAGAGTCCCAAGGGAAAACTTGGTGGGTGCAGAGGGCAATGGATTCATCCAATTGATGAAGTTTCTCGACTATTCCAGATTGATGATAGCCAGTGATGGAGTAGGCCTTGCGCAAGGTGCGATGGAGCAAGCGATTAATTATGTAAAGAAAAGAAAACAATTTGGGAAGACAATTGCATCCTTTCAGGTCACCCAATTCAAAATTGCGGAGATGGCAACCCTCGTCGAAACAGCTCGATCCCTAACGTATAAGGCTTGTTGGAATACTGACCGAGGCAGTACTGATACCCAATTGTCAGCTATGGCAAAATGGTGGGCCTGCCAGGTGGCTGTAAGGGTGGTGGACGAAGCACTGCAGCTGCATGGTGGATATGGTTACTTGGATGATTACCCCATCGAGCGTTTCTACCGAGCAGCCAAACTACTCGAAATCTATGAAGGCACAAAGGAAATCCAGAAGCTCGCCATTGGCCGCCGCATCCTAAGCATCACCTAAAAAAGCAATGTCAAAGGTCAAAGCTCAAATGAAATCCAAAGTTCAAATGACAAATATCTTATTCAGAAGTTCTGACATTTAGTCATTTGATATTGATTTGACATTTTGATTTTGGCATTCTTGGAAAGAAAAAATCCTGTTGCGGAAATGAGATTCGGAGGATGGGTGAGCAGGCTCTTTTCAAAAAACTGGCAAAGGACAATACGAACCTCTTTAAGATATTGTTGAGGGCTTGAGACAGCGCATTCAAGTGAAAAAGGGGTATGAATGCGTTGAGAGGACAGTGGAGACGGCTGCCCGCCTTGATGATCATTCCCCGTATAGAGTGGTCTTGATCCCTTCTTTTGACTGAATTTCCCCCGCCAGCTTTTCAGCAGCCTTTCTGTCTTCATACTTGCTGACAAGTACCCTATAGATAGGGGACCTGTCCTTCGTTACGCCCGGTTGGGTGAACGCATCGTATCCTTTTTCCCGAAACTTGTTCCTGAGGGCCTGAGCGTTGCTTTCATTCTTGAAGGCTCCCAGCTGGACTGAGTAGAACGGTTTGCGCGGTGGTTGGGACGCGGACACCGATGAGAGCGAAGAGGGCTGCCCAGGCGGTGTGGAGGGTACCGATGACGCACGCGCAGACGCGTCTGCAACGCTCTTTGCCGGGGGCAACTGCGATTTCGATCCGGCCTCAGGAGCCGCGGATGGAACTCGCGAAGGGGCTTTTACCGGTGGAGAAGGCGGAACTTTCCGGGTTGGCATGAACTGCTGATAAGCCAGAAAACCTCCTCCTGCAATCACCAGCAGGACCACGATGCCAATCGCCGGTAGAAGAAGGGCAGAGCGCTTTTTCTCCTTTCGCCTGACCCTCTGTGGCGAGGCGGCCGATTCGTCTTCTTTGGAGTGCCCGGAAGGAGGCGTTTTGTCCAAAATCGTTCTTGTCTTTTCGATAAGATCTTCCGGACCGAATGTCGGTTCCAGAAAATCCACGATCCCGTAATCCTTGAAGTAGTTGGGGTCCAGCGCTTTTTCCGGGGATGCGAGAATAATAATAGGGATCTTTTTTAAGAGCGGAATGTCATGAATTGCCTTACAGGGTTTGAGTCCTGCAGGGCTCAGTTCGAGGGGCCTGATGTAGATAAGCGAAGGTTTGAGCAATTCGGCCATTTCAGCGTTCACATCTTGGCTTGAGACGGTATAGACCAGGTAGCTCTCTGCCTCGAGAGTGGTGGTCATTCTCTGATCAATGTCCTGGCCTGCGTCTATGATGAGTGTTGTTTCACTTGCCATATGTTCCCTCCAGGTTGTACGAAGGGCCGACGCCTCAAGCCTTCAAGCATCGGCCTATGCTCAAAGTGTTTCCCAATATTTGAACGGCATATCTTGGGCAAGCTTGAGCGCGCCGTCCGCGCCCGCAAAGAGCGGGTCTGCAACGCGTTTGACCTTACAGGTACCGTATTCCTTCAAGGCATCCTGCAGGTACTCGGCAATACCTCTGATAAGGCTTCCTCCGCCCGCAAGAACGATATTGTTCTTTATCTTCATCTGGAATTCGGGATCAAACCGGGCGATCATCTCGGTTGTGGTCTCAACGAGTGACGGCAGCATACTCTCGCATGCCCGCCGGATCTCATCCTTGATGTCATGCATGACCGGTTTGCCATTCACCGGCAGCTCTACGTGAATCTGTTCATTGATGTCCCGCACAAAACTGAATTTCTCCTTAAACTGCCGCACCATGTTCTTATTGAACTTTGAGTTCGGATATTTCTCAATGAGATAATTGAAGAGCTGTTCGTCGATATAGTCGCCCGCCGTGAGAATGGTCCTCTGGTCTTCTTCGGAGGGAATGGTCCCATGCATGATGCAGAAGTCGATGGTCCCGGCACCTATGTCGATGATGAGTGCGTTATTCAGCAGATTCATTCCGTAGGCGATCGCAAAGGGTTCCGATACAACCATGAGGGTATGCACATATTCCGCAACCGCCCTCCGGATGGCAAGCTTGTTGACTTTTAGCGAATCGGCGGGCACCCCAATCACCGCACGAATCTTCTGGCCGGGCTCAGGCTTTGAAAGATCAATAAGATGCCTGATGATTTCTTTGACCGCCCTCTCGCTGTTTTCGATCCCCTCCTTTATGATGCCCCGTTCGAGGGGCCTGCAGAAATCGAGGGAAAGCCGGTGCTGCAGAGCCTCGGCTCCGAAGAGTACCGGTTTGCCGACGACCTTCTCCGCGATAAAGTCCTTCGGCCAGCCGACGTAACTCTCGATCCATTCCCGCATGCCGTTACTCGAAGAAATCGCACTCCGTGATGTTCCAAGATCGATGCCGACAAACAGGACATTGTCTTGCTTCTGCTCATCTATTGGCTTCATGGGTTAGGGCTCCTTTATTCAGATA
>Ga0105152_10000136_pt1 | contig 17695 bp, 15 predicted proteins | sample LakBais05cmmetaG_FD_81534 | JGI IMG/M metagenome (GOLD analysis project Ga0105152, IMG submission 81534) | Lake sediment microbial communities from Lake Baikal, Russia to study Microbial Dark Matter (Phase II) - Lake Baikal sediment 0-5 cm | ecosystem: Environmental > Aquatic > Freshwater >...
GACTTCAGCTGGCTTTTCAGCTTCAGCTTTGGATGGCAGGAGCATATTCACCAGTTTATTAATCTCTACCATCGCTTTGGGGCCAATCCCCTGCAAGCCAAGGACCTTGTCGGAATTCCGCTTGATTTGTTCAAGCAGCGACCCGGTGGTTTCAATACCCGCTCCCTGCAAGGTGAAGGCTACATGCTCGGGTAGACCCGAATCGAGAATATTCTGTTCGAATATTCCAGAGGGAAGAGCTGCTTTGATCTCTGTCAGCAGGGTATCATCCACGGTTTCAACAACAACCGGGGTTTTAATCGCGATGGTTCTCTTCTCAACCCGGTCGACGAACTTGACCATCTTGTCGTATTCTTCCGGCGGCAATGGTTTACCTTCGGCTTTGCGAGCCAGCATATCTTCTATGGACGGCACAATTTCCTTTTCGGCTTCAGCAATTTCCGCCAAAGACTCATCATTCTTGAGCTTAAATAGCGCGTCTGCAGCAGCCTCGGGCAGGCTCTTGATGTCAATGCGCCAGTTGGTCAACTTGGCAGCCAAGCGGGCATTTTGCCCATCCCGACCAATCGCAAGGGAAAGTTGGTCTTCAGAGACAACAACAGTAGCAGTTTTGCCTTCCTCACCATGTTCGTTCAAATACACACCACTTACACGAGCTGGTGAAATGGCTTTCATAATAAAGAGAGCTGGATCACTGTTCCACTCGATGACGTCAATCTTTTCGTCATGGAGTTCGCGTACGATAGCCTGGATGCGCGTGCCTTTGATACCAACGCATGCACCCACCGGATCGATACCGGGTTGGGTTGCGGAGACAGCGACTTTGGCACGCTGACCGGGTTCCCGGGCAATGGAACGGATCTCAACGATCCCGTGGTAGATCTCAGGGACTTCATTTTCAAGCAGCCGGCGCAGGAAATTGCGATGCGTGCGTGAAAGGATAATCTGCGGTCCGCGGGGGCTTTCTTTTACTTCGGCTACGAGGGCGCGTAGGCGGTCGTGAATGCGGAAACGCTCGCCAGGGATCATTTCCTTGCGAGGCATGGTGCCCTCGGCCTTCATTTCAAGACCGATGGTCATTCCCATCATATTGACGGCCTGGATGATACCGCTGACGATTTCGCCCAGTTGTTTCTCGTAGTAACTGATTTGGGCTGAGTGTTCCGCTTCACGGATTCGCTGCTGGATCACCTGTCGGGCCGTCTGGGCAGCTACCCGGCCGAAATCTTTGGGGGTGCTTTCCACAATGACCATGTCACCCAGCTTGGCTTCGGGGTTCACTTTACGGGCTTCTTCGAGTGTGACTTCCGTAGTGGGTTCCAGTACATCTTCAGCAACTTCTTTTTCCGCATAGACGGTCACCTTGCCGGTTTCAAGATCCACCTTGGCTTCCACATGCTGTTCCGTGGATGTGTTTAGTGCGCGTCGATAGGCAGATACCATTGCCGATTCGAGTGCCTGGAGAATAATCTCCTTGGGGAGACCCTTCTCTTCCAGCACCTCATTGAACGCCAGGGTAAATTCGTTTTTCATGCTTTCTTTTCTCCAAAATATTCAACTCTTATAAGCAGAAAAGTGGGGGGTGCCCACTTTTCAGTGTTAACTTACAACGATGACTGGGATATTTTATCACATGGCTATCAAGGTTGCAAGATAAATGATCCTCGCTCAGGCAGCGTATCAAAGCTTTACGTGCATTCTAGGTACTTACATGCTCCGGTTTGATCTTGATGATCTCACGGATCTCATCCGCTTTCCTCTTTTGATAAGGGGCCGTGCCATGATATCTCATGTTTAACAAATTGATATGTTCTTCCGCTCCCTGGGTTGTTATCTCGACGACCTTTCCACGAATCAACAGTTTCCGGTAAGGATTCTGAGGATCCTGGATTGATAATGCCACCCGGGAATCTCGGGCAACATTTTTCGCCTTTTGCCTTTCTTGGGCGGTGTTTACAAGAACATAAGTCCCATCATAATCAATCCAAACGGGAGACACCTGTGGACCACCCTTCTTCATCAAAGTTGCAAAACTGGCAAATGTTTTTCCAGTCAACAGGTCCTTATTATTCTCCAAAAGCATTTTCATTTCATCATTCATATGTCTTCCTTCCCTCACTATTTATATTCGTATTATATAATTCGATGACCCAAGTAAATATAAGGAAGCTATATGAAAAATGATCCAAACGCATGGTGGAAAAAGGGTGTGATCTACCAGATTTACCCTCGTTCTTTCGCCGACTCTAATCAGGATGGGATCGGCGATCTCAATGGAATTACGAAGAAATTGGACTACCTTAAAGACCTGGGAGTGGATGCGATCTGGCTGTCACCCATTAATCCATCCCCCGACAAGGATTTCGGATACGATGTTGCGGATTATCTCGATATAGATCCAAAATTTGGCACAATGAAGGATTTCGAGCTTCTGATCAAGGAAGCCAGGAAAAGGGATATCCATGTCATCCTGGACCTGGTCCTGAACCATTCCTCCGATCAGCATCATTGGTTTCAGGAAGCCAAGAAATCAAGGGATAACCCATTTCATGATTACTACCTCTGGCGTGACCCAGCGCCGGGTGGCGGAGTTCCCAACAATTGGCAATCCATTTTTGGCGGTAAAGGTTGGGAATACGTTCCCGAATTGGACCAGTATTATTACCATATGTTCGTCAAGGAACAACCTGATCTGAATTGGCGCAATCCCAAAGTCCGAAAGGCTTTATTGGATGTTTTCCGTTTTTGGATGAAAAAGGGGGTGGACGGTTTCCGATTGGATGTGTTCAATGGATATTTCAAAGATGCTGAGTTCCGAAACAACCCCGTTAATCGCCTGGGAATACGGCCATTCGACTGGCAGGAACATCTTTACGATACGAATCAAGCTGACATGGTTCCTCTGCTGAAGGAGATTCGGCAAATACTGGATTCCAAACCAGGCAGCTATGCTGTGGGAGAAACATTCATGGGAACGGTGCAGCATGCTGCTGACTATTGCCGTCCGGGAGTTTTACCGGCAACCTTCAATTTCAGCATGATCTTCCACACTTGGAATCCACGTATCTTATTGAAGAAAGTCGAAGAATGGGATGGTGCTATTACAGAAGGTGCCTGGCCAACCCAGGTCTTAGGCAACCATGATGTCAAGCGAATTGCCACTCGTATCCATGCCGACAAACAAGATAAAAAGCTGAAGGTGATCGCAGCTTTTCTGTTAACTCTCAGGGGGACTCCCTTTATCTATTATGGAGATGAGATTGGGATGAGAGATATCCGTGTGACCCATTCCGACCTTCACGACCCCGTGGGAATACATTACTGGCCGATTCCTGTAGGCAGGGATGGATGCCGTTCCCCCATGCAATGGGATGACAGCGAATTTGCCGATTTCAGCTCAAGGAAACCCTGGCTCAAAGTTCATCCCAACCACATTCACAGAAATGTTACTCAACAAAAATCCGAAAAAAATTCCCTTTTTCATTTTTATCGCAAATTAATCCACTTGCGCAAGGAAAATGAAGCTTTGCTGGAGGGAATGTTCCTGCCATTGACCTACGACCCGCTGTTCGTAATGGCTTATTTGCGTCAAACAGCAAAAGATACAATTCTGGTGGTGTTGAACTTCAACAGGAAAAAAATGAAATTCTTCTTAGGGAGGGAATTAGCCAAACATAATTGGCAATTGCTTTTGTCTTCCAATGCCGACCAGGAAACAACCATCAAGTCCAATTCTTTGCAGCTAGCAGGTTATGAAGCCTGTCTATATAAAGCGATCTAAAAAAAATCCTTCAGTTATTCTGAGGGATTTTTTCACTGGCGGAGAGGGTGGGATTCGAACCCACGATACCTTGCGGTATGCGCGCTCTCCAAGCGCGTGCATTAGGCCGGACTATGCAACCTCTCCAGGTGGAATTTCCGTCCAACCGCGCGAATTATACCATAGGGGTTTTTTCCTCACGAAATCATTTGATAATGTGTTATTAAGTTATTTTAGACAGCTTGTATTCTTATCAATTTGTTTGTATAGTGAATTTAACATTCAATAGGAGGTGAAAAATGCCGAGTGTTATCGATGTGGAAGGGATTGGTTCAAAGTACGCAGAGAAATTGAAGAAAGCCGGGATTGCAACTACCGACACGTTGCTGAAAAAGGGTGCCACTCCCAAGGGACGCGAGGCAATCGTCAAAGCTTCGGGAATATCTCATGATTTGATCTTGCATTGGGTGAATTTCGTCGACCTGTACCGGATCAAGGGTGTAGGCTCGGAATATTCCGAGTTGCTCGAAAAGGCCGGTGTGGATACCATTGTTGAACTATCCAAAAGGGTTCCCGAAAACCTGGTGGCAAAAATGGCCGAGATCAATAAAGCCAAAAAACTTGTCCGCCGAATGCCAACCCTTAAGGAAGCCAAAGCCTGGATTGCTCAAGCGAAGAAGTTACCCCGCGTAATTTCGTATTGATATTTGCATTGGGTTCGATTTTGAAAAGCTGTCTTCGGACAGCTTTTTATTTTCCCTAAAGCGCAACTAACTTATAATGAAACCGTGAAAGCGAAAGAAAATTCTTTGGGTAAAAATGATGATCGCATCGAGAAATTGGTTACGGCTATCCACCAAATCCGCATGGGGAATTTCTCTACAGAAATACCTGTCACGCCGCCGGATCAATTGGGTGAATTGAGTGTCGCCCTTCAGGATCTTTCCAAGGCTCTCGAATCCCGCTTCAGGGAGATCCAGTTATTGGACAAGATCACCCTGAGGACCAATTCTGGTTTCCTCCTGGAAGAGATACTGAGTGAGATCTACACGGACTTTCGAGAGTTCATCCCTTATAACCGGATTGGGTTTGCCCTGATTGACAAGCAAAAACAAACAGTCCGGGCTCATTGGGCAGCCTCCGATCAACCCACCGTTCATTTGGAAGTTGGATATGAATCTCCTCTACAGGGGAGTAGTTTGGAAAAAATCATTCAAACGGGTCAACCGCGAATCCTTAACGATTTGCCAAAGTATTTACGTGACAAACCTGAATCCGAATCCACCCGGTTCATGGTGGAAGAAGGCATGCGGTCTTCCCTGACTTGCCCCCTGGTAGCCAACGGCGTTCCGGTAGGATTCATGTTCTTTTCGAGCACCCAGACACAGACTTACAAGGATATTCACACAGACACTTTTCAACGCATCGCTGCCCAACTTTCGGTGATCTTAGAGAAAGGCCGTCTCGTTTCCCAATTGGCAGACCAGAAAAAACACATTGAAATCCAAAATGCGGAATTGAAAAGATTGGATGAACTGAAAAATAAGTTCCTGGGGATTGCTGCGCATGACTTACGCAACCCGATAGCACACATTCAAATGGTAGCCACTATGCTGCTTTCGAAAAGCATACCGATCTCCGTCGAAGAAGCCCAGAATTACATCAATGACATACGCGTCCAATCGGATTACATGCTCACCCTGCTGGGCGATATCCTGGATGTTACTCAAATCGAATCTGGTAAGCTGGAACTTGAGCTCCAATATGTTTCCATCCAGGATTTCCTGCATGACATTATTAAAGTCCATAAGAACCTGGCAAAACCCAAGGGCACCAGCATCGAGCTCGATTGCGATGAAAAGGGGAAAGTTTTTACTGATCCTTTGCGCATGCGCCAGGTGATGGACAATCTTTTATCCAACGCAGTCAAATATTCCCCTGCCGGCAGCAAGGTAGTTGTGAAATGTTATCGCAAAGCGAAAGCTTGGCACTTTGAAGTGATCGATCAGGGTCCGGGAATTCTCCCGACGGATAGGGATCGTCTGTTCCAGGATTTTGCCCGGTTATCCGCGAGACCCACGGGAGGAGAAAAGAGCACTGGGTTGGGCTTGGCTATTTCCAAACGGGTGGTCGAAGCGCACGGCGGAAAGATTGGGGTCGAATCCGAACCAGGAAAAGGCTCCATTTTTTGGTTTACATTGCCGAGTGAAGGAAAAGAGTCTTAGACTAAAGCAATTTATTGTACTTTTTTTGGGTTCCATGTATAATACCCACACTTCGGGCGGTTAGCTCAGTTGGTTAGAGCGTTGCGTTGACATCGCAAAGGTCGTAGGTTCGAGTCCTATACCGCCCACACTGCAAAAGCAGTATAATGAAACAAATAGCGTCGACCAGGAAGAGTAACTAACCAACATTCGACAGCAAAAGCAGGTCAAAGGCTGAGAGCCTGCCCAGAAAAAAATTAGCGAAAACCACCTGCGAGCTTAAGCCTGAAAATCAGTAAGGCGAACGGTTGACCCCGTTATCGGTTCAAGGAGATGGTCCTATTGCAATAAGGGATCAAATCCGGGTGGAACCGCGTGATGAAAATCTCGCCCCGGAATTTTGGGAGCGGGATTTTTTGTTTTTGTTGGTTGGAAATTTGAAAGGAGGCAAGAATGCCTGAACAAAAATCGGAACTTTACGAGGACTCCCTGCTTTACCGGATCCGACATTCGACCGCGCATATCATGGCGCAAGCGGTCCTGGAGAAATTTCCGACTGCAAAAATCGCCATTGGACCTGCCATCGAGGACGGGTACTACTATGACTTTGACCTCCCTCGTCCCCTCACCCCCGAAGACCTGGAAGGAATTGAAAAACAGATGCGCGAGATCATCCGCAAAAAGATCACGTTCAACAAGAAAGTGATCAGTGCGGAAGAAGCCCGGGATGTCTTCAAGGGACAGGATTACAAGCTGGAATTGATCGACGGCTTGGCTGCAGGCGGCTTTGATGAAGATGGCAACCCGATAACAGTAAAGCCGGAGATTTCCATTTATACATCGGATACCTTCACAGACCTGTGCCGAGGACCTCACGTGGAGAACAGCAGCCAGATCAACCCGGATGCCATCAAGCTCTTGAACGTCGCCGGAGCCTATTGGCGGGGGGACGAGAAACGTCCCATGCTTCAGCGCATCTATGGTACGGCCTGGGAAACCAAAGAAGACTTGGAGAAATATCTCTGGAAGATCGAAGAAGCCAAAAAGCGCGATCACCGCAAACTGGGACGCGACCTCGACCTGTTCAGCATCAATCCTGACGTAGGTCCTGGTCTGATCCTGTGGCATCCCAATGGCGCCATGGTACGGCATCTCACCGAGGAATATTGCAAGAACGAGCACCTGAAAAATGGCTACGTTTTTGCCTACACACCTCACATCGGCAGAGCCATCCTCTGGGAAACGAGCGGGCACCTCACCTGGTTCAAGGATGGGATGTATCCCCCTATGCAAGTGGACGAGGAGCGGTATTTCGTCAAGCCGATGAATTGCCCGTTCCATATTCACATCTATAAGAGCAAGACGCGTTCCTATCGCGACCTACCCATCCGCATGGCAGAATGGGGTACAGTCTATCGCTACGAACGCAGTGGTGTGCTGGCAGGCTTGATGCGCGTGCGCGGGTTTACACAGGATGATGCTCACATCTTCTGCCGCCCCGACCAGATGCCCGAAGAAATCGATCGGACACTGAAATTTTGCATCCACATCCTATCCCGCTTCGGCATGAACAAATTCCACGCCTACCTATCCACGCGTAATCCCGAGCAATCTGCCGGCGAGGTGGAAAAATGGGATGCAGCGACAGATGCCTTGCGCAAAGCTCTTAAGCGGGCTGAGTTGAAATACGACGTTGATGAAGGCGGCGCAGCTTTCTATGGCCCGAAAATCGACCTGAAAATGGTCGATGCCCTCGACCGCGAATGGCAGTTGAGCACCATCCAATTCGACTTCAATGAATCGGAGAGGTTCGAGCTGGAATACGTTGCCGAAGATGGCAAAGCCCATCGCCCGTACATGATCCATCGGGCGCTGCTGGGATCCATTGAACGCTTCCTGGGCGTGCTTATCGAAACATATGCCGGAGCATTCCCCGTATGGCTGGCACCTGTCCAGGCTGTCATCATCCCCATTGCTGACCGGCACCTGGATTATGCCCACAAGCTGAAAGAATCTTTGCAGGCAGAAGGCTTGCGAGTGGAAATCGACGAGCGCAGTGAGCGCATGAACGCCAAGATCCGCGACGCCCAAAACCAGAAGATCCCGTACATGCTGATCGTCGGCGATAAGGAACAGGAATCCAGTCAGGTGGCTTTGCGTTTGCGGAATGGTGAAAACCTCGGACTTGTCGAAGTCGCAGTTTTCGTCCAGCGTGCAAAGAAAGAGATAGCGGACGGAGTGTAAGTGCAATCAACGATTGGGGATTCCTGGGACAAATGAGCAAGCAAATCCCGGGAATTCCCTATCGAATCTTGTTGACTTGAACCCCCATATTTGGTAATATCTTTTCATTCAAGTCAATTTACAAAGTTTTTCATTTGCAGGAGGATCAACCTATCAGTACCCAGAATTTTCGAGTCAATGAAGGAATACGAACACCGCAAGTTTATTTAATCGGCCCCACCGGGGAAAACGTCGGGGTCGTCCCAATTGAAAAAGCACTTCAAATTGCCCGTGAAGCGGACTTGGATTTGGTGGAAGTTGCACCCGATCGCGACCCGCCGGTTTGTCGTGTGCTTGATTTTGGGAAGTTCCTCTATGAGCGCACCAAGAAAGATCGCGAAGCCCGCAAAGCTCAGACCAAGGTTGAAATCAAGGAGATCCGGCTGCGCCCGAAGACCAATGAAGCTCACCGGGAATTCAAAGTGGATGACGCCCGTCGTTGGCTGAAGCAGGGTAACAAAGTCAGGGTCACTGTCCGTTTTCGCGGGCGTGAAATCGACTATCCTGAACTTGCATTGGAAGATTTGCGCGAGATCGCCAAAGACCTGGAAGACGTTGCCACCATTGAACAGGCACCTTCCCTGGAAGGGAAGAACATGAGCATGCTGGTGACTCCGACCAAGCCCGGGAGTAAAAAGAAAACCACCACCGAGGAAAAACCCGTCAAGGCGGAACCGGTTGCAGAAAAAACCGAAACTGTCAAAAGCTGATCGGATTTTTCTCCTTCGGAAAAATATCTGTTATAATTGGCGGCTGCTGTGAAAGCAGCCCGCCATTTTTTTAATCAGGAGTAATTCAGTGTCAAGAAAGATCAAAGACGGAAAGACCAAGTTGAAGACCCATAAGGCAACCTCGAAGAGGTTCCGCGTTACGTGGTCTGGCATGGTGGTCCGCACGAAAATCGGTAAAGGCCACCTGCGCCGCCGAACTTCCAAGCGAACCAAGGCATTGCTGCCTGAAATGCTGCCCGTGCAGGGTAAAGGCATTATCAAGCGGGTTAAAAGACTTGCACCGAACATGGGGAGGTAAGTCTACCTATTTAGTGCAGCTGTTGGGTGCACGCAACAGGTGAGAAAACACCGGCGCCCAAGGGTTCGCAAAGGAGTTAGAGTATGTCAAGAGTGAAAGGTGGTCCGCACGGACACCTGCGACACAAAAAGCTACTGAAAAAAACCGAAGGATACTCGATGTCACGGCATTTGCTGATCCGCCGCGCCAACGAAGGCCTTCTCAAAGCCATGTGGTATGCTACCCGCGACCGCAAGGTCCGCAAACGAGATCTGCGCAAGCTGTGGATTACCCGCATCAATGCAGCCTCGCGGCTGAATGGGATGACTTACAGCCAATTGATCCATGGGATGAAAACCGCTAACATCGAATTGAACCGGAAAATGCTGGCAGACATCGCCGTAAAGGATCCGAACACATTCACATCGATCACTCAAAAAGCCAAGGGCTAATCTTTTACGAAATGCTGACACGGGATAACGCACAGTTATCCCGTTTTTGTTTATACTATTAACGCGCAGGGGCAGATTATGTCAGTATTGGAAAAAACGGTTCGAATTACACCCACCACCGAACTTGAAATCCGCCACGGAGATCTCACCCGTGAGACTGTGGATGCGATTGTCAATGCCGCCAATTCACACCTGGCTCATGGAGGCGGTGTGGCAGCCGCCGTCGTCCAGGCGGGTGGATGGGTCATTCAAAAGGAGAGTGATGAATGGGTGAAAAAGAACGGTCCTGTGAACCACGAGAAACCCGCTTACACCTCCGCTGGAGAACTGCATTGCAAATACGTCATCCACGCCGTAGGTCCTGTGTGGGGTGAAGGTGATGAAGATCGCAAGCTTGCCAATGCCATCAAAGGAAGTCTGATTCTCGCCACAAAGATGAAACTGGAATCCATTGCCTTCCCTGCCATTTCGACAGGCATCTTCGGTTTCCCCAAGGAAAGAGCTGCTAAAATCATGCTCCAATCTGTAATTGAATTTTGCGTCAACCCAACTACTCTCAAGAGCATTCGCTTTGTCCTCTATGATACCGATACCTTGAATGTTTTCACCCGGCAAACAAAACCATGATCACCTCAACTTCGAATCCCAAGATTCAATATATTCGCTCCCTCGTGAGTAAAAAACAATTTCGCGAGGAGAATCACGCTTTCGTCGTGGAGGGAGTTCGCCTGGTCGAGGAAGTCCAGCGGGCAATGCAAAAACCGAAAATCATTATCTATTCGCAGAAACTATCGCAGCGTGGGAAAAAGCTCGTTTCAGCGTTCCAGGAAATGAAAGTTGAGTGTGAGGAAATTGCTGAAAATGTGATGGATTCGCTGACCGATACGGAGACTGCGCAGGGGATTCTCGCTGTCCTGCCCTTCCCTGAGATTCCTTTTCCGAAGAAACCGGATTTCCTGGTAATCGCCGATGAGATCCGTGACCCGGGAAACCTGGGCACAATCTTAAGGTCAAGCCTTTCAGCGGGGGTACAGGGAATGATCCTCACCCCAGGGACTGTGGATGCTTTCTCTCCCAAGGTTGTTCGCAGTGGAATGGGTTCGCAACTCTTTCTACCCATCCAGACTTTGGGTTGGGAAGCTATTGAAACACAATTCAAGAAAACACTTCAACCTCCACTACATTTCTACTTTACAACCAGCAAAGAGGGAAACCCTCACTGGAAGAAAGACTTTTCCCAACCCCTGGCATTGATCATAGGGGGAGAAGCGGAAGGGGTCACCCCTGAAGCTATTCGCGTCGCGGACGAATCCGTTCAGATCCCCATGCCGGGAAAAACTGAATCCTTGAATGCAGCTGTAGCAGCCGGGATCCTTATTTTTGAAGTTGTCCGACAGAGGTCAAAATGAAAATCCGAGCCATTACTTGTTTTGTTAATCCTGCAAAATCCAACTATCGATCCGTACTGGTATCTTTAGGCGAATTTATTCAACAGGCAACCGAAGGTTTGAATTCGGCGGGTTACCAGGTTCAATCCAAACGCCTAGCTACCATCCCATTTTCCAAGTATATGAAGGCTAACAAGGTGCCTGAGGCAACTCTCATCCTGCAGGAAATTCTATCCCTGGTGGGACAGACTGGTTTTCAATACTTATCCTTGGGAAATAGCACCCCGGATAATCTCAAATACTATTCCATGATCCCCGACCTGTTAAAGGTGGACGAGCGAATTTTCGCCAGCGGATCGATGACAACCAAAGACGGGAAAATTTCTTTACCAGCCATCCGCGCCTGCGCAGAGGTCATCCATGCCACTGCCCAGGTCACCCCGGATGGGTTCGCCAACCTCCGCTTTTCCGCCCTGGCAAACGTCAAACCTTACGCCCCCTTCTTCCCCGCAGCTTATTCGGATGGGAGTAATGCGGCTGTGTCCGTTGCCATTGAAGGTGCTGATCTGGCACAAAGCATCTTCAAGACGGGGACAAGTCTTGCAGACGACCAGAAGAAACTATGCGATACCCTGAATGATCACGGCAAACGCCTGGAATCCATTCTGAAAACCATTGCCAGGGATCACAAGGTAGATTTCAAAGGATTGGATTTTTCTCTGGCTCCCTACCCCACCAGCGATTGTTCCATCGCAGCCACAATTGAAAACATGGGAGTCTCCAAGACCGGTTCAGCCGGATCGGTTGCCGCCGCAGCCGTGCTAGCATCCACGCTCGATCAGGGAAAATGGAAGAAGGTTGGTTTTAACGGGTTGATGTTCCCAGTGCTGGAAGATTCGGTATTAGCTCAGCGGGTTTCCGATGGAGATTTGACCTGGAAGGATTTGCTCTTGTTCTCTTGTGTATGTGGCACCGGGTTGGATACCATCCCGCTGGCGGGAGATATCAGTGTTGACCAATTGACCAGCATCCTGACCGACGTGGCTGCCTTGGCCGTTCGTTTGCACAAACCTCTCACCGCCCGCTTGATGCCAGTGCCCGGGAAAAATATTTGGGACCCAACCAGTTTCAATTTTGAGTATTTTGCCAACAGCCGCATTATGGATGTTCGCGCTGCGGGTTTTAGTGGCAGTTTTTCCAATTCCAAGGAATTGCCCATCACCCCACGGCAATAAATCCAGGCTTCGTCCGGAGTTTTTAGAATAATTGCTTGAAATTAATCAAGATCAGGTTGCGTTTGCAATCCGCAAAGGTATCAAAATAAATCCTCTCAGTCAGGGGATTGCCTGCCTGGTCTTGTAGTTGGATCCAGTAGGCATGCACGGTTTGCAAGGGAGTGCTGCTCAAGGTGAATTCGAAACCTGAGGGTCCATAGATGGTATCCATTCCGGATAACCGGAATTTTTCTTCCAAGTCAACACCATTGATATTCCCCCCAAGGCGAAGTACCAGCCCCTTCATGGGTTGGTTCGACAGGGTATATACCCTGCCACCGACACCCATCCACGAACAGGATTTATCAGTACGGAAGGAAGCACTGGAAACAGCAGTGGGGGTTCCCTGCAAGCCAAATGAATAACCACCTACAGGTGTAGAGAACGGCAAGGGGTTATTTGCTGGAGGTGGAGTATCCAGACTTGTTGTTGCTCCTCCAATCCCCGAAATTTCCCACGAGGTTGGGGTCCAGACACCTGGCAGGCTACGCTGGGTAGCAGTGGGCGTGGGGATTTGCACAGTGGGCGGCATTGAAGGTGGTGGAAATGGATTCAGGTGAGAACGTGGGTTGGCAAATACGGATAATACTACGATCAGGACAACGAAAACAATAATCAGGATTACTAGAGTCAACAAGTTAAAAATGGAATTCCGGGTAGGTGTCCGATTCGAGTCAAAGGAAGAATTCATAGGTCAACTCCCCTAATCATTTCTCAACAGGGATGCAATTACGGTACCAAAACCTCAATAGTACTATTTGCCTTTTGCTGAACCAGCCAGTTTGCCAACGCAACTTTCTGCAATGTTCGCAGAGCATCCGGGCTAAGCGGATAGGCTGGATCGCGTTCGATCACTTCGATGATTTGGAAACCCAATTCCGTTTGGATGACACCACTATATTGTCCAGGTTGCAAGGAAAATGCCGCATCCTCAATGGCTTTTTGGGTAAGGTACCCTCGCGGAAACCACCCCAAATCGCCACCTGTAACAGGATCATATTGGAACGCCAGATCGTCGAATATCGTACCGGATTGTAATCTTGTATAAGCTGCATTGGCATTATCACTTGAATAGGCCAATATCTGGCGAGCGTGCACTTGCTCTGCCGAAGTGGGTACCTGGGACATAATCTGCTGTTTTTCCCACTCCACTGCCATGCCAAGTGCCAGGCTCTGGTTGAAGCTATCCGTGGTGTAGAAGTTGTTTTGCAGCCAGGTTTGGAAGGCATCCTGTCCGCCCATTTGGGCAGCCAGGGCGTCCATCCGGTTCTGGACCGCAACCGGGTCAGGCTGGTATCCAGCGGCAATGGCTCCCTGCTCCAGTAACACCTGGTTCACCAGGTCGTCGATGACCATTTGACGTGCTTCTGAATCGGTATAGGTAGTTCCTGCTGAGGTTTGTGCCTGCTGGAATTGCTGCAAACTCGCCTGGTATTCCGCCAACCAAACTCCTTCTCCGTTCACCCTGAGAGCCATGGGTGGTTCAGTCGGGGTGGGAGTTCCCGGGGTGTTGGTTACTGCGGGAATCGTGGGAGTTCCAGTAGTTTTGGGTGAAATGAAAGAACACGCGGCAGCAAGAATGAGAATAACGACGCTGATAATGCGGATTTGTCTTCGATGTAGCATAAGAAATGATTATACCTAGATTTTAGGAGGATTAAAAAAACCGGCTGCATTGCTGCAGTCGGTTTCTCTATTAAAGTATTCTGGCTTAATATTCCGGAGGCATCATCGGTGCCGGTTTTTCCTTTTCAGGTACATCGGTCACCAGCGCTTCGGTAGTGAGAATCATGGCGGCAATGGAAGCTGCATTTTCCAGGGCGCCCTTGGTCACTTTGGCGGGATCGATCACTCCGCCCTTGACCATGTCCACATACTCTTCCTTGAGAACATCGTAACCAATATTGGGATTCTTCTTGGTTTTCTGTGCCTGGCGGACATTCTCGACGATCACGGAACCTTCCTTGCCGGCATTCTCGGTGATCTTGCGCATGGGAACTTCCAATGCCTTCTTGACGATGTTAATGCCGATTTGCTCGTCTTCATTGTCCAGTTTCAACGCATCCAACACTTTCATGGCATTGATCAGTGCTACACCACCACCGGGGACGATCCCGGCTTCCACCGCGGCGCGGGTTGCTGCGAGGGCATCTTCCACGCGGTGTTTCTTTTCCTTCAATTCGGTTTCGGTTGCGGCACCGACTTTGATGATGGCAACCCCACCGGAAAGTTTGGCAAGCCGTTCCTGCAATTTTTCACGGTCGTAATCGCTGGTGGTATTGTCAATTTCAACGCGGATCTGATCGATGCGGCCTTTGATTTCCTTGGCATTGCCCTTGCCACCGATGATGGTGGTGTTGTCTTTGTCGGATTCTATCTTTTCAGCCTTGCCAAGATCTGCCACAACGACGGTTTCGAGCTTGCGACCGGTCTCTTCGGAGATCACCTGGGCGCCGGTCAGGATGGCGATATCCTGCATCATGGCTTTGCGGCGGTCACCAAAACCGGGAGCTTTCACAGCGAGGATGTTCAACATGCCGCGTAGTTTGTTCAAGACCATGGTTGCCAAGGCTTCCCCGTCCACGTCTTCCGCAATGATCACCAGTTCGCGCTTGCCGATCTGGACCAATTTTTCAAGAATGGGGACGATATCCTGGGCGACGGAAATTTTCTTGTCGTAGATCAGGACATAGGGTTCGGCGATGACGGATTTCATGTGCTCGGAGTCGGTGATGAAATAAGCGGAAATGTAACCCCGGTCGAACTGCATGCCTTCCACATATTCCGTTTCGAATTGAATGCCTTTGGATTCTTCCACGGTGATGACGCCATCTTTGCCAACCTTGTCCATAACTTCGGCGATCAAATCACCGATTTCACGGTCCTGGGCGGAGATGGTGGCAACGGAAGCGATTTCTTCCTTGGTACTGATCTTGATGGCAGTTCTTTCAATTTCCTTGGAGACTGCCCTGGCGGCGGCTTCAATCCCGTGTTTCAACAGCATGGGATTCGCGCCTGCGGAGAGGGTTTTCAAACCTTCGGTGACGATGCTGTGTGCCAGAACGGTCGAAGTGGTGGTGCCATCTCCAGCGATATCATTGGTCTTGGTGGCGGCTTCCTTGAGCAATTGAGCTCCCATGTTCTCGTAGGGATCCTGCAACTCAATCTCTTTGGCTACGGTTACGCCATCATGAGTGATGGTAGGGGAACCGAACTTGCGATCCAGGGCAACGTTGCGTCCCTTGGGACCGAGTGTGGTAGCAACCGCATTCGCCAGGATGTCAATCCCATTCTTCAGGCGGCGGCGTGCTTCTTCAGAAAAAACGATCTGTTTGGCTGCCATAGGTTAAACTCCTTTTTTTTCTTTTTTCTTGGGTTCTTCGACAATGGCGAGCAGATCGCGTTCGCTCAGGATGAGCAGTTTCTTGTTATCAACTTTGATCTCTGTGCCACTGTACTTGGCGAACAAAATGGTGTCTCCCACCTTCACGTCCATGGGGATGCGCTTGCCTTCTTCGTCCCGTTCGCCAGGACCGATGGAAAGGACAATCCCCTTCTGGGGTTTTTCCTTGGCGGTTTCAGGGAGCACGATACCGCTGGCAAGAACTTCTTCCTGCTCGATCGGCTCAATGACAACACGACCACCTAAAGGTTTCAGATTGAGTGCCATATTTCCTCCAAAAATTTTTATTAACTCGTTTGTGGATTTTTTAGCACTCTAAGGGCGAGAGTGCTAATTTCAAGTCAATAATACTTGCCTTCCAATGGGAAGTCAAGGGTGGGGTTTTTTCTCTTATATATTTCTTATATTTAGGGTGTCGTTGGAACCGTGAACCCGTAGCTGATACAAATATTTTCACCCTGCTCCACGATGGGCATGATGGTGGTATCAGTGGAATAAGCCTTGCGGACCTCTTCCAAAATGGTCATGGCTTTGCCACAATAATCAGCCGTGCGGGTATGCATGGCCGAGAGGACGGATCCATACGTATAGTAATAAACCACCGTGTTCGGGGAAAGTGGCATCCCCGTGATGGCAACCATAGGATCGGTAGTCGCATCGCATCGGCGGACATCACAGGCCTCTGCTGCCGTGCAACCTTCCACGGCACACTTCAGGGCGGGGATGGAGCCCTCATAGTTTCGGGATTTAAAATACACGATTCCAAGTTGCCCATAAATATCCGGACTGGTGGCATTGAAGGTTAAAGCCTTGCGCACATTGAGCGCCGCGGAAAAGAATTCACCCATCTGGGAATAGGTCTTGGCAATGGATAGATAAGGAATGGGATCCTGGATGCCCTGCTGGGTATCGATGGCAACTGCCTTGGCAAAATAGGAAAGCGCCTGATCATAGAGTGGCGCTGCTTCAGCTGCGGATAATCCCTCTTTTGACGCAAGGGTGCGGTAGTTCGCACCAACGTATTGATAAAGAAATGTGAGATTGGGTGCTATAGCAATGGCTTTTTGATATTCCTCGATGGCAGTGGTGTAATTGCGACTCGATTCTTCGACATAAGCATTGATCCTGCGCACATCCATCGAATTCGGGAAACGGTCGACAGCCTGTTTGATATAAGTGTCTGCCTGGACCAGGTTTTGCTGGTCCGTCAGGATTTCCGCGTAGAAAGCCAGGGCCAGAGTATTGGTGTTATCGATCTGGATGGCTTTAACCGCTTCCTGTTCCGCCTGGGAGAGCATGTTTTGCCAGTTCTCGCCCACGTAGGAAGGATTGGCAGTCCAATCCAGGACAAAGGCACGGATGGCGTGCACGGAACTGTCATCCGGGGTCAATTTGACCGCCTGGTTGATGGAGATCATCGCCTCCTGCAACCTCTGGTAACGTTCGGCATCCGTGGTCAGCAGGGTCGTGGAGTAGGTTTGAATGCGAGCCAGTTCAGCCCAAATGGCGGCATTCGTCGGATCCACCTGCACGGCTTTTTGATAGGCTGTAATGGCAGCCGGCAAGTTGCCTGCTGCAAATTGGGTCTCGCCTTCCTGGGTATAGGAATTGATAGTCCGGGTGGGAGTGCCGGTAGGCAGGAACAGGGGAGTAATGGTTTTGTTCGATATGCCCTTCAGGATGAACGCGAAGCCAATGGCAATGACAATCCAGATGACAATCCGGTAGGGATTATCCTGAAATCTACGCTTTAGAAAAATGGGGCGTTTCTCAGGAACAAGCATTTTTTCTTATGGTGTTGATAGGGGTTGCGCTGTTTGAGTCAAGTCCGGGGTGGGGCTTGGCGTGATGGTTGGCGTGGTAAATGCCGTGGGGGTGGGTGCCCCGGAAGTGGCAAATTGAGCGCATTGGGTGATGATCTCC
>Ga0105152_10000139_pt1 | contig 17548 bp, 18 predicted proteins | sample LakBais05cmmetaG_FD_81534 | JGI IMG/M metagenome (GOLD analysis project Ga0105152, IMG submission 81534) | Lake sediment microbial communities from Lake Baikal, Russia to study Microbial Dark Matter (Phase II) - Lake Baikal sediment 0-5 cm | ecosystem: Environmental > Aquatic > Freshwater >...
GACCCATTCAGTGGCAAGCCAATCAATTTAATCCCCGCTGCTTATCCCGATGTAGCTTTTATCCACGTCCATCGCTGCGACATCTATGGTAATGCTCAAATAGATGCCATCCTGGTTGAAGATTTCGAACTTTCCAGATGTGCACGACGGTTAATTATAACCACCGAAGAAATCATCGATAATGAAATCATCAGAAAAGAACCCTGGAGAACAGTCATACCTTTTCTGGTAGTAGATGCTGTGGTCAAAGTTCCCTATGGCTCACATCCCTGTGAAATGCCCGGTATGTACTATTACGATGAGGACCATATAGCGGAGTGGCTAAATCTTTCCAGAACTCCGGACGGCGTGGATGAATATCTAAACAAATTCGTATTCGGCGTCGACTCTTTCGACGATTATCTGGAACTTTGCGGCGGCACAACAAAGTTGAACTACCTGAAAAGGAGAGAATTTCTCAAAGAGCCAATGGTCGCTCCGTGGCGTAAATAGAACTGGATTCTCACTAAGGAGGAATTTTAAGAAATATGCTCAAAGAAGACAGATATAACACTAGAGAGTTCTTAGCCTTTACTGGCGCCAGCTTACTGGAAGATAAGAAAACTGTCTTTGTGGGCACCGGATTCCCCATAATAGCTGCCATGTTAGCTCAAAAAACACACGCTCCCAAACTGGTTATAGTATTTGAAGCCGGAGGGCTGGGGCCTTTGCTGCCTGAATTACCTGTTTCGGTGGGTGATTCCAGAACCTTTTATAAAGCTGTAGCTGCTTCCAGCATGCACGATACTATGTCACTTTCGCAGGCAGGCTATATCGATTTTGGATTCTTAGGTGCTGCCCAGATGGACATGCATGGAAATATAAACACCACGGTTATAGGTGACCACGATCTGCCCAAAAGTCGATTGCCCGGCAGCGGCGGTGCCAATGACGTAGCTTCTTTCGCACAAAGACTCATTATCATCATTGCCAAACAATCAAAGAGGACGTTCGTTGACAAGCTCGATTTCCTGACAACCCCCGGTTTCCTGAATGGACCAAATGCCAGAGAGAAAGCCGGGCTACCTAAGGGCACAGGCCCATACAGGGTCATCACGCAGTTGGGCATTTACGGCTTCGACGAGAAAACGAAAAGGCTCAAGTTAATCTCATTGCATCCCGGTGTCAGCGTTGACGAAGTGACGGAGAATAGTTCATTCGAAATTATATTACCAGTTAAAATTGGAGCCAGCCCCGAACCTGCAGACGAAGACTTAAGAATATTGCGCCAGGAAATAGACCCTGCAGGCATAGTGCTAGGAAAGTAGCCTGCGCATTACGAAAATCTATTTATGTTTGTTTGACACACATAAGTGGCGAGAGATAACATATATCACTGTTCACCTAAAAAATAGAAGGTGGAGTAGAAAGGCCGAATAAATCCCCTGTGATTACAAAGATATATGAGATTAGATGGCATGGTCGGGGTGGACAGGGAGCCGTAACAGCCGCCAAGATAATAGCTCAGGCAGCATACTTCAAAGGATATCAAGGTGTAACCGCGGCACCATCTTTTGGCGCCGAAAGAAGAGGCGTACCGGTAAGCGCATTGACCCGGATTTCTGCAGAAGCCATAGCGGTAGTCTCGCAAGTAGAGAATCCAAGTGCTGTTGTGGTTCTGGACCAGTCTCTGCTTAAATACCGGGACGTAATCAGTGGCTTAAGCAGTGATGGATGGCTGGTGGTTAACTCATGGCTACATCCCAAGGAGCTTAAAATTAAAGGCGATTTTAATATCGCCGCTGCCGATGCCACCAAAGTCTGCCGGGAACTAGGGCTTATGGTCGGCGGGCTGCCTATGGTGAATACTGCTATGTTAGGCGCGTTAGCCTGTGCTACCCAAATAGTAGATATGTCCAGTATTGAAAAAGTGATAAGGGAAAGATTTTCTAATAATGCCGTAGACATTAACCTAGCTGCTATTAAAAAGACCTATGAGATAACTAAACTGGACAGAAAAAGATAAGACCATGGGAACCAGGGATTGCAAACACATTTGTGGTGAATCATCACCGGCTGTTGGCGAAGCCGGCAAGACAGGTGAGTGGCGCAGCCTGATGCCGGTCGTACACCATAACAAGTGTACTCCAGCCAGGCAAAAGAAACCATCATGCTTTCTCTGCTGGATGTACTGCCCGGATGCCGTCATCCAGAAGACCATACCTATCAATATAAATATGGATTACTGTAAGGGCTGCGGAATATGCAGTCAGGTGTGCCCGGTACAGGCAATAACTATGGTGTAACCAACACCAACGACGAGAGTGAGCGGTTCTTTGACCGGAAAAGAAAACAAGGTAAATATTAGGTTGCTGGACGGTAATCAGGCTGCCGCCGAGGGAGCCAAACTCAGCCGTATACAGGTTATTGCTGCCTACCCCATTACGCCTCAAACACCACTTACTGAAGCACTTTCTGAATTTGTGGAGAGAGGCGACCTCAAGGCAGAATACGTCGCCGTCGAGAGCGAGCATAGCGCCATGGCGGTATGTACCTCGGCCTCTCTGGTAGGAGCCAGAACCTTCACGGCAACGAGTGCCCATGGTTTAGCCTACATGCACGAAATGCTGCATTGGGCGGCTGGAGCACGCCTTCCCGTCGTGCTCGCCTGCGTTAACCGCGCCATCGGCGCGCCCTGGAATATACTCAACGACCAGCAGGACTCTATATCTCAGCGCGATACCGGTTGGATACAGATATACGCTCGAAATAATCAGGAAATTCTGGATACTATTATCCAGGCTTATAAGATCGCCGAAACAGTATATGTGCCCGTTATGGTCTGTTTCGACGGCTACGTCCTGTCTCATACCGAAATGCCAGTGGAAATACCATCACAAGATGAGGTGGATAAATTCCTGCCTTCGTATAAACCGCACACTACACTGGACCCCGCCAATCCCAAGAATTATAACCTGGTAACCCTCGCCGACCCCAGAGTTAATGCTGAGGGTGTCCTCTGCCACGGCTATATGGAGCTGAGATATCTTCTTCAGGAAACGTTACAAAACTCGGCAGAAACGATAATACAAGTAGGACAGGAGTTTGGTAAGTTGTTTGGCAGGAACTACGCCAACGTGTTCTGGGAAGATGACGTGGACGATGCCGATACAGTCATTGTTGCCATGGGTAGCCTAGCAATGGAAGCAAAAATGGCGGCAGAAATGCTCCGAGAAGAAGGCCATAAGGTCGGTTTGCTGGGCTTGAGAGTATTCAGACCGTTTCCTAAAGCCGCTTTGGCAAAGGCACTGGAGAAGGCTCGCCTGATTGTGGTTTTCGACAAGAATATCAGCTATGGCTCCGAGGGAGCTACCTGCTCAGAAATCAAGTCAGCTTTGTACGGGAGCAAGACAAACGCAGCCATACGAAACTTCATCGTCGGACTGGGCGGACGAGATGTCAAAGCTAGAGAGCTGGCGGATGCAGTAAGAAAAGCGCTAACCTCGTTGAAAACAGGCGATTTGAATATCGAACACCCTGAATGGATATGCTACATTTGAGAGGTATTCAATTTTGAAAGTTAATGCCGTCAACCTAACTGAAACAGAATACGCGCTGCCAGGCAATAGAACGTGCCCGGGCTGTGCCTTAGCTCTAGCCTATCGCCACATTCTGAAGGCATTAGATGGACAGGTCATTGTCACGGTGCCAGCCAGCTGCCTCACCGTACTGCACGGCATGTATCCAATCACATCGGTTAATGTCCCCTGCGTTAATACGCCATTCGCCTCCACCGGCGCATCAGCAACCGGACTGGTTGCTGGATTGAGGGCTACTGGCAGAAAGGGATTAACCGTACTGGCTATAGCCGGCGATGGCGGCACACATGATATAGGAATACAGTCGTTGAGCGGAGCTGCGGAAAGGCAGGAGGATTTCATCTACATCTGTTATGACAACGAAGGTTATATGAATACCGGTAATCAGCGCTCGGGCTCTACGCCACTTGGTGCTATCACAGGTACTACACCTATCCTGGGCAAGCGACAGAACCCAAAGGACATAACTGCCATAATGGAAGCTCATCGTCTGCCGTATATCGCCACTGCCAATGCCTCTTACCCGCTAGACCTTTACGAAAAAGTCAGAAAGGCCAGGGAGATAAAAGGCACCAGGTTCATCCATGTGTTTACGCCCTGCGCTCCCGGATGGCAATTTCCCTACAGCGACACCGTTAAAATAGGCCAGCTGGCGGTAGAAACGGGGCTGGTCGTGCTCTATGAGATTCAAGGTGGCATCTTTCGTCTCACTTCAGCCAGTTCATCCCTCGCCCGTAAAGGTAATCTGAAGCCGGTGAGAGAATACCTGGCCTTGCAAGGAAGGTTCAAAGACATTACCGAAGAGCAGATAGCCCAATTGCAAGAATGGGTAAACGCTCGATGGCAATGCTACATTGAACGGATGGGTAACTCGCAGTCTTTCACCGATACCAGAGAGTCGGCATCCTAAGACATCTTTGACCGGTTGGACCCTATTCATCGGCCCAGAATGAATAATGCGCTGAATAGTGGGTCACCTGTGGGCAAGTAACCTTAGAAAAAACCACTCTAAACCATAAGTCAGGATGGCAGATTCGCTATGAGAATAGTATAATTATCATGTATTATGTCTGCAGATAAATGGATGTTGTTTAAATGCGCCAAAGCGATTCACCCAAGCTTTCCCTGTTCCCGTTAACAAAGGAAGTTGACAGTCACGGTCACCTCCAAATTGGTGGCTGCGACTGCGTTAAGCTGACTAAAAAATTCGGCACTCCACTTTATGTTTTTGATGAGGACACCCTCCGCTGCAGGTGCCGTGAGTTTAAGACGGAGTTCACCAGGCGTTATTCAGACACAATTATTCTATACGCCTCAAAGGCTTTCCTGAGCCGGGCTTTATCTACAATCCTCAAAGAGGAAGGTCTGGGACTCGATGTCGTTTCCGGCGGAGAGCTGAGCCTGGCTCAATCAGTGGACTTCCCCAGGGAAAAGGTGCATTTCAACGGCAACAATAAGACTGCTGATGAGCTGAAGCTGGCTCTGGATTGGGGAATCGGGCGAATTGTAGTCGATAACTTCTATGAGCTGGAGCTACTTAATGCATTGGCTCGCGAGACGGGAGTTAGACAGAATATTTTGCTCCGCCTTAATCCGGGAGTTGACCCCCATACCCATCGCCATACTTCGACAGGTATACTGGATAGCAAATTCGGCTTTCCGCTGGCTAATGGGCAGGCAGAAACAGCCGTGGCTAAAGCTATGTCGGCGTCTAACCTTAATCTCGTTGGCCTCCATTTTCATCTCGGCTCACCGATACCCGATACTTCTCCTTATCAGGTAGCCATAAGCCTCGTCCTTAATTTTGCCAGGGAGATGAAAGCCAAGCATGATTTTCGTCTCGACGAACTCAGCCCCGGCGGCGGCTTCGCTGTTAGATATACTGCAGACCAACAGATACCAAGCACAGCTGATTATGCTGAAGCTATAACTGCCAGGATTACAGGTCTAGCTAACGAGCTCGGATTAACGCGCCCGATGCTAATTATTGAACCAGGAAGATCCATTGTGGCACAGGCTGGTGTGGCATTGTATACAGTTGGTTCGATAAAGGAGATACCGGGCGTGCGGAGATACGTCTGCGTGGACGGCGGCATGGGAGATAATATCCGCCCGGCACTTTACGAAGCCAGATATGAAGTTTTAGTAGCCAACAAAGTTGGCGATAATGAGTCGACAAAAGTTACCATCGCTGGCAAATATTGTGAGTCAGGCGATATTTTAGCCAGAGACGTGAGCCTGGCTTCCGTATCAGCCGGAGATATCATCGCTATCCCGGTCAGCGGTGCTTATTCAATTCCTATGTCGAGCAACTATAATATGGTCCCCAGGCCGGCCATTGCCATGGTCAAAAACGGCAAGGCTCGCCTCATCAGGCAGCGCGAAACCTATAAGGACCTGACGAGATTGGATGTAATTTAGAAAATATGTGGCAAACCATTGGTCAGCCTGAAGCTTTAGCTTTACTTAAACATAGCCCTCAAACCGGAAGTCTGGCTCGTGCTTACCTTTTTGTGGGAGCGCCCCATATAGGTAAGATGACATTAGCTCTGGACTTAGCCCGAACCGTGAACTGCCAGGGAAGCGAGCCGCCATGTAGTCAATGTCAATCCTGCAAGAGAATCACTGACGGTAAGCATACTGATATTCGAATCATAAGCTTGAACTCAGCTAAAGACTCTGGAGACACAAAAGCACGAGTTGAGATCAGTATCGATGACATTAGGGAGCTTCAACACAATGCCAGCTTGCCGCCATTTGAGGGTAAATATAAAGTATTTATTATTGATGGTGCTGAATACTTATCTACAGAGGCGGCAAATTGCTTGCTCAAGACAATAGAAGAGCCACCGCCTCAGGTAATTATACTTCTTCTGACCACGGAAGAGCCGCGACTGCTGCCCACGGTTGTATCGCGCTGCCAACGTATAGAACTAAAGCCGCTGCCAAGTGCTGAAATCGAGAAGATGCTCTTAGAATCATACGGAATTGACTGTGATAAGGCCAGACTATTAGCCCGATTGTCTCACGGCTGCTTTGGCTGGGCATTAAGCGTTTCGATTGACGACGGTTATCTGGCGCAGCGGAATCAAAGACTAACCGAGATGTTTTCCCTGCTAACCGCCGGCTGGGAAGAGCGCTTCAATTATGCGGCTAAGCTGGCCAATGACCGTAAATCCGCTGAAGAGATAATAAAACTCTGGCTGGGCTGGTGGCGTGATGTGATGTTGACCAAATGCGGATGCAAACAAGCCGTCACCAATATCGATTATACACCTGTACTTGAGAAATGGGATGAGGTACTTAGTTTATCGGAGGTCAGGGATTTCATCGATAGCCTGCAAAAATCGCTAAATCAAATCGCCATAAATGCTAACTTACGCTTAGTGTTTGAAATACTTATGCTGAATATACCTAGAAAGGAGAGGGCACCGGGTCAGGCAACGTCACCCGTGCCCATAAATTAATAATGTCAGAAATAGTTGGAGTTCGTTTACAGTCGGCTGGCAAAGTCTACTACTTTGAAGCCGCAGATATCCCCTTGGAAATAGATGATGACGTGGTGGTTGAGACCAGCCGTGGACATGAACTCGGCAAAGTGGTCATTTCCCCAAAACAAGTCATTCACAGTGAAATAACCGAGCCCTTGAAACCGGTTATCCGTAAAGCACTGGCCGAAGATATAGAAAGAGCTAACCGGCAACAAGAACGGGCAAAGAACGCCATAGCCAAATGTCGAGAGCTAATAGAAAAACTCAGCCTGTCAATGAAACCGATATGGGCTCAGTACAATTTAGATGGAAGCCATCTCACCATCTTCTTCAGCGCTGAAAAAAGGGTCGATTTCCGCGAGCTTGTTAGGGAGTTGAGCCGCAGTCTCAAGACGCGCGTCGAACTAAGACAGGTCGGTGCCAGAGACGAGGCAAAGCTAGTCGGCGGCTTAGGTAAATGTGGCTGCCCGCTATGCTGTACCACCTTCCTCAGCGAGTTTGCGCCGGTTTCCATCAAGATGGCAAAGGAGCAGGACATAACACTCAACCCAATGAAAACGTCTGGCATCTGCGGTCGACTCCTCTGCTGTCTGGGCTATGAATATGAACAATACCGGACGATGAAAGAAAAAATGCCCGCATTACGACAAGAAGTATCTACAGCCTTGGGCAATGCCAAAGTTGTTAGCTGTAATCCGATAAAAGAAACAGTAACGGTAGAATTAGAAACAGGAAGTACCGTAGAATTACCTCTTGGCCAAATAAGCTGGCAAACAAAACCGGAAGGTGATAGCCAACAAACAAAGACCCAAGTTCACTGAGGCACGTACTTCTGCCACTCAGTACGAACACGGAGGTACTGGAAAGGCACGTAGAATCCGTCACTATGTGGTTGTCTCGGTTGGCGAAGGAGTGGCATCCCAGCCTCGACTGGTGTTCGGCCGGCCTTGCGGCGGTTACAAGGTATGCAGGCACTTACCACATTTCCCCAGCTATGTTCGCCACCGCGCCTCCGCGGCGTAACATGATCTAGAGTTAGTTCTTTGCCTTCCCGACCACAGTACTGACAAACATACTGGTCACGATTGAAAACCTCAAGCTTGGTCAACTTCCGCTGCTGCCGCGGGCGCTTGATAAAATAACCCAGTCTAATCACCGAAGGGATATCGAAAACGCCATCGATAGAATGGAGATTTCCCCGCCCATTCTCCAAAACCTCAGCCTTGCCACGAAACAGCAAAATTATGGCTCGGCGCACTCTGCATATGTTAAGTGGCTCATAATTTTGATTAAGCACTAGGACCGGTGAATTTACCATGATTCTTCCCTGGACAATTTTTGGGTTATTTTAGCAAGAAAATCTATGGCCTACAAATACGTGAAGACTAGCGACCTCGCCGTGAGTATCGTTGCTGAGACTTGGTTTCACGAGCTCGTGGGGCTTTTGTATCACCTCGATAATCAGGTGCATTGATATTCAAGACAAGACTGAGGCTGGGGTCAACCATACGAGAACTGATGCGTCTCTCAATCTCATCTAAGGAAAGACAAGTAGTAATCACTGTGGCTAACCTGGCATTATAGCGATAATTTATTAGCTGATAGAGCTTTTCCTGAGCCCACGGCGTGGCTGCCTGCTCACCAAAATCATCGAGTATAAGCACCGAAGCCTTCTTAATTTTCTCAAAGAGCTCATCATAGGAAACTCTGCTCTCCGGGTTAAAAGTGGAGCGCAAATAATCGAGGAGGTCAGTAACCACGATGAACAAGACTGATTTACCCTCTCGGCGCAGATGATTGGCAATGGCAGCCGCCAAGTGTGTTTTGCCACAACCATTGATACCCATTAAAACCAACCAGCCTTCCGGAGCTTTAGCAAAATTGACGGCATTGCGGTGGGCTTGCTCCAGACTCTGGCGCTCCTCAGGCGAGAGATTTAGCGATTTGTAATCGAAATTGTTGAAGGCCTTTTTACTTAATGCCTCTAACTCTATGCTACTGAGGTGTTCCAAAGTCAGCGTCGACTTCCCTTGAATTACACATATAGTGCATAGCTCAGAGTCAGCTAGATGACCTCGCAAACTCTCGTCAAACTCTTCAATCGGCACATCGGTAGTGATCACTGTGGGTAAGCGGACATTGAAACGGTGGTTGAGCAACTGCTCCAACTTTCCTTTAGCCCAAGGGGTAGTAGCTGCCATAGTCAAATCATCCAAGATTAAAAGCGGTGCATTTTTCACGCGCTCGAACATTTCATCATGAGTAATGTCACTGCTGGGACTAAAAGCACTCCGCAGGTGGTCCAAGAGGTCAGCAGCACCTATGTAAAAAGCTGGTTGACCCAGGCTCAGCCGGTAATTGGCGATGGCGCAGCCTAGATGTGTTTTTCCACAACCGCTTGGGCTGACTAAGATTAACCATCCCTTCGGCTCGTTAGCAAAAGCTCGGGCGGCTTCATAAGCCTGTGTGAAATTTTGTTGCAATATGGCTTCGTCGTGTCTACCAGCCGGCAAGAGGTTATCGAAGGTCAGCCGAGACAAAGCCCCAAGATTACTATACCGTTGAAGCTGAGCCAGCTTCTCCTTTTTCAACTCTCGATGGCTGCATCGGCATGGCACGACCCGACTGAAATCAGGATGTCCCGAAGCTGATAGAGGATGTACAAAACCAGCTCCGTTACATATCGGGCAAGTTGAGCCAGGTGAGTTTTCTTGTCCCGGCTCACCGCTTGACCATGTGTCCGTACTTGCCTCTGATGTATTTTTCGCGGTCGTCCTCTTTTTTAAAATCTCTCCCAAGCTTTCCATCATCCTTACCTTCTATAGCCCATCGTTCCAAAATACGCGCGATATATTTCCAGTTACGCTTATTTAAGCCAACAGCCTCCTTGAAAGCACTCTCAATCCACTCTGCCGGATAAAGTTTCTCAGCCTCCTGAAGTTGCTCGGCAATCATGGGCGTGAGCATGCCGATATTTTGTTCATAAAGGCTGAAAATGTCCGGATGTGGCGTGGTTGCCATCACCTCATCCTTCTTAGGCATCAGAACTACCTGCGGAAGCTTGCCTTGCTGAATTTTACTAATAGCCTCCCTCGCAGCTTCACTGTTAATGAAATAGGCATCTTCAGGCTGCCCATCTCGGTCAATACTCAGGTGCAGCATAGTGCCATGCTGTACGGCTTGGCCCAGCGCCTGAAGAAGTACCTCGTCTTTGGGCTCGGCTCCTCCCTCTATGCCGCCCATAAGTATGGGGTCAGAAAGAAGTTCACTATAGGTTACAAACTGAGGATAACCGCGACGTCGACTGAGCAGCCAGAAGACATGCAATATTGTCTTAAGCTCAACAATACCATCTACCTTCGGCATTACAGCACTGAAGAACAGGTTAGGTATCGGAGTAACCTCAACTCTTGCAGGAAAGCCAGGAAATACTTTCTCAGCCATGCTTCTTCGTCCTAAGTAATCCTTAAGCTGCACCTAACTCAGTTTGTAATACGTCTTCGAACCTGGCTGTTCTCGCCTCGAAGCGTAAATGGACTTCACCCGTAGGTCCATTACGGTGCTTGGCTATAATGATATCAGCAATGCCCTTAGGATAGGGCTCCATCTCAATATCATGGTCTTTTTTCCATTCATCCTCAGTGAAATACATTTCATCACGAGAAATAAAGAGAACCACATCAGCATCTTGTTCGATGCTGCCGCTATCTCTGAGGTCTGAGAGCTGTGGTTTATGTGACGATCGCCATTCCACAGCCCGGCTAAGTTGGGAAATAGCTAACACCGGTGCGTCTATCTCACGAGCCAGCGCCTTCAACGAGCGCGTTATATCGCTCAGTTCCTGCACTCGACTTTCGCTCCTAGCCGTTCCCTGTATAAGCTGCAGATAATCCACAATAACTAAGTCAACAGTACGCTCGCGATGAAGTCGCTGTGCCTTACCTCGCATCTCCACCACTCGCAGTTGAGGTGAGTCATCAATATAGACGGGCGCTTCGGAAAGTATTCCGCTAGCCTCCATAATCCTTCTCTCTTGTCTTTCTGTATATGTACCTAAACGAACGCTTTTGGAGTCCACATTGGCTTCACTAGCTAGAAGACGCTGGACAACCGCTTCTCGAGACATCTCCAGGCTAAATAGAGCCACACAGGCTTTCTGGTTTACAGCCGCGTTCCTGGCAATGTTGAGGGCCAAGCTAGTCTTGCCGGCACTTGGCCTGGCACCCAGAACAATCAGGTCAGAACGTTGTAACCCACCCAATATGTCATCTACAGCAACGAAGCTGGTAAGAATATGCGGAATCTCTTCTCCACCGGGCTGGGTCCCGGTTTCTTCAAAATACTGACCGAGAATCTGGCGGATAGGCACAAAATCCTGATGGCTTTGTCGCTGCCTTACCCTAAACAGAATGTCTTCTGCCCTGGTAAGCGAAATATCAACTTCAGTGTCAGCCTCATAGCCAAGAGCTGTAATCTGGCTGCCGGCGCTGATGAGCCGCCGCATCACAGCCAATCTGGACACGATTTGCCCATAATACTCAATGTGAAGAGATGTTGGCACCATAGAGACCAGATGACTCAAATAAGCAGCCCCACCAACCTCTTCTAACCTGTTTTTCTGAGCTAGTTCATGGGCTACCGTTATCTGATTTATACCCTCATTACGCTGATAAAGGCTAAAACAAGCATCATAAACCCACTGATTTTCCGGCGTAAAGAAGTCCTCTGGCCTGATAAAGGCAGCAACCTTGAATATGCTCTCACCATCAATAAGCAGAGAGCCAATCACTGCTTTTTCAGCTTCAACATCATGCGGGGGTAAACTATCGCTAATCATTTGGAGCGGTTTCTTCCTCAATGATTACTTTAATTTTAGCCTGGGAACCTGTGCCCAAATTAACCGCTACTTCATAGCTACCGGGATGACGCAAAGGTTCCTCCAGCTCAACTTTTTTCTTTTCGATCTCAAAACCTGTAAGCTGGGAGAGTTCCGCAGCTATATTGGCAGTAGTAATAGCACCATGTAGGCGACCCTTGGCACCTGCCTTAGCCTTAAAATGCAGCTCTTTCCCTTCCAGTTCCTGAGCCATTTTACTTTGCTCCTCAAGCTGGCGAGCCTGGTGTTCTGCCTTCTCCTCAGATAGTAATTTAACCGCTTTCATAGCCGAGGGTGTAGCTGGTAAAGCCAGGCCTTTAGGAAAAAGAAAGTTCCTGGCATAACCATCAGCTACGTCTTTTATCTCCCCCCTTTTTCCCTTGGGCACATCTTTCAGAAAAATAACCTTCATTCTCTAACCCCCATCTCTATTTTACGACTGGTTCAATACTTTGCAAGCACCAAAATTCAAAGTGTAACCCTATTTTATAATTTTGCGTGAATTTTGCCTAGCAGCACCACTCGTGTTGCAACCACAAAATTCAAAATTTTTTATAGCAGCTAACAACCGTCGGCTACAGAACAGAGCCTGAACATACAGGCGCTGCGATGACTAGCCGGAGAATTCATCGTTAACCCTGGCCAAAACCCGAGGCTCGCTTAGAAGGTCAGCAATCGTCATAGCCAGAGCTTTAGCCGCATCTAAAAGTCCCTTATGTCCTGACTCCGAGGCAGCAGCCAGGACAAATTCTGACGAATGCAAAAGCACATTCGGAGAAACAATGGCAACGGAAGGATGAATAGCAGGTATGACCTGGCTGATATTGCCCATATCGGTGCTACCGAAATCAAAATGGGGTCTAAAGGGTTCTACCTTGCGGCCTAAAGATTCCAGATTCTGGGCAAATAGCTGTGCTAAGACTAAGTTGTTCTTCATTGGGGCGTAGACTATGTCAGCCCATTTGTATTCCAATCGGGCACCGGTAGCCAGCGCAGCCCCTTCGAAGCATTTTAGGACCTTTTGTTTTAACTCATCAAGATAGATATTATCTTGAGCGCGAACAAAGAAGCTAGCTGCGGAGTACGCGGGCACCACATTAGCCGCCTCGCCACCATGAGTGATTATGCCATGAATTCGTGCTCTGTCTTTAATATGCTGGCGGAGTGAATTTACAGCGTTAAATGCCAAAATCATAGCCTCAAGCGCATTTATTCCCTGCTCAGGATAGGCAGCGGCATGGACTGCCTTGCCAAAAAATTGAACGTCTAATCCAATGCAAGCCAGGGCTTCGTTCGTCGCTGTATCCCGCACCCCAGGGTGTACTATCATAGCTACGTCAACCCCATTAAAAGCTCCAGCCTGCAACATAGACACCTTGCCACCAAAAAGCTCCTCTGCGGGCGTACCAAAAACCACAACTGTCCCACCAAAATTGTCCACAATTAATTTACTGGCCACGGCAGCTCCTACTGCTGAGGCAGCTATTATATTGTGCCCGCAGGCATGTCCGATTTCAGGTAAAGCATCATATTCAGCAAGCAAGGCAATTGCAGGTTTACTGCTACCGTAGGCTGCTTTGAAAGCCGTAGGCAAACCTCCAATCCCTTTTTCTATCTGAAAACCATTTTCAGCCAGGTAACTGGTCAGCCAGCCTGACGCCTTTTCCTCTGTGAAACCCAGTTCCGGGTTGTCATGTATATTAAGACTTAACTCAATAAGCGTTTGGCGTTGCTCGTCTACTCGCCTGCTTATCTCAGTTTTAAGTTCTGCCTTCGTCAAAACCTTATTTGCCACTGTTGAGTTTACCCCAGGAGTAGCCATTATACTCCAACAACAAGACATATTTCACCGTCATTCAATCGGCAAAAGAGATTATCTGCTGACAATTGCGTTAGCTTGACTTCAAAATGTATCTCAACTTATAATTAACCTCACAATGTCCATAGAGAAAATGCGCATCAAGGTTGCCCAATTACTGAAGGAACCGATAGGTTCAAGCCGTAGTTACCATATAGAAGAGCACGCGGGTACAGACGACATAAATTTCGTCAAGGGGGATGTGGTCTTAATTCGAACCAACCGTGGCATCATAGTCAGAGCCAAAATGACAGCCTCAGTAAAAGGAATTTGCAGTCGGTGCCTAAAACCGACTGATTGTGAGGTAAACTATGACTTTGAAGAGGAGGCTCTTCCCGCGATAACCACACCCGAAGGTTTATCTTCAACAGCTCAGTATGATAAACTTACTATTGACGAGGGCCATACGCTGGATCTAAGCGAGGCGATACGCCAATATGCATGGTTTGCTATGCCTGCCAAGCCACTTTGTCGTTTGGATTGCGCTGGCATTTGCCCGACATGTGGGTATGACCTCAACCAAGAGCCCTGTCAGTGCCCCTCTCATACCAAAGACCAACGCTGGTCTAAACTAATCCGTTTGGGGAAGGAGAGTAAAAGCTAAATGGCGTTACCAAAGAGAAAATATGCCAAATCGCGGCAAGGGAAAAGACGCAGCCACCTGGCTCTGAGCCTACCTAAATTGGTAGATTGCCCTCAGTGTCACACTCCCAAGTTACCTCACCATGCCTGTCCAACCTGTGGTACCTACGCAGGCAGGGAAGTAGTTGAGATTAAAACCCCGAAGAAAACACCCGGCAAGCCGTAGTTGGCCCAAGAGATATAACCACGTTGGAAAGCCGTTGGAGTATAAAAATCAGGGAAATAATCGACCTCTAGCGAGCTTGAATGAGAAGGAGGATTCATGGTAGAAGCAATTAAAGTCGCTTACGTTTTCCCAGGACAGGAATCCCATTCTGTAGGCATGGGGTTGGACCTCTACGTCCACTACACTTCAGCCCGGGAAGTTTATGATGAAGTTGATAAAAATCTGGGCTTCTCGCTGTCTCGCTTATGCTTTGAAGGTCCTCAGGATGATCTTAAGCAAACCGGCAATGTCCAGCCGGCACTTCTAGCTACCAGTGTCGCCTGCCTGAGAGCAGCTCAGGAGGTTAGTAACAACGGCATACCGGAGCCTACCTTTGTTGCCGGCCATGACGTGGGTACTTATGCAGCTCTGGTAGCTGCCAGTGTACTTAGCTTGTCCGATGCCGCACGATTGATTCGCGAGAGAGGTAGATTAATGAACGAAGCCGGGCAAAGAACAGGTGGCGGCATGGTCTCCATGACTGGTTTGGATATAGAAATCTTCAAGAACATCTGCTTTTCCACCGGTGTCGAGATTGCCTATATTGACGCTCCAGACCAGGTCACTGTCAGCGGTACACAGGAAAGCCTGACTAAAGCCCGGAGATTAGCACAGATAAAGGGTGCTCGCCGCATTATCCCGCTGAGGGTAAACGGTCCTTTCAATTCCATATTGATGGAGCCGGCCATAGAAAGGCTCAGAAATGCCATCTCGGAGTTTACTTTTAACAAACCCACTGTCCCGGTTGTAGCCAATGTTACTGCCCAGCCCCTAACCGACTTGGAAGCCATAAAGGAGGAGCTGGTTAGCCAGATTGTGCACCCTGTTCACTGGCAGCAATCTGTTGAAAACATGATCACTCGAGGCGTAACCACCTTCTTCGAGATGGGGCCTGGTGAGATGCTGACCAAGTTAATCAAACGGATTAGCCCCGGCGCACAAGCCTTTAATATCAGTAGCGCTCAAACCGTCAGCGAAATAACAAGATGGCGCAGAGGATAATCACCGCGCACCTGCTCAAAGGCAAAGGTCTCCCGCGTCTCCAAATTTATTGCCTCTTTAGACACGAATATATCTCGCGCTCTTCTCGCCTTCCACCTCGAGTTCCTCATGGCTGGCTTGCCAGCAACTTCATTCAATCATGCTGAGCGATAGATGGAAGCAGCATTAAGGGCTGGATTACGCCGAGTACGATTAGTAAATATTCATTCGCTTAATAATGGTTGTCAAAATGGTTGGAGTTAGACGGAAAGCTAGAACCATTGCGCTACAGACACTTTATGAGCTGGATTGTTCGGCTCATCAGCCGAATGAGATACTGGCTCGTTTGCTACATGAGAAAGCTCTGCCCGACGAAGCAGCCGATTTCGCCAGAAGCCTCGTCAATGGAGTTCTGAAGAACAAAAAAAATATCGATGATGTTATCCGAAGGTTCGCCCCGGCTTTTCCTGTCGAGCAGATAGCTCCTATAGACAGGAATATTCTCCGCCTTGCCATTTTTGAGGTTTTATTCGATAATAGAGTTCCAGTAAAAGCAGCTATTAATGAAGCTGTTGAACTGGCTAAGAGTTTTGGTAGTGATACTTCTCAAAAATTTGTAAACGGGGTTTTGGGTTCGGTAGTCACCGCTTATATACAGCGAGGGAAGCAACAAGAAGAGACCGAAAAACCTGAGCCAGCCTAGATGCTTAAAGGAAACGGATGACGGACATTTCGGAAAAGCTAAAGAAAATGATTGCTGACCAACTCGGCGTCGACGAGGAATCAATACTGCCTTCGGCATCTTTTGTCGACGACCTAAATATCGACGCTTCCGACCTGGCAGAACTCATTACCGCACTAGAACAGGAATTCAGCACACCAAAACGCAAACTGGAAATATCAGACGAAGATATCGAAAAAATCGTTACAGTTCAAGACCTCATTGACTGCCTTCACGACTACGGCATAGAAGGTTAGTCATTAACCTACTCATCCTACGCGGGTGGGCACTGATAGCAGATGTCGAAGCACTTCCTTGAGTACTTCCTGCCAACTTGCGCCAAATATCTTTATGTCAAGTTTAATCCGGTCGCTGCCTACCTTTATCCCGGATTTAAAATCCTGTGCTAAAGACAATTTGCTTAACTCTCTGCCACTATTGAAATGCAGAACGATTTGTCTATTTTCTGTTGAGATAGATTCCAGCATCGCCTCAGTTGCCAGCTGCTTGATTTCGACCACATAGAGAAGATTTGTGACCGGTTCCGGCGGTGTTCCAAATCTATCACTTAGTTCCCGGCCCATATCTTCTATGTCCTGGGCTCGCTTTGCCACAGCCAAACGCTGATAAAAACTTAGTCTGGTGCTTAAGTCAGGCATATATTCTTCCGGAATAAAGGCAGCCAAAGGCAGACCCACAGTTGGAACTGAAGGATGTAATATCTTTTTTCCTTCCTCTAAAGTTCGTCCTTGTCTTAACTCTTCGACCGCCTCATTCAGTAGCCGGCTGTAAAGGTCGAAGCCTACCGCAGCAATATAACCGCTTTGTTCCACACCCAGCAGATTGCCGGCTCCCCGAATCTCCAAGTCCTTCATAGCCACGGCAAATCCAGCGCCGAGCTCGGTCGCCTCAGAAATAGTCTTTAGACGCTTCCGAGCCTCAGGGGTCAATTGCTTACCTCTATTAAAAAAGAAATGAGCGTAGGCATTGCTGCTGCCGCGTCCGACACGACCTCGCAGCTGATAAAGCTGCGTCAAGCCTAACCTGTCTGCATGGTCAATAATCAGTGTATTGACATTGGGTATATCCAGGCCAGATTCAATAATAGTGGTAGTAACCAGAATATCGGTTTTGTGATTGACAAACTCCGCCATCACCTTTTCCAGTTCCTCTTCAGGCATTCGGCCATGTGCGAC
>Ga0105152_10000140_pt1 | contig 17548 bp, 30 predicted proteins | sample LakBais05cmmetaG_FD_81534 | JGI IMG/M metagenome (GOLD analysis project Ga0105152, IMG submission 81534) | Lake sediment microbial communities from Lake Baikal, Russia to study Microbial Dark Matter (Phase II) - Lake Baikal sediment 0-5 cm | ecosystem: Environmental > Aquatic > Freshwater >...
GATTGTACCCCCACGCCCAATGGCGCAGGAACTCTGCTATCCTGGGATTGGGAGGTTGAATGCGCTCCATCCCCAATGCATACTCGATCTTGGCAAGGAGAGGGGACATCGCCAGTCTTGACTCTCCTACGACTGATTGCCCTGCCACGTATAGGCGTCCTGGACATAGGCAGCCCTCCGTGTCCTCGGCCCGGACGCCGGGGTGGATACGGATTCCGGCATAACCAGGCACTCCAAGAAGGTGAGGGGTATAGATGTCGATGTGAACACTGGAGTCATTGTATTTCAGAAAGAAGTTCCGGGTCGCCCTCTGGGAGAACAGTGGGGATTTATCGATGATGATCTGATATGTCCCTGTTGGGATAGCGGTCTTGCCGGGTATCTTCCATGACATGACCCATTTATCCAACTTGGACTGGTCATCAGGTCTGACATTGGGTTCCCGCACCTCGTCCTCAAGGACATAGCACTCACGCACCACGGACGACTCAATGAAAAGGTCAGAGATAGTGACCGTCCCATCACTGCTTCTCTGTGTACGCTGGAGACTGAAATTCATGTCCCACCCTATGGTTTGGGTGCCACTGGTGACGATCCATTACTTAGCGCCCTCATCCCTTTGTAGGCGAACTTCATGTAGATGTATTGGCCGCCCCAGTGCCACACAAAACTCAGTACGCTGCCTGCCGTTAAGTTGGCAATGGCAAACGTATAGGTATGAGACGTGGCATCCCAACTGGATGATACTAAGATACCCGCCGTGGCAAGGGCAGCCACACAAGCAGCGAATATCTTATTCAGGGATTCTGTCTCCACCGTAATGAGCGGGAAGTATTTGGACGCCTTGAGGTGCTCGATGAGCCAAGAACTCACGGCTGCCAGAATAAGCTGATCTCCTAGTACCTCGTGCATGTTGACCTCCTCACTTCTTCTTCAGTGACTTCTTGATGTCCACCAATCCGTTGACCACCCTACCGACCCCAGAGGTGAACAGCGTCTCATCTGCGACCTCGTTCCCCGCCCTCTCCTCATAGTTTCGGATAGCCACAGAGACCAGTGGGAGAGCGGTATTGAACTTGTCAAGGGCAGTGCCTCCTTGAGCCTTGACGATCTCACCGATAGCCTCAATATCGCCGATGACGTTGCTGACCTTCTCGTAGGGATCACTTCCCGGAATGGCCGACCCAATCTGTCGCAATGTGGGTTGGGCGACTTGTAACCCAAAGAACATTGCTTTGCCAATTTTTGAAAGTACCGATAGGAAACCCATACCTTCCTCCTTTATTTCATAGGCTCATGCTTCAAGTGGAAGTCCTCTATGCGTGAAACCCTCTTATCCATTACCTCTATCAAAGTACCAAGACGCTGTGCAGTGATTTGTAATGAGGAGAGCATGTCACTCCTGGCACTCGCCCACGTGTCGTGATCCACCTTCCAAATCTCAAGCGCACTCAGACGTTCCCTATCCAATTTCACCATCTCCAAGTATTCGCGCCGGTTGAGATATGCGATGATTGCAATAAGCACTAGGACAATGAGACTCCCAGCATCGATATTTCCTGTAAGAGTCATCTGTACTCCTCATTACCTTGATTAGCACGTTCCAGTTGCTCGAAGTAGACCTCGGCACACACTGACTCGAACGCCCACACCCAAGGGGGGAGCATTCGATACTCTGCTGGGGGCCTGTTCCAGAGTTTAGCTACCTGTACCAGCCACTCCACTTGTGGCCGGTTCGACAGGAAAGGTCTCTATGTCAGCCGACCCACCTCGTTCGCTAGATTTGAGTTGCTTGCTGACCCAATCTACGACAAAGGTACGGTCCTCCAGCTTCAGTCGGGACGGATGAAATTCCCCCTTTGCAGGGTCGGGATCGGGGGTCATTGAGAAACGCGGCTCTACGAACACGTCGCACAGGAGGAGGTTGGTCCGTTTCTCGGAGTCCTCGATCTCCTCTGCGGTGAGTGGTTCGCGGGAGAGGGCCTCCATCAGGTTCTCACCTTCTGCCTTACGAATTTCGGCGGCATCGGTCTTTAACTGTACCGATTTCACCAAAGCAGAGGGCAGTGACCCGAGGGAGATGAAATACTTCATGGAGGGATACCGGAGAATGGCAGGCATTTTGGATGGAAGGATCATTCGTTCCGGTTCGGGGAGAAGATAATCCTCATACCGAACCGTAGTAACTTCACTCATGGTACTCCTTTGGATGCCCCTTTACAACAACCAGTAAGAACGAGGTTCTCGGTTCATTAGAACTACGACACCCATTTCTTCATTCTCTCTTCTAGCTCCGGGCCTCTCAACATTTTTTCCGGGGATTGCCGGAGTTCGTCTAGCCGCTGTTGCGCGATTTCAGCATCGCGGCTATCTTCAAACTGGTCATTCAAATCTTGAAATGCTGGCATATTCTACCTCCACCAGCATTATACCACGGTTGTCAAGTGGTATCAGTTGTTCACACCTGGCGATACCATTGTCCAACTCTGTCACCGACTGTGCGGCTCGGCACTGATAACGCCGTGAACTTCAGCTTGTACATGGTCTCCTTGGTGCGTGTGATGGAAACTGCATAGGGGTCAGTCGCCACGGCACTGTAGAGACAGGCCACGAAGTTCTTCTGGTTGTTGGTGCAACGGCGTGGGGAGACTAACGCCACAGTGTACTTGGGGATACAGACGAGTCCACCGAAGGTGATCTCTTGATAGTTCTGATTGCCAGCCGGGAGACCAGTATCCGTCCCAGCACTATACTGGGAGTGCGCGAGTGCGATGTTGACCTTGAGGAGATCGCTCTCCTTCAGCGTCATTTCGATGCTGGCGTTCTCAGCCGTCATAATGGCATCGACCGGCGCGGTCTCCTGGTCAATCTCGATCATCTCAATCTTCGACTCCACATGGAACGTGCAGGGGGCCTCGGATGATCCCATGAAGAAGGGCTGTCCTGCCCCAATGGGATTACCGTTGATGTCAACGAGTAATCTCGCCCCGGCAGCGGGTGGACCTCCAGGGAGGACATAAAGGTACGGACTGCCTTGATGAATATCAGGGAAGTTGAAGCTCACGGTAGGCATTAGATTTCCTCCACTTGCGAGATTACTCTTGACAAATCTATCCTGTAGCCAAGTTACGCTGCATTGATAACCCTGTCAGGCAGAATCACCACATCAAAGGTGTCGGTTGATACACCACCCGTCACCGTTGCCCCAGTGCAGTCGGTATAAACTTGTGCTGTGTCGCTGCACACGGTAAGATGTTCATCGGTCTGGACGGTCACAGTTGACGTAGGAGCGAGTGCCAGTCCACCGGCAATCGCGGTCAGGGTCAGAACAGTTGAAGTCAGACCCTCGGTTTTGGTGTTATGGATGGCGATCTGTCCTGGCCCGTAGTCGGAGATCGCGGAGACGTGGACAAAGGTCAAGGTTGAGGCACCCGTGATGGTAATATGGGCCAACACAAACGGGAGAGGGGTGAATAGGTTCACCGGACTGATATCACCGAAATAGGTATTGAAGTCACCATGCAGCCGCACTAAAGCTGACAGATTGATGACCCGGAGCGCGGCATCCAATGGGGAACGATCACCGACCGCCATTGCATTGACTGAGTAGCGGCTCATGTGCGCATCAAGAGCACGGCGCACGCCCGACCAGAATGAGTACATGAACTGGTTGAGTAACGGCGTACCTTGGAACAATGTTAGGACTGGCTCGATGAAGTCCGCCTGCTGATCTGCATCGGTGAAGTTCGTCACCGCTGTCTTGAGGGCAGCAAGTATAGCGTCATTCGCAGGTAAGAGTCCTGCGGCAGGCGCAGTCTCCACATAGATGGCACCCGTAGCGATATCATCAGCCATGGGAGACCCATTTGCCAGGAGCGCGTGACGAGTCGCCTTGTCGCAGATCACTTTGAGATTGGTATTGGAAATCTGGCTCATTGTACTTCCTCCTCCTGGTTAATCACAAGATGGCATGTCGATTTCATGGTGAAGTTGCCTTCTTCCCCACCGAACTCGTCGAACGTGTGGCCCGCCACATATATCCTGGTTATGTTGGCATCCATTCCGGGTGTTGCCGCACCTAGCTGACGGAGAGACGAGGGTATTGGGACTGGTGCTACGAAATCGGCGGCATGTCTCTGCCAGTCGTAATATGCGAACAGCAGGGTCAATGCTCCGAGATAGGCGCGGGTCTTCTGTGCCAGGATATTGCGGTCGGCGTGCGAGACCTGGACCCTGCATCGAACCCTGATGGTTTGCTGGAACGTGTGCTCCGACTCGGTGGCGAAGAGATTGGACTCCTCGTACACCAAGAGAGCAGGACTGTTCTCTGGCCACATGTTCACCGTGTCGTACCAGTTGAATAACTCTGTCTCCCCGTAGAGTTGAAGATAGGGGAGCAGGTCTCTGTCGATGATACCGATGATCTGCGTTATCAGAGGCCATGTGAACTTTGCCGACATTCATAGATACCCGTGCTACTTCAAGATCAATGTACAGACAACGGGGGCTGATGTACCATATCCACCCGACGCCGCGAAAGTGAATTTCAAGAAGGCCCCGAACCCCAATGCCACGGTTGCGGACGCAGCACTTGTGACTACGGCTGGGGTCCCAGCATTGGCGACCTCCTGCCAAATGGACCACAGGTTGAGAGTGCCGGTGGACACTGTTGGGGTAATTGCTGTCCCAATAGTAAGCCAGTTAGTGCTATCGAGACTTGTCTTGGCTTGGATAGTGGGTGTGGTATAGCTACCAACCACGGTGCCGAACACCCACTGGGCATGGCACTCACGTATCCCTGAGCAGGAGGTTATCTGCGTATCAATGGTTACGCCAGCGATAGCAAGATTGTAGCTGTCGCTGATGAATGAGATTGGATTACCTTGAATCATAAGTATCCCACTACCAAGTGTACATATAGAGGGTGTAGATGCAGCCCTCCATAAATCCCTTTACCTTGTCGATGGCTACGGGTATCTTGATGACACCGTTGTGACCGAGGCGGTCCCATCCATCACCTGACGTTGATAGACTATTCTGAAAGTGCAGGATGATCTTACCGTCGTGACTCAGTTTCTTATCAGTCAGGAGGAACCTGCCCGCCTTCAGTATATGATGACCCTTGAGTTCGTTGACATCGATTGCCACACGCAACCTGTCATTGTAGTAGCTGGGATTGCTGTGTGGGGTCCCGACGCTGTGGGGTTGGGTCATGGTTATCATGCCGCACCCCCAGTTGAGAAGGATAGAGAGGTCTGCTGACCCTCGACCCCGAACCCCGCAATTGATGCACCGTGGGCCACGAATTTCTGGATGGACATTCGCAAGATATCAAGCATGTTGTCGGTCATTACCAGGATGGGTCGGACTGGATTCTTACCTTTTCCAAAGTGGTGCATCACTGGGATACAATGCGGGTCCCTACGCCCACCCCCAGTGCCGCGTAGATTGCTACCCCATGAGAATGACATTTTCTGCATGTCCTCGACGTGACCCTCATTGCCACGTTTGAATGATTTCTCCAGTTGTCTTCCCGCCAAGACCTGTAGCCCCTCACGCCCTTTATAACCAGTTTTCTTCCCACCTATAAGTCCGGGAAGTATGCCTCTCTTGCGACTCTTTACTGTGGAGTCTGCGAGGGCCTTCCAAGGGGTCCCACCAAATCCGCCCTGGGTAGCGAACTGTTCTGCTGTCGATGCTTCAAGGAGTTGGGCCGCTTCTTGAAAGAAGGGAGTCCAGTCAGATAGATAGGACTCGAATCCATCTAGTGCGCCCTGGAATACCTCGAACCCACCCTTGGCACCCGGAGCAAAGTATTCGACTTTGGCAGTCACATTCATAACTAGAACTTCATCGTCTTCTCAAACATGAAGTGAGTTCCCATACTGCGATTGTTCACTACTTCGGGGTCAAAGACCGCCCCCGCGATTCCACCCAACTGCGGACTGATTTGCACGATTGCGGCATCGGGTGAGAATAATGCGTCGAAGGTACCATCGTTACCCAGGATGAACTTGGACGACTTTCCGTCTGCATCCACCGCCATGCTCCCCCATTCTTTCCAAGCACGTTCGATGACTGCGATCTCACCCTTCGACAGTTGGCTATAGATGACGTTTCCGAAACGGGCGATACCGTATGCCGCGTTGAACTTGCGGAGGACGTTCGCCTGGTCAGTTGTCAGGACGGTGAGGGGAGGATTCCATCCTAGAGTAGATGGTTGGTCGGGGTCTAGGCCACGGCGCAGGAACCGAGCACGGATTTCTGCTTTGCCCATGTCCAGCCAAGAAGTAATAGCTGCATTGGACACATTATTCGGCAAGCTGGTTTGGAACCTCGGGAACGCATTGAGTACATCTTGGACGGTCGCGTAGGACACACTATCTCACCTATGATTAGTCAGTTCCTACCTTCACCAAGAGCAGGCAACCGCTGGCCGCAGTGTCAGCGGCGTTCAAGACTACTTGGGTCATCACTAAGTTCCCCAGCATCCATTTGGCTGGTGAGGATACGGGGATATCACCAGTGGTTGAGTCGAGGGCCACATACACTTTACCACCATAGGCGACCAGTTGCCCCACCGTATAGGCGGTACCAACCAACCACGCATACTGGGCTGCTGGCGTCATGGTGATCTGCGACCACGACACCACCAAGATGGCCTTGGAGTCAGGATTGGTGACGGGCTGAATAGAGATGGGCAACGCCACAATCGCAGCCGGTAGGTTGACGGTGTTGGCACCACTCGCCAGCGCCGCTACAGTCACGTACTCATCCGAGATGTTGGCACCATCCAAGGTCTGGAAGGTGAAAGCACTTGTGAGTGTTGACGGTACGACTGCCATAGCATCTCCTTGTTATCCAACTCTTAATGTGCCCTCTGACCCAAGCGTGGTCACGGTGCGTGGTGCGCCTGATTCCCACTTCTCTCCGCCCTCGGGGGTTCCCACTTTGTCCTCAATCAGGCGCTTCTTCTGCTCACCTGCCAGGGCCTTGCCAAGGACGTTGTAACCATCACGGTTTGGTGAATCGGGATCATCCAATGGAGCGATCTGCCCAAGGTTGAGTTGGGCAGCAGTTTCGTCAGGCAGTTCAATGATTCCCGTTGCATCGATGGGGATGTCGGAACCATTCGACCCCGATGGTGCAATCGAAGATGGGGGAGGTAGAGCCTTTCGGGTTACCTTGTCAAACCCCCAGTAATCGGAGGGGAAATACATCTTGGCGCTCAACCCCGCCCCGATCTCGATTGGTTTCAGTACTCGGTACTTCGCCATTGGTACCTTTCTTGGATGCCCCCTGAGTTACTGCTCTATTCCCTACGCAACTGCCGCGAGCCATACATAGGCCGCCTGCGAGCGGACCAACTGCACGTCGAAGAACGAGCGGGCCTCCAGGAACTCACCCTGACGGGCCTCGTCACGGTACCGGAAGATGGCGGGTCCACCACCCGGTATATTTGCCGAAGCGTCGCCGGGGAGACTGACCCTCTTACCGCCCGGACCCGTTACTTTATCCAGCCAGTACGAGTAGCCAAGACTGGGGGTCCGTCGCGCCGGAGCGTCGGGGATGAATGCCAGGAACGCCATCTTGCCCCAGATGTAACCGAGGGACGGGGCCAACCCAAACAGGGCCGTGTCGTACAGGGCCTCCAGGATAATCATCTTATCCACGCCGAACACTCGACGGAGTTGATCGGTGGAGGCGTATCCATCCTGGAGTTCGGTGTACTTGAAACGGTCAATGATCTTTGGATGTTGGCGCAGCTTTGACCAGACCTGCAACCCGCACCCAAATACGTTGGGCAGCCGGGTTGATCCCAAGTGGACCACGGTGCGCTGTGCTTCGACGGCGGCAATGGGGTCGCTGTTGGTGAAGTCCGACCACTGATTACCACCCGTCAGCGTGGTGTTGGGAACGGTGCCGCCCGTGATGAGACTGAAGGCCACGAACTCGATGTCGAGGAAGATGGCGTCCATCAATTCCTCGGTCGTGGTGACCTCGAAGTCGAAACCGGGAGACATGGCCACTTCGTCATCCGAGAGCAGCTTGCGGAGGTCATGCTTCTGGCAGTAGTACACCAAGTTCGACCAGAGGGAAGGCGGCATCTCGCGTGCTACGTCGCCTACCTGCCTCTGGGTATTGAACTGGTGAAACCGCTCGAAGCCCCCGACCCAAATGCGACCGGAGAGTTCCGTAACGGGAACCCGCTTGAATACCTCAGAGGCAGCGAACCCTGAATTTTGAAATTCTGCGCTGACGTTGGTTAAGGCTGCGTCAAGATAGATACCGGGGTAAGCTCCCATTGTGTGTCTCCTTTGTTATTTCTTCGGCTGCTCCTGCTTAGATGCCGCTTCGATATAATCAATCCAGTGCTGGCATTCCTGGATTGCGCCACTGTAAGCATTGAGATTTGCCATTGCTTGGTCACGCCCACTTTGGAGTTCCACCAGCCGTTGCTGAAGTACCTCCTTGGTTATCCCACCCTCATTCTTCGGGGTGGACTGAGCATACGCAAGGAAGCACAGACTCAAGAACAATAACGTGATGGACAAGGCTCTCTTCACGTTAATCACTGAATACATGCAGGTACCTCTGAGCGCCATTCACGGAGATAGCGATACGACCTGCGGCTGTAGAACCATGTGACGTGGCATCGATCATTGCTGACCCATTGTTCTCAAGTGAGAACGCATTCGTGGCCTTGGCATATATATGGATGGCGTCTTGGATGGTCGCGTTTGTGGTGTTAGTAGCACGAATCAGGTATGTCTGAGTCATGGAACCTGATGCTGTGGCACCCAAGTCCGCCCAAACTGCGGATACCTGTCCACTGGTGTTGCCGCCGTTTGATAGATCAAGTTGCCCGACCAATCCACTGACATCGGCCCCGTTGATGGCACCACCCGAACTGACGGTCACCTTACCTTGGGTACCGTACAGGAACGCACCCGATCCGGCAGTAGCGCCACTGGCAATTACGATTGCGCCGCGCGCGCCGACTGCGTTACCGGAAGTGATGGTGCCTTGGTAGTTGACTGTGGCCTGTCCAAGGATTCCACGCACGGTACCGAGAGCCGCCGTACTGACCGTAAAGACTGGGGGTGCCCCCGCCGGTCTTTGAGCAAGGACATTCGGAATCGTGGTGAGCAGGACCGCGATGATGAGACTTGTGACTTTCAGAACCTTACTCATAGTACCCTCCAAGCACAGGATTCAGTCGCCGTACCTTAAAACACGATTCCTTGAATCTCGACGTAGACCGAGATCAGTTGATTCGCCGTCGCAGCCGCCGCTTGCTGGGCACGGCCAATCGTGTAGCAGAGACCTGCACCTTGTGTGATGCCGAGATTCGCAGCATTGTCGATGCGACCATAGATGTCACCCGCGAACAGAAGGTCACCCGCCGCGATGGTGCCCCCACCCTTGAAGTACACGAAGGTCAGGCCCTCAATAATGACCGACAGGGGTTTTCCTACCCCAGCACCCGCATAGGGGGCAGCCCACGCCACACCGCTGACTGAAGTGGGATCGACACCCTGGGGAATACCCGAGGCTGATGGATAGAAGTTGGGGTCAAAGAAGTTCCTCGCCAAGATGCCAGCCGGGGTCTGTAGCCAAGGAGTTGTCGAGGGCGGCAGCTTAGCATAGGTCTTCGTGAAGTCGGACGTATTGCTGGTACCCGAGAGGACCAGCGCCGAGTGTAGCATGATACGAACGCTCGTGTCGCTCGCCATTCCCACGGTGTTTGGTAGTGTCGCTCCCATTGGAATCTCCTTTGACTACAGAAATACGTTTGTACAGAACTACATAGATACGGTGCTACATGGTCCTTGTGGTATGGGCCTCGTCACGCAACTTCTGACCGCGAACGGGGTCCTTGGTGATGGCCTTCAGCGCCTTGGTGTAGGAGACCTTGTTGTCCTTCATGTAGGACCGGACCTCGGCATCGAGACGATCATGTTCCGACATCTGGTGAGTCCCACCCTCGACAGATATACCCGAGAGTCCGTGCTCACCCAAGATCACGTAAGGCTTGGCATCTTTGAGAACGTCCTCGAAATCAGCAGGTCGATTGATGGCAATCGACATGAACGCCTTCCGCTGTAGGGGATGAATTTTCCCCTCACCGACTGCACCCTCCACAAGAATCTTGGCACCCTGGAACGCGGCGAATTGCTGAGGAGATACCTTTCCTTCCGCCAGCAGTGTGAGGGCCTTGCGCTCATCCCATCCCTTTTCATTTGCCGTCTCAGACAGGAGTTTGTACCCCTCCTTACCAGCCTCGATCATCTGAAGGGTCTTGCCAGCGGTGTAATGCTTTTTGACATCGACCATAGTGATAGCTCCTGTCTCGCCAAGTGCCTCACCGACCGCAGCGCACATGGCGTCCTCGGGAACCTGGCCGTCCCCATCAGCAGGCGGTGCAGCAGTCATAGCTTTCCAGTCGTTAGGAAAGATTTCTCCCATGAGTTCCCCGAAGGCATCCTCACCTTCACCCTTGCCGGGGGCATGGACTTGATAGTGTTCCCCTGTCCCATCCGTCACCTTGCGGAGACGCAGGCTGCCGCCATCCTTCTCGGCGAGATTCTGTTTCTTGGTGTCATTTTCGTTGGCCATTTTCGTCTCCTCGGTGCTTAGTCTTGGGACCTCCGTCATCAGAAGCGGAGGAAGTTTCTCAAGAAACGGTCGATTGGTCAGCGCAGCAGAGGTAAGTGTCGCGCCTTGAGGTTCACCAGTTTCCTTGTTGGTCGCAGCCCAATCGATGGCGGGGCTGAAGAAGCGATACTGCTTGGTCTCGATGAGTTGCTTGGCCTGCGGGGTCCACTCGATGACGCCCATCAGAAGTGGTTTGCCATCCATACCCTGTTCCAGAGAAAGGTTGTTGATCCACCCCGATGCAACAACGGGTCCGCCCTTGGCGAGTTCGGGAATCTCTGAAGCATGTTCGTAGTCTACGTTGACGGTACCCGTACCTTTGGTCTTGAAGTTGCGGACAATGGATTCTAGGTCCGAGGCCGTGATGGAAAACTTGTCTCCATCCTTGACAAAGGTGCCGGTGTAGGCGATGGGGATTTTGAATACCCCTTTAATGGGGTCGAGGACTTCCCCGAGGGTCTGGAATTCACAGGTGAAGAGGCGATTTTTGGTTCCCACTTCCGTCATAGAAGTTGAATCAAGGGCGACACTGTTGGCCTGCTTGAACGCGGATTGCTCGGCGGCCTTGTCATCTAACCCCTTATCCTTCGCACGCTTATATGCTGAGTTCCAAATTTCACGCCACTGAGACTTCTTTGCTTCGGGTACGTGACTGGGAACGTCGGCATTTGAATCGTAGGGCACAATGCGGCGACAGGATAAGGGCAAGTAGGGGGTCTATGTCAAGGGTGTACCACTAAATGTAGTTATGTAGCGTGGATTTTGTGTCTCGATTTACCTTCATACAGATCGCTGTGGATGCGTAGGAGATCAAGTTTGACCATGCCATCCATGATCTCCCTGGTGAAAAGAATGGAGTTACAGTCCTTGCATCGGCGCTCTCGGTACACTGCGAACCTGGCACCATCCGGCGACCTGCGGGACTGCGTAACCTTCGTGTTGTGGTGAGGGCAGTGATCGGATACCACCATTGGTACCTCCTTTAGGGTTTGGTTCCGGTGATACGAAGTTCGATGATGGCTTCGAGTTTCTGACCATCCGAGACCAGTACCTTGACGGACACATAGTAGAAATCCTCGGTGCCGCCCTTGACTCGATAATTGACACGTGTACCTGCCACAAAGGGGGACGGGGTTCCACTGATAACATCCGACGTGGCAACGGTGCCATCGGGATCAGTAGCGGAGATCGAGTCTATGGTTATGGTTGCTCCGGTGGAGACCTCGTTAATGAAGTCGATGTAAGTGTTGATCTCCTCATAAGAGGATTTGTTGAAAAGTCCAGTCAGCATAAAGTATCCCTCTCACTAGCTCTTTGTGGTGGTGAACCCCTTGCGTATTGGGGGAGTGAATCCAGTCTCACTTGGTGGTACCTTGAATCTGTTTCTGGGTTCTACGTCAAAGCCCTCTTCATCATCCTCCGTGATGAGTTCGAGGTTACCGAACTCGGTGATGAGAATGCTGGAAGTCTCGGTAGTGATCCTGCTCATGCCGCAACCTCCCTGTGATTGAGAAGTGAATCAATTACCGAGAGGTCGGGTCCAGAGTATTGGTGCCAGATTAGTTTAATGCCGTGGGCTGCAAATATCTCATTGCCCACGTAGCGGCGGGAACCCATTCCCATACCTGAGACATAGGTATCTCCACCCAATGCTTCGATGATGCCCAGTATCTTCTCGGTTCCGATGGATTCAATACCGAGTTCTGAAGATAACATGATCTTGGTTGGGATATTCAACCAACCCGCCGCTAAGTGGATAAGAGTGAGGTTGAAATCCAAGAGCATCTTCCAATCACGGCTATAGATGTCGGCCAGTTGGGTTAGCATATCTGACTCTGGATAGTTCAACATGATGCTCTTGAAGTGCTTGTCACGCCATCGACCATCGGTGAGCCGGGTGTCCTTGATGAGGGATCGGCCTCGATGCTCGACCGGGATATTCAAAGTAATGGGACCATTCTTGCCTTGGATGATGCACCGTGTCTCATAGGAGTGCCCACCCATTGGTAACTGAACATCGTCGAAGACGACAAAGGTGTCGGCCTTCGACATTTTGTCAAAGTAACCCATCCAGGGAAGGTAGTTCGGTTGATGGATTGCAATTATTTTAGACATCAGCTTATGCCAGATAGCACAACTCGCGGAACCGAGATTCCCGAATTTTGCGAACCCCTACCCAGACAAGCCCCGTTTCCACCTTCTGAGCCAAGATCAGAGATTCTCCACCTTCTATATTTTCTTTTCCCACAACTACCAACTCCTCGCGTAAGTGGGGTAAAGAACAATCAAAAATAAACTTCATTTTCGCTTCGATTTTCTCTTGGTACATGACTAATCCTCCCTTATCTGTAACAGTAAACACAGAAATCGTTCTCCTTGTAGTCGTGCCGCAACATGAACCGCTTACTTAACCGCGTACAGACCTCAACCACATCTGCCGGGTCAGAGTAGAAAATGTCTGGGTTTTTAACTTCAGCCAAGGTGCTGGTGAAGTTGAGGGCCATGCCACAACGGCAAAATTCCCAAAGAGATGTGACAACAAACTCCCACGAACTTAGAAGATTAAATGCTCCACTCTCCAGAATGTAGTCTGCCTCAACAGGATGGTCTATGAACCGGGCATGAGGATACTTAGCTCTCGCTTGCTCCAGCATATCTGGATTCTCATCGCAACCGATGTAGTTTACTGACTTACCAAGATAGGCATAGAGGTCGCCAAATCCGCAGCCGAAGTCTAAAACCACCATTCCGTGAAGGTCGGCAATCTGTGAGAGCACCTTGAACCGGATGAGTTGGCTCTCTTCGCTGCCCCACCCCAAGGCCCGAACATCGGGGCCGTAGGTTGCCAGTCTCTCGCTGTAGTAACTCATACCATGAGCCTCGCAACTTCAAATGCCTCCGCATACTGAACACTAATAGTAACGCCCTGTGCCAGCGCCAAAGCACGGGTTATCTCAGGTTTCATGTACGCCTTGATTTGACTACGGTAGCAGGAAATCGCCGCTATTTTTTTATTCAAATCATCCTCACTAAATTCAACAAAGCACGTTGTATTAAACGTGAGAAGGTTCCAGGTGTAGGTGAAACAGAGGATACTCGCATGGTTCTTGAATGCCCTTAGTCCTTCCTGCGCCGCAACTTGATGGTCCTGGTGAATATCATTCAAACTGGGAATGATGACCAGATCGGGGTTCAACTGCTGTTTCACACTCACGAACAAGTCAAGTATCTCCTGACGGTGCTCCGATAGGTGACGCACCGGGAAATCACGGGTGGAGATATTGGCGGGGGAAATCCCCAGTATGCCCAGCGCCCGATGGCATTCCTGTAATGGACGCTCCGTATCTTCGGCTGAGGCACGGGAGAGTACCAAAACGTGAACTTCTCGTCCCTCACGGAGAAACCGAGAGATGGTGCCACCCGAGGACACCTCGGCATCGTCCGTATGGGGACTAACGACGAGAACACGTCCAGGACTGATAATCATTTATGCCTCAGTGAAAGAACGTCGGAAATGGACCAATGATACCCCCGGCACTTTCCAGCCACCCGACATTAGCCCCAAGCATAGTAACGTAGCCAGCTACAGGAGCATGATTCGCTGCCGTCGCACCTGTCACCGTACCATTGTTGCCGTTGCCGCTCAGATCGGCTTCTGGTGATGCCACTCCCCACAAAGGCCAATCGACCGCCGAGGCTTGCCGGGGCCGAGAACCCCGCAAAAGCGCCAAAACTTCATCGTCGGTCAGGCTGACGTTGGTTACGTAAACGCCAGCCACTTTTCCAGAAAATAATGGCCCCACTTTAAAGTCTAGGGCTTCGTAGTCTATCGTCCCAGAATCCGGATCGCTTGTTACGGTTTGGTTAATGCTCCCGTCAGCATTATACACTCGCAAGGAAACGGCGGCGCCCGCCCAACGCAGCACCAGGAAATACCAGGTGGCGGCGGAAAGTTGCGTCGTTAAACTGGTGTAGGTGGCCAGCGAAGCGCGAATGTAGCCACGATACTGGCGCGACGAGGTATCATTCTGCCCAAATCCGTAACTGTGGTTTCCGTCTGAGCGCCCCTTATACAGCGGCGTCGCCCAATTCGTTTGCGTCGAATCCGGGTTGATCCAGCAAGCTGCCGTAATCGCTGTCGATGGAGTGCGCAGCGAAGTGCTATCGCCAACCGCAACTACGTCCGTTGTGCCTGTAAAGTTTCTCGACATGGACTCAACACCACTCGCTATGCAAGATCAATTTGGAGCCATAGGCCATGCAACTCCGTATTGACCGCCAGCGTGTCGTTAGCGTCTGCGCCTCGATGAGCAAACCTGACCATAAGGATGTCGTCCGCAACGACAGTGGTTGCCAGGCTGCCACTGGCGGGAAAAGTCACATCCCTTCTGAGGCGCGCCGTGGCTGGAACGGTGATGTCCTGCGTCGTTTCTGCCGCAAGGCTGGCGGGGTTAAGGGTTGCGGCATCTGCCGCCTTGGCCGTTTCAACCCGCAGGGAAGCGACCCCCGAGGTGGCGTTGGCCGCTATCGCTGCTACAATCTTGGCGTTGGGAGTGACAGAAACATTCTTAGGAATCGTGACTACGCCGTCCGCATTTCCCAAAACGTCTTTTAAGAACGCCCAATGACCCGCATCGCGAGCGGTCAGAGCCACCACGGTCCAAAAAGCGTTCCCCGCGTTGGAAGAAACCTGCGGGTTACGAAGGTCAATGGGAATTCGTATGGTTGTAGACATATCGCTTCTCCTTGTTCATCGCTTTACCGCCTCTACGAGCAGGATGTAAGACTGGGTTGGTTCCCCACAGCCCCGAAACGCGGAGTGGACATGGGTTGTGCCGATGGACTGGGTATTACCTAAGCCGTGAACCATGTCTACCCCAGTGTTGTTTTCTTCTGCGCCTGTCATAGGTAGAGGTGCGGTGCTCATCGCTTCGTTGCCTCCACTAATAAAATATATTCCCGCGTCGATGTCCCACCCATCTCCCAACGCCCTCGCCAGTTGAAGCGAGAGATTCGATTGAAATCAAATAGTGAGCCGTACCTTATCTTTAAGATGGCCTCATTGAAGACCCGGATATGGGACTCGTCATCAAAGCTGGGAACAGAGAAGATCACCTTCTGGCCAGGCAGAATGTTGCCGATGACCTTCAAATCGTCCAGGTGCTCCAGAACTTCCGTGCAGACGTAATAGTCCGCGCCGTTGAAGTTCTTCTTGTCATAGGCTGACCCCACCCAAACATTAGGGTGCGCGGCGATTCTCACTGCCTCGGACGAGAAGTCAAAGCCGCTGTAATTCTTAACATACTTGGCCAGCGCCCCCGGCCCACACCCAATGTCGAGGATTGAGGCATCCCCTACGATCCGAGCAATCTCCTTTTGGATTTCTTCATAACGTGACATGTCAGAATTAGCGTTGAACTGGGCGTCGTACTGTGCCGCGCCCCATTCAGTCTTGGTTCGATGGAACAGCACATTGCTGTTATCAGCCAACTCTGCAAATTCCAGCCAGCGTTCTCGGTTAATCGGTCCACTCATCTCAGCCATGAACAGGACGGCCTCCTTGAAGTGAGTGTTGATTCCAATAGCGGTCAAACAGGTCGCTCTTGCCTCATCACCACGCTGCAACTGCCAAAGACAACGGGACATCAGTAGGTGGGCGTCCGCCATTTCCGGCCCCCAATACGCCTTCTTGAAGTATTCCTTATACCAGTAGAGAGCAATCTCGAAGTCGCGGCGATTATAGTATTCGCGGGCAAGGTAGTATTTTTCACGGAGAAGGTTGTCCCCGTCCCGAGCCACCTCACGCTTTAGGATGCGGAATGAGCGGTCCGTGTCCTTGTAGTGGGAGGCGCTGTACCAGCAGGCGATAGAAATATCCGAATAGAATTTGTCGTCTCGGGTAAGGTGGTTATGGATCGCCCCCTTCCAGTAGATATCTGGATCGTTCTTGTAAAGGAAGGGAAGCCAATGGCTGAATACGTTCCCCTTCTCGAATAGGACTTTGATGGAGACGGTCTTGACCCCTGCCGCCTCCGCCCTTTCGATCTCGCGCCGAACTACTTCGATGCCCTCGACTAATCGGTTGTCACAGTCAATGGTGAAAATCCAATCACCCGTACATTTGGAGCGGGCATGATTACGGGCGTTGGCGAAGTGATCCTCCCACTTGTAGTCGGTGTACACCTTATCCGTGTATCTCTTGGCGATCTCGACCGTCGCGTCCTCGGACCCAGTATCGCAGACCACGATCTCATCTGCGCCCTTGACTGACTCTAGACAACGGACGATAGAGTCTGCTTCGTTCCTTGCGATGATGGCGATACTCAGTTTCATCTTGGTCTATGCAATCCCTGGGTCTTGATGGCCTATACCACTAGGACGCTTATGACTCAGCGTCCATGAGACAATCATCTGTCCGTCCGCTCCTGCACCGCCCGGCGCGTTGCCGTTCGCTCCTGCACCCCCGCCACCGGGAGCCGTTCCCGCTCCAGCACTCGCGTTGCCGCCACGACCATTGCCAGCAGGTTGACCTCCGCCAGTTGCCCCGGAAGCGTCTGCCCCTGCGGCACTCGTCTGCCCGACTTGACCCCCGCCGCCACCTACTCCAGAGACCATTGTAGCGCCATTGCCGCCTGCATAGTTACCGGCCCCCGAGACCGCGCCACCGGCTCCTCCCGTACCAGCCGATTGTCCACGTAATCCTCTGTTACCAGGCGCGGCAACAAATTGATTCGTATTCCAGCCCGTCTGCGTGCCATTCGTTCCGTTGGTATTGTTGGTTCCGGCTGCGCCGAGTGCCCCGACCCAAACGGTGATAGCGGCGTCCGTGGCGATGGCATTCTCTGCCAAGACGAGGGCGACGTAAGCGCCGCCACCCGCGCCTCCACCA
>Ga0105152_10000142_pt1 | contig 17521 bp, 13 predicted proteins | sample LakBais05cmmetaG_FD_81534 | JGI IMG/M metagenome (GOLD analysis project Ga0105152, IMG submission 81534) | Lake sediment microbial communities from Lake Baikal, Russia to study Microbial Dark Matter (Phase II) - Lake Baikal sediment 0-5 cm | ecosystem: Environmental > Aquatic > Freshwater >...
CTGGTTATTTTAACGTCGCCCTACCGCTCGATCATTCAACCGCTGCTTGATTACCTGGATAAAACCGACAGTCAGCATGCCGATGGTCAACAGGCAACCATCGTATTACCGGAATTTGTTCCTGCCAGGTGGTGGCATTCCCTTTTGCATAACCAGACTGCCTGGTTGTTGAAGGCGGCGCTGCTCTATCGACGGCGCAAGCACGGCTTTCAAAGCGTGATTATCGATGTCCCCTATCACCTGCGTAAATAAATAGTTGCAGCTTCAGACCTGCAATATAGTGTGTTTCGATGCTAGACCTTATCGTCGGTCTTGTTGTCGGGTTGTATATAGGCAATGGTCTGCCCCTTATCATCATCCATGACCACCTCGAGGTGATACCCCGGGCGGAAGGACGCCACGTCGATCAGGCGCAAGCATTCCGCGGACTTTTTATCTGCCTTGACCCAACTGCTCAATGTGTTGGGTGTTTTCAGGAAGAAATCCGGATTGAATACTGTTCCCTGCCGGTCGAGGCTGATCACAATCGGGTAGATCTGGGCTTCCATCAGGTCCTGGAAGAAATGGGTGCCCAGCGAAGCCTCCGACACCTGCCCGGAACCCTTCCCTGAGAGCTCCACCAGCGCGCCGGCGTTGCATATATCGGCATACGCCACATATACACCCAGATCAAGGTTGGTCGACCCCCATCTGCCGGGTCCGATGCAGATGAATGTCTTTTTCCCCAACTTCGAATTAAGCTGGCTGACCAGCTTTCCGATCTCGTTGCGGGCTGCGGCATCCCCCAGCGCGAAGTAGCGATCCGGGACGACATAGAGCACGTGGCGGATATCTGGAAGATAACCTCTTGGAACGATGAAATCCGAAGTGAAAATGATATCCTCGGAAGGCAGGTTCTTGGGCATGGAAATCGTACGGGTCTGTTTCAAACTGCTTTGCGGGCGGCATTGCAGCAGCGTGACCATCACTTCCGGCTTGGGTTGGTCGGGATTCGGCAGGCTCACAGTATATTCGATATCCACCGGCGTATGGTATTGCTCCTCCAGCAGGTGAAGTACACGCGACAGTATGCTGGGAAAAGCAGTGCGTCTCAGCAGTTCATCATAAGTGATCGCCAGCTTTGGCAGGTCCGTTTCCAGGATCCGGCTGCGGGGGGTTATGAAGTAGCCGTCCTGTTCCAATTGGGTCATGTAGCGCAAAGGCGGGTAGTTGGGATTTAGGACATCGAGGATAGGCAGCGTCTTTAATGCGTTGTCTTCCAGATCGATGACGTCCACAAACCGCTGTGAGTAACGCCGGATGGCTTCGGACGAATCATCGGGTTGGATGGTAGGATGGCTGAGTGCCACCATGCGCGGGTAGTCATTACCCACCCGTTCTACCGCACGCGTACCCAACCCCCATACCACCCGTGAGAAGCCATCCTCGCGGCGGATCTCAGGCGCCCAACGGTAGATGTTGTGGCTGAAGGCAACGCCGGCAGCGAACGGCAGGTAATATCTGCCCCAGCGCTCGCCATGCACCACCTGGATGAGCACCGCCATGCGCTCGTCGTAATCCAGTAATCTCCGGTCTCGGCGATAGAGAAGCGCCTCGGGTCTGAAGGTGCTGGCGTAGGTGCGCGTGATTGCCCTGGAAAGGGCTTCCAGGTTCTCTTCCAGGCTTCCCTGATTGGGGCAAAACACGCTGACATATTTGCCTGCGAATGACGTTCCGAAATTATCCTCAAGTTGGCTGGAGGAACGCACAATAACAGGTCTCATACCAACTTGATTGAGAATGGTACGCAGTTCTGTCAGGATCTCTGGTGGAAATTTGCTATCAAAGAATTCCTGTTCGAGCTGTTGATATTCCGACCGGATCCTGTCTTCTGATTTATATTTCTGGTTATGCCAGTGGATCAGTCCGTTCATGGCCATGAAGGTATACATCTGTTCCGAACCCAGATAATAGCTCTCGGGTATTTGCAGGTGTGTCTGAATGGACTCGTCGGCGACCTCGCTCAGGATGCGGTATGCCAGCAGCATCCCGGCAGCTTTCCCGCCGATACGTCCTGCGCCGATTTTATGGGAGTAGATCAATTCCAGGTCGTCGAAGGAAAACCACTCCCGTGCCAGGTTGATATAGGCCAGGTGGTCACTGATAAGCTTGCGGATGAGCGTCACTTTCAGATCTCTTAGATGATGAAGGCGATTCCCACGTTCAGGTTCCGATAGTTGTTCGATCTCCCTCGCCATTTGAAACAGACGCTCTTCGGGGATGATCTCGAGGTTTAATGGCAGCAATTCTGACCCCTCGACTGAGGTGGAACCCGGTTCTTCGCGCGACCAGATGCGCATGCTGCGTAAATAATCGGTGTTGACCACCACCCCGAAGCCGCGCCCTTCCAGGATGTCTTTATCGTCCACTGTTTGAAGGTTAAGCGTGAAACAGGCCGGCAGGGCATGGGTGCAGCCCAGTTTTCGCCTTCTTTCAGTTAATACATTTTCCAGCGTCCCTCCGAGCGCATTCAACGCCGGGCTTTTACGGTCCACCCAGACGACCAGGTTCAAACCCGGAGGCGGATTTACCGGTTGGGCTTTATTCTGCCCCGGCGAGCCTGCCAGGGTTTCGGGAGCGAATTGATAGACAGCTTTGACCGTCCGGTCGATACCCCCAAGATATTCTCCTACCTGGCTGATCAAACTTGAAGATAGTTGACCGCATACATCGCAACGCCCTTGTTTCAGGCTGAGATAGACCTGCTGAGTATCGCCGTTGAACAACCTGCCGGCGCACTCGTCGACCGCTTTTTCGATTATCTGGTCTGCCAGATGTTGATCGGCTTGCATGGTGGACATCTCAACCTCCTCTTTTCACCGGTGGAAAAGTGTAATCCGGACGACAGGTTATCGATGAATTTGCGAGGTCCGTTCCGCCGGTACTTTCTTGTGACCGTTTCCGCCTGGTTTTTTAAAGGCCTCTTCCCAGATGGGTAACGGGCGCTCATATCCACAGAGTTTAAGACCGGTCATGGCGGCAGTATTGAGGTCCATTGCCCTCAGGTCTTCGGTCGATAGTTCCTTGATGCTGCTGTGGCCTGATAGCATGGTCAGGATCTTTACTTCCTCGGTGCAGGCATGAATAAAATTCGCCAGGCGTTGCCCAACGACGAGCGGGTCAAGACGGGCACGCAGCTCAGGTCGCGGACTGGTGATGCCATAAGGGCAATTGCCTTTCTGACAGGCGTAGCATACACGGCAGCCCATCGCGATCTCGGCGGCTGACCCGAACCCGGCAGCATCTGCCCCGAGCGCCATCGCCTTATAGGCATCCAGCCCGTTGCGCATGCCACCCAGCGCGATCAGTTTTACCTTGCGGTGGACGCCATGGTCTTTCAAAGCCTGGACGGCAGGTGGAATACAGGCAATGGTCGGGATGCCCACCCCCTGCGTCACGATGTCGGGCGAGCAGCCGGTTCCGCCGACCATGCCGTCGATGCTGATCGCATCCGCGCCGGCTTCGATGCAGGCAGACACGTCAGCATAGGGGCGTGAAGGCCCCAGTTTGAAAAAGATCGGGAATTGGTAATTGGTAACATCCCTCAGGAAAGCCACCATGTGTTTCATGTCATCCAATGTCTGGACGTCATAATAACGGCAGGGACTGAGTGCATCCGATCCGACCGGAACACCACGCACGCGCGAAACATCCTCGGTCACCTTGGCGCCCAACAGGTGGCCGCCCATTCCGGGTTTGGCGCCCTGGCCGATTTTTACTTCGACCGCGTCGCCGCTGTTAAGATAATCTGCTGAAACTCCCCAGCGACCGGTTGACCACTGGATGATCAGATAGCCGCCCGGTTCCCACTTTTTATTGGTCATTTGGCGGTCGTTATAGCCGCGCGCCAGCCACTGCTCCTCAGGCACCAACCCTCCCTCGCCGGTGTTGGCGGCTATCCCGGTCATGGCAGCCCCGATAGCCAGCGCCATCTTGGCTTCCTTGCTGAGTGCGCCGAAGGACATGGCCGGCCAGACAAATGGCGCTTTTAAGACGACCGGTTTCTCGCAGGTATCCTCTCCGATGATCACCTCCAGGTCGCATTCCTCGCGGTATTTGTCGCGCGGTGCGTCGCTGGCAATCTGGCTGGGCACGACGGTGATCATGTCAAAATTGGGCGACTGACCCTGTGTTCCAAACCCGCGCAGCAGGTATTCACCGGTCTGTGCCTTGTAATGGATCTCTTCGATGGCAGCCAGCGTCCAGGGGTAGCGGGTAATATATTCCGGTTCCGCCGGATTGATGCGGATGGCATCCGCTGGGCAAAATTCTGCGCAGATACGGCAACCCACACAGGCATTGAAGTTGATGACGCTCATTTCTCCAGTCTGGACATCCAGCGCATAGACATTGTGGGGGCAGACTTCCGCGCAGGTTGCGCATTTCCCCGGCATGCGGGCGTTAATGCAGAGTTCCTTGTTGACACTTACACAAAATGCACCTGTGATTGCCATCGTGACCTCCTAGTGGTAGAACGGCTTTTCCGACGCCGCCACGATTTTTTTGAAAGTGGTAGGATCAGATTTGATCTGGTAGGTTTCAAAATATCCGCGCAACGCAGCCAGGTCGTGTTCGGTCAATGGTTCGAGTTTTGTGTTGTGACCGTAGCTCTCGCACTCGCCCCCCAGATAAACGTTACCGCGGATCAGGTAGTTGGCGAAGTTCTTCCCGGCATTCCCCACCACGACCAGATCACCTTTCAACATGTAGGTGCCGGCTTCATCGCCGACATTGCCTGCCACGATAATGGTGGCGCCTTTGTTCATGGTGGCCGTGAAATCACCTGCTGAACCGCGCACGACGATCGTCCCGCCGTAGCAGTACTGCCCGGCGCCATAATCGGCATTCCCTTCGACGATAACCATCCCGCTGGTCATATTGTCTGCCAGGTACTTGGCGGTGTTTTTGGTCACGCGGATGGTTGCCCCGGCGTTCAGAACCCCCAGGTAATCCCCGGCGTTGCCTTCCACGATCAACTCACCGTGCTTCAACCCGGCTCCCAGGCCATGCAGCTTTGTTACGTTCTTGATCTTAAGTGGTGTGCCGTTGAGCTTCTCTTTCAGGATTTTATTGATGGTCTTCAGGTCTTTTGATTGAGCATCCAGAATATCCATGATTCACCTCATTAACAACCCGTGCATCCGCTGCGGATGGAAACTTTATCCCCGGCACGCGCTGGCGTCCGGTACAGCTTGATGAAAAGCTGGATGGCGTCGTTGCGTTTCAAGGGGTCTGCCAGGCCGTCCAGCATCAGGATCTGAAGATCCTTGAAGGCCTGGGCACGCGTGCGGCGATCCTTCTCAGCCGCTGCGGCTGCCAGCAAGGCCTCATCCACCTGGTGGGTGGTTTCGAGCAGGTTCATCTGGGTGGCGTTGCGGATGAAGATCTCCCCTATGCGTGTCCTGACGATCAGGGTGGAGTAGTTCTCCGGCGCTCCCAGCGTTCCAACCGCAATATCAGCTGATTCTCCCAGGTAATCATCACAACTGCCGCAGCCCGGCTTGGTGAAGCTCTCCGCCTGGGTGCGCGGGATGGTGTGCTGGCTGCCGTCCCATAAAACAACCCGCAGCGATTCACGGTCCGGAGAGACTTCCAGACGTTTCACCTGTTCGGGTGCAATGTTCAACCGTTTCACCAGCAATTCGTCGATCATTTCAGGTTTGTACATGCCAGTGCAGAACATGCCGATCGTCAATCGGATGGCATCCTGGTAGGGTTTCAAGCGTGGGTTCTGTGACATCTTGATCTTGCGGCAGGCTTGTGCAGCGCAGGGCGTTCCGACGATGGCAAGGTTTTCCATCCCTTGTTCGAAGACTGCCTCATTCAATACGTCGAAAACCGGTGCCCATAAATACTGCGGACCAACTGCCCTGACAATATCTTCCACCGAGGATGCCACCCGCGCCATTGGCTTCAGATCCCAGGGGTCGATATCCAGCATGACCACTCCATCGATCAGCCCGGTACTGCGGGCGGTGGTCAGGATGGCGCGAATGATATCGCTGGGCGCCCCGGACTTCATCGGTCCGCGGGCGGCTGCTGCCAGGGTCAGCTTGGGCTCATACGGCAGCCAGTGATCCAGCCGCGGGCAGGCTTCCTCGCAGAAATGTTGACAAAAGGTGCAGCTATCCAGATGGGTCTTCGTGTACCCCACGGTTTTTATCCGGTCCTTTAATACCGGGTGATCGCTTCCATCCCAAACAAGCACTTGTTTGGAGCAGGCAGCAACACACATACCGCAGCCCGCACAGTTGTCGAGCGACCAGACTTCAGATTCCAAGCGTGTCGCCATATCTTCCTCCTAATTGATCATGAACTCGTCGTCATCTATTTTTTGATGATTTCGGTTTTCAATTCTTTCACAAAATCGGTGACGCCTTCGGCGAATTTCTTGCCGTCAACGACCGTCAGATATTCGAGACGCAACCTGCGCGGATCGATGCCATGTGCTTTCAATTCCGTCCGCAGCCGGGAGACGCGCTCCCTGGCATACAGATTGCCTATTCCGTAGTGACACTCGCCCACCGGGCAAGCGCCTAAAAATACACCGTCCGCTCCGTTCAGAAATGCCCATAGGATGTGGTAGGGGTCGAATCGCGCAGAGCAGTTCATACGCATGATAAGCACGTCGCTCGGATACGACAACCTGCGTGCCCCAGCCATATCGGCGGCGCCGTAGGCGCTCCACTCACAGGTCAGGGCAATGACCTTCACACCACCATTTTGACGGGGTTTCAAGGCAGCGCTGATCTGGGCTGGGATCTCCACATTGTCCCAGCCTGGCAGGTTGATGGCTTTCACCGGGCAGACCACCACGCAGTTGCCACATCCGATGCATTTCAGCGCATCCACTTCCGACAAGGATAGAATGCCCTCGCGCTTTTCCAGTTTAATAGCACTTGTGGGACAGACCTGCGGGCAGTTGCCGCAGCCAGTGCACAGATTGGGATCGATGGCTGCCACCGGCGTTTCGATGCTGATGCCCGGTTGGCTGAGAAAACGCTGCACGCGCGCTGCAACCAGGAATGCCTGGAAGAGCGCTTCTGATGAGTCGGCCGGTTGCTGGGCGCTGCCCAGAACGTAGATACCCGGTTGCATATAACGGCCGGGTTTGAGCCTGACGCGGGGCTCTGCCAGGAATCCGGCTTCATCCAGCGGAAGACCGAGCAGGGCGGATAATGTCTTTGCGTTATCCTGCGGCACCATTGGCATGGTCAGGACGACGCGGTCATATGCCAGTCTGACCGGCTCCCCGGTCAGTGTGTCGATCAGCTCGATGCATTCGCTAATAGCGGGAGGGGTCTCCCGTCGATAGCGGAAGAACGTTACTCCCAGCCGGCGGGCACGCATCAACTCCGATTCATAATCCTCGCCGATGCCGCCCAGGTAGATCTCACGGAACAGGATGGTGACATTCGCCTCCGGATTCAGTTCTTTGACCCGAATAGCCTGGCGGATGCCGGCATTGCAGCAAACGCGAGAGCAATGCTCGATCTGATCCTCATCTGCGCAAAAGATCATGACCACATCCTTCAGGGCGAGCTTCTGACCTGAATCGGTGGCCTGTTTGAGTTCGGCTTCAAATTCAAACTGGGATTTCACCCTCAAACGGTCATACCAGCGACCAGACCCGGGCGTTTTTAATTGTGTGCCGTTGTTGATGACGATGGCACCCACCGCATACAGTGTGGCCTGGTCACCCTGCAGTACCTGGACCCTGTATTCGCCTGGATGACCGGAGACTTCAGTCACCCTGGCGTTGAAGAGAATATCGATCTGGGGATGCTTCAAGACCATTTCGCTCTTCTGGGCGATGGCCTGGTTGGTCTGATCGTCCAGGCTGTGGCTTTCACCCCCCACATTTCCTGTTGCTTCCACGAACAGGACCGGGATGTCCTGATCCGCCAATACGAGTGCGACCGTCATCGAACTTAGCCCGCCTCCAATCACCAGCGCCTTTTTGTTTACCGTGCTGCTCTGGGGCGGTGCTTTTGAAGTGGAAGACAAACGGGCGACACCCATTTCGATCAGGGTGGCAGCTTTTTTCCATGCAGTGGTTTGATCACCATGGACGTAGGCCACCTGTTCGCGTATGTCGACCATATGCAGATAATCCGGGTCAAGTCCGGCGGTTTTGACGTTCGTGCGGAACAATCTTTCCACCAGACGGGGAGTACAGCCTGCCACCAGGATGCGGTCCAATGAATGTTCGCTGACGGCTTTCAACATGCGTCCCTGGCCATCCTTGCTGCATGGGTATGCTTCGTGGCAGGTGTATGCGACACCGTCGATCTGGCCGATGTGTTTTTGAAGCGCACCGGTGTCCAATGCTCCGGAGATACATCCGCCGCAATCACAGATAAAAACACCGATACGGGCTTTTGTCTGAAGGTTTGTTTCACCCATGGGTTATTCACCCTCCTTTGGGTTTGCCAGCAAAGCGGTGATATCCTGCTCGTAAGTGGGATGAAGATCAAGCTCACCGCCCAGACGATAGTATCCGAGTCGGTAGGATGACTGAGAGGGAGAAACGTATTGGAATCCGGTAACACTCTCGAATTTGAATGCGCCGGTCGGGCAGATCAAAACGCATGTCCCGCAACCGATGCAGCGGGAGGACTTCACCTGGAAGGGAGTCGATACTTTTTTTGAGATTCCACGCTGGATGACGCTGATGGCGCTGACCCCGACGATCTCGCTGCAGGTGCGTACGCACAGGCCACAAAGCACGCAGGCGTTCTCCTCCGGTAGTTTAAAACGGATCTCTGTAACCCCCAGTTCCTTGCCGAGCGCCAGCACTTCCGGGGTATCGTAGGAACCTGCCAGGATCAATTCAGCTGTGATACGCCGGCTGCGCTGGACCATTTCACTGTTCGTGCTTACTACTGCACCCTCTTCGCATGGGTAGACGCAGGATGCCACCAGGCGTGGTTTGCGTCCTGCTTGTGAAAGCTCCACGACGCATAAGCGGCAGGCACCGTACGGCTCAAGCGCGGGGTGATAACACAGGGTGGGGATGGCAATGCCGTTTTCACGGCAGGCTTCCAACAGACTCCTGCCTTCTGGTACTTCAATGGGTCGGTCGTCGATCGTCAGGTGGATCAAGTCACACCTCCACTAATTTACGGTGATCGCATCGAATTTGCATAGGTTGATACACACTCCGCAGCGCGAACACATTTTCGGATCGATCGCGTGAGGCTTCTGTTTCTCACCGCTGATGGCGCTGCTGGTGCAGTTGCGCAGGCATACCATGCAACCCTCGCATTTTTCGGGGATGATCGAGTAGGTGATCAGTCCTTTGCACACCCTGGCGGGACAGCGTTTTTCATTAATATGAGCTTCATATTCATCTCGGAAATACCTCAACGTGGTTAACACCGGGTTGGGAGCGGTCTGACCGAGAGCACACAGCGAACTGCTCTTGATCGTCTCGGCCAGTTCGAGCAGGTAGTCAATATCACCAGGCTGCCCATCTCCCGCGCAGATGCGCTCGAGCGTGGAAAGCATCGCTTTCGTCCCAATGCGACATGGAACGCACTTGCCGCAGGATTCCTCCTGTGTGAAATGCATGAAATAGCGTGCGAAATCCACCATGCAGGTATCCTCGTCGGCAATGACCAACCCGCCGGATCCCATGATGGCACCCAGTTCGGTGAGCGAGGCATAATCGATCGGTACGTCCAGATGCTCGGCCGGCAGGCATCCACCCGACGGCCCACCCAGTTGGGCAGCCTTGATCTTTTTCCCGTTAGGGATGCCGCCCCCGATGTCATAGATCAACTTTCTCAGGGTGATGCCCATCGGCACTTCCACCAGCCCGGTGTTGTTGATCTTTCCGACGATCGAAAAAATCATTGTACCTTTGCTATTCTCTGTGCCGATCCCGGCATACCAGGCAGCGCCTTTGTCGATAATGATCGGGACCGAAGCCCAGCTTTTTACGTTATTGATATTGGTCGGTTTACCCCACAGACCGGATTCGGCCGGATAGGGTGGGCGAGGTCGTGGTTCACCCACCCGTCCTTCGATCGAGGCGATCAGCGCTGTTTCTTCACCGCAGACGAATGCGCCGCTGCCCAGTTTGATAGCGATATCGAATTCGTAGCCCGAACCCAGGATGTCCTTGCCGAGCAGGTTGTATGCACGTGCCTGGTCGATGGCATACCTGAGATGCTTGACCGCCAGGGGATATTCATTGCGGATATAGACATAGCCTTGATGGACGCCCATTGCGAAAGCGCCGATTGCCATGCCCTCGATGACACGATGGGGATTCCCTTCCATGATCGAACGGTCCATGTAAGCGCCGGGGTCACCTTCATCTGCATTGCAGACGATATACCCTTTGCCGGTCTTCTTGACATTTTTCTGACATAGTTCCCATTTAATACCGGTGGAAAAACCCGCTCCACCACGCCCGCGCAGCCCCGAGGCTTTGATTTCCGCGATCACAGCATCCGGGCTCATCTGTGTCAGGACCTTTTCCAGCGAGCCGTATCCGCCGCGGGCGATATACTCATCGATTTGCAACGGGTCCAGGTCACCGTTCAGGTTAAGAATGAGCCGGTACTGGTTTTTGTAGAACGGCACATCCTCTTCATGAGCGATTTTTTCGCCGCTTTGCGGGTCGCTGTACACCAGACGATCGATCAGCTTGCCACCTAGAATGGTCTCGCTGACAATCTCGGGTACGTCTTCAATCTTAACCCGGGCATAAAAGACCCCCTGCGGTCGGATGACCACCAGGGGACCTTTTTCACAGAAACCGTGACAGCCGGTTACTTTTACATCCATCGAAAGCTTGGCATCTACTTTTTGAGTGGCAAGCTCCTTCCGGAAAGCTTCCCATACTTTTTCACTGCCATATACCCGGCACCCGGTTCCACCGCAGACGGTGACGCAGGGACGGTCCGGTTTGTAGCTGTCCGCGAGCTTTACCCGCAGGTTGTCAAGCAAGGCCGGGGAGGTCAGTGTGACCATGTCATTCCTCAGATCCCGCCTGCAGGATGGTTTTCAACAGGCGATCGGTTTTCACGGTTGTCATCTGACCGGAATACTCGCCATCCGTGACCACGATCGGACCCAGAGCGCAGGCACCCAGGCAGTTTACAGTTTCCAATGTAAACAAATGATCGCGGGTCGTCTCACCGGCTTTGATTCCCAGTTTTGACTCGAGGCGGTCCAGTACCTGCGGGCTGCCGCGTACGTGGCAGGCGGTGCCCATGCAGACATGCAGGCAATGTTTTCCTTTGGGTTTCAGACTGAAGGCGTTATAAAAGGTGGCAACACTGTAGGCTTGTGATAGCGGAACACCCAGGCGCTCGCTGGCAAGGATCAATGCCTCAGCCGGAAGGTAGCTGTAGCGCTCCTGGATTTCTTCCAGGGCGGCTATCAGCGAGCCATCCCCCTGGGCTTCCTTGTTGATGATTTCATAGATTTCATTGATCGAGACTGGCATGTTGTGCTCTCCTGCGGATTATCGTCGTACCCTCCGATATGACACCTGCTGCACCGTCACCAGAAAACAGCCAATACCATCGACACTTCTCTGTACAGACTGCCAATTATTAGTTTAGACCGAAAAGGTGATGATTGGATAAAAAATGAAGCTGGTTACGTGAAAACTACGTGAAAACGGTGTTTCCCCGGAATGACATTGTCATGGACATGGATTATGAGATCGGAATGCGTTGATCTGCACCGGTTGGCAACCAGGCAGCAGTGTCAGGACAGACAAACATATAACCAACACCGCGGCAACGAACGATCAGTCTGGGGTGGGTGGGGTCGGCCTCGAGCTTTGACCTTAAATGCCGGATGTACGTACGCAGATATTCCAGGTCTCCCCGGTACTCCGGACCCCAGATGCTGGTCAGGAGCTGTTCATGCAACATGACCTGGTTGCGGTGGCTGACCAGTTCATGCAACAGCTTGTATTCGGTGGAGGTCAGCGTGATCTCTCTACCCTCAAGCGTTACCCGATGCCGGGCGAGGTCGATCCTGAGGGTTCCACATACAATTTCAGAATCGGTTGCGGAATCCTTTTCTTCATTCGAACGCTTCAATACCGCGCGAATGCGCGCCAACAACTCCCTGGAGCTGAAAGGTTTGGTGATATAGTCATCAGCGCCGGCTTCAAATCCTTTCAACAGGTCTGGCTCGCCGACTTTGGCAGTCAGCATGATGATGGGGACCTTCGAGAATTGGCGGATGCGGCGGGCGACTTCAAAACCATCGATACTGCCGATCAGCATGATGTCGAGCAAAACCAGAGCAGGCTTTTCCAGTGCAGCCGTTTCAATGGCATGAACACCGCTGGAGGCGGCGCTGACTTCGAATCCGGTAGCGTTTAGGATCTCACGCACCAGGGTCACCAGTCTTGGTTCGTCGTCGACAACCAGGACGCGTTCCTTAGTGATCATGTTGATTTCCTCTGTGAGACTGTGGGTTGTTTGTTCAAGGGCAAGGAAAACGAGATGGTCGTGCCTTCGCCAATCCGGCTATCGACCCAGATATGACCGCCGTGTGCTTCCACAATGGCACGTGCGATCGGTAAACCCAGACCGGTGCCCGAGATATGAAGTGTAGCGGCGGTTCTCACCCGAAAATACTTCTCGAAAAGCGGGATCAAATGCTCTGGCGAGATGCCAACCCCCTGGTCGGATACGCTGACCGCCACATCATTTTCCCGCGCTTCACCGCGAATGACGATTAATCCTCCGTTGGGAGAGTATTTGATGGCATTATCGATCACATTACGAAAGACCTGCTTGATCCAGCGTAAATCGGCCTCGATGATCGGGAAGTCCACCGGGAAATCAACCACCGGTTGATGGATGGGGCTACGTTGCTCGATCTCGCTGGCAATCTCATTGGCGACATGCTGTAAGCGTATCGGTTGATATTCCATTACGAGCTGGTCGATATCGATTAATGAGGAATCCAGAATGCCTTTCAACATGCCATCCATGTCGTCGCAGGCAATCTCGATCTGGCGCAGGAATTCCATCTTCTTTTCCTCACTCCAGGTCACCTCTTCCAGCAGTAGCGCTGTGGCATACCCCCGGATGGTCGCCAGCGGCAACCGCAGCTCGTGCGATAAAGTACCCAGTACTTCGGAACGCAGCCGTTCGACCTGTTGAGCTTCGCGGTTGGCTTCGTTCATCGTCTCAAGCCTGGAACGCTCCACCACCAGCGCGATCAGGTCTGCCAGGGTCCGGACGAACGGGATATCCTGATTGGTGAATGGATTATTTGTTTGGATGCTCTCCAGGATCAGGACGCCGAATTTCTGTCCTGCTGCTGAAATGGGAGCAGCGATGACACACTGGGGGATTTCGTCGGTACCGGCAGCGCGGATCATCACCTGCCGGCTGTGCGGGTCCATGTCAGACATGGCACGCGACACTTGCTCGACAGTTGAGAAAAGGCATGCCTGCCCCTGGTTGAACACCTTGCCGGTGATCGATTCGCCGGCGTGTAATTCGATTTCATCCAGAACTCCGGGATTCAGCCCATGCGATATGATCGGGCGAAAACAACTGCTCGCCTCATCCCATAACATGATGGTACCGATATCTGCCTGGGTTAATGCCTCGGTAATGGTCTGCATGACCACCCCCAGCAGGTCAGGTAATTCCTTGGGCGAAGCCAGAGCTGCGGCAACTTTCGTCAGCGCCATCAGCTCATTTACCGCACGCTCATAAGTATGGTTTGTAGTAGTGATCATTCGGTGACTAAAAGAACCTAAAGATGCAGGCTTGTAGAAGATTATAACCTCATCTATCGATTGAGATTACAATACAAATCGACTTTCACAACAACCATTAAAACGAGTATCTCTTGTGGTTGATTGAATCAAAATGCATTTCACTCGCAAATATGCTTATAATTAGGTAATATTCCGTATCATGAATCATGATTTAAAAATGGAAAGACTGTCCACAGCACATTAATTATCCTGGCTGACCATCATTAAATTTCACTATGAAAAAAAATAGATTCTCAGCCCGAATTATTCACCAGGCAGTCCTTGAACGCTGGGGGGTCAGGTTGATTGCCATTTTGACTGCCTTCATGGGAGTCATTAACCTGATATCAGCTATTATTCCGGCGTTGAAAGATCGGTTGGTTGTTCTCGAACAAATCCTTCCATTGGAAGTGCGGTTTGGCAGCCGCCTGGCGACGACTTTGGCTGCGTTTGCTTTATTTATCCTGGCAAGCAGTCTGTGGCGTCGAAAACGGACTGCCTGGTTATTGACAGTGATCATCCTGAGCCTATCCATCGTCACCCATTTGTTTAAAGGCATTGATTATGAAGAAGCAAGTCTGGGCTTGGTGCTTCTGATCCTGATGTTGAGCCTCCGCTCAAGTTTCCATGCTGCTTCTGACCGGCCTTCGATCCGTCAAGGGTTGTTCATTCTGGCAGGTGGATTGTTGTTTACACTTCTCTATGGGACGCTTGGTTTTTTCCTGCTGGAGGAACATTTCAATGTAAGGTTCAATTTACTCACAGCTATCCAACAATCCTGGCTCATGTTTGTGTCCTTCAACAATCCCGGGCTGGTACCACTAAAAACCTACAGTAAGTATTTTGTCGATTCGATCTATGCCGTTGGTCTGGTGACTATGGGTTCAGCATTATTCATGCTTATCCGGCCGGTACTTGTTCGGATGCCTTCATTACCTGAAGAATGGGAGAGAGCGAAAACCATCGTGGAAAAATATGGCAGGACCGCTCTGGCACGACCAGCACTTTTTAATGATAAACAGTACTATTTTACACGGGGGGGATCGCTAATTGCCTACGCTGTTCATGGTAGGGGGGCTTTGGTACTGGGGGATCCGATCGGCCCTCGCAGCGATGCTTTTAGTGTGATTAAGGCTTTCGATGAATATTGCCGGCAGAACGATTGGCTGGCAGGATATGCATCGATATCACCTGATTATTTAAAACACTATCATCGTGCTGGTTATGAAACCATGTGTATCGGCTATGAAGCCATTATCCCGCTTTCGACATTTACACTCGAAGGGGGCGTGAACAAGGATATCCGCAGCCCGTACACAAAATTGTTACGCTTGGGGTATCAGTCTACATATTACCCACCTCCGCTTGAAGACTGGCTGCTGCAGGAATTGCGTTATATCAGCGACTCCTGGTTGACCATGCGGCATGGTGGTGAGATGCATTTTTCGGTGGGTTGGTTTGACGATGATACCATTCGGAACGGTCCGGTAATGGTTGTCCAGGCTCCAGATGGACAAATAACTGCTTTTGTTAATCTCGTACCCGAATATCAAAAGAAGGAATTGAATGTAGATTTAATGCGACATTACCATCCGGTCGAGAATGGGACGATGGAATTCCTGTTTGTCTCCATGTTGGAATGGGCGAAACAGAATGGCTACGATTCATTCAGCCTGGGTGTGAGTTCGATCATCGGGGTGGGGGAGAAATCCGATGATCCTCGAGTGGAAAAAGCGTTACACACTGTAGCTGAATATGTTCAACGTTTCTACAACTTCAGAGGATTGCATACCTTCAAGGAAAAATTTCATCCCCAATGGGAACCACGCTATATTGCCTATCCGGGAGTTGCCAGCCTGCCTTTGGTGTTGAATACACTATTGTGGGCGCATTCAGGGGATAATTACATCTGGCGTTTTATCAAACAATAACTTCGGGGACGATAGATCAGGAAAATATTTCCTGATAATCTTTAATCGCAGCGTTAATCACCTTCAGGGCATACTCCTGATTGTATACCTCATGAATATATATTCTTTGCTTATGATCCGGGACGAGTTTGTAGGTGCTGAAGTAATGTTCGAGCCTTTCAATCAACACCGGTGGCAGCTCTGACAGGTTCTCCACGTGACCCCAGACAAAGTCGGTCTGAAGCACCGCTACGATCTTGTCATCCGCCTCATCATCATCGATCATCTGTATCCCGCCCACAACTTTTGCATGTAGGATGATCTCAGCCTTGGTGATTGGCCGTTCACACAATACGCAGATATCCAGCGGGTCACCATCACCCCGTTTGGCATGGGGCGATAGCTTCCTGAAGTTTTCACCGCACAGTGTCTTTGGGATGAAGCCATAAAGAGCCGGTGGTTGTGAGGAGGTGCGCTGTGGGCGGTCAGCTCGCAGGTACCCCGAATCTTTATCAATTTCGTATTTAACCAGGTCGAAGGGCGTGAGTTCAATAAAAGCATTGACGATCCGCGGTGGTTCTGGACCGATCTCGAGCCCGTGCCAGGGGTGAGGGCGCCACATACTGTATGTCTTGCTCATTTTCTTCTTCCGTATGATATCGTATACCTGCTCACTTCAGCCAGTAGAAGAATCCGTCTAGCATGATGGCATATACGCGGTATGGTTTGGGACCAACCATCGCTTTACCATTAATGAAGACTGTTGGTGTGCCCCGGAAATTGGTATACAGAATTTGTTGTAGTTGTGCCTTCACGTTGTTTTCGGTTGCCGGATCGTTTGCGCAGGTGTTTATCCGTTCTCCGTCCAGACCCACAGACTCGGCAGATGTGATAAGGAACTGGTCACTATCTAGATCGACTTTTTCAGCATTAAATAATGCGTCGGCATAGTCCCAATACTTCACAGGATCCTGTTGGTAGGCGCAATAGGCATAGCGTGTATCCAGGTCAGTCTTCTCCTTAACCGGGTATTCCAGAAAGGTGAAACTGGCCTGGTGTTTATCTGCTAATTTGCGCACCAGTGGATATGCCTTGCGGGTGTAATCACACGCAAAACAACCGATAAAAACGATCGTATCCGGACTGTCAGAATACAGAACCGGGAAACCGCCAGGATCAACATCTTTCAGGGTCAGTTCGGTTCCGCGCCCAGCCTGGTCCACCCGGCAACCCTCGTCGATCACGGAGGTTTCGTTGTTCTTGCCGGTTGGATCGAAAACGCACAGCGCTGTCGAGTTGAGCCCATTGCAACTGCCGGAGGTATAAAAAAGATAAAATCCACGGATTGCAAAAATACCGCTTGCCAGCAGGAGCACAAAGAAAGACCATGCCAGTACTTCAAAGTAATGACTTAAAAAGCTCGCGACTTTCTCTGAGCGGTTGATCACGCTGCCGAGGATGCGAGCTTTCATCTTTTCGTCAAATCCGGTATTGCAGGGTCGCAACGTCACCCGTCGCAGGACGCAGTCCAGAGCTTCCTTGGCCAAGACGCGATTTGATGCGCTAAAAATACCAAGAATGGATAGGACAATCAGGGCGATTACGCAAAACATATTGGTTTTTAGAGAACCTTTCTGATCTTGCGAAGACTGGTGACAAACAGGTCTGCTTCATCGAGGGTATTATAGAAGTAAAGGGATGCTCGCACAGAGCTTGTAATCCCCCGCGCATGAAACCAGGAATGGACACAGTGTTGACCCGACCGCACGATGATGTTTGACATTTGATCGAGCATTAATGCTATCCGATGGGAATCAAG
>Ga0105152_10000143_pt1 | contig 17505 bp, 16 predicted proteins | sample LakBais05cmmetaG_FD_81534 | JGI IMG/M metagenome (GOLD analysis project Ga0105152, IMG submission 81534) | Lake sediment microbial communities from Lake Baikal, Russia to study Microbial Dark Matter (Phase II) - Lake Baikal sediment 0-5 cm | ecosystem: Environmental > Aquatic > Freshwater >...
GAACTGAAATCCTAAAGATTGCCGGATGAACCATAGGGAACCCATAATCCACGTCTTGGGGAAGGACCCCGACGACGCGGTCGACAACGTTCTGAAAATCGCGAATTGCTTGTAAAAGGATTTTATCATGACACAACTGAATGCGGCAAGAAAAGGCGTCATTACAGAGGAAATGAAGCTCTGCGCACAACAGGAAAGGGTTTCCCCGGAATTTGTCCGCCGGGGGGTCGAGGACGGGACTATCGTGGTGGTCCGCAATAATATCCATCGCATGGTTGAGCCGCTTGCCATCGGCAAAGGCCTGCGGACCAAGGTCAACGCCAATATCGGGACATCGAGGGATCGCGTCGATCCGGCGCTGGAGGTCGAGAAAGTGAGAATCTGCATGGCCGCCGGCGCCGATGCGATCATGGATCTTTCTACCGGGGGCGACATCCGGGCCATCCGCAAAGCGATCATCAGCGCGTCGCTGGCGGTGATCGGAACGGTGCCCATTTACCAGGCGGCGGCGCAGATGCTGGCCGAACGGCGGGCAATCGTGGAGATGACCGCCGACGACATGTTCCGGGCGATCGAGGAAAACGGCGAGGATGGCGTTGATTTTATCACGGTGCACTGCGGCGTGACGCAAAACAGCGTCCGTTGCCTCGAGGCGGAAGGCCGGCTCCTGGGCATCGTGAGCCGCGGCGGGTCGATCACGGCCAACTGGATGGCCTGTCATGACCGTGAAAACCCGCTCTTTGAACAGTACGACCGATTGCTGGAGATTGCCGGACGCTACGACATGGTGCTGAGCCTGGGCGACGGCCTGCGGCCGGGCTGTCTGGCCGACGCCACGGATCGGGGGCAGTTGCAGGAGCTCATTGTGCTGGGCGAACTGGCGAAGCGGGCGCGGGACCGGGATGTTCAGGTCATGATCGAAGGGCCCGGTCACGTGCCGCTCAAGGACATCGAAGCCAACATTCGGCTGCAGAAACGGATCTGCAACGGCGCGCCGTTTTATGTCCTGGGCCCCCTGCCGACGGACATTGCGCCGGGCTACGATCATATCACCTCGGCCATCGGCGGGGCGATTGCCGGCGCGGCCGGTGCGGATTTTCTCTGTTACGTCACGCCGTCAGAGCATTTGCGGCTGCCGACGCTTGAGGATGTCCGCGAGGGCGTCATCGCCGCGAGGATCGCCGCCCATATCGCCGATATCGCCAAGGGCCTTCCCGGCGCCATGGAAAAAGACATCCGCATGGCCCAGTGCCGCAAGACCTTTGACTGGCAGGGGCAGATCGCCGTGTCCATCGATCCGGAAAGAGCCGGGGCCTGGCTCGAACGCAGCGAAAGCGCGCACGAAGAGGGTTGCACCATGTGCGGGGAGTTCTGCGCGATCAAGCTCGGGAAAAAACAGGAGAATTAGCCGATCCAGGATGGATCGAGAGCTGTGCACAGATAATAAATGGTTCGCAAACGGCGTATTTCGTGCACTTCACGCTTCACGAATAACGCTTCTCAGCGGAAAATGACTTCCGGCAGGGGCAGGTTTGACATGACTGGGGAAAAGGAAACGGCAGCGACATTACGCGTGTCTGCCATGGATATTGTTCTGAGACTGCAGATGGCCGGTTATGAGGCCTTCTTTGTCGGTGGCTGTGTCCGGGACTTTCTGCGCGGCGTGGAACCAGGCGATTACGACATCGTCACATCCGCGCGGCCCGATGACGTGCAGAAACTCTTTCCGCATACCGTTCCCGTGGGCGCCCGATTCGGCGTGGTTCTGGTGATCGACGGGGAGCACCGTTATGAAGTGGCCACCTACCGGACCGAGGACGGCTATGACGACGGCCGCCGGCCCTCCCATGTCCGTTTTGCCACGGCCGAGGAGGATGTCCGGCGGCGTGATTTCACCGTCAACGGCCTGTTGTTAGATCCTTTGACGGGCTATGTATTCGATCTCGTCGGCGGTCACATGGATATAACCCGCCGTATTATTCGCACCATCGGCGATCCGGAGGAACGTTTTGCCGAAGACCATCTGCGTATGCTGCGGGCCGTCCGTTTTGCCGCCGGTCTCGATTTTACCGTCGATCCGCCCACCTTCGCCGCCATCTGCCGTAACGCCGGCGCGATCCGGAAGATCAGCGCTGAACGGATCCGCGAAGAATTAACCAAAACGATCACGTGCAGCGGGGCACGGCGGGGGCTGGAACTCCTGGATGCATCGGGACTGCTGATGGAGATTCTGCCTGAGGTTACCGCCCTGAAGGGGGTCGATCAGCCGAAACAGTTTCACCCGGAAGGGGATGTCTGGCGGCACGTTCTGCAGATGCTGGATCATATGCCCGTTGCTGCGGACGGGGCGATGGACCCATGCCTGCCCTGGGCGGTGCTCCTTCATGATGTCGGCAAAGCCCTGACAAGATTTGTAGATTGCTCCGGCGTCCATTTTTACGGTCATGTTCAGAAGAGCGAGGAACTGGCCGCAGAAATCCTGCGGCGACTGAAATTCTCGAGTGCCCAGACGGAAACGATTCTCGCCCTCATTCATGAACACATGACGTTCATGCATGTGCGGGACATGCGGCCCAACCGCCTGAAACGCTTTCTCCGCCAGCCGGCTTTCGATCTGCATCTGGAACTCCACCGGCTGGACTGCCTTGGAAGCCACGGGATGCTGGACAACTATACATTCTGCCGGGAAAAACTTGAAGCCCTTCCCGCGGAACAGTTGAATCCGCCGCGCCTTCTGACCGGCAAGGATCTGATTGCCCGTGGTTATGTCCCGGGGCCGCTGTTTAAACAGATACTGAATGCCCTTGAAGACGCCCAGCTCAATGGCGAGATTCAAACGAAAGAGGAGGCGGAGCGGCTGGTAGAAAAACGATTTTCTTTCACCATCGGCGAACTGGAAGAAAAGGATATCGAGTATCTGATTCATGTTTTTCGGGAATGGGTTCAGCTGCGGGGCCAGGTGATTGAAGCAGAGGTCAGTCGTATGGTGGAAATGCTTCGCACAGACCTTGAGGGTAAAAACGAAAAAATCTATCTGGTCGCCAAAGATCGCCAGGGCAAAGCCCTCGGCATCATGGGGTACGGTGACGTGGACCCCCGGATGGCTTGTTACCAGTCGGCAACAAATATCAGGGCATCCGGACTTGTCATCGCTTTTATCTCTTCCCATTATCGCGGAAAAGGATTGGGCAAATCATTGCTGCTGACGCTATTTGACCGGGCCGGACAAGGGGGATACGCGGAAATGATCTGGTCGAGCCACCCCCGCTACCGCAATACCGCATGGGAATTCTATACCGGCATTGCCGGTGAACCGGCGGGCATGATCGATGACTTTTTTGAAACGGGGACAAAGTCGCCCATCTGGAGAAAACCTCTAAGGGAGTGTAACGAACAGAGGAAGGCACAGCCCCTCTCATTTTCCTGAAAATGCCCTGATATTATTCGCTTATTTTAAAGCGCATCCCGGTTCATTTTTGCAGAAACATGCGCTGCAAAAGGGAGAAGGGCCTGTGACAAACCGGCTTTATCTTTCATTGACTTGCGGCTTATAAAATGATAGGGCTGGCGCCGTTGTTATATAAATAATTCTAAAAGGGGAAGGCATGTTTCTGAAACAGATGCAGGTAGGCAATATGGCGGTTTTTGCATATCTTCTGGGTGACCCCGCCACGGGAGAAGCGCTGGTCATCGATCCGGCCGCCGATATCGACGGGATCATCGCCCAGGCGAATAAAAACAATCTTAAAATCAAGTATATTGTCAATACCCACGGCCATGTGGATCATATCTCGGGCAATACGGATATGAAAGAAAAGACCGGCGCACAGATTGTCATTCACGAATCAGATGCGGACATGCTGACCTCGACGCCGGCCATGGTGCTCAGAATGTTCGGCGCCAAACAGTCCCCGACCGCAGACAGGACCGTTCGGGATGACGACATCATCTCGGTCGGCGGCATCTCCCTGAAAGTCCTGCATACGCCGGGACACTCGCCGGGAAGCATGTCGCTTTACACCGATGGATATGTCTTTACCGGGGATACGCTGTTTGTCGGCGGCGTCGGGCGAACCGATCTTCCCGGAGGATCCGGCCAGGTCATGGCCCGTTCAATCCAGCAAAAACTCTGCACCTTACCCGACGACACAAAGGTTATGCCGGGACATAATTATGGCGGAGCCCCGACGTCCACCATCGGCCGGGAAAAAACGTCCAATCCCTTTCTTAGATGAAGCAATGAATATGAAAAATCATTCAGTTTTAAAAACGGATTTCCGCACGCTGACAATGGCCGGCAGGGGAAAGGTCAGGGATATTTACGATCTGGATCAGTATCTGCTCATCGTCGCCACAGACCGGATTTCCGCCTTCGATGTCGTTATGCCCGATCCCATCCCCGGCAAGGGGGAAATTCTCACGCGCATGTCCGCCTTCTGGTTCGAGCAAACTCTCGATATCATTGGTAATCATCTGGTCACAACCGACACCGATGCCTTTCCGGAATCCTGCTCGCCTTACCGCGACAGGCTGCGCGGCAGGAGCATGCTCGTGAAAAAAGCGAGGCCTCTGCCCGTGGAATGCATTGTCAGAGGCTATTTGAGCGGTTCCGGCTGGAAGGATTACTGCCGGACCGGAATGGTTTCCGGAATTCGCCTCCCCGAAGGATTGAGGGAATCGGACAGGCTGCCAAGGCCCATCTTCACGCCGTCCACCAAAGCGCCTGTCGGCGAGCACGATGAAACGATTGCCCAAAATGATGTGGAAAGACTTATCGGCGCCGAACTGGCCGCCAAGGTGATGGATACCAGCCTGAAGCTCTACGATCGCGCCTTCAGCATCGCCGACGCCGCCGGCATCATCATCGCCGATACGAAAATGGAATTCGGTCTTATCAACGGGGAACTCATCCTGATTGACGAGCTGTTGACTCCGGACTCGTCGCGCTTCTGGCCAAAAGACGACTACGTGCCGGGTCGGGCGCAGAAAAGCTACGACAAGCAGTTCCTGCGTGACTATCTCCTGTCCATTTCCTGGGATCAGAAGCCGCCGGCGCCGGCCCTGCCCGCTGACATCATTGCAAAAACAAAGGAAAAATACGAAGAAGCCCTCGAGCGGCTGATTAAATAGAGACCTATCCTTGACCGGGACGCGTCGGGGGTTTATTTTACTTTCTTTTTCTAAATTCCTCTTCGCATGTTCACAAAAAAATGACTGGGGTAAACACGAAATCTCACATGATCAAACGGTGTTATTACGAAGTCCTGGGCGTGGACAGAAACGCCGCGGATGAAGATATCAAGAAAAGCTATCGAAGGCTGGCCATGCAATATCATCCCGATCGCAACCCGGGTGATAAGGAGGCGGAAGAGCGGTTTAAGGAAGCGGCCGAGTCCTATGAAGTCCTGAGCGATAAGGAAAAAAGAGACATCTATGACCGCTATGGCCACAATGGGCTCAGCAACACCGGTTTTCGCGGTTTCTCTGGATTTGATGACATTTTCTCGAACTTCGGCAGTATTTTTGAGGATGTGTTCGGCTTTAGAGACGGACGATCAAGGTCAAGATCGGCGGCGCAGGCCGGTAGCGATCTGCGCTATGATTTGAAAATTTCCTTCATGGACGCCGCCTTCGGCATGGCCAAGGATATCGAGGTCCCCAAACATGAGACTTGCGGTGATTGCCGGGGAACAGGCGCTGCCGCCGGCACAAGCCCGGAGGTCTGCCGCCGTTGCCAGGGCCGCGGACAGGTGACCCAGTCCAGCGGGTTTTTCAGCATCAGCACCACTTGCCCGAATTGCCGGGGCGAGGGGCGCGTCATAACAGATCCCTGCCGGCCCTGCAAGGGCGCAGGTCAAACACAGATAACCAGGACTGTAAATATCAAGATCCCCGCCGGTGTTGAAACGGGTTCACGTTTAAGGCTGCGCGGCGAGGGAGAGCAGGGCAGCCACGGCGGACCAAATGGAGATCTCTATGTCTTCATTTATGTTGAACCCCATGAATTCTTTGAGCGAAACGGCGACGACATCTATTGCCGCATCACGATTTCCTTTATCCAGGCTGCCCTGGGCGCCACGATTGAGGCGCCGACGCTCATGGGCTCCGAGAAGCTGAAAATTCCAAAGGGAACCCAGTCCGGCAAGACGTTCCGATTGAAGGGCAAGGGCATCGCCCATCTGCGGGGTTATGGGCGCGGGGATCAGATCATCGAAACGGTGGTGATGATTCCGACTCAGTTAAACAGGAAGCAGGAAGAGCTGCTGCGGGAGTTTGCGCAGGTCAGTGGTGAGCAGGGGTTGCAGTCCTGAAATCCGCGGACTTGCAAAGAGCTTCGAAATTTCATAGACCGAAGGACAAGAATCCAGATTAGGAAAGGAGAGACCATGTTAAGACAAAAGATGCGGTTGTGTTTGCTGGCAATGGGTTTTTTCATTTTTTCCGCTTGCGGCCCTGAGGTCCTGGTTTTGAGTGGTATCGTCGGTTCAGGTGCGGGGACTTATTATTATGTCAACGGCGAGATGGTCACCGACTATAATGCCCCATTTGCCAAGGTCTGGGGCGCCTGCGAAAAGACCGTGGCGGATATGCGTGGGAGGGAAGTTGAACCGAAGCGCGAAGTCGGCATGGGAACGATTCGTTCCGAGATCAATGGCGAAAATGTCATTTTCAATGTAACGTATAAGGCCAAGACTCAGACCAGCGTCGGTATCAGGATTGGCCTGTTCGGCAATAAACTGTCCGCCCAGCTCCTGCATGACAAAATTTATGACAACATCGCAAAAAATTGAACTGCGCCTGTAACAATGACAGACTCTCCGTAACCACCTGCTGCAGGGTTTGATAATGAAAAAATTGATTGCAGGAATCGTTCTATGCGTTGTCCTGGTCTACCTGTCGCTCCGTGGGATTGATTTTCAGAAAGTCGCAGATGGTTTCAAACAGGTCCGGCTCGATTATGTCCTGATTTTCCTGGCGATTGTGTTTTTTATCCAGTTCTTGCGGTCGTTTCGCTGGGGATTGATGCTTCGCCCCCTTGATCGGGTTGATCAGATTTCTCTTTTTTCCGTGACCAGCGTCGGCTTTTTAGCGATCGTCTCTCTCCCGGCCAGGCTGGGCGAGTTGGCCCGGCCTTATCTGATAACCAAAAAAAGCCGGATCAAAATGACGGCCGCCCTGGGAACGATTTTCGTCGAACGGGTCTGCGACAGTATCGCCGTTCTGGTTATCTTTGGCATCGTTCTGCCTTTCATCCCTTCTTTACCGCCGTGGCTTGTTCGATCGGCCTTGCTGGTTTCTTTGCTGACCTTCATGTTTCTGTCCTTCATGATCGTCATGCTTATGAAACGGGAAGCCGCTCTGGAGGTATTGGCACCGTTGATCCGGCGCTTGCCCGAACGCTTTGCAGGCAAGATCGATGGCCTGGTTCGCCAGTTGATCGACGGGTTTAAAGTTTTCAGCAATTTCAAACTGCTGCTTCAGGTCATCCTGCTGTCTGTACTCGTCTGGTTGATCAATGCGGCGGCCATTTACATCCTGTTTCATGCCTTTGCATTGCACTTGCCCTTCACCACCGCAACCGTTGTGATGATCATCCTGCTGATCGGCATTGCCATCCCTACGGCGCCGGGATTCATCGGCAACTGGCATTACGCCTGCATCCTCGGCCTTACGCTCTTCGGGGTACCCAAATCAGAGGCCCTGACCTTTGCCATCATTTATCACTTCCTCTCGATCGGCATTGTCATTGCCCTGGGAATCATCTTCCTTCCCTTTAACAAATTTTCCATCGCTGACATGAAAAAGGAAGCCTTGTCCACCCATCAGGGTCTGTAACGGAATAACTGCTGCGTTAAGGCGCTCAGATTTGGGTCATATTTGTCTGATCTGATTGAGCAAAACCACAGGAATGGCATCGCTATTTCGAGGATTTTGCGATTGAGGATCGGGCAAAGATGACCTGAAGCTGAGATGCATGAATGTAGTAGTTATTCCGTTACAGACCCTTAAGCGTCGTCGGCTGATTTTGCGTCCAAACCATAGCTCCTTATTTTACGGTGAAGATTGCTTCTTTCAATTCCAATGGACTCCGCCGTCCGCGAAATATTCCCATCGAATTCCCGCAATTTTTTTTCAATGTAGCGTTTTTCAAAATGCCACTTTGCTTCTTTATAGGAGTCCGGTAGGGCCTCCAGCGCAACCGGCAGGCCCTGATCGCCTTCTCTGAATAATGCGGGAATATCAACGGCCGCGATCACGTTGGCCGGCGTCATGATGAAAAGCCTCTCTGTAGTATTTTTCAATTCCCGGACATTGCCCGGCCAGTTGTGTTCCATGAGCTGGGCAACGGCTTCCGGTGTCATTATTTTTTCCGGCTCCCCTTCCTTGACGGAAAATTCCTTCAGGAAGCGCTCGACCAGCATGGAAATATCTTCTTTTCTTTCTCTCAACGGGGCAATTTTTAGTGGAATGACGTTCAGCCGATAAAAGAGATCCTGACGAAAACGACCCTCTTCCATTTCTTTTTCCAGATCCTTGTTCGTCGCGGCCAGCACACGGACATCCGTAGGAATCAGCTTTGTGCCGCCGACCCGCTCAAATTTCTTTTCCTGCAGAATTCGCAGGATTTTTGCCTGCGCCTTGAGGCTCATATCGGCGACTTCGTCCAGAAAAATCGTTCCTTCGTGGGCGAGGTCGAATTTGCCTCTCTTTTTCGCCGTGGCCCCCGTAAAAGCGCCTCTTTCATGGCCGAACAATTCACTTTCAATCAGGTCTTCCGGAATGGCCGCACAGTTTACTTCAATAAAAGGTTTGCCGGCCCGCCGGCTTTGTCTGTGGATGGAACGGGCCACGAGCTCCTTTCCGGTGCCGTTTTCGCCCATAATGAGAATCCAGGCATTGGTCGGCGCCACCAGTGAAATCATTTCCTTCAGTTCCGCAATGGAAAAACTGTTTCCGGTGAGCTCGTATTCCCGGGACAGTTTCTGCCGTAACAGTTTATTTTCCTCTTCGAGCCGGAGCATGTCCAGGGCATGATTCACCACAAGGATCACTTTTTCCAGAGAAAGAGGTTTCTCAATGAAATCAAAGGCTCCCAGCTTTGTCGCTTTGACGGCCGTTTCGATCGTACCGTGGCCGGACATCATAATCACACAAACGGACGGATACTCAGACTTGATCGTCTTGAGGGTCTCCAGGCCATCCATCCCCGGAAGCCAGATATCCAGAAACACAAGACTCGGTAATTCATCCTCAACGATTTTGATGGCCTGCTCGCCGCTTTCGGCCATCAAAATCTCGCACCCCTCGTCGACCAGAATACCGCCCAGGGATTGGCGGATCGTTTCTTCATCATCAACAATCAGAATTGTTTTCTGCATAAGATCTTCAACATCCTTTTTTCACGCCTGAAGTGAAGGCTTCTCCAGGCTTCGCTCCCTAAACGTCCGCAACCGGTAATTCGAAGGCGACAACCGTCCCGCACGGATGGTTGTCGCGAACGCTCAGGTGTCCATGATGATCGGCAATAATGGAACTTACAATTGCCAGCCCCAGACCGGTCCCTGAACGTTTCGTCGAAAAATAGGGCTCGAACATTTTTCCCTTGTATGCCGGCGGAATACCGGCACCGTTGTCCGCCACTTCGACCAGCGCCCGATGACGGCTGCCGTTATAAGACGTCCTGATTTCAATGCGACCATCCGCTTTATTCACCGCAGCGACCGCATTTTCCAAAAGATTGATCATGACCCGTTTGATCTGGGCCGGATCAAGATTCAGCTTGGGGATATCCCCGCTCTTGTTAAAATCAAAGGCTATCTCCTTGTGGGCGTCCTGATACAGGGTAGCGGCATCGGCAATGACATCGTTCAAATCGCTGATGACGGGTGTCGTCACCGGCATTCGGGCATAACGGGAAAATTCATCCACAAGCTTTTTTAACACGTCCACCTGGCTGATAATGGTGTTTGTGCATTCCTGAAAGACCCCTTTGTCTTCGCCCACCAAACCGCCAAATTTTTTCTGCAGCCTTTGTGCGGACAACTGGACCGGAGTCAGCGGGTTTTTGATCTCATGGGCCATGCGCCGGGCGACTTCCCGCCATGCCGCCGCCCGTTCGGCCTTCTGGAGCTGCGTCAAATCCTCAAAGACGACCACCATGCCCATGTCATTCCCCTCATCATCGCTGATCGACGTAGTGGTCATCAGGAAGGTCAAAACACTGTCCTTGATCGTCAATTCGATCTGTTTCTCAATAAAACCTTTCTTGCTTTCATGGAGTTCCCATAGAATTTCATCCACGAGGGCGAGATGTTCCGCATCAAGCAATTCCACATACCGTTTCGCCAGAACTTTTTCGGGCCCGATATTGAGCATTTTTTCTGATGCCCGGTTGATCGTTGTAATGACGCCGTTCTGATCGATGGAAATCACACCCGCCGATACATTACGGAGCACTGTTTCCATGTACTTGCGCCGCTGTTCAAGGTCAAGGTTCGCCTCTTCCAGCCGCTCGTTGCTTTTTTTCAGATCGCGGGTCATCTGGTTGAATGAATCCACCAGGACGCCAATTTCGTCGTCGGCGACGATATCAATCTGGTGATCCAGATTTCCCTGCGCGATTTTATGAGTGGCGTCAGCGAGATCCTGAATAGGCACCGTAATCCCCTTGGCCAGAAAAAGCCCGAACCAGGTTGCGGAAAATATAATCAGGAGGGTCACGAGGAACAATGTAATGATATAACTGAATTTCAAGGGATTTTTCAGAAGGTCCAGCTGTCCATATTGTTCAGAAGTCTTTGATATCACTGATATTTTATCAACAAGTGACTTCGTGAGGTAGAAACTGGCAACCACCACGCCGATGACTTCCTGCGGACTGGTAAGGGAGTAAATAGGCACGGCTCCGCTGACCAGGTCTCCATTGCCGGCCTGATTGACCATGGAAACCTCGTTGCCGAGAAAGATATCTTCAAGTGTTTTTGGCGATAAAGGCGCCGCTTCGAGGTCGGGATTGTCCGCATCTTTTACGAGAAATCTTTGTTTGGGACTGTCCAGATAAACTTCGAGGATGTGAGGTTTGAAGGTTTTCTGCCGCTGTTCAATCAGTGTCTTCAGGTAGAGGGTCCTGTCTTTTTGATAGAGACGGGTCCTGGTGATATCTTCACTGATCTGCCGGGCGGTGAATTTGGCATGGTCCTCTATTTGACGATAATAGAGCTGCGCCACTTCGACGGTCTGATTCAATGCATCTCCGATCTTAATGCTGAACCAGGTGTCGATGCTGTAGGAAAGAAAGTTGATGGAAACAATAAAAAGCACCGCGGTCGGAATCAGCGATAGACCGACAAACGCAGCAACCAGCTTTGTCCGGAGCTTTGAACCGATGACGCCGTGTCTTCTCTCAAAAATGAGTTTTACCACGTTGCGGACAATCAGAAAGATGAGCAGGATGATCAGGATGACGTTAATATTGATGAGTCCATAAATCAGAACATTGCTTGAGGCGGGCAGGATTGTTTCCGTGCTGAACAGGCGGTACTCCAGATAGGAAAGAAGCAGAACAACAGCAACGGTGATGATGATGATGATCCGTTCCCGCTTCCGTCGCATGATTTCCGTCGTATCCAGACCGGCAGTCCCTTTTTCTGTTTCCGTCATCTAAAACATGAACCTTTGTTTATACCAGTCCGTCTCGAAATCCCACAGAGAAACGAAAAAGAAAAAATATTCCATCCCCAGAGGCAGGCGGACCTTGTCCAATTTCGCCTTGATCATTATATACGTTGGCGTGTATCTCTGCAATTGCTGGACAGGCGCCACAACAACGCCGTTTAATTCCGTAATGGCCCGCTTGGCGCTCTCAAAGTCCTGAAAACCCTCCGACTCCTGCCTGTTATGCAGCCAGACATAGAACATCTTCTTGACATTGTCGTATTTTATCGTCTGCTTGATGACAACACCGGCGGCTTTCTTATCAAACCATAAAGATCGTTCCTGGTACAGGTCGACCAGAAACGTGATGGTCGTCGGCACGCCGGCCAGAATCGCCTTCTCCATGTCCTTGCTGATCGAATTGTTCACTTTTGCATAGAGATGAATGTATTCAGTGCTTTGCGTTATGAGAACATCCCTTATGTCGGCCTGATTAGCCATCGCCGGGAAAGGAAATGAATGGAGGGAAAGAAGGACAAGCAATACAACCGTTGTGAATCGTCTTTTTTTCATACGGATATGCCGGGCTGATATACTATAAAAAGACAGGTTTTCTCGTTATTTAAAGTCTGGAGACATACTAAAGAGACAGCGCTGAAATTGCAAGCGCTATTTGCGGACAGGGGTCGTTACGCGTTGACCGCGTCAAGAATGCGAAAGTCGGGAACATTTAATGGACGGGCGGCATTTGCCTGATCCTGACGCCGGTACTGATGGACAAGAGACCAGCTTTGAGGCCGGGCGAGTACTGCCTGAAGCAGTTGATTGTTTAACCGGTGTCCCGATTTATTGGCAATGAAATGGCCGATAATGGGCATTCCAAGAAGCGACAGATCGCCGATGGCATCGAGGATTTTATGCTTCACAAATTCATTCGGACAACGCAGCCCTTCTTTATTGATGATTTTCTTGTCGTTGAGGACAACGGCGTTTTTCAGTGATCCGCCCAGCGCGAGTCCCCTGGCCTGCAGGTACTCGACATCTTTCAAAAAACCAAAAGTGCGCGCGGAGCAGATCTCCTCCTCGTAGTTGGCATCGGAGAAAGTCATATGATAGGTCTGTTGGCCGATGGCGGGATGATCGAAATCGATCTTATAGGTAATCTTGAATTCCGAAGCGGGCAAGAGCATCGCAGCCCCTACCCCGTCCTCAACGGATATCGCTTCATTGATCACCAGTAATTTTTTGCGTTTGCCCTGGATTCGCGTTCCCACGGTCTTGAGCATCCGGACGAAGGGTAGCGCGCTTCCGTCCATGATCGGCACTTCCGGAGCATTTACCTCGACAATGGCGTTATCGATGCCCATGCCGCTGAATGCGGACATCAGGTGCTCGATGGTGGAAACCGCCGAACCGTTGTTTCCAATGGTGGTCGCGAGCGTGGTGTCGCAGACATTACCTATCTCCGCTTTGATCCGGTGATTCCCGGTCAAATCCGTGCGAATAAAGACAATCCCCTCGTCCACATCAGCGGGTCTGATTTTCATGCTGACCTTGCGACCTGAATGCAGCCCGGTGCTCTTGCATTCAATCTCATCGCGAAGGGTTCTTTGAAGGTACATGCTGGCTGTTTTAATCCTGAATTTTATTTAACGATTTCTTGTAAAAAGTCCGGCTGCTGAAGCTGCGCTGCATCCTTCCCAAGCTTTCGTCGGGAAAGGCCTACTACGGCGCACAAAAGAGTACGCCTCGTTCCTCGTGATTTACGCGTTCTGACTGCTTATGAGCAATATATATACCATCACATCTGCATCACATTATATATTTTCTTAATTTTAAATGTATAATATCGTTGACAAAATATTTGCCACATTTTGATGAACCGCAGCCGGAACCCCGTCGGCGGCGGCTCATCTGTGTCATAATCGACACACCCATAAGAACCTTCCGCCGGTTTCACCCATCCGCATCTAAACGCCAGTAGCGTTCCTTTTCGCTGTAAATGCAGCCGCAGTAAGGCTGACGGTACATGCCCTCGTCCTTCGAAATCCGGATTCCCTCCGACCAGCCGGCCCGGAAATCATGATAAAAGAAAGAAACCCCGTATTCCTTCGCCAAACTCTCTGCAGTGCTTTTGATCCATTCATGCTTTTGGTATCTGCTGTACAGAAGCGTGGTGGTAAACCCGTCGAATGCCTGGCTGCGGGCTATTTTGGCAGTGTAACTCAACCGAAGATAATAACAGGCTTGACAGCGGTCCGCTTCGCGGAAGACCACGCTCCGCAGGAAGGTTTCCATGTCATAACCTTCCGGCCGGAGAACTTCAAGGCCCTGCTGTTGTGCATAGTCATCAAGCGTATGGAGGCGCTTTTGATATTCGCTGCTGGGATGGATATTCGGATTATAAAAGCACCCAGTAAGCTCATGCTTATCCTGTTTGAGAATTTTCAGAGGATAAATGAGGCAGGGTGCGCAGCAGATGTGGAGCAGAAGTTTCATGATCCCCGCAGTCGTCTAAAAAAGATCTTTCTGGTTGATCCCCGCCCAGGGTTTTCCAAAGTGTTCGTAGGCGATCCGGGTTGCCATTCTCCCCCTGGCTGTTCGCTGAATATAGCCTTCCTGAATGAGAAAGGGCTCGTAGACATCTTCTATCGTTTCTTTTTCTTCACCGACGGCGGCAGAGAGGTTGTCGATACCGACCGGCCCCCCGCCAAACCTGTCAATCAGTGTCAGAAGGATCGTGCGGTCCATGTGATCGAATCCCCGGTCATCCACTTCCAGCAAATTGAGCGCATCCACGGTCACTTTTTTATCGATTTTTCCCTCGGCTCTGACCTGGGCGAAATCCCGAACCCGCCGCAGCAGGCGGTTGGCGATCCGGGGCGTTCCACGAGACCGGTGCGCCATTTCCTGCGCCCCCGCCTCATCCAGATCCACCGACAGGATTTTCGCCGACCGCTTGAGAATAATGGACAGCTCCGCCGGACTGTAGAAGCCGAATCGAAAACTCATGCCGAACCGGTCCCTGAGCGGCGACGTCAGGAGCCCTGCCCGCGTCGTGGCGCCGATCAGTGTGAATTTTGGGATTTCCAGTTTCATGGACCGCGCCGAGGGCCCCTGGCCGATCAGGATATCGATGTGGTAGTCTTCCATGGCCGGATAGAGGATTTCTTCGACGACATGAGGAAGCCGGTGAATCTCATCAATGAAAAGAATGTCGTGTTCATGGAGGTTCGTCAGGATGGCTGCCAGGTCCCCTGGGCGTTCAACAACCGGACCGGAGGTTACCTTGATATCCACGCCCATTTCCCTTGCCAGAATATAGGCAAGCGTCGTCTTCCCGAGGCCGGGAGGTCCATAGAGCAGCACATGATCAAGCGGTTCCTTTCGGCCCTTTGCGGCCTCGATGAAAATGCCCAGATTATTCTTTATCTTTTCCTGTCCGATATATTCGCTCAGGTTTCTGGGACGCAGCGACAGCTCAAACCCTGTCTCCATCTCAATGCTGACTGCGCTCATCAGGGGGTTTTTTACGACCTTATCTGTCATAGGATCAATCTCTTTCGCAAAAGGATCATGGACACACACGTAAACCCTTCAACCCGCTACTGGCTTTATCAGACATCGCTGCCATTGCACTCAGGCTGATAAACCCTTCAAGATTTTCTTCAACAGATGATCAAGGCTCAAAGCGCCGGATGACTCAGCAACAACCTTGTCTATGATTTTTTTAGCCAGCGCGCTCTTATAACCCAGATTCACGAGCGCTGACAGGGCATCTTCCTGCATGGCCTCGTTCCCCTCCCTGCCCTTGGCTCCTTCCGCCACGAATCCCGCGGGGTCAATTTTAAGTAACTTGTCTTTGAGCTCCAACACCATCCGCTCCGCCGTCTTTTTGCCCACTCCGGGGATGGCCACCAGCCGATTCAGGTTGCCCTGCGTAACGGCATGGATGAATTCCCGGGCTGGAATCCCCGAAAGAATGTTCAGCGCGAGTTTTGGACCAATGCCGCTGACAGAAATCAGCATCTGAAAAATGTTCTGGTCTTCCGGGGTGTGAAAACCGAACAGGTGCAGGGCATCTTCCTTGACATGGGTGTAGATGTTCAGGCTGATGGACTGCCCCGTTTCCGGAAGTTCATAGAATGTGGTTAACGGAACGAAGATCCGGTAGCCGATCCCGTGAACGTCAACAATCAGATGGCTCACGGACTTATAGGAGAGAATGCCTCTGATGCGTGCAATCATTTCAGATGGATTTCACTTTCAAGAAGTTGGCGTGACAGATGGCGACCGCCATGGCATCAGCCGCATCCGGCGGCGGCAGCTCCGTCAAATTCAGCATGGCTTTGATCATACTCTGAACCTGTCCCTTTTCAGCACGGCCGTAGCCGACAACGGCCTTCTTAATTTCCAGTGGAGAGTACTCAAAGATCGGGGCGCCGCTGTGGGCGCCGGCCAGGATGACAACGCCCCGCACATGGGATTGCCTGATCAGGCTTTTCACGTTTTTCCCGAAAAAGACATCTTCCACGGCCATACAATCGGGCCGGGTCTCCGCGATCACGTCCAGGAGGCGCTCATAGATAGTCTTCAGACTCCCGGACAGGGATGCATTTTTATCCAGGCCGATCTCTCCATACAGCACATAAATGAACCCCCGGCGATGCTTTTCCACGACGGCATAGCCTGTCTTGCGGCGGCCGGGATCAATTCCCAAGATTCTCAATGGATAAACATCCCCCTTCAGGCGCTCAAACGTTCCATGATATCGTCGGCAATGTCAAAATTGGCATAGACGTTCTGGACATCGTCATTATCTTCCAGCTTTTCCATCAATTTCAGCATCTGCTCCGCTTTGCCCGCCTCCAGCTTGACCGTCGTCTGGGGAATCAGGCTGATCCTGGCTTCGATGTATTTTATTTTTCGCTGATCTATGGCATTCTTGACCCCTTCAAAGGAGGATGGATCTGTAATGATTTCGTATTCATTCTCCTCATCACGGATGTCCTGCGCCCCGGCCTCGAGGGCCAGCTCCATGAGCTCATCTTCCTTGACCGATTTTTTCTCCACGACAATGCTGCCCTTCTTTTCAAAGATCCAGGAAACACAGCCATTTTCACCGAGGTTGCCGCCGTGTTTTGCAAAGATGTGCCGGACTTCCGCCACGGTTCGGTTCTTGTTGTCCGTCATGACCGCCACAAGCACCGCCGCACCGCCGGGACCATATCCCTCATAGGTCACTTCCTCATAGATCACTGCGTCCGCACCGGTTCCGGAGCCTTTTTTAATCGCCCGCTCGATGTTGTCCTTGGGCATGTTTTCGTCTTTGGCCGTCATGATGGCCTGCCGCAGGCGCGCGTTCGTCTCCGGATCGCCGCCGCCGAGCCGCGCCGCGAGCGTGATTTCCTTGATAACCTTCGTGAATATCTTGCCGCGCTTCGCATCGATGGCGCCCTTTTTTCTCTTGATGGTGCTCCATTTGGAATGACCGGACATGATAAGGGCTCTCCTGGTTGATTTTCAGAATTTTTCGGCACTTATATCATAAGGCAGCGGCGATTGTAAAATAAAAAACCCCTTCACATTCATGAAGGGGTTTCAATTTTAATCCCGGCAGCTCCCTACTCTCCCACACAGTCGCCCGTGCAGTACCATCGGCGCAAGAGAGCTTAACTTCCGTGTTCGGGATGGGAACGGGTGGGTCCTCTCCGCTATAACTACCGAGATATCTCTATGTTTTGTAAAACAATTGCATATCGTGAACGCCTCGCTGATGCATTTCATATATAAGACCAAATTATGGTCAAGCCTCACGACCGATTAGTATCAGTTAGCTCAACACATTAC
>Ga0105152_10000144_pt1 | contig 17374 bp, 17 predicted proteins | sample LakBais05cmmetaG_FD_81534 | JGI IMG/M metagenome (GOLD analysis project Ga0105152, IMG submission 81534) | Lake sediment microbial communities from Lake Baikal, Russia to study Microbial Dark Matter (Phase II) - Lake Baikal sediment 0-5 cm | ecosystem: Environmental > Aquatic > Freshwater >...
ACTTTGAAGGCTTCGAACATGATTTCCGCGAAACGTCACAGCCCGAACTGCCGAAGGAGCCCGAACAGGTTGAGCCCCCTGACGGGGTCCGGAATGAAGGAAAGGATGAATATGACGACGATGAGGACGCCGACGGCCTTCCTCCCGGGAGACAGGGGAACGTGCTCATCAAAGACAGGGGGATGCTTCAATCCCAGGAGCAGGATGAGCAGGGCCCATACGAACCAGCCGACCCAGAAGAAGACCCCCATGACCACGAAGACACCCAGGAAAATCTTGGCCAGATGCACGGCCTTCCGGCCGACCAGGGCAAAAAAGATGTGTCCCCCGTCGAGCTGGCCCACGGGAAAGAGGTTGAAGGCCGTGACCAGGATCCCGACCCATCCCGCGAAGGCGACCGGGTGAAGCAGGATGTCCGCGCCGGGGGGGATGTTCTTGAACAACAGGCCGGTGATGATCTTTAAGAGGAGGGGCTCCCCGAAGACGAGGGATTCGTCCTTGGGCAGCGCCGGCACGACCTTGGACAGGGAAAGACCGATGAAGAGGGCGGGCAGGGCCAGGACAAAACCCGCGAGCGGTCCGGCCGCTCCGATGTCGAACAGCTGCTGCTTGCGGGTGATGGGAGACTTGATCTTGATGAACGCGCCCAGCGTCCCGATCAGGGTCGGCGCGGGGATGAAGTACGGTAGGGTGGCGTCGATCCGGTAGCGGCGGCAGGTCAGATAGTGACCCAACTCATGACCGAGGAGGATGGTGATGAGGACGGCCGAGTAGAGGACGCTCAGGGAGATGATCTCAGGATCCTTGAAGAACCGCTCCCCCAGGCCGAAGGGGAAATCCTGGTTAACGGCGTCACCGTACTTAAAGCTCAGGCTCCAGGTGATGCCGACGAAGAACGCAGAGACGACCGTCAGGCCGAAGAGGAGGATATTGATCCAAGCCTTGTTCTTTCTTCGAATCTCTTCCATGAGCCCTATAAAAAAATAGGAGTGATGGCCTCACTCCTATTTCCTTCGAAAACGGCCGGATGGGGATCAGCCGTGGAGCTTATGGAACTTTGCCATAAGCTCTTCTCTCGTCTCCTTGTGATTGGCGTCAGCGACGCAGCAGTCCACGGGGCAGACCGCGGCGCACTGGGATTCCTCGAAATGTCCGACGCACTGGGTGCACTTTTCGGGATCGATGACGTACCGCTCTTCCCCGGCGGTGATCGCCTGGTTCGGGCACTCGGGCTCGCACGCACCGCAGTTGATGCATTCTTCGGTGATCACAAAAGCCATGGAATTCCTCCTTAATAAATTAGGGGCTATTATATCTCATCCGGGCAAATTTACAAGAGAACTCCCTATCGGGCGCCCTCGAGCTTTCCGACCTTGAGGGATGCTTCGTATCCATAATACGTCTGGCTGTATTCTTCCTGGAGCTTCTTGAAGACCGCCAGGGCCTCCTTGATGTCGCCCTTGAGCTGGAGGGCCTCCCCCTTATGGAACAGGACCGCATCGAGGGGATAGGACTTCGGTTTCTCCTCCTCGATCCTCTTGTAGATGTCCAGGGCCTTGGCATAGTCCTTTTTCTTCAGGGCGATCTGGGCCAGAAGCTCCTGGGCCTCGTAATAAAGGACATCCCTGGGCGCGGACTTGACCTCGCCCGCCCGCTTCTCGGCTTTTTCCAGGTCGCCCTTTTCCATCCAGTAAGTGGCCAGTTCGAGGTAGGCGACTCGGGCGAACCGCCCGGCGCCGGCAAGCTTTTCCAGCTTGGCCAGGTTCTCCGGCTTCTTGTCGAGATCGGCGCGGAGCGCGATGATCTCGCCCACGACCCGGCTTTCCTTCCTCAGGCCGCGGTTCTTGAGGGCCGTCAGGCCGAGGAAAACCAGGACCAGAAAAGCCAGGACTCCCGCGGCGACGAGGATCTCTTTTCGCCATTTCTTCAGGAGATCGAGGAACTTGCCCATCCCGGAAACGAACTCGTCCCCTTTAAGCTGCTTTCTTTCCACTCTTTTCATGCGTGTCTCCTCACAGGCTCGAAGCACCGGACTCCTTTCTAGCACAATTTCAAAAAAAAGCCAAGACGACTCCGCCCCCTAAAAATGCCGAAAAGAATCCAAAATTAATACGAACGCAATAAAAGAAGTTACAATCGTATGAACGGCACTGAATGCCGTCCTCAAGCTCCCGTAGCGGAGGGGGGCTCTGAAATCGTCCGCGTCGCCGACAAAGGTGCGACGGGGGGAACCGACGGGACTGGTTCCCCGGGGGTCGGGGGAATGAGGGCGGCTTCAGGCCGCTTAAAGTCAGATGTCAAACGATCTAATGCGTTCGTATTAGTATTCGAACTGGATGAGTCCGGTCTTCTCCCGGAGTTGTTTCCGGATGTCCTCTTGCCGGATCTTCCCCTCTTTTTCGGCCTTGACGGCCTTGAACAGCTCGTAGGTCGTGAGAAGCCCGTTGCCGTCCTTTTGGGCCTCTTCGCACTGGGTCGGGGCAAAGGGGCTGTTCCGGAGCTTCGCCTCCTGTGCGGTGAAGTAGTTTCCGATGAGGACGGCCTTCATCTTGGTGTTGTCGAACTCCTGCATCCGCCGCCCCTTGTACTTCTGAAGGAGGGCACATTCATCGTCCGTCGCCCAGTTCTTGCTGCTCCTGACGAGGACCAGGATAAGCGGTTCCCTCTGCATGCTGACCTCGACCGGATGGTCCCCCGTCTCGATCAGCCAGATGTCCTCTTCCTTGTTCCGGATGACCTTCTTCCAATACTCGTCCACGTCCACGACCTTGCCCCAGCCCAGGACCTGCAGGGCCTGGACGACGGACTTCTTGAGATCCTGACCTTCCCCTTTAAGAAGCTTGTTGAAGGACTCCTGCTCCGTGGCCCGGGCTTCCCGGATCCTGTCCTCGATCTCCAGCAAGGCCCGCTCATGTCTTTCCTTTTCCTCGGCCCTTCGGACAAAAAGATCCTTGAGGACGGGAAACGTGTACTCCTCTCCGTCCAGCCAGCCGTATTCCTCGGTTTCACCGGCCTTCAGATCAAGCTTGGGAAAGACGTCTTGGAGGATGAATTCAGCGACGTCGATGTTCTTCTGGCCGAACCACGGCAAGAGGAGGTAAAACCCCTTGCCTTTACGTATCAGGAGGGAGAACGGGTGACCGTCCTGGCTTTTGGCCAGGAACTCGAACCTGCCGTTGGAGGTCGAACCCATGTCCCAGGAAGGCTCCGCGACCGCGTCCTGGAAGAGCGTGTACGCATGTGTGATAAAGGGCTGGAACTTGTCGAAAATGAGCTTATAAGGAGGCTTGGGTCTGAAGACCATGCCGTCGGCCGGATTCGCTTCCTGAAGGTGCAGTTCGGGATAGACCCCGATGACATTGGTCAGGTGGAAGAGACTTCCCTTGCCGATAAAGCAGACGACTTTGCCGCCCCGCTCCACGACGCCAGCAACCTCCTCCGACATCACCGCCTGAACTTTCCCGTCCGGATCCTGCCGGTCCATCTGATAGAAGACCGTTTCGCAGTCGCCGGGCAGGGCCGGGGATCCCGGATCTCCGGAGTCCGGGGTCGTCGTCCGACGTTCGACATCGAACTTTTCTCCGGCAAGCCGCTCGCGGTCCTTCTCTTCGAAATCCAGCAGAACGATCTTTCCCATGGTTGTCATCCTTCCATTCGTCTACGATGTTTATTTCATGGGAACGGCCGGACTGTAAATCACCCTTTGGGGTGAATTCCGGGATGATTTTTAACCTTTTCCGTTCTGCGGGAGAGCTGGTAGCCCTGGTGGGACTCGAACCCACGACACATGGATTAGGAATCCATTGCTCTATCCATACTGAGCTACAGGGCTGGACGCTCGCGTACAGCATAACGGATAACTCCCGGAATTTCAACAGAAGCCAGGGGGAAGACTTGGACGGCCTCGGCCGAACCCCCAGCCTCTAAGCGGTTTTCTTGAAGACCTTGACGAGCTTCTTGAGGTATTCCAGGACCGACTTCTTGCTGCTGCCGTTCTCGACGTCCTTGGCCGAGAGTTCCTTGATCTTCCGGAGGGACTCGATGTTATCGATATTGCGCCGGCTGACGGTCTCGGCGATCGCTTCGGCCAGGTCGGGATTACGTGAAAGGACCTCGGCAAAGGCCGCGGCGTCGATCTCCAGAAGCTCCGATTCCTCCTCGACCGTGACCGTCGCCGTCCTGGGCATGCCGGTAAACAGCGACATCTCGCCGACGATCCCTCCTGGGCCGGTGCGGAACTCGGTGGAATAGGATTTCCCGCCCTCTTCAGTGATGATCCGGCCGCAGACCCCGCCCCGGGCCACGATGTAGCAGATGTCGCCTTTCTCCCCCTGCCGGAAGAGGACCTCTCCAGGGGTGTAGGCCGCCCGGCGGATGTGGGAGGCGAGGTCCCCGGTTTCGGTGTCGGACAGGATCGGCTCCCCCATCCTGTCCCCCTCCTGGCGGCGGAGGAATGAGGAGTTGACGAGGTCGTGGCTCGTCCGGGCCACTCCCTTCTCTTCGACTTCCCTCCTCCCGCCTTTGTCGACGGCCCCGAGGACGAGGGCGAGCTGCCCGGAAGCCGGGATGGGAATCTCAATGCCCTGTCTCTTGAGCTTGTACCAGACGAGCCGCCCGACTTCGGTGGAGATGGAGAACTTCCGTTGGTAATCCTGGATCCAAAACTTAAGCAGGTAGGAGACCCCAAGGTCGTCATAACCAAGGATATACGCCAGCGGGGCCGGGACGCCGAGGACGTCCGGGACCTCATGGGCAGCCTTCTTGAGCGTCCCGATGACGAGAGCGGGAGCGGACTCGTAGCCGATTTTGAGCGGGATCGTGATCGCCGACCTCTTGTCGGGCTGGGAGAAGTTCGTGATCAGTCCGGACGCGACCGCGTTGTTCGGCAGGACGATCATGTTCGAGGCCCGGTCGAGGATGCGGGTCTCCCGCCAGTTCGTCTCCATGATGACGCCTTCGGTCTCCCCGACCTTCACCCAGTCTCCCCGGCTGAAGGAACGCGTAAAGTGGAGCGATAGGCCGGCCAGGATGTTGCTGAGGACTCCCTGCAGGGCGAGGCCCAGGACGGCGGTCAGGATGGCCGAAGTGGCGAGAAAAGGCGTGATGTTAATGCCGAGGAGTCCTTTCAGGATCATGAAGATAAGAACCAGGTAGATGACGGCCAGGATGAATCCATGGAGGACGCCCGGGAGGGGGAAGGGCGCCCGGCGCCTGCCGAACCAGGCCTTGAAGGAGGCGTCGACCAGACAGACGAGGAACACGACGGCGAAGAAGACGAGGAACGCGTGGACGAGCTCGAAGAACCTGCCGCTCACAGCCAGTCCCCGCCTGACCGGGCCGGACCCGAGGAGAAGAGCGACGAGGATAAAGGAGGCGGGCAGGCCGAGTCTCAGAAAGAAGGCGGGAACGACCTTGGCCCCACCTTCCGAGGCCCTCTTCAGGGCGCGACGGAGGGCCGCGTAAAGGAGACCGGCCAGTCCAAAGGCCGCAAGGCCGGTGACGATTTCGAGATACAGCGTCCAGTCCGAATGCATCGATGGAACCATGGCGTCCTCTCTAGGCGAACAGCCTCAGGCCCTGCCGGGCCGCGGCCGTCCTTCGGAAATGTTCCCTGGCCGAAGCGGCCAGCCCGTCCACGAGGTCGTCCCCGTGATCGGGATTCAAGTGGGAAAGCAGGAGGTTTTCCGCGTTCGCCGCCGCGGCGAGACGCGTCCCTTCGAGCCAGGTCGAATGCCCCCATCCCTGTTTTCCCGACCTGTATTCGTCCGGCGTGAAAGTCGCATCGGCGATGAGGTGGGTCGCTCCCGCGGCGAACCCGGCGAGGTCCTTGTCGACGCCCTCGACAGGATGTTCGGTGTCCGTCGCGAAGACGACACTCTTCCCTTTCTCCTCGAACCTGTAGGCGAGACTTCCTTGAGGGTGGCGCAGCCGGCAATGCGTGACTTTCACTCCCCCCAATTCGAGGCTCCCGTGGGGCGCCTCCAAGTAGGTCTTCCTGGACTTGGTTTCAAAGAGCTCGACGGGAAAATATTTGCCGGCGATAAGGCCGCCGAGGTACTTTTCGGTTTCCGCGGGCGGGGCCGGCGCGTAAACGGTGATCTCGGCGTCAGGAATGAACAGCGGAGCGAAGAAGGGAAATCCCATGACGTGGTCCAGGTGGAAGTGGGTCAGGAAAAGGGTGACCTTAAGGGGCCCCTCCCCTCGCTCCCTCAGCAGGCAGTCGCCCAGGTCCTTGATCCCTGTCCCCGCGTCGACGACGATGACCTCGCCCGAGCCCGAAAGGACCGAAGCGCAGGGCGTGTGCCCGCCGTAGCGCGTCTTGTCCTTTCCGGGCGACGGGAAGGTCCCCCGAACACCCCAGAATTGAATCTCCATGTTGCGCTCGTCCTTTACTTTTCTCCGAGTTCAAAGACCCCGTCCCAATCCGGCGGCGGCGGGGATTGTTTGAAAACCATGCATCTTCGGACGTAGATCCCGGCCGGAACGTCCTCCCCCAACCTGCGGAACACGTCGATGGCCCCGTCCCAATCACGGTTCCTATACGCTTCGAGCCCGCCCTCAAAGAGAGCGGCCTTTTCGATCTCACCGGAGGCCGTCTCCTCCCTCTCCCCGACCAGCTCGAAGACCCGGACAGGCTTCTTCTTGCCCACGACCCGGATCATGTCGATCTCCCGGGTGACGATCGCGGCCTTGACCGTGTCCCGTGTCTGCTCGCTGATCAGGGTGGCGACTTTGTATTGTTTGCAGGCCCCTTCGAGCCTCGAGGCCAGGTTCATCGTGTCGCCCATGGCGGTGTAATCGAACCTTTTTTCCGAACCCATATTCCCGACGACCGCGGGCCCCGAATGGACGCCGATGCGCGCGAAGACCTCGCTCCCGAACCGGCGTTTGAACTCGGGCCGGAGCTCGGCCAGACGCTTCTGGCACCTCAGAGCGGCCCGACAAGCCCTCAGGGCGTGGTCCGGCTGGTCGAGGGGCGCGTTCCAGAAAGCGATCATGGCGTCCCCTTCGTACTTGTCCAGCGTCCCTCCCAGGGACAGGATGATGTCCGTCATCTCCGAAAGATAGGCGTTGAGGAGTTCGACGAGCTCCTCGGGGGAGAGCTTTTCCGAGATCGAAGTGAATCCGGCCACGTCGGAAAAGAAGGCGGAGATCTCGCGTCGTTCCCCCCCCAGATCGAGCATGGACGGATTTTGCAGGATGCGCTCGATGACATCCGGGCTCAAGTAATGACGGAAGACACTCTTAATGAACCGGCGCTGGCGTCCTTCGTGGCTGTAGTTGAGGAGGGCGGCGCCGATGAAGCTCGCGAGGATGGCCACCTCGGGGACGGCAAAATCGAGCCAGGTTCCTCCCCGGAAGGCCAGGGCCGAGGCCGCGGCCGGGAGCGCCAGGCAGGCCGCGAAGAACACGGTGATCTTCCAGATCTTCATGGAATAGGAAACTCCGACGGCGGTCAGGAGGGCGAGGGCAAGCACGTATAGGAACAGGACCGCCAGAGTGGGGACCCGGATGAAGTCCTTGTGCAGGAGGTTGTCCAGGGCGGCGGCCTGGATCTCGATCCCCGTGCAGACGGGGCTGAAGGGGGTCGGCCTCAGGTCCAGGAGGCCCGGAGCGCTCGTCCCAAGGAGGACGATCTTCCCCGCGAACTCCTTCGGATCGATCTGCGGCGCTTTGCCCTCGTCCATCTGCGCCCAAGAGTTGATGATCGCGGCGGCCGAATAGGTCTTGTAGGTCCCGGCGGGGCCATGATAATGGATGATCATCCGGCCCGACCCGTCGAGGGGGACCCCGCCCGCCGGGGACTTCCCCATGACGAATTCCGCTATGGCCAAGGGCAGGGACGGGAGCAGCAGGCCTTCGTAGGAAAAGAGGAGCGGGAGGTGGCGGAAGATGCTGTCCTCATCCTGAGAGAAACGGACGTTCCCGGCTCCGGCCGCGGACCGGAGCAGGACCTCGACGGGCAGGGAGACCGAATCGAGGGGCTGAACGGCCTTCTTTGGATAATCCCTTACGGACAGGGAAAAACGTTTGAGTTGGCGAACGGCGTCCGCGTCCTTGTCCTTCGCTTCCCCGCTCAGGAAAAAGGGAACGAAGACGTTTCCCGAGGCGGCCATGGCCCGGGACAGGATCTCATCATCCTCGACCCCGTATCTCGAGGTCTCGCTCAGGATCAGGTCCAGGAACAGGGCTTTCGCACCCCCCGCCTTCAGATAGTCCGCGAAGACCGCGTGCATCTGCCGCGGCCAGGGCCACGGCATCCCCTGCGACTTTTCGTAGACGTCCAGGCTCTTCTGGTCGATCAGGATGAGGACGATGTCGCGGCTTGCCCGGGACGGGTCGGAAAGCAGGCGCAGCCTGAGGTCCCAGGATTTCCACTCCAGGGGCCTCAGCACGTTGAACGAGTGGAGAAGGACCGCAGCCAGGAACACGGCCGCCCCCACGGCCAGCCCCCTGATCAGTTTTTTAGACATCCGCGACGGGCCAGCCTAAGGTTTCAGTCCCCTGACGGACTTGGCGAATCGCTCCGTCCGGATCGGAAGGATCTTCGGAACCTTGGCCATCGTCCCGATCGACGAGTCCACCTTCCCGATCCTGTCCTCGGCCGAGGGATGGGTCTTGAACCAGCCCTTGCCCGAAGCTCCGGACACGCCCCCCACCATGGTCTTCAGGAAACGAGTCAGCCCGTTCGGGTCATAGCCGGTCCCGGACGCAAACTTGACGGCCAACTTGTCGGCTTCATATTCGTATTTCCGGTCATAACCCTTTTCGACGAGGCTCTCGACGATATCGCCGAGGACGTTCTCGAAGATCCCCGTGAGCTCGGCCAGCTCCTTGGACCCATAGCGGGTCGCAGCCTCCTTGCCGAGAATCTTGAAGGTGTCGACGAGCCGGGATTTCTTAATGGACGCGAGGCCGTGCTTGGCCGAGACGTGTCCGATCTCATGGGCGAGGACCGCGGCCAACATCTCCTCATCCTTGCAGCGCTTGAGGAGCCCTTTGGTGATGAAGACGAAGCCCCCCGGAGCGGCCAGGGCGTTGACCTCATCCGAGTCCAAGATGAGGAAGTGATAGCCCCCATAGGTCTCGGGACGGTCGGAGCTGTAGCTGACGGCCTTGCCCAGGACGTTCACGTAGTCGGTCATGCCGCGGTTATCATAGACCTTGTACTTGGAGAGGACGAGGGCCGCAACGGCCCGGCCGATGTAATATTCCTCCTGGTCCGTGATCTCCGAAAAAGTGGACCTCAGGGCTTGGCTCGTCTTGACGATGGAGGCCCTGTCACTTTCCTTAATCTTGCCCTGGTCCGTCAGGATCTTCGCCCCCTGCTCGACGACGGAGCAACCCGTCAGGCCCACCCCGAAAACGCAGGCGACCGCCGCGATCAACCAATAACGAGGCGCTTTCACTTGCCACCTCCAAACTCGCCCAGCTTGCCCTCCCTGAGGAAGGCCTCGACGTCCGACGGCGAGATCTTTAGCTGCAGCATCCTGTCCACGGCGGCGAAGTTGGCTTCACCGTGTTTGGCCTTGTAGTTCTCCTCGACCTGCTTGTTGAATCCTTTCGCCGCCAGGGCCACTTCGCCGGCCGAGGCCTGAGTCTTCATGCTCTTGTCCACAGCGAGCAGGTTGAACTTCTTGGTCTCGACGGCGCTCGAGTGAATCCAGCCCACGACCCCGGCTGAGGTCCGGACCTGGAACCAGCCGTCCTGGCTGGACAGCTTCTCCAGCGAGTTCCCCGCGGTCAGGGCGGCGATCGTCTGGGAGTAGAACTTCGGCTCCTTCCTCAGGTTGGTGCTCTGGATCTTGACCACGACGGTTTCCGCCAGGAGCAGGACCGTCAGAACGACAAGCGCGCCCGCGAGTACGGACCAGCAAACGGGTCTTTTCATCCGCGCCTCCTTCATGTTGTCTGGGTTCATCATAGGGAAAAAGAGGGAGGAAAGTCAAACACGTAAAATTCGCTTGATTTATCGGGGCGTTTCGATTAATATTTTTCCCTTATGAAGTTCAAAGCCTTCCTGTTCATGGCCCTTGGATGGATCATCCCCGGACTTGGGCACGTCTCCCAGAAGAAGTACGCTCGAGGGATCGTCTTTTTCGTGTCCATCTTCGCCATGACGGGGCTGGGCTTGATCATGGGAGGCAAGGTCTACCCCTTCCAGACGGAGAACCCCCTGACGATCTTGGCGTTCTTCGCCGACATCGGGAACGGGCTCTTTTATATCCTCTCCAGGTTCCTGGCCATCGGGCCCGGGTCCCTCGAGAGGATGACCTTCGAGTTCGGAACGGCCTACATCGCGGGCGCCGGGCTCCTGAACTATCTCGTCGCCCTGGACGCGTACGATATCGCCGCGGGGAAGAAGACATGATCCTCCAAAGCCACCTCTTCACCATGGTCCTTTACGCGTTCTTCGTCGCCCTCGTGATGTCGTTCCTCCGCCGGGACGGGAAAAAGGCCCGGATCAAGTACGGGCTGACCCTCTTCTTCATCATGGTCGCCGGCGCCATGGCCTTCGGCTGGTTCATGTATCTGTTCATTTAAGAGCTAGACAGGCAAGACAAGCTGGACGGGTTCAAGAAGAATTTGATCGAGCTGTTTCACGTTTACAAACAATACCAGCCTCCGCAATGGGCCCTGTCCGACATCAGCTTGAAGGTCCGGAGAGGGGACTTCTATTTCATCACCGGCCCAAGCGGTTCCGGCAAAACCACTCTTCTCAAGATCATCTTCCGAGAACTCCTGCCCAACCAGGGCCAGATCGTCATCGACGGCGTCAACATCCTGAAGATTCCCAACCCCAGGATCCACGAGCTCCGGCGGACGATGGGGATCGTCTTTCAGGACTTCCGCCTGCTCTTCCACCGGACGGTCTTCGACAACGTGGCCATCCCCCTCCAGGTCCTCGGCGAGCCCCGAAAGGAGATCCGGAGGCGCGTGTTCAACACGCTGCGCATGGTCAACCTCCATCAAAAGATGTGGGACCTCCCCTCGCGCCTCTCGTACGGCGAGCAGCAGCGGGTGGCCATCGCCCGGGCCATCGTCAACAGCCCGAAGATCCTGCTGGCCGACGAGCCCACGGGGAACCTCGATCCGGAGCTGGCCTTCGAGATTATCACCCTCTTCAAGGAGATCAACAAGCAGGGGGCCACGGTGATCATCGGGAGCCATGACCGCGAGCTCATCCGGCACTTCGGCGACAGGATCCTCTTCCTCCAAAAGGGCAAATTGATAGGAAAGGACGCACTCTGATCTACGAGAAACTGAAGTACTTCCTCGGCGTCACGGCCAACAGTTTGTGGCAGTACCGCGCGAGGAACATTTTTTCCGTGACGATCATCTGCTTGTCCTTCCTGATCGTCGGCGTCTTCCTCTCGCTGTCGAACAACCTCCAGCACATGGCCCGGGAGCTTTCGACCAACATGGTCGTCACCTTCTTCCTCGACAAGGCCGCGACGGCCGCGGAGATCAAGGGCATCGAGCAGAAGGTCCTGGGATCACCCCTCGTCTCCGAGGTGAAGGTCGTCGGGGCCGAAGAGGCGCGGGATAGGTTCCAGAAGAACTTTCCCGACCTGAAGGACATCCTGGCCAACCTCAAGATCAACCCCTTCCCGTCGTCCCTCGAAGCCCGGCTGAAGGATACGGCGCCGGCCTCGAGAGAGGTCGCGAAGCTCGTCCAGGACGTCCGCCGGATAAAGGGCGTCGAGGACGTTCAGTTCAACCAGGATTGGGTGGACAAAATGCAGTCGCTGAGCCGTCTGGCAAAGGCGGTCGGGTTCTTCCTGGGCGGGATCCTCATGCTGGCCTCCTTCTTCATCATCTCCAACGTCATCAAGCTCAACGTCATCGCTCGGAAGAACGAGATCGAGATCCTCAGACTGGTCGGCGCCACCAACATCTTCATCCGAATTCCCTTCCTCTTCGAAGGGATCGCCCTGGGGGGGTTGGGGAGCATGGTCTCGCTGGCCTTGCTCCTGCTCACGATCAAGCTCTTCCCCGTCTATATCGGTTCTCTCGGGGCGCTGCAGCAGCTCTTGAACTTCCGTTACCTTTCCCTCTTCCAAACGCTGGGGCTCGTCGCAACCGGCGGGGTCATCGGCTGCCTGGGCAGTCTCAGCTCGGTGTCGAAGTTTCTGAAGACTTAAGAGCTGGACAGGCTAGCCTCCCAGTTGGTTTGACATAACCCCCGGATTGACCTAAAATTCAGGGAAGAATGGCATCCATCGGGCAGGAACTCAAGAAAGAACGGGAAGCCCGGGGGCTTTCCCTCAAAGGGATCGCCGACTCGACGCGGATCACGCTGAGGTACCTGGAAGCCATCGAAACCGACCGCCTCGACATTTTCCCCGGAGAATTCTTCGTCAAGGGCATGCTTCGCAGTTACGCCAAGGCCGTGGGACTCGACGAGGACCAACTGGTCGAGAGATACCGTCGGGCGGGACTTCTCTCGGCCGGCGGCCCGGAGAGCGCCCGAGGGCCGGGATTCGAGCCGCGAATTACGAAGAAGCAGAAACTTTCCCTGGTCGGCCTGGCGGCGGTCGTCCTCGTCATCGTCACCTTCGCCGCCTATTTTCTGACCAGGCCCGGCAAACGCACCGCCCTCCCCGAAACGCGCGAGGCGATTCCCCGGGTCCAGCAACAAACCGCCGTCACGCCTTCCGTGACCGAGCCCGTGCCGGCGCCGGTCCCCAAGGAAGAAGAGAAGGGACTCAACCTGGAGCTCTCGTTCCATGAGAGGACATGGATCCAGGTCTACGCCGACCGGAAGCTCGCCCTGGACGGGATCAAGCTCAGAGGCGAGAAGGCCCGGATCACGGCCCAGAACGAGCTCGTCATCCACTTGGGCAACGCGGGCGGCCTGGATTACTCCATCAACGGCAGGCCGGGCAAGCCCTTCGGCCGTTCCGGCGCCGTCGTCAAGAACATCCGGATCACCCCGGACAACACGGCGGAATTCGTTCGGAACGATGCGACCGGGGTCGAATAAGGAAAAATGGAACCCATGGCCGATTCCAGGAAAAAGGGCCCGCGCGTCATCGGCGCGATCATCATCCTCCTTATCGTCCTCTTCTTCACCATCGAGTTCTTCATCCGGGAGTCCCAGGAATTCTCCCCGACGCGGCTGACCAACGTCCTCCTCTCTTCCCTTCAGATCATCGTCCTCCTCCTCGGGCTCATCCTCTTCTTCATCCTGGGCCGGAACATGGTCAAGCTTTACTTCGAGCGCAAGAGAAAAGTCGTCGGCTCGCACTTCAAGACGAAGCTCGTCATCTTCTTCATCGCCCTTTCCTTCATTCCGACGCTCCTCCTCTTCTTCTTCGCCAGCGACTTCGTCAGCCGGAACATCGAGCAGTGGTTCCAGACGCCCCTGGACAAGCTCCTGGACGACACGAAGAGCGTTGCCGACGGGTTCACCCTCAATACCGAGGAGCTCACCGACCACTATGCCCAGCAGCTGAGCCGGGCCATCATGGCCGGGAAGCTCATCAATCCCGAGAACCGTCCCGCCCTGCGGGACTTCATACGCGGCAAGCTGACCGAGTACAGGCTCGACGAGATCGGCATCTTCCTCGATGACGAAGAGCTCTTCTCCTACATCAATCCGAACATGCCCCTCCAGGACTACCAGGACCTGAAGGCGAACATCGTCAAGCGGGCCCAGCTCGGCGAAGAGTTCCGGAGCATCGAGCCCATGGGGAGCGGGGAGATGATCCGGCGGGGGGCGTCCTTCAGTATGCCTTCGATCGGAAACGTCCTCGTGACCACGGGAAAGTTCGTGCCCCAGAACTACGCCCAGAAGATGAACAACATCACCTCCTACGTCCAGAGGTACCGCCTGCTCAAGACCCAGAAGAACCCCGTGAAGACCTTCTACCTCATGACGCTCATCTTCCTCACGCTCCTCATCATCTTCGCCGCAAGCTGGATCGGCTTTCACCTGGCCAAGAGCATCACCGTGCCCATCGAAAAACTGGCCCAGGCCACCCGGGAGGTCTCCCGGGGGAACCTCAACGTCAAGGTCGAGGACCCCGCGTCGGACGAGATCGGGACGCTGATCGATTCCTTCAACCAGATGATCTTTGACCTCAAGACGAGCCAGATGAGCATCGCCCAGAAAACGTCCGAACTCGAAAGCCGTAAGCGCTACATCGAGACCATCCTGGACAACATCACGACGGGGGTCATCGCCCTGGACGACAAGGGCGCCATCACGACGATGAACCCCTCCGCCCGGGAGATGCTGGCCATCGCCGAAAAGGACGTTATCGGGAAGGGTTACCGGAACATCCTGGGCTCCGCTCGGTACGCCGAGGTCCTGAGGAACATCGATTGGGGGATGAAGAACAGATACAAGCTGGCCGACAAGGAGATCAGTGTCACAACGGACGGGCAGACGACCCATCTCGCCCTGGCCCTGTCGCCGCTGAAGCAGACCGACGGCGAGTTCTCGGGCCTTATCGTCGTCTTCGACGACCTGACCCAGCTCATCAAGGCCCAGAAGATCGCGGCCTGGAAGGAAGTCGCCCAGCGCGTCGCCCACGAGATCAAGAACCCGTTGACGCCCATCCAGTTGTCCGCGGAAAGGATCATCAAGAACCTCCAGAAGGGCGAGCCCGGCCACCAGGCGGTGATCGAGGAAGGCGCCCGGACCATCATCCAGGAGGCCCGGACGATCAAGTCTCTGGTCGATGAGTTCTCCAACTTCGCCCGCATGCCCAAGATCCAGCTCCAGTCCGTAGACATTCATCAGATCATCGACCAGACCCTCGCCCTCTTCAAAGGGATCTTCACGGACATCGAATTCGATGTCGACTACTCATCCGAGGTGCCGGCGTCCGTTCCCGCCGACCCCGAACAGATAAAACGGGCGATCATCAACGTCCTGGACAACTCCATCGACGCCATGAACAAGAAGGGGAGGATCGGGATTCGCACGTCTTTCGACAAGGAGCCGCAGCGGGTCACGATCGAGATCGTCGACTCGGGGCCGGGCATTTCGGTGGACGACAAATTCAAGCTGTTCCTCCCCCACTACTCCACCAAGAAGAAGGGCATGGGGCTCGGCCTGGCCATCGTCAACCAGATCATCCGCGACCACGACGGTTCCGTCAACATCGAGAACAACAAGCCCCACGGCGCGAAGTTCACCATACAAATCCCGGCGTGAGCAAGAAAGAATGAGCAACGAAAAGATCCTGATCATCGATGACGAAGCGAGCATCCGCTCCTCCCTGCAGGGCATCCTCGAAGACGAGGGGTACGCGGTCAAAGCCGTCGAGACCGGCGAAGCGGGGCTGGAGGCGCTGAAAAGCCAGAACTTTGACCTCGTCCTCCTGGACATCTGGCTCCCTGAGATGAGCGGCCTCGAGGTCCTGGAGAAGGTCAAGGCGGGCGAAGAAAATCCAAAGATCGTGATGATCTCAGGCCATGGGACCATCGAAACCGCCGTCAAGGCCACCAAGCTCGGGGCCTTCGATTTTCTCGAGAAGCCCCTTTCCCTGGAGAAGGTCCTCCTGACCCTCGAGAACGCCCTCAGGCAAAAGCGTCTCGAGGAGGAGAACCTCCAGCTCCGGGAAAAGGTCAAGATCAAGTACCCCCTGATCGGCAAGAGCCCGGCCATACAGAAACTGCGGCGGGACATCCAGATGGCGGCCCCGTCCAGCGGCCGCGTTCTCATCTACGGGGAGAACGGGACCGGCCGGGAGCACATCGCCTCACTGATCCATCAGCTAAGCCGGCGGAATGACAACCGGTTCATCGGCATCAACTGCGCCGCCATTCCCGACGATCTGATCGAGAACGAGCTCTTCGGCTACCTCAAGGGGGCGTTCGTCAACGCTTCCAAGGACAAGAAAGGCAAGCTCCTCCTGGCCGACCGGGGGACCCTGTTTCTCGACGAGATCGGCGACATGAGCCCCAAGACCCAGGCCAAGCTGGTCCGGGTCATCGAGGAAGAGAAGTACGAGCCTGTGGGCTCCTCAGAGCCCGTCACCGTCGATACCCGCATCCTGGCCGCCTCGAGCAGGAACCTGAAGGACCTCATCGCCAAGGGCCGGTTCCTGGAAGACCTCTTCTTCAAGCTCAATGTCATCCCCCTCAACATCCCGCCGCTCCGCGACCGGGTGGAGGACATCCCCCTTCTCATCGCCTACTTTCTCGAGTACTTTTCGGCCGAATACGGCAAGAAGCTCAAGACGATGGACGCGGAGGCCGAGAAGGCCTTCCTCAACTACTCCTGGCCCGGGAACGTCAGCGAGCTCATGAACGTCATCGAGCGCTTCGTGATCATGGTTCCGGACGAAGAGATCAACGGAACGCACCTCACCCTGCTTGTGGAAACGCGGGAGATCGAACACCTGTCCGGGATCGTGGAGAGACGGTCGCTCGATGACGCCCGGGAGCAGTTCGAGAGGAAGTACATCCAAAAGGCGCTCCTCAGGAACGCCTGGGACCCGGCCAGGACCGCCGCGGAACTCAAGATCGACAAGGCTGTCCTCGGCGCCAAGATCAAGGCGTTAGGGATCACGTTCATAGACTGAAGAGCTGGACAGGCTTGAATGCCTATCGACCAATCCGAAGCCATCGTCCTGAGGACCTACAATTTCGGGGACCAAGACAAGATCGTCGTCTTCTTCACCCGGGAAAAAGGCGTCCTGCGCGGAGTGGCCAAGGGGGCCAGAAAGTTCAACAACCGGTTCGGCAGCAGCCTGGAGCCCATGTCCATGGTCCGGGCCTTTTACTATGAAAAGGAGAGGAAAGACCTCGTCACGATCAATAATTGCGACCTCCTCGAGTCTTTCTTCGAGGCCCAGAACGACCTCAAGGTCGCCTGCACCGTGGGCTACTTCGCCGAGCTCATCGAAGAGTTCTCGCCGTCCCGGTCGAAGGACGACCTCCTGTACCGCCTCCTTCTTTCGGTCCTCCGCTGTCTCGCCGCTAAAGGCGAAGCCGCTTTCCTCGCCCGCTATTTCGAGGCCTGGTTCCTGAGGATCAACGGTCTCCTTCCCGACCTGGCGCGCTGCAAGAAGTGCCGCAAGCCGCTCTCCGGACCGGCCTGGCTGTCTCCGAAAATGGACGGGGCCTATTGCGGCGAATGCGCTCCGGCCCGGAAGACGGCGGTCCCGCCGGAGACCGCCCCTTTCCTGAAGTGGGTCCGCGACAACCCTCCAACCGAAGCCTGTCCCCTGCCGTTCGATTGGGGGAACCTGACCGCTGTCAGCGGGGTTCTGCAGGCCCTGATCACCTTCCATCTCGAGAGGGAACCACGGACCCTCCGCTATTTAAAAAGCGGAACTTGACATCCCGGGTTTTCCGGTATCATACCGCCCTGTATTCAACCGCCCGTCATGAAGAGCCCATCCCGTCCAAGCCC
>Ga0105152_10000146_pt1 | contig 17223 bp, 27 predicted proteins | sample LakBais05cmmetaG_FD_81534 | JGI IMG/M metagenome (GOLD analysis project Ga0105152, IMG submission 81534) | Lake sediment microbial communities from Lake Baikal, Russia to study Microbial Dark Matter (Phase II) - Lake Baikal sediment 0-5 cm | ecosystem: Environmental > Aquatic > Freshwater >...
AGCAGGGATTCATTTTCAACCACCACATATTACCAACAGCAAAGCCACGCAATGCACCACGCCACTTTCTAATCCACGAAGTCACTAAGACGCACCAGAACCCTTTGGTTGGTTCTGTTGCGTTAGCAGGACCTGACTTAAAAAATTTTGACGGCGACCCAAATCGGTATGGTTTATCACGATTGGATGACGTACTAAGAAGGAGGATCGCAGCAATGGGAGAAAAAAAACAGAAACAACAGACGAAGAACTGGATCAAAGCGCTGGTGGTCATCGCATGTATCACCTTTGTCGTCCTCATGGTTCTTTCAGGGATGGGCTCCGGATGGATCAGTTACTTTTCCGTCATAAAACCCGGTGACACGGTAACCATCGATTTCACAATCCGTGATAAAAACGGCCAGCCGCTCGTGACCACGGACCAGCAGCTCTACAAACAAATGACCGGTTCTGGCGGGGGGGTCTTCTTTTCAAAACAGCTCGTGCTTCAGGCCAACCAGAGCTCGACAAAAGCAGTCGTGCCGATCCCCATCTATACTACCCAGAGCGGCTGGTCAACATCATTTGCGTTGTTTGGCGGCGAACATGATGCAATGAGCGAGGGCATCATCGGGATGAAGCAGAACGAGCAGAAGTCCATCCACATCCCATTCACAGATTCCATGACACAGGTCTGGTCTGTTGCCCAGTTGAAAAGCAACGGACTTAATTTGAGTGATGTAAATATAGGGGACAGTATTGCATTGGGGGTGTCCGATTCCCCGGATCTTGCACAGAATGCCACTCCCCAGACATATTATATGAGGATCGCTGAGGTGACGAAAAAGACTGCAGATGGTGTCACCATCGATTTCGGGTACCCGGCAATCAATGTACGGATTGTTGCGGTCAATAAAGCCTGAACCTCTCCCCCACCGCATCCTTTTTATCACACCCTCTCGTTTCTGTACCTATGGCAGTTTCCGTGATCAGTTTTTTCCAGCCCGGCTGTATGGGCTGCATGGAGCAGAGCCCGATCAACCGCGAAGTGGCACAGGAGCTCCATGTTACGATCGAAGAGATCGATGCGTTAAAAAACCCACAGTACGTCAGGCAGTATTCCCTGAAAGTGACACCGACGATCATACTCGTACAGGATAATGCCGTGAAGGAAAGGTTCGAAGGCGTTGTGCACCGCGAACAGCTGGAAGGGGCTATTAAAAAATATTTATAACTGGTATCCATACACCCGTTTGATCCGGTGCGCAACGGTCTTCCACCCCTCTTTTCGCATCAGCGGGCCGTCACGGAGTTTGAGTTGCGAGATTTTGAACCGCTTGCCCTGGACCGTGCAGATCTCGCCAACGATGAAAGGATCCTCGCCATCGCAATCCCTGTAGAGCGGAATCGTCTTTCTGCCATCATGGACGGAGATCTTGACGATTACCTGTTCGATGACCCGTGTCCAGAGCGTGGTGATCTCCTGCGCCCGTGCCCGCTTCACCCGCCGCTCCCCGCGTTCAATGCCGGTTACCTCGACACCGAACGCCTCGTCCCCGCACTCTGCCACGAGATGATCATCGATACTACACTCATCATCTCCCATCAGTTCGATCCCGCAGACCATTGAACTATCACCGCGGCTCACAATCGTTTTGACCATGACTGGTTCGGATGCTTTCTCTTTTTTAAGCCGGTGGACATGATTGCAGGTCGTGCAGCGCACGAGCCTCTCACGGGAGTCTGCCACGACTTCGTGCTCTGACTTCTCCCCGCACTGGGGGCAGTGGATGGAAATAAACATTGATTATCAATAGCGACCCTCACGTAATAAAGCATGGAGGCAATTGAAGTCATCCGCTGCCGCGGTCACCCGCTCATATCGGCGAGTCACCCCACCACGTTTGAGGTAACGATGGAGGGGAGGCTTACCAGAAACGGGCACTGCATCGTCGGCATCGGTGCGGACAAAGGGGCGTTGTTACTTTCACCCCGGTTTAAGGATGTGCTCTGCCACGATGACGCATCACTTTTAACCACCCTTTCGTGCGAAGAATTCGCAGTTACGGTGCACTCCCGCGGGAGCGCTGCAATGACCCTCAATCACCCGACAGACCTGGTCTGGCGGAAAAGCAATTTTGTCTGCGGGAGGACGGTCGGGATCCTCTCGGATCATGTGGCAGCAACACTGCCGGAAGAACTTGTCATTCACCTCAGGGCGGAACGACCGATGGTCGTGACGATGACCGCTAGGCGTCCCGGCTGAGGGTCGTGATTTTTACTTCAGCCTCGGACAGCAGCGCCTCACACTGTTTGACAAGCACCGCCCCCTGCTCGTAGAGCCGTATGCTCTCGTCAAGGCTCGTGTTGCCGTCCTCGATCTTTTCTATGATCTTCTTCAACTGCTCGATCTTCTGCTCATATGTTTCCGTCATGTTCCACACGCTCCACAATCACATGGCTCCTGCCATCGTAAAACCGGATCCTGATCCGGTCCCCCTCCACGATGGTATGAACGCTTTTTACCACGTTCTCTCCTTTTTCCGCGACACAGAAGCCCCTCGCGAGTACTGCGAGCGGGTTTCTGCCTTCGAGTGCGGTTTTTATCTCCGAAAGGAGGAGGCGTTCACGCTCGGTCCAGGTACGAAACGCCCGTTCGAGCCGGTCTGCAAAATCGGCGGTCGCCTGCTTTCTCTCGTCAACTTTCCTGAAAAACCGCTGGGGGCGGAGACGGTCCCTGAGGTCGGTGATCGTCACTCTCGCCCGTTCGACACGGTCCAGCAGTGCCCCGCTCATCTGGCATCTGAGTTCCTGCAATTGCTCATGCAGGACCTTTCTGTCCGGGACGACCAGCTCTGCGGCGGCGGATGGCGTTGCTGCCCGCATATCGGCAGCAAGATCGGCAAGGGTCACATCCACTTCATGACCGATCGCGGAAACAACGGGGACCGGACATGCTGCGATTGCCCGCACGACATCCGGGTGATTGAAGGGGAAAAGGTCTTCGAAACTCCCGCCCCCCCGGGCGACAATAATGACATCAACCGAGTCCGCAAGGCGCCGGATTGCCTGCGCAATCTCGCGATGTGCATCCTCGCCCTGAACCGCAGTGGGGGATATGATGATCTCCACCGGGTAGCGCCGGGAAATGACGATCCGGATATCATGGATGACCGCACCGGTCTCTGACGTGACCACGCCCACCCTGGAGGGATACGCGGGCAGCAGGCGCTTGCGTTCGCTCGCAAAACAGCCTTCGGCGGCAAGCTCCTTTTTCCACTGTTCGATGAGCAAGTACTTCTCTCCGATACCTGCCGCAAGCATCTCTTTTATCTTGAGCTGGTATCTGCCCTGCGGGGCATACGCAGAAACCGAGCCGGACACAATGACTTCCATACCGTCGGCAGGGATGAAGGAAAGCCGCTCGGCATCGGATTTCCACATGACGCAGGAAATCACTGCCGCAATATTCGCCCCTTTCCCCTCAGATAGCGTAAAATAACAGTGTCCCCGGGAACTCCGGGTGTACTTTGTCACTTCACCTTTCACCCAGATGTCCTGCAGGCGCTCATCGTCCAGAAGTTTTTCGATGATCGATGAGACTTCCGATACCCGTAACGGCGCTGTTTTTCCTGCCACAGACATCTCAGGGCAATAAAACCAGTCCATAAACAACTATTATGCGCAAAATGCATATTAATGAGTATGAGCATGCCCGTGATCGCCGTTTCAAGCATGTTCTTCCATGAATACCGGTGCGAAGAGATCTTTTCCTTTGTGAGTGCTTCGGGGCTCAATGGTATCGAGTTCTGGCTCGAGACCCCCCATTTCTGGCTCCGGAATTGCCCTGTGGGGGAGGTCACGGCATGCATGCAATCCCATCCCGAGATCCCGACCATCAATGTCCATGCCCCGATCCTCGACCTGAATCCCTGCTCGGTCAATCCCCGTGTTGCGGCTGTATCGATCGGGTACGCTGTGCGTTCAATCCGGCTTGCTGAACAGCTGGGCGCAGGTGTGCTCACCGTGCACCCTGGCAGGCGCACGGCAAAACGCCCGCCAACCGATGCGGATTTTAAGCGGTTCGACCACTTCATCGCCGTCCTCCGTGACGCTGCACTCAAGACTGACCAAAAGATTGGCATCGAGAATATGGAGCACATCGTCAACTCACTGCTCTGCACACCGGCGCGGGTGCGGGCGCTGCTTGATGACGAGCCGTGGCTCCACTTCACCCTGGACGTATCTCACGCGATGGCAGGCTCGCCTGATGAGGTGTTCACCTATATCGAGGTCTGCGCCGACCGTCTCGTCAATGTCCACCTCAGCAGGGTCGAGGCAAAGCGGCTGCACCTCCCGCTGGACCGCAGTGAGGACATGGCACGGGTCGTCGGGGCGCTGCGGGACTGCGGTTATACCGGACCGATCACGCTTGAGATCGATGACTTAAACTTTGACCGAACGCTTACATCGCCGGAAAAAGTTGCGATCCTGAAGGCTGATCGCGCGTTTTTAGCGCAGTTACTAGGGTAATCCGCTAATTTTATCTCTTTTCCCCGCCCTATGAGTATTGTTACCTGCTCTATGAATACCCGTTGTCCTGGCTACCGCACTGCGGTGTGGATTCGATGATCATCGATCCTATCAGTATCGCCCTTTTTATCATCTGCGTGCTCCTCTCGGCATTTTTCTCGAGTTCTGAAGTGGCGCTAATCTCGATCACGCGGGCAAAGGTACGAACGCTCGTAAATGAGGGCAGGCCCGGCTCGCTCGCACTTGCACGGCTCAAAAAATCACCCAACCACCTGCTGACCACGATCCTGATTGGCAACACCATCGTCAACATCGCAGCAGCAGCGATCGCCACCGCGACTGCGATTACGGCGTTTGGCAGTATCGGCGTCGGGATTGCGACCGGCGCGGTGGTAATCATCCTGCTCGTGTTCGGCGAGATCGGCCCCAAGGTCTATGCGGCACGGGCGTCAGAGGGATTTGCGCTCGCGGTTGCCCGACCGGTTTTCTGGCTCTCGTTCGTGTTCACCCCCGTCATCTGGCTGGTGGACAAGGTGAGCCATTCGCTGCCCCTCTACCGGGACCAGCCCGAACTCTCGGTGACCGAGGAGGAGATCAAGGAGTGGATCGACGTGGGCAAGGAGGAGGGCACGATCGAGCAGGAGGAGCAGGACATGCTCTACTCAGTGCTCGAGTTCGGCGATACCACCGCCCGTGAGATCATGACGCCCCGGGTGGACGTGACACTCATGGAGGACACGGCAACGTTCGAGGAGGCGATCCGGATCTTCAACGAGACCGGTTTCTCCCGGATCCCGGTCTACCACGAACAGATCGACAACATTACCGGCATCCTGAATGTAAAAGACGTTTTTTCTGCGATGGTATCCCGGCGGAAAGATACGGCGATCAGGGAGATCATGTACGACCCCTACTTTGTTCCCGAGACTATCAAGATTGATGACCTGTTAAAAGAGCTCCAGGTGCGGCGGGTGCATATCGCGATTGTGATCGATGAGTACAGCAGCTTTGTCGGGATTGTGACAGTCGAGGACATTCTCGAGGAACTGGTTGGCGACATCATGGACGAGTTCGACAAAGAAGAGCCCGAGGTACAGAAACTTGCTGATGGAGTGTTCGTGGTAGACGCCCAGATGTGGGTCGACGACCTCAATGAACAGCTGGGCGTCACCCTGCCGGTCGATAAATCGTACGAGACCATCGGCGGGCTGCTCATTGACCAGCTCGGGCATATCCCGCAGCACCCGGGTGAGAAGGCAGAGATTGAGGCGGGGAGGGGGGTGACGCTCGTGGTCATGCAGATGCACGGGAGGCGGATCGTGAAAGTGAAGATCGTCGTGCACCCCGGCAACGGAAATAACCATCATTAAAAGAGTGCCCCGCACATCACATACAGGAGGAAGAAAGGTGACAAAGCGCATCGCGGTGCTGGCATCGGGCAGGGGTTCGAATTTCCAGGCGGTGATCGATGCCATACGGGAAGGGATGGTGCCCGCGGAATGCGTGGCGCTCATCACCGACAACCCGCAGGCATATGCGATCAGGCGGGCGCGTGCGGCAGAGATCCCGGTTATGGTGGTGGAGTATGATTCGTTTTCTGCGAGGGAGGCGTATGAGCGGGCGCTCCTTTCCGTAATGCAGCAGTGCAATGCCGACCTCTTTGTGCTCGCCGGCTATATGAGAATCGTCGGAAACGAGATCGTGCAGGCGTTTTTTGGGCGCATGATCAACATCCACCCCGCTCTGCTCCCGGCATTTCCGGGACTGCACGGGCAGCGGCAGGCACTGCTCCATGGCGTAAAGGTCTCCGGCTGCACCGTCCACTTTGTGGATGAGAGCCTTGACGGCGGTCCGGTTATAGTCCAGCGGTGCGTCCCGGTTCTCGAAGGGGATGATGAGGATACGCTTGCTGTGCGCATTCTCAAACAGGAGCACCGCTGCCTTCCGGAGGCGATCCGGCTTTTCTGCGAGGGCAGGCTGCGTATTGAAGGACGAACGGTGCGCATCGTCTGAACAGTGAGCCCCTTCCTTTTTTACTTAAAAACGCTGATACGTATGCGTAGAGCACCAGGAGATATCCATGAAGGAACGATCTCGTAACCCGGCAACAAAAAAGATTGCCCGCGATCGGATTGCCGTGCTCTTTACCCAGGCCCGGGTAGCATTTTTTACGCATCCCGAGCGGAGCAACCGGTACGTGGAACTCGCCCGGCGGATCGCAATGCGCCAGCGAATCAGGATCGACCGCGAGTTCCGCCGGCAGTTCTGCCGGCATTGTTCCTCGTTTCTTATGCCGGGCAGCACTTCGCGGGTGCGGGTGCACAGCGGACATGTCGTGGTCACCTGTCTCTGCTGCGGCAAGCGGCGGCGGTACCCGGTGGGGAGGCCTTCCTCCGCATGAACCGTGATCCCCCGATGCAGGATCTCAAGCCCACGGTATGGATCGGCAAACAGGGGTGCTCCGAAACTATGATTGACGAGATCAAGACCCAGTTAAAGAAGAAAAAGCTGGTCAAGGTAAAGTGGCTGCATAATACCGATATTGACCCTGAAGCAATCGCCCACCGTGCGGGTGCGGATCTCGTCGAGGTACGGGGAAGGACCATGGTGCTTGCCCTACCAGGAAAAATTCGGACTATCCGTTAACTTTTCTCTGGCATAGGGTGATCTTTCTCTCGCTCGAAATATATATGAACTCACCTCACAAATAAGATAAGACTGTTATTTATTACAGCAACAGTGAGGTCTAGATATGACAACCGTGTTCGATGTACCGGCTGACCTTCTTATTCGCAAGGTCGCAGAGGCGCTCAAGGCCCGGCAGGAGATCAAACCGCCGGCATGGGCAGCCTTTGCAAAGACCGGTGTCCATAAAGAGATGCCTCCCGAGGATCCGGACTGGTGGTATGTCCGTTCGGCGGCAGTACTGAGGCGCGTCTACGTCGATGGTCCTCAGGGGGTCCAGCGGATGCGCAGCTTTTACGGCGGGAAAAAGGATCGCGGCTCCAAACCAAACGCGTTCCGCAAGGGGAGCGGCTCCATCCTGCGCAGGGCGCTCCAGCAGCTCGAGACGTGCAAATTTGTTGTGCATGACAAGACCGGGCGCAGGATCTCGCCAGAAGGGCAGTCGTTTATGGATGCAATGGCACAGGATACGGTGAAAAACCCGCCGGCACCGGTGCCAAAGAAGGTGCAGCCGCACAGGGCAGAGCCAAAGAAAGCCGAATCAGGCAAGGCAGAGAAGAAGCCATCGGGAAAGAAAGGCGAGCCAAAAAAAGCCGAGAAGTCCGATGCGCCAAAGGCTGAGGGAAAGAAGCCAGAGGCAAAAGAAGCGAGAAAATCTGAGAAGAAAGAGTGAAGGGGTCAGTATGGGAGACGACGAGCTGGCGGAAATCCGAAGAAAAAGGATGGCGCAACTGCAACAGCAGGCAGCTGAGCAGCAGGTGATGCAGCAGGATGAGCTCGAACGTCAGCAGCGTGCAAAAGCTCAGATACAGATGGCGCTCATGCAGATCCTTGAGCCGGATGCCCGGGAGCGATTGAACACTATCAAACTGACCAAGCCGGAGTTCGCCGGTGCAGTTGAGCAGCAGCTGATCATGCTTGCCCAGAGTGGCAGGGTGCGCCAGATGATCACCGATGCACAGCTCAAGGTGCTGCTGCGCCAGCTTGCGCCGGCGAAGCGGGATTACTCGATCACGCGAAAATAATGAATGCGGGAGTGCTGTACAGCGGCGGAAAGGACAGTTCCCTTGCAGCAATCATGCTGGGTACGTATTATGAAGTCGAACTTAACACGTTCGTCTTTGACTCCGCCCGAAACATCCCGTCAGTTGAAGCTGCGGCACGGGCGCTGGGGTTCCCCCTTAAAAAACGAGTATTGAAGGAAGGATTGTTGAATGAGGCGGTGAAACTGGTGAAGGAACAAATGTATCCCAACAATGCGATCAACCTGGTGCACCGCACCGCCGTTGAGTCCCTCTGCAGTGAGTATAAGGTTGTCGGTGACGGCACACGGTTTAACGACCGCGTCCCGATGCTCTCGCTGTCAGAGGTGCAGAGCCTGGAGAGCAGGACGAAATGTTCCTATGTCCGCCCTCTGTTAGGCTACACAAAACCCGAAGTCGACCGGCTCGTGGACCGGTTCCTTGTCGTCACATACGGAGAGACCGGAACGATCGAAAACGGAGACTATGAAGCAGAGATACGGGAGGCGTGCAGGAAATCGGGCATCGATCCCGTCCCGCTGTTCCCGCCCCATCATGACCAGTCGCTTGTCGTGGGAAAAAAGCACTAGTATCAGGTGAATGAACATGAGCAAATTAAGCAAAGGCAGAAAGATTCGTATGGCAAAGGCATGCGACCAGAACCGGCGCGTGCCCCAGTGGGTGATGATCAGGACAAAGCGCTCGGTTGTTGCGCATCCCAAGCGGCGCAACTGGCGCAAAAGCGCATTAAAGGTGTAAGCGATGGCAGAAAAGTTACAGGAGCACATCTACATCATCCCGCTGCGGGACACCCGGAGGGCACCGCGGTGGAAACGCTGCAACGCCGCGATAAAAGACATTAAAAAATACCTTGCCAGACACATGAAGAGTGAAGAGGTCAAGCTCGATAAGACCATCAACGAGAAAGTCTGGGAGCGGGGCAGCACAAAACCACCCTCCAAGATCCGCATACGCGCCATGAAGATGGAAGACGGGCAGGTTGAGGCAGAGCTCGCTGAGGAATCGTAGATATATGGAAAGGACAGCCTTGTTTGCCGGCGACCCGCACATCGGGGTATTCTCCCGCGTGCTGGACGAGATCGCAATCGTCCCTCCCGAAGCTCCTGAAGTCTTTAAACAGGCGGTCCGCACCGCGCTTGACGTCGAGCTCATCGAAACGACGATCCAGGGCAGTGCGATCATCGGGTCGCTTGTTGCAGGCAACCGCAGGGGGATTGTGGTGAGTGGACTTGCGGACAGAACCGAGATCGCAGCCCTCTCAGAACACCGCGAGGTGATGCAGCTTTCGGGCACCATGAACGCAGCCGGCAACGTGATCCTTGCAAACGACCGCTGTGCGATCATCCATCCCGAAATGGAGAAGGATACCGCCCGGGAGATCGGTGAATTTCTCGGTGTTGACGTGCTGCAGGTTTCACTGGGAGGTATAAAGACCGTCGGAATGGCGGGCACCTCAACCAATAACGGTGTGATTGTGCCTCCCCGGGCAACCGAGCAGGAACTTGCCCGGCTTTCAGAGTTCTGCGGTGTACCTGTCGGAACTGGGACGATCAACATGGGTGGCGTACTGTTGGGCACCGGACTTCTGGTCAACACCCGTGGTTATCTCGCAGGTTCGCTGACGAGCGGGTTTGAACTTGGCAGAATTGAGGATGTATTTGGATTTCTGGAGTGAATTACATGGAAGACAAGACATTTGAGGTCAGGGGAACGTTTCTGATGGGCGATGACTGGAAGCCTTATAAAAAAGTGATCAGCGCGCCCAACGAGAAGCAGGCACGGGAGCGCACGTTTGCGGTTATCGGCAGCAAGCACAACCTCAAGCGAATGTATATCAAAATCGATGACGTTACCCTAGTTAAGGGTGAATAAGTGTGGAACAGATAGACCAGCGTGAGATGCTGACCCTTGAGCACTACCTAAAGGAATACGGGCAGCAGGCAGAGATTTTTGCCGGTCAGCTGGAACTGCTGGAGAATGGCAGGATGGAAGCGCTTGCCGCCATCGAGGCGCTGCAGGGGCTGCTGCAGTCCGGCGACGGGACAGTGCTCCTGCAGATCGGGGGCGGGGCGAGTATGCGAGCACAGGTGCTGGAACCGGAAAAGGTGCTCGTCAACATCGGTGCAGACGTGATCGTTGAACGGTCCAACAAGGAAGCAGTCGAGTTCTTACAGGACCGGGTCACCGAGATGGCAGCTTCTGAGAAGAAGGTTGCCGAAACCCTCGACCGGCTGCGCACCCAGATGAACGAGATCGCACGGCGGATCGAGCAGGGATACCAGCAGGCGGTCCAGGCAGAGCGTGCGGCACAGCCATCATCCGCACCCAGCGATCAGGATGCGTAAGGCAGGAGCACCGAATGTTCGGGGGGCTTCGCGAACGATTGCAGGCTGCCCGTGCCCGGATTGGCAGCAGCATCCAGGCAGCAGCTGCTCCCCCGAAGGAACACGGGGAAGCACCCGGACTGCCGGCGCAACCTCTTCCTTCTTCTGCAACCTTTGCAGATAAAGTAAAGACGTTTGTCATCGACGGCGAGCTTATCATCACCGACAGGGAACTTGCCGACGCGCTCTCAGACCTTGAGATGATGCTTCTGGAGAGCGATGTCGCGCTCTCTGTTACAGACGCAATCATCGGCCATGTGAAACGGGACCTCGTGGGCCGTCACCGCCGAATCGGGCAGTCAGTAGATACGCTTGTTGTCGGGACGCTGCGGGCCGCACTGCTTGATGTGCTTGGTAAGGGATTTGATCTTTCCGACTACATCAGGTCCCACGAACGCCCGGTAAAAATTTTGTTTACCGGCGTGAACGGGACGGGCAAGACAACAACGGTCGCCAAGGTCGGCGCCTTTTTAAAAAAGCAGGGGTTTTCGGTTGTCATCGGTGCCGGGGATACGTACCGGGCCGGGGCGATCGAGCAGATCAATGTGCATGCGGAGCGTATCGGGATCAAGATCATCCAGCACCAGCAGGGCGCCGATCCGTCCGCGGTGCTTTTTGATGCCGTGCAGTACGCTGTCTCTCACAAGATCGATGTAGTGCTGGCCGATACGGCAGGCAGGCTCCACACAAAAGCAAACCTGATGAACCAGCTGGAAAAAATCCGACGGGTGATGAAGCCGGACCTTATCGTGTATGTTGATGAAGCAGTGGCAGGGAATGACGCAATCGTGCGGGCTGCAGAGTTCGACAAAACCGTCGGGGCTGATGCGGTGGTGCTCACCAAGGCAGACATGGACTCCCGCGGCGGGGCAGCGATCTCAATCGCTCACACCATCGGAAAGCCGCTCATGTTTCTGGGCACGGGGCAGGCGTATGACGACATCATGCCGTTTTCTCCCCATGCGGTGGTCGAGGAACTCCTGGGTGATGGCTGATGCTGGATTCACTGTCAACCTCACTTAAGGATGCCCTCAAGAAGCTGGCGGGCAAGACCGTCGTTGACCGTGCGGCGGTTGACGAGCTTGTCAAAGACCTGCAGCGGGCGCTCCTTTCGGCTGATGTAAACGTCAAGCTCGTGATGGAGCTCTCAAAGGCGATCCGTACGCGGTCGCTGGACGAGCCGCCGCCGAAGGGCATGGGTGTGCGGGAGCATGTGCTGCGCATCGTGTACCAGGAGCTTGTCAGGCTCATCTGGACAACTACCGATGTGAAACTGGAACCCCAGACCATCCTAATGGCAGGCCTGCAGGGAAGTGGCAAGACCACCACGACCGCAAAGCTCGCCCGCTACTTCCAGAAAAAAGGGCTCAAGGTTGGAGTCATCTGTGCCGATACCTTCCGCCCCGGTGCCTACGATCAGCTGGTCACGCTCTGCCAGAAGATCAACGTGCCCTGTTTTGGTAACCCGGAGGCAAATGACGCGCTTGCGCTCACCCGGCAGGGGCTCTCCGCATTCAAAGACCTCGAGCTGCTGATCATCGATACGCAGGGCAGACACGCGCTTGAGGCAAACCTGATCCAGGAAATCATCGAACTGAACAAGCTGACAAAAGCGACGCACCGCTGGCTCGTGATCGATGCGGCGCTCGGGCAGCAGGCGAGCGAGCAGGCGCGGCGGTTCCATGAGGCGATCGGGATCGACGGGGTGGTCATCACGAAAATGGATGGTACCGCCAAAGGAGGGGGGGCTCTCTCCGCAGTTGCCGAGACAAAAAGCGGGATCGTCTTTATCGGGAGCGGTGAGACGATCGAGGACCTCGACCGGTTCGATCCCGACGGGTTCATCTCGCGGCTATTGGGCATGGGTGACCTGCGGGCGCTTGTCGAGCGGGCGAAAGAGGCGATCACGGCGGACGCTGTTGACGTCACCTCGATGATGAAGGGTAAGTTTACCCTGCGCGACATGTACCAGCAGCTGGAGGCGCTTAATAAAATGGGGCCGTTAAAACAGATCATGAGCATGCTCCCGCTCGGCAATATGGAACTCCCCTCGGATGTCTACGATGTGACGAGTACCAAGATGGTGCGGTACCGAATCATCATGGACTCGATGACGAGCATTGAGCTCGATGACCCCTCCCTCATCAACAGTTCGCGCATGCAGCGCATCGCCCACGGTGCCGGCGCGACACTGGATGAGGTGCGGGAGCTGCTGAAGTACTACAAGCTGATGCAGCGGACGCTCAAGGGGCTCCGGGGCCAGGGCGGCAAGTTCAACATGCAGCGCCTGATGAAGCGCTTCTCCGGGATGCAGTGAGCATGACTGTGTTTGCGATTGTCGGGCACCTCGCCCGCACCGATGGAGCGTTCAGCCTGAATGACTGCGCGGGCGGCGCCGGACGCATGGATGTACTCTGTCGGTGCGTCAACGCCTCGCTCACTCTTTCTCACGGGCTGCGGCGTGACGTGGAGTGCTCACTTGTCCTGCTGGGGCAGCCGGTGCCGCCAAAAACCGTCAGGTTTTCGGGAAGCACCGTGCGGTCACTGAACCCTGACGAGCGGAGTCCTGCGGCACTGATCAAAAAGGCGCTTTCCATTCCCTGCGGTTCGGAATTCCGCGAGGCATCGCCCGGGGTGTCTGTGCGCAAGAGCGGCCTTGTGCGGCTGCTGCAGGAGCACACCTTCGGGGTGTTAGACAAGCAGGGCACCGATATCAGGAAGGCAGGGCAGCTTCCCGATGCGTTCCTGCTCTCCGACCATTTGGATTTTACTCCTGAAGAGGAAGCGATCATCGCGGACTGCCCGCACTACTCGGTTGGCCCTGCGGTGCTCCACGCTGACCACGCGATCACGGTGCTGCTCAACGAAATCGACCGGAGGAATGCCGGATGGACATGACCGAAACGGTGGGAAAGATCCTTGTATACGGTGCGTGCTGCGACCACTGCCTGGGCAGGTTCTTTGGCAAACGGGGGCACGGGCTTGCAAATGACGAGCGCGGTAAAGCGATCCGGATTGCCCGCGCGATTGCCGGCAACCTGTCGTACGAGCCCTTCTCCGGTACCTGCTGGATCTGCGGCAACTTCTTTGACCATGTGAGGGAATGGGCAGACCGTGTTGTTGCCGCTACGCAGGGGATCGAGTACGCGACATTTCTCGTCGGGTGCCACGTTCCCCCGCTTATCGCCGAGTCCGAGGAGATGGTCTGGAGCGATCTCTCCCTTGCCGACCCTGAACCCTTCAAGTCGGAGGTGAACCGTGAGGTGGGCAAAGCGGTTGCCGGCATTACTGGAAGGGACGTGGATTTCAAAAAGCCCGACATCGTGGCGCTGCTTGACCTTGCAGCTGGAGCCGTTGATGTGCGGATCAACCCGGTCTTTTTCTATGGCAGATACTGGAAATATGAACGGGGCATCCCCCAGACACACTGGGACTGCCGCAGCTGCCATGGTGCCGGGTGCGAGAAGTGCAACTTTTCGGGAAAACAGTACCAGGACTCGGTGGAGGAGCTGATCGGGCGCCCGGTCATTACATTGTTTTCCGCTAAGAACGCTGTGCTCCATGGCGCAGGGCGTGAGGATATCGATGCACGGATGATCGGCACCGGCAGACCGTTTATCCTTGAAGTAGTCGTACCGAAGCGGCGGACGGTGGATCTCCCTGTTCTTGAATCGGCGATTAACCAGGGTGCAGAAGGGCGCGTCACGGTTGAACTTGAACGCTGGAGCGAACGGGCAGAGGTGGAAACCCTTAAATCAAACAAGGCGCATAAAAAATACAGGATCATAGTTGAGGTTGAGGGTACCCCCTCAGCGGACGAGTTCGTAAAAGCAGTAAAATCCTTAACCGGCGCCATAATTCACCAGCGCACGCCGGAAAGGGTCGCCCATCGGCGTGCCGATAAAATCCGCGAACGCAGGGTCCTTGCAATCGAATGCTCTGGTAAGGAAGCCGGCAGGTTTATCATCGAAGTGACGGGCGAAGCCGGACTCTATATCAAGGAACTGATATCAGGGGACAACGGGAGGACTCACCCGAGCCTTACAGAGGCTCTGGGAGTTCCCGCCCGCGTCACCAGCCTCGATGTCGTGCTGGTCGAAGAGAAAAAGGAGGAATAACATATGGCACACCACAACGGACCACGGAAAAAGACACGCTACAAGTTCAAGAAGGAGCTGCGGCGCCGTGGGCTTCCACCGGTGACATCGGTCATCCAGCAGTTTGAGATCGGCGAAAAAGTCCACATCGTCTGCAACCCCAGCATCCAGAAGGGCATGCCCCATCACCGGTTCCATGGCAAAACCGGAACGGTCATTGGCCAGCGCGGACGTGCCTGGATGCTTGAGATCAGCGACGGCAACGCCGAAAAGATCGTCATTGCAAGACCACAACATCTAAAAGCACAAAGGTAAAGTTTCTGTCAGGTGATTGGCATGAAAGTCAAGGGTATTCTTAGCGAAGAGAAGGTTACACTCTCCCAGGTACGCGAGGTTTTCCTGGGTGTCGAGTCGCAGAGGATCGCTGCAGAAAAAGAGATGTCCTATGAGTTTCGCCGCAGCATCGAGCATGCCAATCAGCTCGTAAAAACTAGCCCGGAAAAATCCCAGGCGCTTGTTGCAGATCTCTTAAAACTCGAAAAAATGAAGCCCGAGATCGCCTACCGCATCGCCAATATCATGCCCAGGACCCGCGACGAGCTACGGGCAATCTATGCCAAGGAGCGCTTCACGCTCTCTTTAGAAGAACTCGATGCCATTGTCGAGACCGTTGTATCCCACTTCTGAGGTGGTGCAATGAAGGTCGAAAAGAAGGAGGTCAAAGTAATCGTACTCGATGTCCTTGCAAAAGGGCATCCTGAAGACCGCCGCCCGCCATTCAAGCGCGAACCCCTTGTGCAGGCGATGGGGCTGGAACAGTTCAAGCTCCTCGAACTCGTCCCCAAGCCAGCGGTGCCTATCGAACTGTACGATATGTTATATATTGGCGACGGCGAACGGGAAAAGATCGAGCGGGTAAAGCGCCGGATCGGGTATGAGGATCTGACGCAGACCGCCCGCGGGGAGCTGCCGTTTTTAGTAGAAAAGGTAGTCAAACAGCGGGAGCAGGACTTTGTCCATTTCTTCAACATCGCGGTGCCGATTACCCCCCGGATGCATATGCTCCACCTGCTCCCCGGCATCGGCAAGAAGCTGATGTGGGAGATCCTGGAAGAGCGCAATAAAAAGCCGTTTGAAAGCTTTTCTGACATTTCGGCCAGGATCAAATCGATCCCGCACCCCGAGAAGATGATCATCGCCCGGATCATGGAAGAGCTCCAGAACAAGGACGTCAAGTACCACGTCTTTACCACGAAATGAAGGCGTATCGCGACCAGCATTTCTTAATCGATCCCCGGGCAGTCGAGCGGATTACTGCCCTTGTTGAGGTCAAGGACCGCGAGGTGCTGGAAATCGGGCCCGGCAATGGTGCGCTGACAGAGGCGCTCCTTGACCGCGGGGCGATCGTGCATGCCGTGGAGCTGGACAGCAAACTCTGCGACGGTCTTGCCGAACGGTTTTATAGCGAGATTGCTGCAGGCAGGCTCACGGTCACATCCGGGGACGCGACCCGGTGCGATCTCCCCCCCTTTTCGCTCGTGGTCTCAAACCTGCCGTACTCGGTCTCATCGAAAATTACATTCCGGCTGCTTGCGACCGGTTTTGAGGTCGCGGCGCTCATGTACCAGAGCGAGTTTGCACAACGGATGACCGCACCTGCAGGCACCAAGGATTGCGGCAGGCTCTCGATCATGGTGCAGACCTACGCATCCGTGCAGCGGTGCTTTGAACTCCCGCCTAACTGCTTCTCGCCCAAACCGCAGGTGCACTCGATGGTAGTGAGGATCGTGCCCCGCCCACCGATCTTTGTTATCAATGATCACAAACGGTACGCCGATGCCGTCAGGGCGCTTTTCTCGCACCGGCGCAAGACGGTGAGAAATTGCCTGAAGGGATCGAAAGGGATGCTCGATCCCGCATGGGTTGAGCGGGTTCTTGCAGTGCTCCCCCTCGAGATCCTTGCGAGCCGTCCCGAGGAATTGTACCTGGAAGACTTTGCGACGATTGCAAATATCGAGTGAGCTTTTTCTCTGGGTTTGTCATGGTAAACAATGACAAAGACTGTTGGGAGACAATCCTGAGCATCGAGGGCATCCACCAGTGTGGTGAATGAGAGCAGGATGATTATCTCCGGTGATTTTTCCCGTGCTCGTCATCCCTGTTTTTAGATGGTGGAATACGTCGCACATATCTTACTTATTTCTTTCCCCATTTCCGATCACGTTTTGCCTTAGGTCCCCTACCTTTCGATGCCTTGGGCGATGATTTCTGTTGTTTCGTGAGTTCCTCTGCTACTTTTACAGGTCGTAAAGCGAATTGACTTCCCTGAATAACCCCGCATACAGTACATTTTAACTGCCCGGTTCTCATCTCGTTGGCAATGCGGTTTCCAACACCATACATCATGTCTTGAACATCGTGTTTACATGTGCACTTTATAATTTTTGTTGACATTTAGACACCCTCACTCACGGCGCACGCTCGCAACACCTATAATTGGTG
>Ga0105152_10000147_pt1 | contig 17178 bp, 15 predicted proteins | sample LakBais05cmmetaG_FD_81534 | JGI IMG/M metagenome (GOLD analysis project Ga0105152, IMG submission 81534) | Lake sediment microbial communities from Lake Baikal, Russia to study Microbial Dark Matter (Phase II) - Lake Baikal sediment 0-5 cm | ecosystem: Environmental > Aquatic > Freshwater >...
AATCAGATCAGGTCTTTCCTCACCCCAATGTTTTAAAATATCTTCCACCCTTCCGTGCATAAAGTTGCAATTTTTAATCCCATTTCTTTCTGCATTGGACCGAGCATCTTCCACTTCCGCCCGGCTTTCTTCACTCCCCCAGACTTCCTTCGATGCAATGGCCAATGGAAGGGTAAAGTTACCAACCCCAGCATAAAGATCTAAAATCCTCTCACCCTCATTCCCATCCGAAAATTCAAGGACTGTTCGAATCAATGCCTGATTCTGTTCAAGATTGACCTGGAAAAAGCTTTCTGGAGAGGTTCGAAACCGCAAAACGCTTTCCCCCCTTCGTTGATTTAAAGAGATCGTAAAATTCAGATAGGGTTCGCCAAAGAGGGTTAATCCCTTCTTCCCCATGACAGCGATGCCCTTCAGGATGGGATGGGTTTGAAGAAACTCTTTTATGAAATGTTTCATCCCTGAATGGAGTGAAAGAGGATGGAGGATGAGGACCCCTTTCCCTTCTTCTGGTGAGACGTTTATCTCAATCTCCTCCACTCGAAGAAAGGAGGAAGGCGCTTTTCGAAGGGATGAAATGATCTGATTCACTAAAGGATGAGCAATGGGACAGTGGTCGATATCCACCACCCGATGAGATCTTTCTTGGAAATAGCCCATCCTTTCTCCTTTTACCTTCAGTTGGATTCTTGCCCGGTACCCATAAGGTTGCGGTGAAGGTATCACCGTAGTAGGAGGAATTTCCTTCAGCCCGCCTATTCTCTTTAAGATTTCCTTTAAAATTTCTTCCTTTGAATTTATCTGGACCGAATCATTGATATGCTGCCACTGACAGCCGCCACATTGGCCGAAGAAAGGGCACGGGGGATTTGCTCTCCAAGGGGATGGCTCGATGAGCTGGATTAACTTTCCGATGGAATAATTCTTCTTCTTTTCGACCATTTTAATCCATGCCTTATCTCCAATCACTGAATAGGGAATGAAAAAAACTTTGCCATTCACCCGGGCTACGCCATGCCCTTTAAATGCCATTGACTCAATGTTGGCTTGGATTTCTGTTGTCATGATTTAAAAATAGCATGGAGCGGAATAGGATTCAATCCCTTGAAAATTTCGTTCATGGATGATAGCCAACGAATGGAATTAATTGACTTCTCTTCTTGGTTTTGTTAGTTTTATTTACCCCGTTAGAAAGCTCCGTTGTTTGCAGCGGGGTGAAGATAAGATTCCCTTTGGAGCGAACACGGGGTTTAAAGCCCTGTGTGAGCCCTCCCGTTGGAAGGCCAAAGACCTTCTAACGGGGTTTACTCGTAGCTAAGGGAGATCAAAGAGGATGCCCTGGTTTAAAAAGAGAGACGAGGAAGAGAAGGAAGAAAAGGAGAAACGGGAAGAGTTACAGCTGTCCGACCATCTTTGGATTAAATGTAATTCTTGTAACGAAATCATTTATCGAAAGGTCATCGAACGAAACTTTCAGGTTTGTCCCAAGTGTAACTATCATTTCCAGATCCCTGCCCGAAGAAGAGTTGATTGTGTCGTCGATCCAGGCACCTTTATCGAATACGATGCGGATCTTATCTCCGGCGATCCTTTGGAATTCAAAGATTTGAAACGATATCCTCATCGGATCAAAGAATCCCAGGAAACGACAGGACAGAAAGATGCCATCATCTGTGGAGAGGCGAGGATTGAAGGCCAGTCAGCCATGATTGGCATTTTTGAGTTTAATTTTATGGGCGGAAGCCTTGGGTCGGTGGTGGGTGAAAAGATCACCCGATTGATCGAACGGGGCATTGAAAAAAGGATCGGTGTCGTCATCTTTTGTGCTTCAGGAGGAGCAAGGATGCAGGAGGGTATCCTCTCTTTGATGCAGATGGCCAAAACCAGTGCTGCCCTTGCGAGACTCAATGAGGCAAGGATTCCATACATCTCTGTCTTGACCGATCCGACCACAGGTGGGGTTTCGGCCAGTATCGGGATGTTGGGCGATGTCATTATTGCAGAGCCGAAGGCGATGATCGGATTTGCAGGGCCCAGGGTGATTAAAGATACGATTCGGGCAGAGCTCCCGGAAGGATTTCAGCGAGCCGAATTCCTCCTCGAACATGGAATGGCTGACCTTATTGTGGAACGAAAAGATCTCCGACACACTCTTGCCTCTTTGTTAGAAATGCTCAAGACAGAGAAGGGAAAGAATTAATTCATCCATGGGACAAAACGCATATCAACAGTCGCTGGACTATCTTTACGGTCTCGAAAAGTTCGGGATGATCTTCGGCTTGGCCCAAGTGGAGAAAATCCTAAAAGCCATAGGGGACCCCCATCGAGAGGTCCAAGCCATCCATATCGGAGGGACGAATGGGAAAGGATCTACAGCCGCGATGATCGCCTCGATCCTACAGAAGGAAGGCTACCGAGTGGGACTTTATACTTCCCCTCATCTCATCCAATTCACCGAGCGGATCAAGGTGGACGGAAAGGAGATCGAGAAAGAAGAGGTGGCGGCATTGGCAGAATGGATGAGAGAGAGAATAGAGGAAGCGGGCATCACCCCTCCTTTCACTTTTTTTGATTTCACCACTGCAATGGCTCTTTATTACTTTTCAAAGAGGGTAGTGGATCTTGCCATTTTAGAGGTTGGTTTGGGTGGAAGACTCGATTCAACCAATGTCGTTGACCCACTCCTCTCTATCATCACCAATATTTCGAAAGACCATGAAGCCTATTTGGGCAAAAGCATCTTGAAGATTGCCGGAGAGAAGGCAGGCATTATTAAGAAAGGTCGACCCTTGATCACCGCTGCCACGCAGCCTCATGTACTCCGTCTCTTTTCAAAGATCTGTCGGGAGAAGGAATCTCTTTACTTCCGGGTTGGAAAAGAGTTCCGATATATATCGACGGAAACTGGAGACTTCCATTACGAAGGTCTTCATCGAAAGTTATGGGGCCTCCATCTCAATCTCAAGGGATTTCATCAGGTCATCAATGCCACGACCGCACTCGGAGCGATGGAAGTCTTAGAAGATTTGGGGTATCCCGTATCGGTGGATGCAATGGTGGAAGGGTTGAAAGAGGTGGATTGGCCAGGAAGGTTGGAGATCGTTACCTCCTCACCGAAGGTTGTCCTTGACGGGGCCCATAATCCGGCCGGGGCCCTCGTCCTCAGGGAGTCTCTAAAAAAAACATTTCAATATCAGCACCTCATTCTTCTCATCGGTGTGTTGAAGGATAAGGCCTTTGAATCCATCCTCCATCTCTTGACCCCATTAGCAGATCACATCATTCTCACCAAACCGAATAATGATCGGGCAGCCCCTCCATCCTTACTCAAAAAGGCATTGGGAAAGAATGGAAAGAGAGCGGAGATCATCGAAAATCTTAACGAGGCCATTGAAAGAGGTCTCTCTATCACCGGACAAGAAGATCTCCTCTGCATTACTGGATCCCTCTATACAGTGGGAGAGGCCAGAGCCTATTTCCATCCCCTGGGGGGATCATGAGGTATCATCGATTCATCATGTTTTCCATTTTTATCCTCTTGGTCATCTGCTCTCCCTTTGCTCTCCATGCAAAGATGCCCGAGGTGAAGACGACGAAAGAGGAAGGACCTGTCGATATTGAAGCAGACCAACTCATCTATGACAAGGATACGAAACTCTACCAGGCTCACGGAAATGTGGAAGTGATCCGAGGGAACCTCTCTCTCAAAGCAGATCATGCTCAACTCAATATGGCGACCAAAGAATTGGTCGCTTGGGGGAATGTTTTATTGAGAGAGGGAGAAGATGTTGTCGAGTGCGAACGACTGGAAGTCAATTTGGATACACGATTGGGGAAGATTTACCAGGCAAAACTCTTTTTGAAAGATCAAAATTTTCATATCACCGGCCAAGAGGCGGAGAAATTAGGGGAGAATCGTTATCTAATTCGAGATGGGTCACTCACGACCTGCGATGCCAAACGCCCACCGTGGAAATTTACTATGAAACAGTTGGACGTGACCTTAGGAGGATATGGGATTGCGAAAGACCCCGTGTTCTACCTTAAGAACATCCCAGTCCTCTATTCTCCTATAGGCATCTTTCCTTTGAAAAAAGAAAGGCAAACCGGATTCCTCATGCCCTGGTTAGGGTATTCCTCAAAGTATGGACCTGGAATCAAAAATGCCTTTTTCTGGGCGATTGACAAAGATATGGATGCGACGCTCTATGTCGATTGGTTTAGAGAGAAAGGGGTTAAAGAAGGGCTTGAGTATCGGTATGCCTTTACCCAAGATATGAGGGGACGAGCCAACTTCTATTTTACTGATGATCCATTCCTCGATAAGAATCGATATGCCTCTTTTATTCAACACCAACAGAAGTTCCCCTATGATTTCTATCTTAAAGGAAATATCAATTACGTGAGCGATCGTCATTACACCCAAGACTTTCCCGAAGATCTGCCAGAAGCGGCAACCCAGATTGATTCGTGGAGCAAAGGACAGTTGAAGTCAAACCTCTTTGGAGGAAAGAATTGGGATCAATTTAGTTTCTTAGCGGAAGGCGCACTTTTCAATGATCTGACCAAGGAGAGTAATGACGAAACGATTCAGAAACTTCCGCAGATCAATTTTCATGCCCATCCCCAATCCCTTCTTAAAACCCCATTCTTCTACGACCTTGCCACCTCCTATACCAACTTCTGGCGGAAGAAAGGTGTCGGGGCATACAGAGGCGATCTCCTTCCCAGAATTTCCTATCCGGTGAGGCTCTTCAATGTTTTGAAACTGGAATCGAATGTTGGATGGAGAGAGACTTTCTACCAACCCTATCATGATCCAACCCATGAAAGCAATCAGTGGAAATCGAGGGAGACCTTAGAAACAGGCATGGAGATGTCCACTGAATTCTACCGAGTGTATGATGCGACAACTGTTTCGAAAATTTCTAGCCTTTACAAAGTTTCCAAATGGATGCATACTATTGAGCCTACGATCGGTTACCAATACAGCCCACGGGTTAAGCAGAAAGACCTTCCCATCTTCGATGAGGTAGATCGAATTCCCTATACGAACCAGTTCACCTATGGGATCACCCAACGCATTGTGGGGAAACCCGAAAAGGAAGGAATCAGTTCTGGGGCCTATGAGTATGGGAAGTTGAAGGTTTTTCAGAGTTATAGCCTTGGCGATCCTTTCCAGATAGATTCAAAAGGCAAGGAGAGGGATTTTTCAAATATCAAGGGAGAACTTTGGTGGAATTTCAGCCCAACCATTTCCGCACAATGGGATGCAGAATTAAATCCTTATGGATGGGAATTTAATATATGGAATGCCCTCGTTTCAGTTCAAGATCGAAGAACCGATACTTTTCAAGCCCAATATCGGTATACCCGGGATAGTACCAATGAGATCAATTTCTATACCCGTTTAAGGACGATCAAGCCTTTATACGTTTCTGGTTCAATGCGCTATAATATATTAGAGAAGATCAGAGTGGAGAATGTCTATAGTGCAGAATATCAGGCCCAGTGTTGGACGTTAAATCTGACCATCCAAGACAAGAACCGGTCTCCCGATGGTACTCTGAAAAGAGAACTGACATTCCAACTCTATTTTAATCTACTGGGTATTGGTTCATATGGCCTCAAACCCGCCGAATGGTTAGTCCCACCTACGGCAGTCAGGCGGTAGGCAAGCGCAGACAGGAAGGAGGCGTCGAAGATGAAAGGAGTCATTCTGGCAGGAGGGTTAGGGACTCGGCTCTATCCATTGACCAAGGTGACTAATAAACACCTTCTTCCTGTATATGATAAACCAATGATTTACTACCCCATTCAAGCCCTGATTAATGCGGGTATCGATGACATCCTCATCGTGACCGGTGGAAACAATGCCGGGGATTTTTTAAGATTGTTAGGAAACGGAAAGGAGTTTGGGCTCAGACATATTAACTACACCTATCAGGAGGGAGAAGGGGGTATTGCTCAAGCCCTGGGTTTGGCAGAGTTCTTCGCTGCTGGAGACAGGATCTGTGTTGTCTTAGGGGATAATATCATTGAAAAAAATATTCAGAAGGCAGCCAAAGCCTTTCGTAAACAGAAGGGTGGAGCGAAGATCCTATTGAAAGAAGTTCCTGATCCGCAGCGATTCGGAGTCCCGGAATTGAAAGGAGATCAGGTTATACAGATTGAAGAGAAGCCCAAGAAACCAAAATCGAATTATGCAGTGATTGGAATCTACTTTTATGATGCGGCTGTTTTCGATATCATCAAGACCCTTAAACCCTCCGATCGGGGGGAGTTGGAGATCTCTGATGTCAATAATTGTTATATTGAAAAAGGCCTGATGACATGGGATCTCTTAGAGGGCTGGTGGACGGATGCAGGGACTTTTGAGTCCTTGCTTCGTGCAAACCAGTTAGTTGCCCAGACAGGCGCCAATAAGGTTTGACCCGGGAAGGTCAAACCTTAACCTCAAACGTTAAACTTTAAACCTTAAACTTGAGGTTTTAGGGAGGAACGATGATCCAGGGCGTACGGACAAAACCATTGCGGGCGATCCCGGATGAACGAGGGAGGGTGATGGAGATCCTCCGGACGGATGACGATCTGTTTCTAAAGTTCGGACAGGTTTATGTCACGACCACCTATCCTCAGGTGGTCAAGGCCTGGCACTATCACAAGGTACAAACCGATCACATCGTTGCCATCGAAGGAATGATCAAGCTGGTCCTCTACGATTCAAGGGAGGGTTCTCCGACAAAAGGAGAGATCAATGAATTCTTCATCGGTGTCCATAATCCCTTACTGGTTCAAGTGCCCAATGGGATCTATCATGGGTGGAAATGCATCAGTGAGGAGGAGGCAATCATTATCAACATCCCAACAGAGGTCTATGTCTACAGCGCACCCGATGAATACCGTCTTCCTCCCCATGGAAAAGATATTCCTTATGATTGGTCGAGAAAAGATGGCTGACACTTGCCCGCATAGGGCAGAGAGCATGGCGTTTTAGATTCGAGAGTCCAATAGTCCTATAGTCTCGTAGTCTTGTAGTCTTTTGACTATGTGACTAAGCGACGATCTGACTACCCGACTTCTTCTGCGCTATGCGATTTACTAGTAGGAGTGAGCGATGAAGATCTTGGTGACAGGAGGTTGCGGATTTATTGGAAGTAACTTCATTCGTTATTTTTTACAATCCTATCCGAATGAAACCCTGATCAATGTGGATAAGTTGACCTATGCCGGAAATGTGGAGAACCTCTCAGACCTCTCTCAATCTCCCCATTATCATTTTATCAGGGGGGACATTACAGATGCCCCCCGAATGGAGGAATTGATCAACAAGGGCCTGGATGCCATCATCAACTTTGCCGCCGAATCCCATGTGGATCGGTCCATTGAAGATCCCAGCGCTTTTATGAAGACGAATGTCTTTGGCACCTTTGTCCTCCTGGAAGCGATACGGAAGGTTTTTCCAAAACAGAGGATCCGTTTCGTCCACATCTCGACGGACGAAGTCTATGGCTCCCTGAGTGAGACAGGTGCCTTTACAGAGGAAACACCGCTTGCGCCGAACAGTCCATACTCGGCGAGTAAATCGGCAGCGGATATGTTAGTCAGGGCCTATCATCGAACCTATGGGCTTCCCGCCCTCATCACACGATCTTCTAACAATTTTGGACCGTATCAATTCCCTGAGAAGCTGATTCCTTTAATGATCTCTAATGCGATCGAAGACAAAGAGCTTCCCATTTATGGCGATGGGATGTATATCCGGGATTGGATCTATGTGGAAGATCATTGTCGGGCTTTAGACGTGGTCCTCCACCATGGTAGAGAAGGCGAGGTTTATAATATAGGAGGTCGGAGCGAAAGGCCGAACCTTGTTGTTGCACAGACCGTTCTGGACCGATTGGGAAAACCTCACGCCCTGATCCGCCTGGTCGCGGATCGGCCAGGCCACGACCGGCGTTATGCCATCGACTTCTCAAAAATTGAGAGAGAACTGGGATGGAAGCCTACCGTCTCCTTTGAAGAGGGGATCAGTCGCACCATCGAATGGTACTTGATCCATCGAGAATGGTGGAAAAAGATTAAGACTGGGGAATATTTAGATTATTACAACAGGATGTATAAAAATCGTTAAAGACGTCGGAGATTCTTTATGGAGATGAGGCGGGTTTTAGTGATTGGGGCCAAGGGCATGTTGGGAAGAGATTTGGTGAAGGTCCTTTATTCCACTTTTCGTACCGATAAACACTCGGACTGGGAGGTTTTAGAATGGGATATCGATGAGATCGATATTCGGGAAGAAAAAACAACGGTGACCAAAATCGAGAGTTTCCATCCGGAGATTGTGATCAATGTGGCGGGCTACACCGATGTGAATGGGTGCGAATCGAATGAAGAGGAGGCCTTTGCCGTCAATGCAGAAGGGATGAAACATGTGGCTCTGGGAGCGTTGCAGTGCCGTGCGAAAGTGGTCTATCTCAGCACCGACTATATCTTCGATGGGAAAAAAAAGGAACCCTATCTGGAGGATGATCCTCCCAATCCTCTCAATGTTTATGGTCGTTCTAAATGGAAGGGGGAGCAATATGTTCGAGAGCTGTTGGAGGATGCGTTAATCATCCGGACTCAATGGCTCTACGGAAGATTTGGAAATAATTTTGTCAGCTCCATTCTTCGTCAGGGAAGAGAGAAGAAGGTCCTTTCGATCGTCAATGATCAGATTGGCTCGCCTACCTATACGGTCGATCTATCTGAAGCTATTTCCGTTTTGCTTAAGTATGATGTCCGCGGGGTTTTCCACGTAGCCAACAGTGATCTTTGCACCTGGTATACTCTTGGCCAAGCGATCTTGAAACTTTCAGGGATGGAAAGAGTGAAGGTCATTCCCATCTCTTCGAAAGAACTGGATCGACCAGCCGTTCGACCTCCTTATTCCGTTCTCAACTGTCAGAAGTTGAGACAGGTGACAGGGATGACGTTGAGACCTTGGGCTGAAGCCCTGAAGGATTTTATTCTATCCGTCCGTTGACAGACCGCCTACAGGTCGTTTTTTAAACCTTGCATTTTTTATGGACTCATTTTAAATTTTTGTAAATTTTCCCCCTCCCCTGCGGGGAGAGGGCTTCGTCGTGACCCTTCGACAGGCTCAGGGTGATCATGGTGAGACTTCGGCGTGAGCTCAGTCGAACGCTTGTCGAACCAACAGCCGAACGGATGGGGTGAGGGGAGAAACGGAGTTCATTATGGATATCTGTATTATCGGAACGGGTTATGTGGGATTGGTGACTGGGGCCTGTTTGGCAGAGTTTGGAATGAATCTGATCTGCATGGATAACGATCAGCAGAAGATTGATCTCCTTCAACAAGGGAAGGTTTCCATCCATGAGCCAGGGCTTGAAGACCTTGTGTTGAAAAATATGAGAGAGGGGAGGCTCTCTTTCTCCACGAGCATTCAGGATGGAGTGGCATCGAGTTTGGTAATCTTTATTGCTGTGGGGACACCCTCCAAAGATGATGGTTCTGCGGACCTCCGGGCAGTGGAAGAAGTGGCCAAAGAGATCGCCCGTCATATGGATGGCTACAAAGTGGTCGTGGTTAAATCAACGGTTCCTGTAGGAACCTGCCGCCGGTTGAAACAACTGATCCAGGACCATCAGAAAAACCCTTCCCCCTTCGATATCGTCTCTAACCCTGAGTTCCAGAGAGAGGGATCTGCGGTTGAAGACTTTATGCGGCCGGATCGGGTCACCATTGGTGCGGAGAGTGAACAAGCGATTGCCATCATGAAAGACATTTACAGCGCCCTCTACCTCATTGAAACCCCTTTCGTCATCACTTCTTTAGAGACGGCAGAGATGATCAAATATGCTGCGAATTCTTTTTTAGCCACCAAGGTTACCTTCATCAATGAGATTGCCAATCTCTGTGAGAGGGTGGGTGCGGATGTCCACCATGTTGCCAGGGCAATGGGTCTGGATGGAAGGATCGGGAAAAAATTTCTCCATCCCGGTCCGGGCTTTGGAGGTTCCTGTTTTCCAAAGGATACTCGTGCCCTTTCAAAGATAGCCCGAGAGAAAGGATATGTATTTAAAATTCTGGACTCTGTCATCGAGGTGAACGAGGAACAAAAGCAGAGGATGGTGATGAAAATTAAGGAGAAAGTGGGTGATCCCAGAGGAAAGACAATAGGAATTTTAGGCCTCTCTTTTAAGCCCAATACGGACGATATCCGGGAGTCCTCTTCCATTGCGATCATTCAAGGGCTTCTATCTATGGGAGCGAAGGTGAGGGCCTTTGATCCAGCGGCGATGGATGAGGCCAAGACAGTTTTTCCTCAGTTGGAGTATGGGATGGATGCCTACGATGTGGCCAAGGGAGCGGATGCGTTGGTCTTAGTGACGGAATGGAATCAATTTCGGCGGTTGGATCTACAACGCATCAAGAATCTGCTGAAGAGCCCGATCTTCATCGATCTGAGAAATGTCTACGATCCGGATCAGATGAGACGGCTCGGTTTTAACTACTGTGGCGTTGGAAGGTGAGGGAGTTCTTTTGACGGGTGCTCGAAAGGATTGGATCTTTGTCTCAGATGCTCATTTCACCGGACGAAATCCCGAAGAGATGGAGCTGTTTCTCAGATTCTTAGATATGGAGAAGGAACGGATGGATCATTTCGTGATCCTAGGTGACCTCTTCGAATTCTTTTTTGGTTTTAAAAGTTTTTCCTCCACAAAGAAGCCATGCGCCTTTACAGAATATTTACCTGTTATAACCAGACTTCGAATGTTGTATCGCCAAGGTATTCGGATTAAATATTTCGAAGGAAATCATGATTTCTTTCTTCATTCGTTCTTCTCGGAACAATTAGGGATGGAAGTCGAAGTTCACCCCGACGGTTATGAAGAGAGGTTGGCGGGGAAGAGAACCTTCATCGCCCATGGCGATTTATCGAATCCGAAACAGTGGAAATATCGGGTCTTCCGAAGAATCCTTAAAAACCGGTGGACCTATCATCTCATCCATATCTCAGGTCCTCGCCTCACACATCGAATCGCCCAGAAACTGAGCGAGATGAGCTACCAAAAATATCATGTCGATGCTGACCCAAACCCACCTCCGGCCTTCAAGACCTTTGCCCATCAGAAGTTTTTAGAGGGCTTTGAGATTGTCATCCTTGGCCACTCCCATTTCCCTGAGGAGGTCGAGGAATGGATCGATGGAAGGAGATGTCTTTATTTTAATGTCGGGGATTGGAAAAAGCGCCGATCTTTTTTACGCTTCACTCCCCCTGAACATTTTCAATTGGAGCGGTTTGCATAGGGGAAAAATTGAGAGATGAGGAGATAAGGAGTTAGGGAGATAAGGGGATGGGGGAATAGGGAGATAGGGAGACGCGGTGAAGAGATTTCTCCATGTCTTGCTATCACGCCATCTCCTTGTCTCAAGGAAGGGATATGGGAAACAGGGCGGTATTTCTCGATCGAGACGGAACAATCAATGAAGAAATGGGGTATGTGAACCACCTCGAACGATTTGTTCTTCTTCCCCACGTGGGTCAGGCCATCCGATTATTGAACCAAAATGGCCTCAAAGTAGTGGTCATCACCAATCAATCTGGAGTGGCAAGGGGTTATTTCCCAGAATCGTTGGTCCATCGAATCCACCACAAGATGCAAGACCTCTTGAAAATGGAGGGTGCCCATCTCGATGGCGTCTATTACTGTCCCCATCATCCTGAGGTGGGGAGTCCCCCTTATCGTCAGAGGTGCCGATGTCGAAAACCGGCCACGGGGTTAGTCGAAAAGGCAGTGAAGGATTTAGATATCGACTGTTCAAAAAGTTATGCGATCGGTGATCGAGGCCTCGACATCGAATTTGCTCATCAGATTGGAGCGAAAGGAATCCTGGTCCTCACTGGATATGGGAAAGGGGAATGGGAATTTTTGAGAGATCAGTGGAGTGTAAAACCTGACCATGTGGCCCCGGATCTTTATGAGGCTGTTCAATGGATACTCCAACAGGAAGGTGAAAGGTGAAAGGTCAAAGGTCAAAGGTGAAAGGTTATAAGTAAAGCTTCGCTTTCTAAAGGAGGAGGAATATGGCGCTCAGTAAGGAACTTTTGGAGATTTTAGCATGTCCTAAATGTAAGGGAGATATTTTCTTGAACCGGGCAGGAGATGGGTTGATCTGTAAAGCGTGTTGTTTGGTTTACCCTATTCGCGAAGATATCCCTGTGATGCTCATCGATGAAGCCCTCCCTTATCAGGAAGAGGATTAAGCATTTCGGATTTCAGAATTCGGATTGCGGAATTAGGAATCCAGGAGTCAGAAGTCAGAATGAAAAGCTAATTCAAACTCGTTTTGTCTATAGCTAAAACCACAAGGTTAAAAAATCTTCTATTCTGGATTCTGGCTCCTGACTTCTGAATTCTAAGTGTAAGAGATAATTTCTAAGATTGGAACATGTAAGACTCTAAGATGGTTGCTTATCTCACATACTTAGGCCTTAAAGGCTTTAGCATCTTCATTAATCTTCTTCCAGAAGGTTTTTCCCTTTGGATGGGGAGACAACTTGGAAGATTGGGTTATTATTTAGATCGAGAGCATCGAAAGGTAGCCCTTCAGAATCTTCTTATCGCCTTTGGCCAAGAAAAATCTGAAAAGGAACTCCATTCCATTGCTAAAAAGACCTTTCAAAACCTGGGAATGATGGCCATAGAGTTTTTCCGGATTCCCAGGATGGATATAGAGAATTTTAAGAAAAAACTGGTTGTGGAGGGGCTCGATAAGGCCAAGGAGCTGCTTAAGATGAAGAGGGGAGTTCTTCTCCTCGTTTCCCATTTTGGGAATTGGGAATTGATGGGTTTGATTTCGAAGGTGATCGGAAATCCCATCATGGTCATTGCCAAACCCATGAAGAATAGATATGTCGATCAATTTATCACGGGGATAAGGCAGGCAGCCGGTCTTGAGGTCATTCCTCCTGAAAAGGCAAGCCGAAAGGTGATCCAAGCCCTCGCTGAAAATCGAGCTGTTGGGATCTTGATCGATCAAAGGGCGAAGCGAAGCGAAGGGGTATGGGTTGACTTCTTCGGGAGAAAGGCCCCGACAACTCCTGGTTTGGCCCTGTTGGCATTAAAAACCGGAGCTCCTGTTCTGCCTGTTTTCATGATAAGAAATGGATTTCAAAAGCATCGTCTTTTGATCAAGGAACCGCTTGAATTGATTCATACCGGAAATGTAAAGAAAGATGTGGAGGCCAACACCCAGCTTATCAATCATACCCTTGAATCAATGATCCGCCAGTATCCTGATCAATGGTTCTGGGTGCATCGGAGATGGGAGAGAAAAAGAAGAGTTCATAAAAGACATCATGGGGCATGACATTCGCCTTGGGAAATGGCATACTGTTTTTAAAAGTCGGTACGACTCGATTCCGAGGAGAAGGCATGTTGAATAACCTGCCACAGAAGCATATAGAAGTCCCTCAAAAAAGAAAGCTGGTAAGTGAGAAACACACTTACCTTCACGTCGGGGATAAGGTTTTTCATAAACAATATAAATCCTGGGGAGGTGGGATTGTCATTGAAACATGGTCTTCTGATTTGCCCGGCGGATTATGTTTTGTTCGGATCCAATTCCAGGATGGAAAGAAGAGGGTCTTCGATAATAGTTTTGATAGTGCCTGCTGTTGTTATTATACCGGGATCACCCTTCTGAACCGCGTTGCATTGTAATCCCTCCTGCTCCAACCCTTTAAATCCAACCATTAATTTTGTTTGACCTCCCACCCAAATATTTGATAATAATATGATAACCCATTAAGGAATGAGACAAGCTATTTGATCGGTTTAAAAAATACTTTTTTAATCCTTATTCCTTTTTTATTTAAAACGCAATTGGCAATGATTTTTATGGATCAAAGAGTAGGAGAGATTCAATGATATACTCCAAAAAGTATAAGAAAAAGCTTTGAGATTGATTTTTAAGGTGAATCAATGAAGAAGATCTTGATCGTAGACGATGAAAAAAATATTCGGTACCTTTATAAAGAGGAATTGGAAGAGGAAGGTTTTATGGTGGAGTTGGCAAAGAATGGGCAGGAGGCCCTCGAGAAACTTCCGGTCTTTAAACCCGACCTCATTACCCTCGATATCAAGATGCCAGAGATGGATGGTATTGAAACCTTGAAACGAATCCGAGAGATCGAGAGACATCTTCCCATCATCATGTGCTCTGCGTATGGCGAATACAAACAGGACATCACCACTTGGGCCTCGGATGCTTATGTAGTCAAGTGTGCGGATTTGGCAGAACTAAAATATTCTATAGGTACCCTTCTTTCCAAAAATCCACAGGAATTAGAGACTGCACGTATTAAACACCTCGAACAAATTGCCGCTGCCCTTACAAAAGAGAATGAGCAGCTAAAGGAGAAAATAAAGAAACTTTCTGGAAAGGGGAAGGGCATAAAGGCATATGAAGATGCGGACCAATATCGATCTATTATGGCAGCCACTGCTCATAGTCTTAGAAGCGAGTTTACAAATATTGGGAGTTCAATAAGAAATATTAAAGAAATAGCTGCGGGTGCGTTAGACATTCAGGAGGAATGCGACGTAATTGAACGAAGCATCCATTACAGCCAACTGCTTTTACGACGCCTACACGATTATCTCGATATTGGAAAACCCTCCGTAGTACCGGTAGATATTTTGGAAGTATTGAGAGGTACCGAATCTTTAGTTCGGCCCCGCTTATCCACAGACATACAACTAAAAATAAAAATTCCCCAGAGTTTAAATGAAAGGCGAATCAAAATACTTGCTAATGTTGAACAATTAATGGAAGTCCTTCTTGAACTCATTAACAATGCAGTGAATGTGTTACGTGAGAAAGGCGGGACTATCGAACTCGAACTCAAGAGAAAAAATATGGAAATTGCTATTTCTGTCAGGGATGACGGCCCCGGGATTCCAGAGGAGACTAGGAAGAATATATTCAAAAAACAAGTATCGAGTAAGAGCGGTTTGGGATTAGGACTTTTTCTTTGTAACAAAGTCCTAAATGCATTAGGGGGAAAGTTAAATTTTCAGACTTCTTCAGAGGAGGGAACGGTATTTACGATTTTATTGCCAGTTACTGGTGATAAGAAGGAGAATCAATGACTATAAGAATCCTTGTAGTTGATGACAACCGTGATACTCTTAGGACGTATGTTAAAGCACTCCGACTTAGGATACGGCCGAAGGAGTGGAAGAACACCCTATCTGGGGAGATAACCGAGCCATTAATCGAAGTGGAGGATGCAGATACGTTTACCCTTGCACTTCAAAAACTAAGAGAAAAGCCATTCGAGATACTAGTGGTTGATTTAAAGATTCCTGGTCCTTCAGGAGAAGAAATGGGTGGGCTGGAAATTATTACGGAGTCGATCAGACTTGATCCTTTACGCCATGTTATCGTTATTACTGGATATGGGACTGTGGACCTAGCTCGAAAAACATTAACGCAAGGTGTTTTCGATTTTATTGAGAAATCTGCGACGGCTGTGGATGACCTCATAAATGCAGTACAACGTGTTATAGAACACATCGATGAGAAAATAAAACGATCTGGGAACCCCTTCACACCGATGACAGGTATAGAGCCAACTGTTTTTGGCGGAAGAACCCAGGAATTAGAATTCTTTGAACAACGGCTAAATAGGGCACTTCATTCTAGATTTTGTGAACATTTTCTTGTACTCGGAGACTGGGGAATTGGTAAATCAACATTACTTAAGGAATATAAAAAGATCTGTCAGAGCCGTGGGCACCTTGCATCCATTGTCCCACTTGAGTCTATGCAGTCTGGTACTAAACTAATTGAAGCAGCCCGTTCTATTGTGGAAGGTGTATTACGTGATCTTCCATATCCAGTTGATCAGTTTAAGAATGTCGTTAACTTTTTTGAATCTGTTGGGATCAGTGTTCTCGGTACAGGATTGCAATTAAAACGAGATACTTCTAGAAAAGAGCTTTCCGCACAAGCATTTCTTCATGACATTCTGATAAGGATATGGAGAGATATTGAAGGTAAGACTGGAGTTTTTGTAATACTTCTCGATGATCTCGACAATTTTATAGCAGTCTCCGAGATTATAATGACGCTTAAACAAACACTTTCCATGGGATCGATTATGAAGACAAGAATCCTTGTCGGAATGGCATCGACTCCAACAAACTGGCAGGAATTTACTGCAATTAAGAAGCATCATCCTCTTTCACGTTATTTCTTGTCGCGGGTTGAACTTGGACCACTGACAGAGAATGAATTGAAGGAAACTATTTTCAAATCATTGGCCGGAACTGGTGTCTCCTTCAGTGCAGATGTGATAGATCGGGTGTTTGAATATACAGAGGGACATCCCTTCGAGATGCAAGTACTATGCAATCATCTTTTCAACAATCAGCTATCCAGACGGGTAGAGATTGATATCTGGGATAAGGCATTGCAGGCCACACTAAATGATATGGGTATTGCTATTTTTGATCACTGGTTCGGCCAAGCCAGCGGTGAGGAGGCCAAAGTCCTACGTATTATTGCAGGGGCAGAAGCCCCCATATCGGCTAAAGAAATGAACAGAATTTCAGAAACACGTACCGTTAAGGTTTCTCCAGGGAACATTACAAAATATCTTCAACGTCTCGTGGAAAAGAGGCTTATTAATAAGAGCAGTCGCGGTTTATACTCCGTGCCAGACAGAATGTTTCGTGCTTATATACGCACACACTCGGATTGAAAATGACGAAAATGACACATTTAGGCTTTAATTGTCAGTTATGGAATTCAATAGAAAATGACAAAAGTGACGCTTCGAAATACAATTTGTCATAGCAGTCCGGAGGTACGGACTGTTGGTGATAATGTTTTGGAGACAGTTCTATTATTCCCTTTAATAAGGAATGAAGACTAAACCAAAAACTTACCTATTGATCATCTCTTAGATATTTACCGAGGAGATCTCTGCTGTGTTCGTCGTCATGGCAGTAGACGCATAGATTTTCCCAGTTAGATCCATCAGGGGGATTATTCATGTGATTTCCATCTTTATGGTGAACCGTTAGGAGATGCCTTGCTTTCTCATCAAACTCTCTCCCACACTTGGCACAGATGAGGCCATGTATCTTGAGTGAG
>Ga0105152_10000148_pt1 | contig 17130 bp, 20 predicted proteins | sample LakBais05cmmetaG_FD_81534 | JGI IMG/M metagenome (GOLD analysis project Ga0105152, IMG submission 81534) | Lake sediment microbial communities from Lake Baikal, Russia to study Microbial Dark Matter (Phase II) - Lake Baikal sediment 0-5 cm | ecosystem: Environmental > Aquatic > Freshwater >...
ACGGGCCACCCTCATAAGGCATGGTGCGATGGCAGAAAGACCCTATGCCGAGGGCTTTGACATCCTGCGCATCATAGGTGAATTCAACAGCATGATGTGATTTTTATAAAAAACCTGAGAACTTTCTCAGGTTTTTTTATTACTTTAGATTCTGTCAATTAGCAAATCTTTTTCAGACCATTATTTCAACCATTCCATCGACAACCCTGACCGGAACACTTTGGATCTTCTCAACAGCCGGCAGGGTCAATGCATTTCCGTTCCGTATGTCGAATTTTGCCCCATGTTTGGGGCAGGTTATTTCATAACCATCCAACTCGCTCTCATCCAGTGTCTGATACTCATGGGAACAAATATTCTGGATGGCATAATAATCATCCCCCACGCGAAATAAAATAAATGCTTTTCCGCCAATTTCAACAATAAGTCGACTTCCGGCTTTCATTTGTGATGTACTCACAACCGGAATATAACCATCCTCCTGATCAATACTCATCCTGCCTTAACCTTCCACCAGACTATCATCCGCTTCTTTGAGACCATAGACGCCTGCTTTGATTACTTTAAGGGATAATAACGCACACTTTAAACGGACCGGTCCAAGTTCGATACCCAGCATATCCAAAATATCCTGCTTGGTCATTTTTTTTACTTCATCGACCTTTTTTCCTATCACGCTTTCGACCAACAGGTCGGCGGCTGCCTGTGAAATGGCGCAGCCATGCCCATCGAAAGCCGCTTCGCGGATAACACCCTCTACATCTACCCGTAAGTCGATACGGATCAGATCCCCACAGAGCGGATTTTCATCCTCAAAGCTGATGTTACCAGCATCCAACTTGCCTTTGAAATGAGGGTTTTTATAGCGGTCTACGATGATTTCTCTGTATAGATCGTCCATGTTTTTGCTTAATTGAATACCTTTTTAGCTTTATAGATTCCATTCACCAGTGCATCGATATCAGATATCGTATTGTAAAGGTAGAAACTGGCCCGGGAGGATGCCTGGATCCCCAGGATGGCATGTAGCGGCATGGCACAGTGGTGGCCAGCTCGAATTGCAATGCCTTCGCCATCCAGAATTTGGGCAACGTCATGCGGGTGGATGCCTTCAACGGTAAAAGATGCCACACCACCCCGTTTTTCGGCTGTCGGTCCAAGAATGCCAACACCTGAGATCTCATCCAGGCGGTCAAGTGCGTATGCCACCAATTCCTGCTCGTGCTTCGCGACCGCATCCATTCCAACTTCTGTCAGGTAATCCACCGCTGCACCAAATCCAATCGCCTCAGCAATCGCAGGTGTACCTGCTTCAAATTTATGCGGCAGCTCGTTGGGTTTAAATGACCGCAGTTCCACCTTTTTGATCATATCGCCCCCACCTAAAAATGGAGGCATTTTTGAAAGAAGCGCTTCCTTCCCGTATAACACTCCGATGCCAGTCGGGCCGCACATTTTGTGTGCAGAAAAAGCAGCAAAATCCACTTCCAGATCTTTCAGGTCTACCGGAAGATGCGGGACCGATTGGGCAGCATCCAGAAGAGTGATGGCTCCTGCCTGGTGGGCTTGTTTGATAATATCCTTTGCCGGATTGATCGTCCCGAGCACATTGGACATGTGTGTAAAAGCCACCAGCTTAGGACTTTGATTCAATAATTTCTGATACGCAGATACATCTAAAAGACCTTCCGCTGTCAGATTGATAAATTCCAACCTGAGACCTTTTTCTGTCGCCAGCATTTGCCAGGGTACCAGATTGGAATGGTGTTCCATGGTCGTTAATATGATCAGATCATCCGAGTTTAATTCGTTATGACCCCAGGTTTTGGCGACCAGATTGATTGACTCTGTCGTATTACGGGTGAAAACAATCTCTCGCGGATTTTTTATTCCAACAAAAATACCTATGCGCAACCTGGCGGATTCGTATGCCTGTGTGGCCTCCTCGGCCAGTGCATGTACTCCACGATGGATATTGGCATTCATATTTTGATAATAATGGTCCATGGAGGCAATGACTGATACAGGTTTCTGTGACGTGGCCGCAGAATCCAGATATATCAAACGCTTCCCACCAGTGACCGTCCGCTCAAGAATCGGAAAATCCGCTTGAATCTTTATTGTATCCATTTCATCATTCTCTACTACTGATTTAATGCGGAATTAAAACTCTATTTTCTCGGGTGCTTTTGCGGATCGTTTTATCGGCATGCGTAAATGACTTGAATTCTGCGGATACCACAAAATATGGTCTGGCACCATCCAGCCATCAGTCAGGTATATATTGGTACGGAATTGAACCGCCACCATCTTGGAATCCACCTGGACTACAATACCTTTCATCCATCCCCGCACCCGTTGTCCACCTTTTTCGTGATCGCAATACACTTCCACCACATCGCCGACATCGTAATCGTGATCGTCAGAGGGGGCTTTCATATAAGCAAACTCGGACATTTTCTTATCTCTTTTTAGTCCGTTATCAGTCTCAACTTTTTTCTTACTTTTAGTTTTTGTGGTAGTCAATGATTACACCTTTCATTTTAGCATCGCTTGTAAATATTACAAGCGCGAATTACTGGAGTGACGACATTTTACTTGCTATGTGCTCTTGCATCAGCATTCGTTCAGCTTCCACTGGTATTCTTTGTACAATGGGATCCAAAAAACCCTGAACGATTAGTTGTCTGGCATCACCCTTGTCAAGACCGCGTGTTTGCAGGTAAAAGAGTTCTTCGGGATCGATTTTACCTATCGTCGCGCCGTGTGAGCAACGGACGTCATCTGCCAGGATCTCCAGACCGGGGAGCGAGTCTGCATGCGCCCTGGGTCCAAGGATCAAGTTTCTATTCGCCTGGTACCCATCGGTTTTTACAGCTTTCGGTGCCACATAGATCATCCCTCTGAAGAGAGATCTGCTCTCATTCAACAACACTCCTTTGAATAGCAAATCGCTGGTCGTGTTGGGGGATAGATGATTTTGCCTGGTCTCGAATTCGACCTGCTGACTATCCGAAGGGATGTATAATCCGGCCACTTTTGCTCTGGCACCAGGCTGTGTCAGATCAATCTGGATGAAGTCCTTGGTTAACCGGCTTCCTGCAGAACATACTACCCAATCAAGGGTAGCATCTTTTTCGAGCTGGGCTCTTTCGTGCATAATGTTCCACGCATATTTCCCACCAGGCTGTAATTCAACAACGGTCAGTGTGGCATTTTCACCGATATGCAATCCGACGCCACCAATGTTTATTTGTGTTCCGGATGTCGTATCCTTCAGTCGATAGTCCAGAATCAAAGTTAGTTTTGTGTCCGGTTCCAGCCAGATGAGATGGTGATAGAGCGCAAGCGTATCTCCCGAACTTGAGAGCGTTATCCGAACTGGTTGGTCGATGGTCAAGCCTCTGGGCACATACACGAATGCACCGGAGTCTGCCTGAGCTGCAGCCAGCGCCGCAAACTTATCCGCAGCAGGATCAATCAGTTGATCAATCGCTTTTTCTACCAGATCTGAATAGTGATTTTCGGCATCTAGAAGATTTAGGACTAATGCCCCTTTGGATCGCAGATCGTCAGGACACTCGATCTCCACCTCTGGCTTGTTTAATTTTCCAGTGAGATGGGATTGATTGATCACTTCGTAGGGCATCTTGGTGAGATCGACCCGCCGCCAGGTTTCATCCATCCGATTTGGCATGCCCAAAGATAGGTATTGGTTCCAGGCAGATCGACGTCGGTCATCGAGACTCTTCCGTTTACTGAACGGAATATCTTCCTGCTTCAACCAGAGTTCAGATTGTTTAGCTGACTCAATTTCTCGTTTTACAATGGCTTTTTCCGGAGTCATATATGCATTACCCTACAGTGCCAGTCATCTGTAACTGAATCAAACGGTTCATTTCCACCGCATATTCCATCGGTAATTCTTTGACCAGCGGCTCAATGAATCCTGAGACCACCATTGTTATCGCCTCTTCATCGTTTAAACCGCGACTTTTTAGATAGAATAGTTGCTCATCCCCAATTTTTGAGACAGACGCCTCATGACCGATCGATACGTCTTGTTCATCAACATCAATCGTCGGGTAAGTATCGGAGCGAGATTGCGGGTCAAGCAGCAGAGCATCGCAGACTACATTGGCTTTTGTATTTTTGGCTCCTTTATATACTTTCAACAATCCACGATAAGATGCCCTTCCTCCCGCCCGGCTGATCGACTTTGAAGTGATTCTGGAGGATGTATTGGGCGAAAGGTGGATCATCTTGCCTCCGGCATCCTGAATCTGTCCGGGTCCGGCAAAAGCCATGGATAGGATCTCGCCGTGAGCACCGGGGCCCACCAGATAACAGGCCGGATATTTCATGGTGACTTTGGATCCGAGATTGGCATCAACCCATTCCATTGTGCCGCTTTCCTCAACTCTTGCGCGTTGGGTTACCAGGTTATACACATTGGTGGACCAGTTTTGAATGGTGGTATAGCGTACCCGGGCGCCCTTGCCTACAATAATTTCTATTACACCACTATGAAATGAACTGGTTGAGTAGGTTGGCGCTGTGCACCCTTCAATATAGTGAACTTGTGAACCTTCATCGGCGATTATCAAGGATCTTTCGAACTGTCCGATTGACGCAATATTCAAGCGAAAGTACGCCTGGAGCGGGAGATCAACTTTAACCCCAGGCGGAACATAGACAAACGAGCCTCCCGACCACACCGCGCTGTTCAAGGCTGCGAATTTATTATCCTCGATCGGCACCACCGTACTAAAATATCGTCTGAAAAGATCTGGATGCTGGCGCAATCCATCTTCAATACTTAGGAAGATAACACCCTTTTCTTCCAGATGTTTTTGAATGGAGTGGTAGACCATTTCGGATTCATATTGTGCGCCCACACCGGCCAGGAATTTCCTTTCTGCTTCGGGGACACCCAATTTGTCAAATGTCCGTTTAATGGTGTCAGGCACTTCCTCCCACGTTCTGCCAATCTTTTCTGATGGTTTCACATAATAATAGATCGAATCCAGATCCAAACCTGAGATATCCGCGCCCCATCTCGGAAACGGTCTGGTGAGGAAATGGTTTAATGCCTTTAGCCTGAAATCCCTCATCCAATCCGGTTCGGCCTTCATTGCGGAAATCTGTTCGACGACCTTCCTGTCCAACCCCTTGCGGCTTTTAAACACCGACACATCCGGATCTGAGAAACCATACTGGTATTCTCCCAGATGATCAAGGAATTCAGGCTTGTCGCTCTCGTTCATTTTTTACTTTTACTCTAGTCGTTTGGTCAGGATCCAGCGACCTCGTATTTTTCGCGTACCCATTCATAGCCTTGCTCTTCCAGGTGCAATGCCAGTTCAGCATCTCCACTCTCCACAATCCTTCCGTCGATCATAATGTGAACCTGGTCCGGTTTAATATAGTTCAGGATTCTTTGGTAATGAGTGATGACCAGTATTCCCATGTCGTGGCTACGCAGGGCATTCACACCTTCCGAGACGATCTTCAAAGCATCAATATCGAGACCTGAATCAGTTTCATCCAGGATAGCGATGGATGGTTTCAATATTGCCATCTGCAGGACTTCTGTTCGCTTTTTTTCTCCGCCGGAAAATCCTTCATTTAGGTATCGACTGGCAAAAGCAGGATCTATTTTTAGAAAATCCATCTTCTCAGTCAGCAATTTGCGAAATTCAAGAATTGAAATTCCTTTATCCTGCGGATCTTCTGCCCTCCGTCTGGCATTGAGAGCCGTCCGCAAAAAATTGGCGACGCTGACACCAGGAATGGATACCGGGTATTGAAAAGCGAGAAATAAACCCAAGCGTGAGCGTTCCTCGGTACTCAATTGAACAATGTTTTTCCCATTAAACAAGATCTCCCCTTTAGTGACCTTATATGCAGGATGGCCCATGAGTGTATAGGCCAGCGTGGATTTTCCGGTGCCGTTTGGCCCCATGATGGCATGAACTTCGTTCTGTTGGATCTTTAAATTAACACCTGTGAGGATTTCCTTCCCTTCAACCGACACATGGATATTTATTATTTCCAGCTTTGTCATACCTGCTCCGAATTAACAATTATTATAGATAATTATGATATATATCTAGTAAATACAATTTACCACTTATTATAGCACAGCCGGTATTCAAAGTCAATATTTACCAAATTTATCTATATTATTTTCCAATTTTAACTCTATCATTTATTTGCACTATGCACAGGAATATTATAAAATCAATAAACTCAGTAGGAGATATTTAATGTCAATTGACCGCTCGCCCATTACCTTAGAAAACCTCAACCTCTATTTAAATCCATGGCGTGAGTCATTGAAGGATCCTTGCAGCTCCCAACAAAGCGTTCTTACGTATCTGCTATCCATCTATCGGGAAACGGAATACGGTAGGGAACACCACGCTGAAAAGGTTAATACCATTGACGACTATCGGCACGCATTTCCCATCAAGAGCCATGAAGATTACAAATCTCTGATCCAAAAGGTAATGGCTGGTGATTATCACGTTTTATTGAACGAGGAACCTGTAGGCTGGGCGATTACCCGTGGCACGACAAAGGGCGAGACCAAATTCATCCCCATGACACCGACCGACCTGGGTCAACGGGTCAGTGCCGGCAGGGCAATGCTGAATTACGTGACCACCACAGGCAGGATCGACCTGTTCGACGGTGTCAATCTTAATTTGAATTTCCCTTCTGAAGTTGGGAAAATAAAAATCGGTGACCGGGAAGTCACCTATGGCTACAGTTCTGGAATTTATACAAAATACGTATCCACCTTTACCCCAATCCAATCCGTACCCAGGCAGGAAGAAATCGATGCGTTGGGTGGCGGTAAGACCATCCGCGATTGGGAAGCCCGCTTCGAACTGGCATACGAGAAATGTCGGGATCTCAACGTCACATTGGTGGGAGGAGTCGCTCCAACCGCCCTTGACTTCGGTCGCTATCTAAAGCGCAAGCATGGTAAATATCCCAGGGACTTGTGGAAAACACAGATCATGACTCTGGGAAGCGTACCGGGCATCAACACCCGCCTGGAGCCAGCCTTGAAAGCACTCTATGGTAATCCCAGAATCCGCGAGATTTACGGAGCAACCGAGGGCATGTTCGGTCAACAAATGGACGAAAAGCGGGCCTGGGTGCCCAACTATGACATCTTTTTCCTGGAGGTTGAAACCCACACAGGAGTCAAGATGTTGCATGAGATGAAGCCCGGCGAAATGGGCAGTCTAATCGCCTCCACACCGGTCCTGCCACGTTACAAGATCGGCGATGTCATCCTGGCGGTTAAACCACCCTATTTCCGTTGCATTGGACGTGAAAAATGGTGGACTCCCTGGCGTTACACCTGGGATGAGTTCACCACGTTCAACCTGGGCAGGCTCTAATCATATTTACTTGCGTCGCAACAAACCCTGAAGAATAATCACCAAACCGATGGTTATGATAACTACCGGCCAGATAAAATTCCATTTGATGAGGTCACCCAGACCGATCCCCAGGAAGATGGCAGCGACGATGATGCTGCCAATCACGGATCGTCTGTATACCGGTACAACCAGGCGAATCAATACTTCAATCAGGATCAGTACGCCTGCCCCTAAAAATATGAGTGCCATGATCGGCGGCTGAATGATCCCATCGCCAGCTAAAAAGCGTCTTAGAAACGCATAGCGCTCCATCACGCCGAAATTCCAGCCCAGCCAGACCAGCCCGGCCCAGATCAGGATCAAAGCCCAGATCATGGTACCCAGTGGATCCCTGTGCCATTTTTCTTCCATGGATTTCTCTTCGTGTTTCTGGGGTTCTTTTTCGTCTTTTTCTTCTTTCTCCTGCTTTTCATATTTTTGCTGATCAGACATGGTAGCCTCCTCCTGACACGATAATAGGATTATTTTAACATATACTGATACAAGTTGCATCTCAAATCTAGTTATCTTGACAATTATTATCCAGTTTGTTATACTAGAAATCTATCTAATTTATTTTAATTAATAGCAGGATGATCCATGTCTGGCACAAGAGGAATAATACTATTAACTCTCCTGAACCACCCCAATGCAACCATAAACGATCTGGCGATTGCTGCAAAGATTAACGCCATTTCAGTCCGCCACCACCTGTCAAGTCTTCAAGCGGATAACCTGATCCACTCGGAAGAGGAACGACATGGTGTCGGCAGACCGCGACTCGTCTATTCCCTGTCCGAAAAAGGGATGGAGCAATTCCCCACCAGTTATTTGAAACTCACCAACCACCTGCTCGAACAAATGCGTTCATTGTTGCCCGACAGTACCATGAACAAGTTGTTTGATAAGGTTGCGACTGCAATTGTCGCTGGATATCAGGACAAGATCAAAAGCCTGTCGATTGAAGAACGCCTCAACATGATAAAAAGACTTCTTGAGGAAGAAGGTTTTATCATCGAGTGGGAAAAGACCAAAGACCAATATGAGATCCACGAAATAATCTGTCCATACCATCATATCGGTCGCAGCCACCCTGAAATTTGTTCTATCGATCAGGCGGTTATCTCCAAGCTGTTGGATATCCCTGTTAATCGCATGACCTGCATCCTGCGTGGTGACAATCTTTGCACGTACATCGTTCCTTCAGGGATCAAGGGGTAAACCATATCAGAGATGGAAAAATCCACACCCCTTCACTGGGATATTGAAGATAGTCATCCCGAACTAGTCGATAAACTAAAGCAATCCCTGCGAACGGTAAAAGATCCCGAAATAGGAATGGACATAATTCAGCTGGGATTGGTCCGCAATGTGAGTCTTATCGACGAGATTGTTAAGATTAAAATGATGCTCACCACACCATTTTGTCCCTACGGTCCCTCATTGCTTGAATCCGCCCGCGTTCAGGTTGAGACAGCGCTTGGAAAAACCACACGCATCGACTTCAGCATGGATCCGTGGGATTTTTCAATGATGGAGGATGGCGCCACACCCAACTGGGGTTTGTATTAGTCATTATTAAACATTGCTTATATCATCTTGTCATCGATATCCCCGTCGACTATAATCATGCCTTGCGTTAATAATGAAAGTATAAGGAATTAATTCAATGATAGATGTTAATGATCTGCGCAAAGGCGTGACGTTTCTACTGGATGGTACCCTGTATAAAGTGTTGGAATACTCCCATAACAAACCAGGCCGCGGCAACGCGACCATCCGTATAAAAGCGCGTGATATCCGCAAAGGCAATACACTCGAAAAAACATTTCAATCCGGTGATCGCGTACAGGATATCCGGCTGGATTTCCACAATGTCCAATTTCTTTACCGGGACGGCGACATGTTCACTTTCATGGATATGCAAACATTCGATCAGCCGACTGTTAAAGGTGATCTGATTGGCGATTCTGCCGGCTATCTGAAGGAAGGCATGGAAGTCAAATTAACCTTCTATGATAATGAGCCGATCGATATTGAACTCCCAACTACTGTAGATCTTGAGGTCGTCCAGGCTGAAGTGTCTGTGCGCGGAGATACCGCCACCAATCTGACCAAAAAAGTCAAGACCGATACCGGTCTTGAGATACAGGTACCAAATTTCGTCAATGTCGGGGATAAGATCCGGGTCGATACCCGCACCAATGCCTACGTGACCCGCGCATAATAGAATGATGCTAGAAATGACCAGTAGCTCGCTTAAGGGGATACTGGTTATTTTGCCAGGATAATCATGCGTACCCCAGCAGGGACTGAATGCACTTTCTTCTTCGGTGATTACTACCGTGGCCGCAACCGTGAATCCTGCAGGCTGATCGGAGATGCACCTCCGCCCCGTCAATGGACCCGCGATTTATGTAAAAACTGCCCGGTGCCAGGGATTTTACGGGCGAATGCCTGTGAATTTATGAGTCTTATTGGTAAGGTTTCTCCGGGCGTACTGCACCTCAACCGGCATGTTGTCGTGCAGGCATATTGCCGCCAATCCGATAAAGTTGTAGATGAGCCTCATGTTGGCTGTGGCATCTGTCATCCACTACCCATCGATCTGGATTGAAAGGGACGCGAAATGATCCTCCTTTGTGATCTGGATGGTACCCTGCTCTCCAACAGCATGGAGAATTTCCAACCTGCATACTTGAAAGCACTGGGCGAGCATCTTGCTTCCCAATTGCCACCAGACAGGATGATCCGTGAGCTCCTGCTTGGAACAAAAGAAATGCTTGAAAGCGACGACCCCCTGGTCACCCTCGAGGATGCTTTCGATGCTCATTTCTATCCGCAGTTGGGCGTCGAGAAACAAACTATCATTGATCTCATCCTGGACTTTTATAGAAATGTATTTCCCTCCCTTGGATATCTTACAAAGCAAATCCCGGAAGCTATAGAGTTTATCCATTCTCAAATTTCTTCCGGCAACCGTGTTGTCGTCGCAACCAATCCGCTTTTCCCTCGCATCGCCACTTTCAATCGTCTGGTTTGGGCAGGGTTGCCTGTTGATCAAGTACCCTTCGAGCTTGTCACGACCTATGAGTTCATGCATTTTGCCAAACCGCGTGCCGCTTATTACGCCGAAATGCTTGCTTACCTTGGCTATCCGAATGAGCCTGTCATCATGATCGGCAACGACCTCGAAGAGGATATCCTGGCAGCCAAACAATTAAACATTCCCGCCTTCTGGCTGACTTCTTCAGAACCGATCAACGGAGGGTCACTGGAATACCCGCTATCAGGCACATACAACAAACTGCGCGATTTTCTAAATGAAGAAACAGACACACCCCATATCTATGATGGCATATCCCTTCCAGCTTTCACCGCGATCATGAAGGCTACACTTGGCGCTTTACATACTTATATCAAAAACGATTTTGCGTTTAACCCAGACGATATGCCCATCGCCTTGAACGCTTTGATTTCAGACCTCAACGCATGTGAACACAACGCAATAATGAACCTCTTTTCAGATGTAGGTTTCAAGATTCTTGGAGATGGGATAGCGAGGGCAATGCCTGATCATCCTTCGGATAATCTATTGGCATTTGCTCAAAACCGCTTGCAATGGCTGTCAGTTTTATCGCGGATTGACATTCAGTCGTTGGATGCAAGAGCTTCAAGTGTACTGTCATCATTTTTCGACGAATGCATCACACGCGATCGAGAGTTAATGTCCCTATTTGCCGATCGGAATGAAGAATGGCCAAGATTCGCAAGTCCAAAACAGTAATGAACCAGCGGGTGGCTGCCCGGTTCATCCTTCGCAGGCATGCTGAACGATATATACTAATCACATTACTGTCATTCGCGCTGACCGTTGGCCTGACCCGCTTGTTTTTATATCTGACCGGGTATCCTCAGCTTGGAGGCGGCAGCCTGCATATTGCGCATGTCTTATGGGGCGGTCTTTTTCTTTTCGCCGCCATTATACTGATACTGACTTATATCAATCAAAAGATATTCATATTGAGCGCTGTCCTTAGCGGTATTGGGGTCGGTTTATTCATTGATGAAGTCGGTAAATTCATCACGGCGACCAATGATTACTTCTTCCCGGCAGCCGCGCCGATCATTTATTCATTCTTCTTATTGACAGTCCTGGTTTATACGCTGGTGGTTAGACGTTCACGCCGTAATACACGCATGGAACTCTACCAACTGCTTGGTGGTCTTGAAGAGATTCTTGACGAGGATTTCTCCGAAATAGAACTGGAACAGTTACAGGCTCAGATACAGATCGTTAGACAAAATCCTATGTATCATGACCTCCAACCAATCGCAGATGGATTGGAAAAATATCTTGATCAGGAACTGAAGCACCGACCGATACCTAAACCCATGTTACTTGATCGTCTCAACGCTCGATGGATCGTTTTCCGCGACCGCCACCTTACCAGGTCCCGGATCAAATCGTTCCTCGTCGGCGGGTTGCTTGGGTTGTCAATCTGGGAGTTGCTCTACCCGATCACCCTCCTCAGCCAGTTGCGTTCACCAGATTATCTCCTGGATCAATTCTTTTTCCTTGTCAGGAGTGAACTGGTCACAGGCCCGGTCACCATCGGATTGTTCGTCATACGTTTTAGTTTTCAACTGATCCTGGGTATCACTCTGACAATCACTGTTTTTCTGTTCCTGATAAACAAGGATAAAAAGGCAAGTGCTACAGCCTACATTTGCTTATTGTTTTTATTAACGGTACTGAACCTGGTATTATTTTACTTTGATCAATTTTCAACGATTCTTAATGCCGGGGTTCAGTTTATCGTTTTATTGACTCTCATCCACTATCGTCGCAAATACCTTCAGATAGCACTATAATTCATTTATATCAAGGATTACCATGCCACTTTATGAATACGCTTGCCGGGAATGTGATCGACAGTTTGAACTGATTCGCGCAATGAACGATGCCGATAAAATCATTGAGTGCGCCTACTGTAAAAGCAAGGACACACACAGGGTATTGTCGGTCTTTTTTGCCCAGAGCGGTGGTAAATCGCTCGCAGGCAGCGGTTCAGGATGTGGGTCTTGCGCCGGTGGAAATTGTGGAAGCTGCAATCACTAAAGGCATGGGTGGGTTAATTGTCTGCCCATCTAATCATCCCTTGTAGCATTTTTTCCAGATAATTTTTACATCCTCAACACGGACAGCAAATCCGGAACCCCCAAATCCCCGGGTTGATAATCCTCCTACGATATTCCCCCATTTCAGACACGTTTCCAGGTCGTTATTGTCGAGGTATGCCTTCAGGAAACCTGCATCAAAGCAATCCCCTGCCCCGGTTGTATCCAGACATTTGACCGGAATGCCGGGTACATGCGTTATTTGACCATTCTGGATCGCATAGGCTCCGTTACGACCATCTTTTATCACAACCAAATGGATCAGCGATCCCAATTCTTTTAAACAATCTTCAAGCTTATCTGAGCCAACCAGTCTGCGCGCTTCACGGGCATTGGGCATGAATATGTCTACAGATTTCAATGATCTTACGATCTTCCGATCTGCCAAAGTGCCGGCAGACGAATTGCCATCCATGACAAGCAGCATTTTTCTCGACCGGAGAAGGCTGGCTCCCAGAGTAAATATCTGCCCGGTATACAATCCACTAATGAACAATATCCTGCACGGAGTGGTAAATATTCTTCTTAGATATACGGGGTTAATAATTTGTGGATCGGAGTAGCTTATAAATGCCCGATCGGTTTGATAGGATGCAGCTACTGTGATATTGCGATACGGTTTGTCCTTATGTGAAAAACAAACAGGAGTTAATCCCTCATCCGATGCAGCTTTCAACACGAATTGGCTGAATTCATCGTTACCGAAATTGGCTGCCCAGGCAACATTCACCCCCAGCCTGTGCAAAGCAGCAACTGTATTATAGGTCCCACCCGGAAGCATGGAAAACCTTTTGCTGTAAACTTCTTTTCCTAAAGCCGGCTCTCGTTCAAGATCGGTAAAGATCAGGTCCAGAAAATAATCCCCCAGTGCCAATACATCATAAACCATATCAGATCAACCGTGGGAAATAATCACCGTGCTGCGCCAGATACCCATCCAGGATTTGTTTCGCCAGGCGATAATCCTGGACCAGGGGGTGAATGGTCAATGCATGCACGGCCTTATCGAAAGACTTTTCCAAAGCTGCCTCGATGGTCAAATATTCATAAGCTTTGACCGATTTCATCAACCCCAGGCAATGATCAGGAATCGCTTCAACTGGTATGGGTTGAATGCTGTTCCTGGAAACAGTGCAGGGTATTTCCACTATATCGTCATCAGCCATGGCTTGGATGGCTCTCTGATTGGGTACGTTTAATATCATCCGTTGGTCTTTCTTACCCTGCAGGCTTTCAATTAATTCCAGCGCAACCCCGGCGTAACCCTCACCAGACGCCTGCTCGATGAATTTATCTGTTTCCAGGTTTCCGCCTGTGATCTCTCCCCCCGTCTCATTTTGCATATAGGTACTACCGCGGTGCTGGATGTATTCCTGATAGATGTTCTCGATCGCCTGGTACTCTTTCTTCTCAATCAAACCGTTGATTTTACCGAACAATAGCTGGTTCTCAGCAAGGATCTGCTCACCGCGGGTTACTCCAGCTTTTTGAATGTTATCAACAGCCTGGCGATTATAGTAATAATAATACAGGTATTCATTTGGGAGCATCCCGAGTGTTGCCACCAGTTGTGGATCGAATGGAAACCGGGGAATCCCTCCCATTTTCAACAACAAATCAATAAACTCCGGCAGGTGGTCATGTCCATTATTTCTAATAGCCCTGATCCAGCCGAGGTGGTTAAGCCCAAAATAATCGAGCTCGACCTGTTCGTTGTCTGTTTGAAGAAGACCGGCAAAAACCGACAGGAATTGCATCGGTGCGTCGCAAATACCAACCATCTTTTTCCAATCGGTTGCCGATCGCAGCGCCTGAACCATCATGCCGGCCGGGTTGGCAAAATTGATCACCCATGCATCAGGGCAAACGCTCTTCATCAGATCTGTTATGCCGATCAATATTGGAATGCTGCGCAGCCCCATGGCGAACCCACCCGCTCCGGTGGTCTCCTGCCCCAGAAGACCTGCACCGAGCGGTACACGTTCATCGATCACTCGCGATTCAATACCCCCTACCCTGAAGGTGGTAATGACATAATCCGCTCCCGACAGCGCCAGTTGAAGGTTATCGGTACGCTTTACTCGAAAACGTAAGCCTTCGTTTACCTCCAACCGATGAGTTACTGCACCAATGGACATCAGACGTGACAGGTCGATATCCATCAATGCCAGCTCGTCGATCCCCAATCGCTCCTGCCGTAGATGGAGTGCCTGGATTAATAGTGGTGTCCTGACGCCTCCGGCACCAATGATCGCTAATTTCATTCGTTACTATTCACCTGCTGCCTGTTTGGCGCGTTCAAAATCTGCCCGTTCCTTGAGCTGGTTGCGTAAAACCTTGATGTCGGGCGGGACAAGCCTTGTCGCGAACATGAAGAAAAAGCCGCACAAGATCCACGTGGAAACGCAAATAATTACAATGGCATCTTTCAATGACAATGCATCTGCGATCATACCGGCGATCAACGGTGCAAGGGCAGCTCCCGCTGATTCGATGAAACTTTCGACTGCAAGCGCTGTACTACGCACTTCAGGGAGCGAGACATCGTATACCGTCGATATTACATTCGGTGAGGCAAAGGGCATAAACAGCGCAGTACAAATTAACAGAATCATGAAAGTGGTCTGATCCCCGATCGGTACGTTCATGGTCAGGTACAGGAAGAGTGCACCAACAAGTACACCAATGGTGGATACAATTAAACGCCCACTGGGAGTCTTCTTGAAGAAATAATCCCCAAGCGCGCCCCCGATAAAATAACCAGCTGCCATAACCAAAATGGCGGGCGCCATGGTAAACAGGATGGAGTTAGAATCATAGCCGCGTTCCCGCTCGAGGTACGCGAAGAACCAATAGGTGATCACATTCCAGGGAAATACACCAAAAAAGCCCTGAATGAAGATTATTATCAGACTGCGTTTCTTGAAGAGGTCTTTTGCGATCTTCCAATCGAATTTATAAACGCCCATCTTATCCAGATCAGCCAGTTCAGGTTCAGAGCCGCCGCGTAGTGGTTCTTTCACACCGAAGAAAATAAATATCGAGAGGACGATCCCTAACGATCCGGTGATGTAGAAAATGGAACGCCAGCCGATCACACCACCCAAAACCAACGCCAATAACATACCGATCAAATAACCCAACGGTTGAGCTAACTGGAGAAAGCCGTAGATCCGCCCGCGGGTCTTGGGCTCAAAGTAATCGGCGATAAGACTGAAAAGACCCGGATAACTGGAGTCATCGATTCCCGTAGACGCACGGGTGGCGACAAATAATGGATAAGTCGGGGCTATGGCGCTTATCCAGGTCGAGGCGCCCCACAGGAAGGATGCCAGCGCCAGGAGTTTGGCACGTGAATACCGGTCATATAACCAGCCCCATATTGGATAGGCAATAACTCCAACAATCAGAGCGCCGGTAAAGACCGCACCCATCTGCGTATTGGTGATTCCGAAAGTATCCATGATTGGGCTGGTCAGCGGACCAATCAGGAGTTTGTCTGCCTGATGTAACAACATGAAAAAGAAAAATACAACGACCGCGTACCAGCGATTTTTTGCGTACTTTTTTACAATGGGATTCATAATGATCTTCTCCGATGTCGGTATGCAGGTAATGATAATTATTAAGTACTGTGTTTGTATTGCACCTATGCGCTATTTTATCCTACAATTACCCTAATCACGATAACAAGCTCTCGATCAACGGATGGAATCTTGTGACTCGAAAAGCTTCGCCCATTGGAACGCCACCCTTCTCGCCAACTTCAATGGCTTGCATTTGCATTGCCAGACGCACGGCGGTGTTTGGGTCATTCAGGGCATCCCCTACTGTATCTTTAAGATTTAATCCAGCCACCTGCGCCTGGCGGAGGATATCTTCAACCAGGAATATGATCTGGCTTTTATGTTCAAACAAAGCCGCCATTTTATTTTCGAATGTTTCACTGATATCAACGATCTTGTTGGCAGCTGCCAGGTCTTCGGTGTAATAGTATTTTTCAGGGGTAAAGTGAGCAGCGAGACCTTCTTCCAGGTGTTTGGGGTAAAGCAACGGCAGGCTGGCAAAGGTAACAGATTCTGCTGCCACCCGGGCTACTATGCGATGATCCGGATGTAATTCAGCGCTATATAAATAGTCTTCTGTAATAAGAATATCCGGTTTATATTCACGGATCAAATGTACGTATTTTTCACGCAACTCAGTTGGTTGGAGACGATCAAGCTCAAAATCGGTGTAACCAAGCTGGATGACCTTGTCAGCGCCCAGGCTCTTCCCTGCATTCAAGGCTTCCTGTCTCCTCACGTCAATTAATTGTTTTCCGCTTAATTCAAATGACCCCTTTGACCCATCGGTGGTGGTTACGATCACCACTTTATCCCCCGCCTGGGCGAATTTTGCCAGGGTTCCACCGGCATAAAATTCAGCATCATCAGGATGAGGGACTATCGCAAGAACTGTTTTAGCCATTCTTTGTTATCTCCGGATGTGAGAAGCATCCAAGTATACC
>Ga0105152_10000149_pt1 | contig 17127 bp, 13 predicted proteins | sample LakBais05cmmetaG_FD_81534 | JGI IMG/M metagenome (GOLD analysis project Ga0105152, IMG submission 81534) | Lake sediment microbial communities from Lake Baikal, Russia to study Microbial Dark Matter (Phase II) - Lake Baikal sediment 0-5 cm | ecosystem: Environmental > Aquatic > Freshwater >...
CGGGCGTTCTCGGTCGAGGCGCCGGCCTTGAACGTGAAGGGGAACGTCTTGTATTCGCGCCCGATCTCCTTGACCACGAGGGTCTGTCTGGCGTCGGGCCCTTCGCCCCAGACTAGGCTGACGTTGACCGGCGCTGCGCTCGGATCGCCACTGAAGATGACACGGCCAATGTATTCTTTCCCCTCGACGAGGGCCAGCGTTTCCTGGACGATCCCGCCCGGCCCTTTCCCGGCGAGCGTCACCCGCGCCGTGTGTGCGCCCGTGAAGGGCTTGACCCTGTCCATCTTGACGAGGCTGGCATCGGCGACGGCCTTCCACGGGGATTCGCCCTCTCCCACGGAGTAGAAGAACTTCCGGTCCTCGAGCATCTCGGCCCAGATCCCCTGATAAATGCATCGGCCCAAGTGTTCGATGAATTGGCCGTAGATATACTTGGATATCGGCTTTCCGGTTTTTTCGGTGTCGATCGCGATTTTGGGTTGGCCGAGCTCCCTGCCCGAAAGACGGGTGAGCTCGACGTCGTCGAACCAGGCCTTCCCCGTCGCCCGGCCCCAGCCGCCGAATAGGCACGTCACTTCGAGGGCGTCATTCGGGCCGGCGTCAAATTTGATCTCGACTTTGGTCCAGTCCTGGGTGCCCGTGACCGGCGGCGTCCGCCATTCTTCTTCGCCGTGGATGTTGATGAGGGCCCCACGGCTCGTGCCCGGAACGAGGTCCTGGGTCTTGATCCAGCCGCTCAGCTTATAGCGCGAGTACGGCTTGACCGGGACGCTCGCGAGCCACGAGGCGTCGGCGCCCTTTTCGGAGGAGATCATGACGCTCCGGCCGCCGCTTCTCCCGGACGGCTCGACGACGAACGCCGCCCCACCCCGCTGCCAGCTCCGCGGACTCCAGCCCTTGGGGTTATCCCCGTCCATCTCTTCGAACGAGCCATTGGCCACGAACTGGGTGACGCCGGCCAGCTCGTCCCCGGCTCGGGGTCCACCGGTCCCGCAAGATACGAACGAAAGTAAGAGTCCGCAGGCAACAAAAAGGGCCAGCGGGGATGCGGAATGCTCGCGGGGTATGTTCATGATTCCTCCTTCCCGGTCCGGGCGACGAGGGAGAATGTACCTCGGGGCCGGCTACCTGTCAACGCACCCCGATTCTTTCCGCCCTTTTCTTTGGCTCTTCTCCCGATCTCGGCATAACCATCAAAGCGTGGCGATGGGTATCGTGATCTCTTTTCCTCTTGACACCGAGTCCGGGCCCGAGTAACTCTTAAGCTTGGACTACGGAAGCCATGCTCACGCAAGATCGTAAGTTCTTGTTCTTCGATTGCGAGACGACGGGGTTACCCCGTAGCCGCTATTTTTCGCCCGACGATGTCGACGGCTGGCCCCACCTTGTTCAAATCGCCTGGGGACGCTACGACCTCCGGGGAAATCCCGAAGACGCCCGAAGCCATATCATACGGCCGGACGGATTCATAATCCCGGCTGATGCGACGAGGATCCATGGCATCACGCACGCGCACGCCCTCCGGATGGGGAGGGAGTTGGCGGAGGTCCTGGACGAATTTCTCGAGGCAGCCGAACGGCCGGGGACGACACTCGTCGCCCATAACCTCGATTATGATTGCGGAGTGCTTGGGGGCGAGCTCGTCCGGCAGAACAAGCCTCTTCGGTTCCTGGAGATCCCCGGGATTTGCACGATGAAGTCAACGACGGAACTATGCCGCTTGCCCAGGCCGGGCGGGTTCGGTCTCAAGTGGCCGACCCTCGAGGAGTTGCACATCTATGTGTTCGGCCACTCCTATCAAGGCGCACATGACGCCTCGAGCGATCTCGAGGCCTGCGCCCGCTCGTTCTTCAAGCTCCTTGAGGCCGGGCACTACCCTATTTCCGCGGAATGATCCCCGGTCCGTCTATTTGACCTTCCACTCGTGGACGCCGGCCGACCAGTCCTTCTGCATCTGGACCTCGAGGCGCAGGGCCGAAGTCCGGACGGGCGCGAATTTGACCGTGTTCCAAGTATCTTTGGTTACGGTATATTCGCCGGCGGCCTTGACAGGAAGCCAGTCTTCGCCGGACTTATAGAGAATGCGCCACGAGGCCGGCACACGGCACCCGCCGCCGCCCGTATCGTCGAACCAGTAGACGGAGGCTTCGGACAGCCGCACGGGCGCTTCGAATGTGTAGTCGATCCACTCCGAGGTCGCCTTCTTCGGCCACCAGTGCATGTAGCTTGCGGCGTCGTCCGAGCTTTCGGGCTCGAACTGGTCGTTCACGCGCCGCGGATTGACGGCCCCTTCGGAGGCCATGACCTTGGCCTTGGCCGAGAGACCGGGTTCGCGCGCGACCCGTGCTTTCGCGGGATCACGGGCGAGCCAAACGGTCATTTCCCCCCGGCCGCGGTTGGCCCAGGAGTAATACGGGATGAGGGTGACGATTTTCTTTTCGGCGATGATCTTCCCACCCTTCTCGCTGAGCGCCTCGGCCTCGCCCTTGATGACGACGACGCCGTTGAGGAGGTCGGGCCGCGCTTCGGCGACGAGCTGGGAACCATCGGCCAGGACGAGGTTCGAGACGCGGCCGTCGTTGTCCGGTCCCTCGGCGCAGTAGACGAGCGGCCCGCGCTCGACGGCTACGCGGCCGCGGTCTTCCTCGACGGCCTCGTGGGCCGCCACCCGCCTCACGGGCATGGGCAGGCTGAGGTCGACGACGTCCCCGGCCTTCCACGTCCGGCTGACCAGGGCGTAGCCTTTATCGATCTTGAGCTCCACGGCCTCGCCGTTGAGCTTGAGCGCCGGCGCGCCCTCCGCCGCTTCCGTGTAGGTATAGAGGTCCGAAGGGACGGGACGGTTCATGGCCCAGCCCGGGACGCGAACGCATAGGGTGAAATCCGCCGCTTTCACGGGCTTGACCTCGATCCGGACATCGCCTTTCCAGGGGTATTCGGTAGTCTGGACGATCTCGAGGTCCGTCCCGCCGACCTTGAGCTTCCCCGTCCCCTGGGCGAAGAGGTTGACGTAGACCTTGTCGTCGGAGGCCGCATAGAAATAACCCGGCACCGAGGCGAGGATACGGGCGACGTTGGGCGGACAGCAGGCGCAGCTGAACCAGGGCACCCGTTCGTGCTGGCCGTAGGACGTCAGCGGATTGGGGTAGAAGAACCTGTCCCCGGACAGCGAGATGCCGGAGAGGACGCCGTTGTAGAGGATGCGCTCCATGACGTCGGCATATTTGGCGTCGAGCTCCAGGCGGAGCATGCGGGAATTCCAGAGGAAAGTGGCGATGTTGGCGCAGGTTTCGGCGTAGGCGCTGGCGTTGGGGAGCCGGTAGGCCGGGCCGTAGCCTTCCCAGGCGCCGGCCGCCCCGATGCCGCCGGTGATATAGATCTTTGTCCCGACGACGTCGATCCAGATCTTTTCGAGGGCGGCGATGTAGGCCTGGTCGCCGGTCAGGGCGGCGACGTCGGCCGCGCCGGCGTAGAGGTAACCGGCCCGGACGGCATGTCCGACGGCCTCGGTCTGCTCGATGAAGGGCTTGTCGTCCTGGGCATATTGGCCGTAAAGCAGCTCCTGGCGGCCTTCGCGATCGTAGGGGATGCGGCCCTTCGTCTTCCCCCGGGCGTCGATAAAGAACTTGGCCAGGTCGAGGTAATTCGTCTTGCCGGTAGCGCGATAGAGCTTGACCAGGCCGATCTCGATCTCCTCGTGGCCGGGGGGATTGGTCCGCTTGCCGGGGCCGAATTCCCTGGCGACAAGGTCGGCGCTCTTGACGGCGACGGCCAGCAGGTTCTTCTTGCCCGTGGCCTGGTAGTGCGCGGCGGCCGCCTCGTAGAGGTGCCCGACGTTGTAGAGCTCGTGGCTCATGTAGAGGTGCGACCAGCGCTCCTTGCCCAGCCAGTCCTGGGGCGGCGGGCCGCCGATCGTCCGGGCAGCGTAAAGGTAGCCGTCCGGTTCCTGGGCCGCGACGATCTTGGCCACGAGCCCGTCGACGTACTTCTCGAGCTCGGGGTCGGGATGAGTCGCCAGCGCGTAGGAGGCCGCCTCGACGACCTTGTAGACGTCGGAGTCGTCGAACGGGAAGCGGCTGCAGTATTTGCCGTCCGTGGCCCCGGCAAGCGCGGCCGCGGCCATGTCGAAGTTCTTGACCCGTCCCGTTTCCTCGCTCTGCTTGAAGTTGTGGGGGATGGTCACGGTCCGGTTCGTATCGAGGCGCGGCGCCCAGAACGCGTCGGTGAGATGGACGTCGGTGAAGGGCACGGGCGCGGCCGGGTAGTCGGCTTTGGGGGCCGTCGAACAGGCTCCGACGCTTACGGCCATCACGATTAGAATGAATAATTTAACGGCAATAGTTTTCCTCATGACCTGAACTCCTTTAGCGGAACTGTATCTCCGGCGGGCGGCGCTGTCAATAACCACTAAAACCGCGCCCGATTTTGCATGCGCAGGAGAAATAATAAATTCAGTTGAAATGTGATAGCGTATATGCTATTATAACTATGCGCACAGAAGCCTGCTCGATAACCCGAAAAACGTGCGCTTCAAGGACCTGCTGAATCTCTGCCGGCGCCTCTTTGGCGAACCCAGGATCCGCGGCAGCCATCATATCTTCAAGACGCCGTGGCCGGGAGAGCCATTTGTCAACCTGCGGCGCGACGGCAAGATGGCCAAACCGTATCAGGTCAGGGACGTGAAGCGGGCGCGGGAAAAGCTGGAGGCGAAACATGGGAAATAAGGTGGAACGCTATACTTACCGCATCGAATGGTCGCAGGAAGATGAAGTCTTCGTGGCCCGCTGCATCGAGTTCCCCGGGCTCGGCGCCCACGGCCGTTCCCAAGAAGAGGCCCTGCGCCAGATCAAGGTCGCGGTGGCCGAAGCGCTGAAATGGCTGCGCGATGAGAAACGCGAGGCCCCCGAGCCCCTGGGATCGAAAAAATTCCGCGGCCATTTGACCTTGCGCGTGCCGCCCGAAGTGCACCGTGAACTGGCCATCAAGGCGGCCGAAGAAAACGTGTCGATCAACCAATTGATCCTTTCGAAGATCATTTAAAGAATATAGGGTCGTAGGGGCACGGCGTGTTGTGCCCAAGGCAAAGGAAAGCTGGAACGCCTTGGCAGGCGGGATTTGTTGCTCAGCCCGGATACCCGAAAAGATACGTCACCCGGCAGGCACCGAAAGAGCGAACCCGCCCGATCTCCCATTTGTACCCTGGAGCGCTGCAACTTTCGGTAAGTTTTCGCAACTCCATAGGCGAGTAGGTTCGCAGGCAGGAAACAAAGCCGTCCCAGGCGGCAATCAGGGGGACTACGGGTACGATATATGTCCAAAGGAGATGCCGCCAGGACATGGGGCGCACGAAAGGCATGCTAAGCCATATGAAAACGGGAGTAAGAAGGATCGGAAGGGCCCAGATCAAGGCGTTACGCTCCGTGTACTCAAAAACAGCTATGCCCTGGCTCTTGTTCGCCGCGTCTTGCAGAATGCTCCGGGCATGATCCTGACGGAAGTGGTGAAAGGAGGCGAACAGCGTCCTGAAGCCGAGAAGTTGTTGAGGAATATCGGTCGCATCGATAGAACTGTCCAAGTAATCAATCCCCCCGCCTGGTTCTTCTTTGGCCATCTTGAATGCAGCCAGGTTGGGATACTTGTCCGTCAATATCACGTTCACTTCTTTCCCGTCTATGGTCCGGATATGACGCAAGAGCGTGCGAACGGGGCCTGCACTTCCTGAACAAAGATCGACTATCTGACCTACGCGGAGCCTCTGCATGTGTGATGCGAGTTGCGGCAGTAGCGGACGATATACGTTGAAGCGCACCGCGAAGAATGCCATGAAGTCCGTCAAGGCATTTCGCCATGGGGTCGGGATCCAATCCAGGTCATGGAATTCGAACCAGTGCAGCCGCTTCACTTCAGATCACCTCGTTTGGGATAATTAAAGGATAAGCATTTCCTTTTTCACCTTCCTAACCACAGCGAAACTGTATCTCCGGCCGGGCGGCAGAGTCAACCCCTAGACTCCCCGGACTGAACATGCCCTGGATCTTACCATCCCACCACATGTCGAGTCTCCTTGGGGATGAGAAACCCGAGGCCATTATGGCGTCATTTATATAAGTGGACAAATCGAAGGATGCCGGGGGGCAGGGCCTTGAAATCACACAAATATATGTGTAAAATAGTGTGTGAAAAAGGAGGTCCTCAACCGATGGCCACAAACCTCGACCTGGATGACCGCCTGATCCTCAAGGCGCGAGAGCTCGGAGGTCACAGGACCAAGAAGGAGACCGTCACCCGGGCTCTTCTCGAGTATATCCAAAGCCTCGAGCAGAAGAAGATCCTCGACCTTTTCGGACGAGTCGAATTTGACGGATCCTACGATTATAAAAAGCAGAGATCTCGAGGATGAAGGTCATCGTCGACACAAGCATCTGGTCCCTGGCCCTCCGGCGGCACAGGGGCGGGGAATCCCCCGAAGTGACCGTGCTTAAGAACCTGGTGACAGACCGCAGGGTACAGATGCTCGGACCTGTCCGCCAGGAAATATTGTCGGGTGTCCGGTCCCCTATGGATTTCCGGAAGATCCACGAACGGCTGGCGAGCTTCCCCAACCTTCCTCTCGCCACTGAAGACTACGTCAAGGCCGCGGAGTTCTTCAACACCTGCCGGTCGAAGGGCGTCCAAGGATCCAATACCGATTTTCTACTCTGTGCCGTCTCCTGGCGGACCCGATTCCCCATCTTCACGACTGACAAGGATTTCGAGGCCTATGCCGGGCATCTCCCGGTTTTTCTCTTCCTGCCGGGCGGGCCTGGAGACCCTGGATGATCGTCGGGCACGCAGCTTGGAACCTCTTTCCGATTTTACCATGTATGATGGGAAGGATATGCATTTCCTTTTTCATCCTCCTAACCACGGCGGAACTGTATCTCCGGCCGGGCGGAGCTGTCAACGACCACGAACACCGCGGCCGCAGCTCATAGAGGGGACGGCGGGGGCAACACAAAAAACCAGACGGCCATTTCGCCTTCGCCGCGGTGGGCCCAGGCATAGTAAGGGATGAGGACGAGGCGGTGCGGCTTGAGGTCGGCGCCGGGAGCGAGGCGGCGCCGGGAAGCCGGCGGGGCCTCTTCCTCATCGTCGGCGGCGGCGTCCTTTCCCTCGGCCTCCCGGACCCTCGAAACGGCCGACGGGTCGGCCGCGAGCGCCTCTCCTGTGAGGACGACGATGCCGCCGAGCAGGCCGGCTCGTTCCTCCGGCCGCAGCGCCGGCTTATCGGGCAGGACGATGTTGAGCGCCTTGCCCCCGTTATCGGTTCCTTCGGCGCAGTAGACGAGCGGCCCGCGCTCGACGGCCACAAAGCCTTCATCATCCTTGACCGACGGATGGGCGACGACACGACGCGGGTCCATCGGGAAAACGACCTCGACCCTGTCCCCTTTTTTCCAGACACGGCGGATACGGGCAAATCCCTTGTCCAAGTTCATGTCCACGGGCTTGCCGTTGACCCGGATTGTGACCTTGGCATCGCCGGTCTCGGCGAAACGGTAGAGGTCGGTCGGTACCGGATTGTTCCGGGCCCAGCCCGGGACGCGGACATGGAGAGCGAACTCCCCCTTACGCTCCGGATCGACAGTGATCTTGACCTTCCCTTCCCACGGATAGCGAGTTTCCTGGCTGACCGCCACGGCCTTCCCGCCCAGGTCGATCTTCGCCGAGCCGGCGATGAACAGGTTGACGTAGAGGACATCGCCGCGCGTAGCATAAACATAGCCAGGCACCGAAGGCAGGAACCGGCTGACGTTGCCCGGACAGCAGGCGACGCCGAACCAGGGCGCCCGGCCGGCCCGCCCTTTGTTGAACTTGTATTTTCCGTCCGACTCGGGCGGATTGGCGTAGAAGAAGAGCGCGCCGTCGAGCGACACTCCCGACAAGACGCCGTTGTACATCACCCGCTCCATGACATCGAGGTAGGATGCGTCGCCCGTCAAGAGGAACATGCGGTGGTTCCAGAAGGCCATGCCGATCGACGCGCATGTCTCGAGGTAGCCGGTGAGGTTGGGCAGCTCGTAATTGTCGCCGAACCTCTCCCGGTCATGACGCGACCCTATGCCGCCGGTCAGGTACATCTTCTTCCCGGCCACGTTCTCCCAAAGCTTGCGAACGGCGTCGAAATAGGCGCGGTCCCCGGTCAGTGCGGCAATGTCGGCCAAGCCCGAAGCCATGTAGGTCAGGCGCACGGCGTGGCCGACCGCCTCGTCCTGCTCGAGGACGGGCTTGTGGGCCTGGATCTGGGTCGGGTCGTTGTAGATAGCGAAGCGGTTTCCGCTCGGGTACTGGACGAGCTTGAGGCCTTGGCCCCGCTGGTCAAGGAAGTATTTGGCCAGGTCGAGGTAAGCCGCCCTTTCTGTCAGGCGATAAAGCTTGACCAGGGCCAGCTCGATCTCCTGGTGGCCGGGAAATCCCTGCCGCTTCGACGGCTCCGGGCCGAAAGTTCGCGCGACCAGGTCGGCGTTTTTGAGCGCGACATCGAGGAGGGAGCGCTTCCCCGTAGCCAGAAAGTGCGCCGCGGCCGCTTCGTAGAGATGTCCGGCGTTGTAGAGCTCGTGGCTGATGGCCAATTCCGCCCAGCGCTCGGCGCCGATACCGGGCTGGAGCTTCCCTGGGCTGGCCGTCCGAGGCGTGTAGAGGTAGCCGTCGGGCTCCTGGGCTGCGGCGATCTTGGCGATGACACCGTCGAGGTAACGGTCGAGCTCCGGGTCGGGATGGACCATGAGGGAGTACGACGCGCCCTCGATCGTCTTGTAGACGTCCGTGTCGTTGTAGCGCTCGCCCTTGTATTCGCCCTTGAGAAGCCCGCCGGCGACGGCGAAGTTGTCGATCCTCCCCGTCTCTTCGCACTTTTTGAAGATGGCCGGGATGGTGACCGCGCGGTTCGTCTCGATCCGCGGCGCCCAGAACCCGTCCGTGACCTTGACCGCCGTGAAAGGGACCGGCTTGATGGGGTAGTCGCTATTTAGATCCGTCTCCCGATTCCGGGGAAGCCCGCTTTTCGGCTTGGCGAAGGATATCGCCGCCTCACGTCGGACTTCCCCAAAATTTGGAGAAGAACCATTTTTATCGGCGGCGACCAAGGTCACAAGGACGATCGAAAGTAAGGCCGCCGAAATCCTCGGGAACAGGTCGATTTTACGCATCGGAATCTCCAGGGGGTTTCCCCGCCCTGGGCATGGCCATCAGAACAGAGAGGTTCCCTCTTCGCTCGAGTATCAATGAATGACGACCGGGACCGGACCGACGGTCCAGCCCTGGCGGTAACGGATCCGTGTTTTCTTGGTCAGCGTTTTGCCGCCGGCGTCGAGCGTGACGACATACTCTCCCGGCGCGACGAGGCCGCTGCCCATGCCCTGGAAACGCCCCGGCTGCTGGCCGGGCCTCTGGGCGCGCATGCCCCAGGACACAGTGTTGAAGCCCGACTCGCCCTTGCCCGTGAGTTCGGCCAGGACCGTCCCGTACGGGTCGGCCACGGTGACCTTGACCGGGCCGGCGGCCTTGGCCTTGAGATAGTAGTTGATGGCGAAGGCGTTCGGCTCGTTAGGCGTGAAGAGGTGGCTGTCGCCGAGGAGTTGGTAGTTGCCGATGCCGCCGGTGACACGCTGGGTCTTCGGCTCGACGTCGAAGAGATGGACGTCCTCTTCGAGGACCGCCGCCGTCATCTCCTGGAGCGGGGTGATGTCAGTCACATAGACGCCCCGGCCATAGGTCGCGACGACGAGGTCGTTCTCGCGCGGGTGGATGGTCATGTCGGTGACCTTGACCGAGGGCATGTTGGCCATGAAGGGCCGCCACGCTTTCCCGCCATCGATTGTCACATAGGCGCCCCACTCAGTCCCGACGAAGAGGAGGTCGGGGTTCTTGCGGTCCTGGACCACGACGTTGATGGGCTTCCCGGCCGGCAGGTTCCCGGCGATCGAGGTCCACGTCTCGCCGAAATCGGCCGTCTTGTGGATAGAGGTCCGGTAGTCATCCAAGCGCCAGCCAGTCTTGGTCACGAACGCGGTGCCCGCGGCGTGGGGCGACGGGAAAACGCGGCTGACCCAGAAGTTGGCCGGCCCGCCGGCCGCGGCGAGTTTCGCTGTCCGATCGAGCCAGGTCGCCCCGCCGTCCCGTGTGACCTGGACCTTGCCGTCGTCCGAGCCCGTCCAGATGACCCCGGGCACAACCGGGGACTCGGCCAGCGTCGTCAGTGTGCAAAAAGAAATGAAGCCCTCGCCGTGCTGTTTCGCATCTTCGTTCGTCGTCAGGTCGGGGCTCGTCTCCTGCCAGTGGTCGCCGCGGTCGAGCGACCGGAAGACGACCTGAGCGCCGGTGTAGACAATGGCCGGGTTGTGCGGCGACAGGGCGATCGGCGGCGTCCAGTTGAACCGGAGCGGCGGCGCCCCGGCCGGGCGGCCCGGCGTGATGGACGTCTGGACCCCGGTTTTCTGGTCGAGCCGCCACATCGAGCCCATCTCCCGGTTGTTGTAGAGCCAGCGCGAGTCGGTCGGGTCGACGCAATTGTACATGCCGTCGCCGCCGCCGACCGTCACCCAGTCGGTGAGTGTGATCTCGCCGGCCCAGCCGTTCGAGGGGCCTTTCCACGAGTCGTGATCCTGCAGGCCGCCATAGATGTTGTAGGGATCCTCCATATCCACGCCAACCGCGTAGAATTCGGTCAGCGGCAGGTTATAGGCGTGGTGGCTCGTCTTGCCCCGGTCGTAGGAAATGTTGACGCCGCCGTCGGAGCCGAAGATGAGGCGGTTCGAGTCGAGCGGGTCGACCCACATGGCACGCCAGTCACCGAAGGCCCGGGGCATAACCCCGTCGGACGGCCAGTCCAGGCCCTTCCAAGTCTTGCCGCCGTCGTTCGTCGAGGCCAAGGATTGCCCAGTGATATAGACCGTCTCCGTATCGTTCTGGTCGAGGCGGAGCTGGTTGAAGGAATAGGGAGCTTTGTTGAGGGCCGCCTCGTAACCGGCGTTGACCTTACGCCAGGACTTGCCGCCGTCGTCCGTGCGGAAGACCTCGTTCCCGGCCGTCCGGGGCGCCGGCACTACGCCGCGCCGCTTGTCCTGCTCGGCCTCCTGGACCGTCGGCGGGCGCCGGTTGCCGTTTTCGACGACGGCGTAGAGGATATCGGGGTTCTTCTGGTAAACATCGAGGCCGATGCGGCCGATCCGGCCCGTCGGCAGGCCGCCGCCGAGGCGAGCCCACGTCTTCCCCGCGTCAGTCGTCTTATAGATCGCACTCTCCGGGCCGCCGAGCTCGTAGTGCCAGGGCAGGCGGACCTTATCGTACATCGCCGCGTAGAGGACATCGGGCGCCGATTGGACCATGGCCAGCTCGACGACGCCGATCTTATCGTTGACATAGAGGACCTTCTGCCAGCTCTTCCCACCGTCGGTCGTCTTGAAGAGGCCGCGCTCGGCGTTCGCCGAAAAAAGATGACCCATGACCGCGACGTAGACGATGTCGGGGTTCGTCGGGTGGATGACGATCCGGGCGATATGGTGCGAATCGGCGAGCCCCATGTTCGTCCAGGTCTTCCCGGCGTCGACGGACTTCCAGACGCCGTCGCCCGAGTTCGAGCTCCGGGCGCAGTAGGCCTCGCCCGTCCCGACCCAGACGACGTTCGCGTCGGACGGGGCCACGGCGACGTCCCCGATCGAGAGCTTCGTCTGGGCGTCGAAGATGGGCTCGAAGGTCGTCCCGTTATTGGTCGTCTTCCAGACGCCTCCGTTCCGCGTCCCGACATAAAGCGTATAGAGATGGTCGCGGGCCGGAACGCTCGGCACGGCGAAGCTCGTCACCCAAGACCCGGCCCGGTAGGGCCCGAGCGCCCTGTAGGCGAAGCCTTTCAACAGGTCTTCGTTGAACCATTCCGGAGCCTGTTGGGCATAACCGGCCGCAAGTATAAAGATGACGGCGACAGTAACGATGGCGCGCGAAAACAGACGTGTCCTCATGGCTCCTCCACTTATGTCCGAGAATACAAACTGATGGCGGGAAAATGATTCATTTCGGTTCGATGCTGATATATTATATTTCAATTGCTTCTCTATTTATACAACTCACGCAATGCGTTTCTTGACCTTTGATGCAGCATTGAAACGCCACCCGGGCCGGGATGGTGACCATCCAGAGACCCCGTAGCGGAGGGGCGGCAGGGAGCGGATTCTGAGAAGCGACCGACAGAAGTGCGGCGGAGCGGCCCGGAGCCGCACTTCTGGGAAATATCTGGATCGAGTCTTGGATACCAGGCCTCAGAAATCCGTAATATTGGAGATTCCCTGGCCGACCGCCGGGACTGGTTCCCGGGGGGCCGGGGGAAATGGGTGGTTACCATCTCGGCCAAAAACGGGTGGCGTCCAGCATTATAGATCAAGAAACGCCAGGCGGGAGTTGCCCCCGCCCCCCCCGGTAGGTATAATATTGGCTGGCAGCAACCGGCGATCGCACGCAAGCGGAGGTTGACGGACATGAAAATCGCCAAATTCGCGCTCGGCCTCGATTTCGGCACCAATTCCGTCCGGGCCCTCATCGTCGACGTCGGCAGTGGCGACGAGGTCGGAACGGCCATCTTCGCCTGCCCGAGCGGCGTGGCGGGAATCCTCCTCGACCCCAAGGACTCGAACCTGGCCCGGCAGAACCCGGCCGACTGGATCCTGGGCATCGAAACGGCCGTGCCCGCGGCCGTCGCGGAGGCGAAGAAGAACAGCCGGGCCTTCAATCCCGAAAACATTGTCGGCATCGGCGTCGATACGACGGGCTCGACCCCCTTGCCCGTCGACCGGGCCGGCAGGCCCCTCGCCCTTTATAAGGAATTCAAGAAAAACCCCAACGCCCACGCCTGGCTCTGGAAAGACCACACCGGCTACGCCGAGGCCGCGGAAATCACCGCCCTGGCCGCCGCCGAACACCCCCAATATCTGGCCAAGTGCGGCGGCACCTATTCCTCCGAGTGGTTCTGGAGCAAGATCCTCCATTGCCTGAGGACGGACCCGAAGGTCTCCGCGGCCACCTATTCCTGGGTCGAGTGCGCCGACTACATCCCAGGCCTGCTGACCGGGATCGCCGACCCGTTAAGGATGAAAAGGAGCCGCTGCGCGGCCGGCCACAAGGCGATGTTCAACGACCGTTGGGGCGGCCTGCCGGCCAAGGCCTTCCTGGCCAAGCTCGACCCGAGGCTCGGCGAGCTCCGCGACCGCCTCTACCAGAAGACCTACACCGCCGACATCGCCGCCGGCGGCCTGACTAAAGAGTGGGCCAAGAAACTCGGCCTCCGGCCGGGGATCGCCGTGGCCGTAGGCTCATTCGACGCCCACCTCGGCGGCGTCGGCTCGGGCGTCGCAACGGGCCGTTTCGTCAAGATTATCGGCACGAGCACCTGCGACATCTGCGTCTGGCCGGCGTCGAAGAAGCTCCCCGACGTCCCCGGGCTCTGCGGCATCGTCGACGGCTCGGTCCTGCCGGGTTACCTGGGACTCGAAGCCGGGCAGTCCGCGGTCGGCGACATCTTCAACTGGTTCGTCAATGAAATAGAACCCGGCGGCTCGAAGAAGGGTTCCCATGCCGCCCTGACCCGGAAGGCCGTCGCCCTCAAGCCCGGCGAATCGGGCCTTCTCGCCCTCGACTGGCATAACGGCAACCGGACCGTCCTCGTCGACCAGCGCCTGACCGGCCTTCTCGTCGGGCTGACGCTCCGCACCCGGCCCGAGGAGATCTACCGGGCCCTCATCGAAGCCACCGCGTTCGGCGCCCTGACCATCCTCCGCCGCTTCGAGGAGTTCGGGGTCAAGATCCGTGACGTCGTCAACTGCGGCGGCATCGCCGAGAAGAACCCGCTGGTCATGCAGATCTACGCCGACGTGACCGGTCTGGAGATGAAAATCGCCCGCTCCGCCCAGACCTGCGCCCTGGGCGCGGCCATGGCCGGGGCCGTGGCCGCGGGAAGGAAGGGAGACGGTCACGAGACGTTCGCCGAGGCCCAGGCCGCCATGGGCGGGCTGAGGAAAAAGAGTTTCCGGCCGAACCCCGCGAACCACAAGGTCTACCTCGAGCTCTACGGTCTCTACCGGGAGCTCCACGACGCGTTCGGAACGAAGGAGTGGAACGGCGGTCTTTACAACGTCATGAAGGACCTCCTGGCCATCAAGGACCGCCAGAGGAGATAGGACAATGTTGAGCGAACTCAAAGAAGCCGTCTTCAAAGCCAATCTGGAGCTCGCGAAATCCGGGCTGGTCATCCTGACGTTCGGCAACGTCAGCGGCATCGACCGGCGCCGGGGCATCGTGGCCATCAAGCCGAGCGGCGTCCCCTACGACAGCCTCAAGGAGGACGACATCGTCCTCGTCGACCTCGAAGGGAATGTCGTCGACGGCTGGCTCAGCCCGTCCTCGGACACACCGACACATGTCGAGCTCTACAAGGCCTTCCCCCATGTCGGCGGCATCACCCACGCCCACAGCGAGTACGCGACGATGTTCGCCCAGGCAAGGCGGGAGATCCCCTGTTTCGGGACGACGCACGCCGACCAGTTCCACGGCCCCGTCCCCCTGACCCGGCTTCTCGTCGAAGCCGAGGTCGTCGAGGATTACGAGCGGAACACGGGGAAGATCATCGTCGAGAGGTTCGCCGGGCTCGACCCCCTCGAACTCCCCGCGGTTCTTGTCGCCGGACACGGGCCTTTCGCCTGGGGCCGGAGCCCCGCGGAATCCGTCGAGACCGCCCTCGTCCTGGAACGCGTGGCCAAGATGGCCTTCGGCGCAATGATCCTCGACCGCGGCCTGCCGCCCATCGACGGATACATCTTGGAGAAGCATTTCCGGAGAAAACACGGGCCCCAGGCTTACTACGGACAGAAGAAGGAGACCGATCATGATTAATATGCCCAAAGTACGCCTCGGCCTTGTCGCCGTCAGCCGCGACTGCTTCCCCATCGAGATCTCCCGGAAACGCCAGCTCCGCGTCGCCGCGGAGTGCCGCAAGGCCGGCCTGGCCGTCGTCCGGATCCCGACGATCGTCGAGAACGAGAAAGACGCGCTTCAAGCGCTCGAAGAGGTCCGGGCGAAGAACGTCAACGCCCTGGTCATCTACCTCGGTAACTTCGGCCCCGAAGGTCCGACGACGATCCTGGCCCAGAAATTCGACGGGCCGGTCATGGTCGTGGCGGCCGCCGAGGAATCGGGCAAAGACCTGATCGGCGGACGGGGCGACGCCTACTGCGGCCTGCTCAACAACTCCTACAACATGGGCCTGCGCCAGCTCCGGCCCTACGTCCCCGAATACCCCGTCGGCACGCCGGAGGAGGTCGCCGCGATGATCGCCGGGTTCGTGTCCGTCGCCCGCGTCATCCTCGGCCTGGCCAAGCTGAAGATATTCTCCTTCGGACCGAGGCCACAGGACTTCCTCGCTTGTAACGCGCCCATCAAGCCCCTCTACGACCTCGGCGTCGAGGTCATGGAGAACAGCGAGCTCGACCTCTACGACATCTTCCGCAAGGCCGAGGGCGACCCGAAGACCAAGGCGGTCGCCGCGGACATGGCCCGGGAGCTCGGCGCCGGGAATCAATACCCCGACATCCTCGTCAAACTGGCCCAGTTCGAGGTCGCCCTGCTCAAGTTCATGGAGAGGAACCTGGGGGCGTCGGAATACGGCGTCTTCGCCGACAAGTGCTGGCCGGCGTTCGAGAGCTTTTTCGGGTTCGTGCCCTGCTACGTGAACTCGAGGCTGGCGGCCCGGGGCATCCCCGTCGCCTGCGAAGTCGACATCTACGGCGCGCTCAGCGAGTACATCTGCACCTGCGCGACGGAGCTCCCAGCGACGCTCCTCGACATCAACAACACCGTCCCCTACGACATGATCGCCGGGGCCAAGAAGGCGATGAAAGGCTACAAGCCCACCGATCTGTTCATGGGTTTCCACTGCGGCAACACGCCGGCGCCGTGCATGCTCGACCCGGCCATGCGCTACCAGCTCATCATGCATCGGCTCATGGAGCCCGGGAAAGACCCCGACATCACCCGGGGGACGCTCGAGGGCCGGATCAAGACGGGCGGGGTGACGATCTTCCGGCTCCAGTCGACGGCCGAAACGGTCCTGCGGTCCTACATGGCCGAAGGCGAGGTCCTCGACATCGACCCCAAGTCGTTCGGCGGCATCGGCGTCATCGGCATCAAGGAGATGGGACGGTTCTACCGGCACGTCCTCATCGAGAAGCGCTTCCCCACCACACGGCCGTCGCCTTCAACCACGCCGGGAAGGCGCTCTGGGCGGCCATGCGCATGCTCGGCGTCGAGGACATCTCCTTCAACCGGCCGGCCGGCATGCTCTACCCGACCGAGAACCCGTTCTAGGTCTGGGCCCGCCGTCCGGCCGCCGCGGGCTCAGTTCCCGCCGCGCGTGGGCGCCGGCGCGTTCGAGTCGAAATATTTCCTCGGCAGCTTCTCCTCGCGCATGGCCGCGTTGTAGACGAACCAGGCCATGACCGTGGCCGCCTGCATCAGGTCCCCCCGCGACAGGTGGTCGTAGACGTCCATGTTCGAGTGGTGGGTCAGCGTGTCGTACTCGAGGTCGTCCTGGATGAACTGGAAACCGGGCAGGCCGACGGCGTCGAAGGGCAGGTGGTCGGTGCCGCTCGTGTTGCGGAGGGTCACGGTCGCCGCCCCGAGGTCGTGGATGGGCTTGAGCCACTCCTCGAAGATCGGGGCCACGGCGCTGTTGCCCTGGGCGTAGATGCCGCGGATCTTGCCGCTGCCGTTGTCGAAGTTGAAGTAGGCCGCGAGTTTGTCGTACTCCGGCTTCTTTTCCTTCTTCCCTCTGTCGAAGAAATGGTTGGTGACGTAGCCGCGCGAGCCGACGAAGCCCTGTTCCTCGGCGTCCCACATGGCCAGGCGGATCGTCCGACGGGACTGGACGCCCAGCGCCTTCAGGATCCTGACCGCCTCGAAGGCGACGGCGCATCCGGCGCCGTCGTCCGTGGCCCCCGTGCCGGAGTGCCAGGTGTCGAAGTGGCCGCCCAGCATGACGACCTCGGTCTTGAGCTTCTTGTCGACGCCGGGGATCTCGGCGATGACATTGTAGCCCGGCTGGTCGTC
>Ga0105152_10000150_pt1 | contig 17099 bp, 16 predicted proteins | sample LakBais05cmmetaG_FD_81534 | JGI IMG/M metagenome (GOLD analysis project Ga0105152, IMG submission 81534) | Lake sediment microbial communities from Lake Baikal, Russia to study Microbial Dark Matter (Phase II) - Lake Baikal sediment 0-5 cm | ecosystem: Environmental > Aquatic > Freshwater >...
CTTCAATTCGTCCCGGTACGCTTTCTCCAGTTCCGATTGGTTGCCCGCCAGATATGGCCCGCCAGGATTGTGAACGAGATTCAGAATGAGCCCTTCATCCCTGGCGTAACCCAACCGGTTGAGCATGCGGATGGCCTCGATGCTCTTTTCGTACACACCCGGACCGCGCTGCTGTGTTACGTTTTCCTCAAGATAACAGGGTAGGGAACCGACCAGAAGCACGCCGTGATCCTTCAGAAACACCGCCATCCCGTCAAGATCGGGTTGCGTGAGGGAAACGAGATTCGTTCTGACCTGAACGGTATGCCCCGTTTCACGGGCAGCCGCGATAAACGGACGGAAATGAGGATGCAGCTCCGGCGATCCACCCGTAACATCCACGAGCCGGTATGAGGACGTCCGGAGGATTTTCAGGATTTGAAGCATGGTATTCCATGCCATCATTTCCGTGCGGTCAGGTGAACATTCAAGGTGACAGTGCCGACAGGCGAGGTTGCAGAAGCGACCGAGGTTGACCTGAAACGTCTCAATTTGCTCACTGTACAGCCCCTCTGACCATACCCGGGAAACTTCCATATCAAATGCATTCATTGCCTGCTCCTCTTTTTCGTTGTCGGTGCGTCCTGATTTTTTCGCGGTTGCCGCAAAGAGACATCGCACACCACCGGCGTCGCTTAGCGGGAGACTGATCAACAAAAAGCATCCGGCAACTCTGATTATCGCACATCTTCAGACGGCGCCGCTCGGTGTCGCCGATGACCATGACGGAATCCCGGGCGATTTCAGCAAGACACGCCCTCACCGGATGCGGGCTTTCCCACTGTACACCGCAAGATTTTGCGTCGATCTTCGGCGTCGCCAGTGAATATGAGGCGGCAAGATTGATCCGGTCCAGATCATCCACGTTCGGCGTTTCATCCAGGATGACAGCGAGAGCGGCTCTGTAAATCGCTTCCCGAAGAAGGAGCGCCTCCTCCAGATCTTGAACGGATGGTTGGACGACCGGTATGCTGCAACCGGCAAGTCGAAACCAGCCGGCTATTGCTTCGGGCGTCGATAGAAGGTCTCTTGGTTGAGAGCCCCGATGTCGTACGGTTGCAACGAAGTTGAGCGCTCCGGAGCCCGCATCGAATCTGAATTGACTGTATTTCGGATGAGAATATTTAAGGGTCACGCGAATTACCTGTCTGGAACCAGAATATATGGTTACAATTCCTGCATGTCAAGGAATATCATCCGAATATTATCCGATCCAGTCTCTTTACAGCCATGAGAAAAAGGTGTGGTTTGACCTAATGATGAGTTTAACTGTTCCGAAGTCATTGTTTGAAGAGATGGAAGAGCAATGTTGGGGGATCTTTCCTTGAAAGGCATCCCTGGAAGGACCTCATGAGCGAGCGGAAATGATCTTATTCCAGCCTTGCGTGAGGTTTTTGCCGCTCAATCAAGGGCAAGCATCCACTGGTAGATCGGCGCCAGGTCTTTTACACCTCGTCCTTTTTGAAGCACCAGAAAAATAAAACACTTTTTCTGACCGGGAAGCAGTGCAATGTGTTTGACGACCCCCGGATCATCGATTCTATCAATGAGTTCCTTGAGTCTGTCATACGTTTTTTTGCTTTTGTAATATATATCGTAATTATGCTTCCCCCATTTTATGAATGCCTTGTTCAACTGATCTGCATTTACTATTTTTGCCTTCCTGAGCTTGGCATAGTCAACCTCGATGATGTGCCCCTCATCACGCAGTTTTTCCTTGAAATGAAGCGCCATTAATAGACTGTCGCCCTTGTCGATGAGTAATGCTATGGGCAAATAAGGCAAAAGGTGTCTCGGGAGAAACGTGAATTTTGCATCAACCCGCTCAAGGGGACTCTCTTTTTTAAGGGTGAAATCACAATAATATTCTTTCGTTCCACCGATATTGCCGAATTCCTGTTTTTCCGGTTTGATCACCTCAATGAGCTCATTAAATAATGATTCAAACCGTTTTTTATTGATTCGATTGCCCCAGTAAAAACCGATGGTCAGAACAGCGCTGATGAGGGCAAGAACAAAGAAAAAGGGCTGCTGTGTAAAATGCTCCGAGCCAGGCATCGCAGTTTAACTCCTCCGGTATCGTTTGGTATCGTGACAGATTTTTTCTGCCGGACCTTACCCTTTCTGAGATTGAATGTCAAATGTTCTTGCGGGCAGAGATGACCCCAGGGGTTTCCATTACAGAAAAAAAGCGTGACGAGTTCGAAGTCCGCTTAAAGATTGTCTGGCTGGTCAAGCCCATTGACACCCGCGGAAAAGCATGCTAAACGGCACGCTCTTTTCATTAAGCATACCGAATGCCCCCGTAGCTCAGTAGGATAGAGCACCGGATTCCTAATCCGGGTGCCGCGCGTTCGAATCGCGCCGGGGGTACCAAGAAAATTGAAGGGTTTAGGTTATTTTACCTAAGCCCTTTTTTGTGTAAACAAGTATGAAAAACAGTCACTTCCCGGACAGTCCTGCGAGGTCCGGCTATTTCACCGTGTACCCGCGGCCGTCGAGGCAGGCGCCCATGGCGCGCTGGTAGTCGGCACGTTTCTCGATGCGCTGATTTGCTGAGGCGCTGCCGGGTGGTTGCGTCGGGTCGAAACCGGTCTGGTCCACAGCCCAGCGGTGGCACGCATAACGGTCATCGGCCTGCTGCTGTTCGCTCTGGCCCAGGCGGGGATAGATGAACATCTGTTCCACCGGCGGCGGCGCCTGGCTGACCTCCTCCTTCGGAGGCTCGACGACGACATAGCCGCTTCCCCTGTGCGTGTAGTAGACTTCGTTGGCATAGTAGTAAGGTACGCCCCGCACCCATATCGTTGCGTAGTATGGGGGCAGGAAGGAGAGGAACAGGCCGACCGGCGGCGCGACGATGACGAAATTTGGCCCCTGCGGGCGGTACCAGGCGCCTCCTGAAAAGTAGAACCGTGCGCCGCCATGGACAACCGTACGGTGGTCGCGAGGCACTGTTCGGATCACCTGGGCACGGACCGGATAAGAGCGATCATGCTGGTAACGGGAATCCCGATACTCACGCTGGCGGGGCTCACGATCCTGCTGGTAACGGGAATCCTGACGTTGGCGGGGCCCACGGTCATCCGCCTGCGCTACCCGTGTCATTTCTGAAACCAGAATCCCCGACAACAGGGCCAGCAGCAGCCAAAATTTAAAGTATTTGTTGTTTTTCAATTTTATCGTCATGGCAACACCCTCCGTAAAATTCAATGTCTATTCCAGATACAAATTGCCTGTTTCCTTCACTTCACACTGTAGCCGGAGCCCTCGAGGCAGGTGGACATGGCTCGCCGGAACAACAGCGCCTTCTCCGCAAGCTGGGCATTCCGGCGCCGGTCCTGTTCATTGAAGGCCTCTTCCATTTGCCGGGCGGATTCATGTCTCGCCACATCCGAAGCGGCCCCCGTGATAGCCCCACCGGCTGCACCGATCAAGGCGCCCTGCGCGGCATGTCTCGGTCCACCGATCAGGGCGCCCAGCACGGCTCCCGCGATGGCAAGCGTGGCGGTGTCATGCCCTGGCGGCGGCATCGGCACCACCTTGACGCGCTGATCCGTCGGGATGGATGACTGGCCCGGATCGAAACCGGTCTGTTTCACCGCCCAGTTGTAGCACTCGTAGTGGTCGCGCGACTGCCGCTCGACCGTTTGTCCCGCTCTCGGGTAAAAATACACCTGAGTCGATGGAATCACCGGGCTCGGCCCGACCCTTTCAGGCGCCGGTCGCGACACCTGATACGGCCTCTGATAACAGGCTGACAGTGTCAGAACGCCCAGAAAAAGCAGAAACAAGAACCAGATCCCGGAAACCCGTCGCCTTGACAGAGTCTCAACCGACATCCTTCCTGCGTTTATAATCGCCATTTTCATCCTCATTGATTACAAAATGCCTCCCTAAGCATCTGTCCATAGAGAAGGGCGTTTACCTCCGCTGCAAGCGAATGCTTGTTTGCAGGGCCTTCGATCCGCATTTATTGTGTTGATACAGCAAAGAGTGTGCCGAGCCTGTTTTCTGATATTGCAAGATATTAATGTCAAATGATTTTTTGCTTATTTTGGACGACCGGAGATGTGTCTTTTAGAGCAGAATATGGGTAAAAAGTATCCATTTAAAGTATCCACCTGCTGAAAAAATATACAGGATCTCACGTATCAACAGCGTGCACATCCTGATCCGAATGCCTTTGCTTATCAAAAGTCCAAGCCCCCTGATTTTCCGGGCTTGTCATTCAACAAGGCGGTTACAAGCATTATCCGGCTACAACAGCGGCAGCGAACTGGTGATACTCGACGAGTCGATGTACTGAATGATCTTGCCTGCGATCGTTTTGATGGTCGCCTCGAATTTGTCCGGATCCTTGTCCAGCAGCGTCATGCGGAATCCCTGGAGCGATGTGAAGAAGGCCGTCAGCGGCACCACGCAGATCCCTGTCGAGCCCAGCAGATAATAGACAAACCGCTTGTCAAGCTCGATCTTGTCGTCCACCAGGTTTTCAATATACGCTTTAATATCCGGCTGTTCAATCGGCAGGGTCTGCCGGTGGTTCATGACGGACTCGTTGAAAACCGCCGTCATGTAGAAGGCGCCATTCGTGCGGTTGACCGTCAGATAGGGCACGTCCTTGAGGATGTTGTAGGCAATGTTGGACAACCGTTCATAGTGGCGGATGCGCTCGTTGAGATAATTCTTATATTCCGGATGGTTCATGATCCGCGGAATTGCAATCTGCGGCAGCGTAGTCGAACAGACCTCCGACATCTTCTGGTGCAGGATCGTATCGATGTAATTGTCAAAGACCGGTTCCTTGCCGGCGTTATAGACTTCTATCCATCCGCAGCGCGAGCCGGGCCAGGGGAATTCCTTGGAGATGCCCTTCATGCTGAAACCGACGACATCTTCGATGACGTCGGACAGCGGGGCTGTTTTCTTGTTGTTATAAATAATGTTGATATAGGTCTCGTCAAAGATCAGGAAGAGTTGATATTCCCTGGCGATCTTGACGATCTGCTTGAGCGTTTCCGCCGGATAGACGAATCCCGTCGGGTTGTCCGGATTGATCACCAGAATCCCGACGATGGATTTGTGGCTTTTGACCTTCTGCTCCAGCTCCCGGATGTCCGGATACCAGTTGCTGTAAGGGTTCATCCTGTATGTGTTGGGCGGAAAGGAGGCATGGAGGACTTCCGCCAGCAGGTGCGTGGAATAGGTCGGCTCCGGCAGGATAATGCGCGCATCTACACGGATGGAGCTGTAAGCGCGGGCGATGGCGTCTCCCAGACCGTTGAAAAAGATGATGTCTTCGGGGCTGATCTGCGCTTTGCCCCTCTTGTTGACCAGTTCGGCCAGATACTTCCGGGTTTCGTTCATGCCCTTCGTTGGGGAATAGGCGTAGGACATGTCCTCCCCCATGATGTCAATGAGGACTTCTTTCATCCAGTCCGGAATTTTTTCGCCCTTGCTGACGGGGTCGCCGATGTTTTCCCAGAAGACCTCGACGCCATACTCCTTGAGCTTGTTGGCGACGGCCACAATGTGGCGGATTTCATAGGTCAGCCCGCTGCCGCTTCTTGCAATGTCAAAACGCATAAGTGCCTCTTCAAGAAAAAGAATTTTAATCTGGAACTCATATCACAATTAGGTAAAATCTACAGATTTTTTTGAGGGAGATTTTTTGTATGCGATCGACAGCTCTCCTGACTGGAAGTGAAGGCGAAAAGGAAGCCGTCAGGCGATGGAGAAAAGATCGGGGTTTTGCGCCAGCACCGCCGCTCCGATGGCCCCGTTGACCTGGGCGTATGGCGACACTTCGACCGGCGCGGCGATGACTTTTTCGAAGGCCCGGACGACACCGATATTCCTGGCCACGCCGCCGGTCATCGCGATCGGAGCCCTGACGCCCACGCGGTTGGCCATTGCCAGCACTCGGACGCAGATCGATTCATGAATGCCGGCGATGATATTCTCGCGCTTTTCCCCGCGGGCGATGAGCGAAATAACCTCAGACTCGGCAAAAACGGTGCAGAGGCTGCTGATTTTGGAGGGGGCTTCGGCCTCGAGGGAGAGCCGCCCGAATTCGTCCAGGTTCACTTCCAGCGCCCGAGCCATGACTTCCAGGAAACGACCCGTCCCTGCCGCACATTTGTCGTTCATGACAAAGTTAATGACCCGACCTGCTTCATCCAGCAGGATGGCCTTGCTGTCCTGGCCGCCGATATCGATGACGGAGCGGATCTGCGGATTCAGATAGCGGGCGCCGGCGGCGTGGCACATGATCTCCGTGACGGCCTTGTCCGCGAAAGAGACACCCTTGCGGCCATACCCAGTGGCAATGATGCGGTGGACATCCGGAGGCGACAGATTCACATCGGCCAGGACCATTTCGAAGGCCTTTCGTCCCGCTGCTTCAGCGTTGTAGCCCGTAAAGATCACCCGGTGGGCAAGCACCCGTCCATCCTGCATGATCACCGCCTTCGTGCTGATTGATCCGATATCAATACCCGCCGTGTACATGTCTTCGGCCTTTCTGACGCAGTGTATTTTTATCTTTTCTGTCGGATCAGGCTGATCAGGTACTCCCCATAGGGATTTTTGGCCAGGGGCTGCGCCAGAGCCAGCAATTGTTCGCTGCTTATGTAGCCTTTATTAAAGGCAATCTCTTCAATACAGGCCACTTTCAGCCCCTGTCGATGTTCAATGGTTGCGATGAAGTTGCTGGCCTCCAGGAGGCTTTCATGGGTACCCGTATCGAGCCAGGCCATACCCCGGCCTAACAGTTCCACTTTGAGCTGGCCGCGGTTCATATATTCCCGGTTGACGTCGGTTATCTCAAGCTCACCACGAGCCGAGGGCTTCAGTTTTTTTGCGATGTCCACGACGCCATGATCGTAAAAATAAAGGCCGACGACGGCATAATTGGATCTGGGGCTTGCCGGTTTTTCCTCAATGCTCGCGGCCTTTCCCTGATCGTCGAATGCGATGACGCCATACCGCTGCGGATCCTTTACCCAGTAGCCGAAGACAAGGGCGCCCTCGGTCAGTTTGCCGGCTTTTTCCAGGATCTTTGAGAGGCCATAGCCGTAAAAGATATTATCGCCCAGAATGAGAGAGACATTATCCTGTCCAATGAAAGCTTCTCCGATCATGAAGGCCTGTGCAAGACCGCCGGGATCAGGCTGCTGAGCGTATAACAGGGATAAGCCCAGCTGCGAGCCATCGCCGAAAAGCTCTTTGTACAGGTGCAGATCGCGGGGCGTGGAGATGATGAGGATTTCCCGGATGCCGGCAAGCATCAGGATCGACAGGGGATAGTAGATCATAGGCTTGTCAAAAATCGGAAGGATCTGTTTTGAGATGCTGGTCGTGACTGGGTACAGGCGCGTGCCTGAACCGCCTGCGAGAATAATGCCTTTCATCATTGGTCCTTCCTGGTCAGTAATAAAAGTAACGTCTTTTTTTCGTTGTGCCTTTTTCAAAGGCCACGAGTTGTGTAGTAAAATATGACCGGCCTGTCAAGTCTGGACTGCTTTGTAAAAAGTCCGGATACTGCGTTACGCTGCATCCTTCCCCGGCTTGCGCCCGGGGCAGGCTAATTGCGGCGTACAATTAAGTACGTCTCGTTCCTCAGGGAGGGTCTTGCACTCCTTCCCTGCGGTCCATATTCAGTTTCCAGCGTTTTCAGCGGCCATGACGCCTGTGGAGAAGGCGGCCTGGAGATTATAACCGCCGGTGTCGGCGTCGATATCCATGACCTCGCCGCAAAAATAAAGCCCCCGGATCAGGCGGGAGGCCATGGTGCGGGGATCGATCTCTTCAAGGGAAACGCCGCCCGCCGTAACGATGGCCGAGGACATGGGCAGCGCCGCCTGGATGTTGAAGCGCAAGGATTTCAGGAAACCTGCGATGATATCCCGTTCCACGGATGTGATCTGATGCGCCGGTTTATCGGCGGGAATGCCCGTCATTTTGATGAAGGGCTCAATTATCTTCTGGGGGAGCAATCCGGCCAGGATGCGGCGATAACCCTGCTTGCCGTATTGATTGAAATCGCGCTGCAGGCGGTCCTGAAGCTGACTTCGGTCCAAGGCAGGTTTGAGGTCGATGGCGACGCTGACCGGCCCTCCGGCCAGCGCATCCACAATGCTGAGGCTCATGAGCAGCGTCACGGGGCCGCCGATGCCGAAATGGGTGATCATCATTTCGCCCAGGCGGCTTTCGATGATGGGTGCACGGGGGCGTTTTCCCGGAATACCACGGCCGATGTCGCGGGTCGGCGTTTTCTTATCGTCGATTTCGTCGGCGCGGCACTGGAAAGCATTCAGGCGGACGTTGCGCAGGCTGACCCCCTGCATGGATTTGGCCAGCGCTATTTCTTTAACGATCAGCGGAACCAGGGCGGGCCTCAGCGGGACGATGGTGTGGCCGAGCGCTGCAGCTATGGCATAGCCGTCGCCGGTCGAACCCGTAGCCGGCCAGGTGGCGCCGCCGGTGGCCAGGATGACGGCATCGGCAGACAGAAAAACAGGGGAAGTGTCCCTGTTTTTACTGGTTTTGTATTTGACGCCGGCAACTTGGGCGTTCTCAACGATGATCTGCGTCACCCGGGCGCCGGTTCTGATTTCCACGCAATGGTCATCGAGGTAGCGGCGCAGCGCCGCCACCACATCACGAGCGTCGTCACTGGCGGGAAAGATCCTGCCGCCGCGCTCCACCTTGGTCTCCACACCATAGCGTTTCAGCAGGGCCAGCAGGCCGTCGTGAAAAAAGTGGTGAAAGGCGCCATACAGGAAGCGGCCGTTGGGGCCATACATGCCGATGAATTCTTTCAGGGATCTGCTGTTTGTCAGATTGCAGCGGGTTTTGCCGCTGACGAGGATCTTCTGCCCTAATTGACCTGTCTTCTCCAGCAGGATGACTCTGGCGCCGCGCTGAGCCGCCCGCCCGGCCGCCAGCATCCCCGCCGCCCCGCCGCCGATGACGAGGACGATTTTTTGAATGATATGCTTTTTTTGCTCGATCATGCCCCGTTCAAGATGATGCGCCGCATGAGGTCCCAGTCGGTGTCGTTGTTCAGACAGTCATATCTCGCAGTCAGGAGTACCTGCGGAATGACCCGACGCGCTTTGAGATCGACCCCCTTGAGCGTAAGGCGCGTCGATTTGAGCCCCCGTTCGATTTCGAAGCCGCAGGTTATGCCCAGGGCCGCCCGCAGTTTTTTGCGGTTCGTGAGCCGCTTGGTGAAGCCGATACTCGGTGTGATATAAAAATGGATGCCCCGTTCGTCACAAAGCGTTTTGATCTCGCCGCATTTGCAGAGGTTACAGTTGACGCAGACGATGCCGTCTTCTTTGGAGAACCTGGCCTGGCACTTCGGGCTGACCAGACAATGGGGCAGCATGACCGCTTTGTCCTTTGCTGGCGTTTGATTGAAAGCTTCGCGGTAATAGGCGTTGGCGGTCCGAATCAGATTGGATTGCGCCTCCCCTTCCGCGAAGAGCGAACGGATGGGATACAGAACAAGGGCTCTCAGAAAATTGAACTTGTTCTTGTCGGGCATCGTGATTTGCGCCTAATTGATTGATTTCTATGACATCCTGGCGTTATTGCGGCGTGACTGTACCGGAAAGATGGAATATCTGTCAAGAAAATAGCGACGTCTTCCCCGTGTGTGTATTTTTTCTTTCAGCAACTTTTTTCAGGTTGCCCGAAAGCGAATTCACTTTGACAAGACGGACAATCTGTTTTATGTTCTCGCTCATTGCGGCCCAGTGTCATTGAAAATCGTCTGAAAGGAACATCTCAGTTGCATTCGGGAAAAACGGTCTTCATTGTGAATCCATCTTCGGGGAACGGCTCAACCGGCCGGGAATGGCCTCGCATCGAGGCGATGGCGCGAGAGCGCCTGGGGGAGTTTGAAACCTTCATGACGACGGGGCCGGGCGACGCCACCCTTCTGACACGCCGGAAGCTCCTGGACGGCTGCAACCGTGTCGTCTGTGTGGGCGGCGATGGAACCCTCAACGAAGTCGTCAACGGCTTTATGGAGGAATCGGGTCCCCTTCGACCGGAAGCGCTGCTGGGATTCCTGCCGAACGGGACGGGCTGCGATTTCTGCCGGACCGTATGCAAAAAAACCAGCCTTGAAAATTCCATAGACATGATCTGCGCCGGCCATGTTCGAACCATCGATCTGGGGCGGGTCAAATATCAGGATCACGCGGGGCGTTCCTGCATCCGCTATTTCCACAACATCACGAGCTTCGGCCTCGGCGGAGAAGTGGTTGACCGCGTCAACCATACGAGCAAGGCCTGCGGCCCTTTTCTGTCCTTCATCTGGGCGACGCTCGTCGGCATTTTCGTCTACGGAAAAAAACACGTCCGTTTTCACGTGGATGAAGGGCTCCCGCAGGACGTCACGATTCTGAACATTGCTGTGGCCAATGGGCAATACCACGGCGGGGGCATGCAGGTCGCACCGGATGCGCGCGTTGACGACGGCCTCTTCCACATCACCGTGATCGGCAATCTGAGCCTGCCGGAGATTTTCTGGCACCTTCCCAAACTATACAACGGCAAAATCAAGCAGATCAAAAAGGTATTCACCCTCACGGGCCGAAAGGTCGTCGCAGCCTCGGAGCAGAAGGTACTGCTCGACGTGGACGGCGAACAACCCGGCCGCCTCCCCGTGACGATCGAAATCGTCCCAGCAGCCATCCGCATGATCATGCCGTGATGAATAATTCCCCATCTGCTGGGGAGTTGTGCTTCATTTCTGCCGGTCCGGCATATCATGTCGCCGCCTTATATCTATTAATTTGGAATAATTCTGGATAGTTGTGAACAATCACGCCCTCCCAGGCTTATGGTACGCAGATTGCTTGCCAATATTGTTTTATTTCTGTTGATTAAAATGGAAGGCAGGCGGTCCTTTGTGCCCATGAACACAAGTCGAATCCTGCAATATCCTGATCGCTGTCTCAGAACGACTTGAAAGAGATCCAGGGTCAGTCACGACCCTATTCGGACGGGAGGTAAGAAGATGAGACGCTTCATGATCTTTGCGGCAGGATTGATTATCCTTCTCGGTGCATGGGCCTTTGCCGCTGAGCAGACAGCAACGCCTGCACCCGCGAAGGCGGTTTCCGCCGCAACCGCGGCAGCGAAAATCACGAAGATGAGAGCCCCGGGGACCATTTTGGAGATCACCGATTCAAAGCTGATCATCGAGCGAAAAGTAAAAGATAACATGGAAACGATGGAATTCGTTCTTGAAAAGCCGATGAAATTCAAAGTGGGCGATAAGGTTCGCGTCACTTATGTGGAAGACAAAGACAAGAGAGTCGTCACAAGGATCGTCAAATTATCTGATTTGATTCAGAAAAAACCGGTCATGCCGGGAAAGGAAATGAAACCGGCGGCTGGAAGCGCCATCCCGGCAAGCGCCGCACCAGCGCCAAAATGAGCAAAGGGAATTTTTATTGATCTTAAGGGGCATGAAGATGTATAGTCTTCCCGCCCCTTTTTTATAGGAACTTCACATGACCTTGCGCATCCGCCTGATGATCCTGACCATGCTCGGGCTGGCCATGACCATGGCCGTCTGGGGATGGATTCAGATCAAAGCGCTCGACGAAATCCTCATCGATCAGCAGACAAAATCCCTGACGGGACTCGCGGATACCGTCAGCACCTATTACGAGTTTTTTCCCACCCGCCGGGGCCTCTCCGCTCTGGATCGCGCCCTGAAGGACCTCGTGCAGGACAATGAAAATCTGGCCCGGATCGATATTTTTTCCCTGAGCCGGACAAACTTCGATTTTGTGGCGGGCGCCGGCCGCATTCCCTATGAATGGCCGGAACTCACTGTGACAAAAACCGCCGAAAAACGCAAACCCGAGTACATCAAACTGGATACCGAAGGCGGTCCCGCTCTGGGACTGCTGTATCCCGTTTCGAGTGATAAGAAGGATGAAAAAATCATCGTTGGGGTCATCGTCTTTTCCCAGGCAAACACCGAGATTCTCACGCGGGCGAAACACCTGCTGATGGTCAGCTCTGTAGGACTGCTGCTTGTGATCCTGCTGATTCTGTCTGCCAGCTTCGTCTGGTTGATTGCGCGGCCCCTGAATATCATCATCCACACCATCGACGAATTTCAAGCGGGCAATTATGTCCGTCGGATTCCATTCCGGCGGCGCGATGAATGGGGACAGTTGGCGGCGCATTTTAACGAGATGGCCGATGAAGTGGAGCAGGTGCTTGAGAAAAACCTGGAATTAAACCGGCGCCTGGAAGAGCGGGTCCAGGAGGCGACGCTCAGCGTGGTGCAACTGCAGAAACAGGTCAATCAGCTCCAGCAGCTTACGGCCCTGGGCTATCTGACGGCAACGCTGGCCCATGATCTCGGGACGCCGCTGCACTCCATCGCCGGGATGGCCCGGCTGCTGCTGGAACGGGGGGAATGGCCACCCGATGTGAGACGGAAGATCGAGCTCATCGTCCAGCAGACGGAACGACTGAATATGGTCATTCAGAATGTCCGCCGCGCCACGCGTCCACCGGAACCACATTTCGAGACCCTGTCGGTGCAGGACCTCTTCAACGAAACCCTGCTGCTGGTTGAACCGCTCATGCAGCAATCCGGCATCGTTCTGCACGTTCTTGAAGAGCCGGGCATCCCGGCGATTTATGCGGATCGCTACCGGCTGCAGACCGCCCTGTTCAATCTGCTGCAGAATGCGGCGGAGGCCATGCCTGCGGGCGGCGAGGTCACCGTCTCCACCTTTTCCGACACCCGGGAGAATGTCGTGGCCATCAGTGTCCGGGACGACGGCCCCGGTATTCCGGAAGAATTGATGCCAAGAATCTGCGAGCCCTTTTTCAGCACGCATACCGAAGAGGGGATGCGAGGACTGGGCCTGGCCATTGTTCAGGATATCATGAAAATCCACAGCGGCCGGATCGATATCCGGAGCCGCATGGGCGAAGGCACTGAAATCACGCTATATTTTCCCATTGTAATCCGCAACGCCGCAGAATAGACGGGCCATTGCCCGGAACGACACGCTACGAATAATCCAAATCTCTTGCCTGTTCCAGCACCAGCGGAATGAACGTGGTCAGGTCTTCGACGATGCCCGCATCGGCCACCTGAAAGATTGCCGCCCGCGGGTCCGTGTTGATCGCTATAATAAACCTGGAACCGCGCATTCCGGCGATATGCTGGACGGCGCCGGAGATGCCGCAGGCGATGTAGAGTTTCGGCGCAACGCTTCTGCCTGTCAGGCCGACCTGGTGCTTATGGTCCAGCCAGCCCAGATCGCAGACCGCCCGCGAGCAGCCCACCGCGGATTTCGAAAAAAGACCGGCCAGGCGCCGGATCCATTCCAGGTTTTCCCCGGCGCCGATCCCCCGACCGGCAGACACGATCACGTCGGCCAGCGCAAGATCAAGGTCCTGTGCGGCGGCGGGTATCAGACCCAGCGTCCGGATCTTTTGGGGACGATCCTGATTCTTCAGAACTTCCACATGACCGCTCGATCCGGGATCTTGAAAATATTCGTCCTGTTTCATGCCGGGCAAAGGCGAAGGATCAGGTATTCCCTCATATTCTGTTGCAGCCTTGAATGCCCCCGGCAGGACGCAAAGCACAGTCACATCCGTCTGCGGCGCGATGTGCATCCTGATTTTTCCGTTGTAGATGGAACGGGCAAAACTGACAATGCCATTCAGCCGCCGGAAGTCTTCAACCGCCGTGATACAGGCGGCGCCAAGGCGAACAGCCAGTCCCGGCGCGAAATCGCAGCCCCGGGATGTATGGGGAATGCAGATATAGCGCGGCTTTCTTGCTGCAATCCGTGGCGTCAGCGCCGCCATCCACGTTTCGGCATTGTAATGATCGAGCGCATCGCCCTCAAGCGCGACGACATCCATTCCCGTTTCATGCGCCAGATCGCGTGCGAGGGCCTGAACCTCTCTGCCTGCCGCCATGATGTAAACCGCAGCGGAATCGTCACCGGCCAGCGCCCGCGCAAAGGCAATCAGTTCATACGTGACGGGCAGGACCCGGCCGTCGGACAGTTCGGCAATGACGAGAATTTCATTATTCATACAAGCTCATTCCAACGCCGAAAAAAGGGAAAATCGTTTCTTTGCGGCGAAGTCATCTTCATCCTAAAGCAAGGCCCGTTCCTGCAAAATCTGCAGCAGCTTTTCCGCTTTTTCCGGGGGGCTGCCCGGCAGGATCATGCCCGTTTTCAGCGGGGCCGGTTCTTCGAGATTCACGATCCATTCTCTGGGGGCCGGCAATGAAAAGGGGGCTGCCGCCGACGCTTGCGATGCGTCAATCTGGATGAGCGCCTGGGAGCGCGTCCGCAACACATGCGACAGCGAAGGATAGCGAGGACGGTTGATGCCCGACTGAACGGTCAGCAGTGCCGGCAGCGTCAGCTCAAAGGCCTCGCGGCGACCGCCTTCCAGCTCCCGCTCCACTTGGACCGCGCCAGAAGGATGCGGCAGTCTGATCGACATGACTGCCGTGGCCCAGGGGTACCCGAGGATTTCAGCAAGCATCGGGCCGACCTGGGCCTGCATGTCGTCTTCGGCCATGATGCCGGCCAAAATCAGATCGTATTGTCTGTCGCGTGCATACGCGCCGATGAGCGAGGCGATTTCAAAGGGCGTCCGACAGCGTTCATCGCCCAGGACAATGTGGATTCCCTGATCGGCGCCCATTTCCAGCGCCCTGCGGACCGTCCGGGCGGCCCTCTCAGGGCCTGCGGACACGGCATCGATGCGTGTCCCCGGAAATTTCTCGCGGATGCGCAGGGCCTCTTCGACGGCAAATTCGTCGTAGCGGTTCATCCTGAACAGCGCTCCGGGTCCCACCTCTATCCGCTCCCCGGAAGCGCTGATCCCGATGACGCCTTCCGGTTCGAGAACCTGCTTGACACAGACAAGTATTTTCATGCCGGACTGTCCTTCTACCTCAATATCCGGTTGAGGGCTTCCCGGTACTGGCGATAATCTCCCAGATTGTTGTGATCGCCTTCGGGGACGGCGATCAACTGATGTTCGGAGCGGATCAGCTTGCTCAGGCGCTCGCTTTCATTGAAGGGAATGATTGTATCCTTTTCTCCGTGAAAGAGATAGACCGGGCAGGCGACGTCCGCGATCCACAGATCCGTCCGCAGGGGATACCGTAGCAGCAGGTTCAGCAGCGGGCGCGGAACGAGGGAGTAGTGACGCGCCGCCAGGTCCAGCAGGCTCAGATAGGGCGACTCTAAAATGACCATGCGCGGCCGGTTCGTCCGGGCCAGGTGGACAGCCATCCCTGTTCCGATCGAGCGGCCATAAAGTATGATTTGGTTTTCAGAAAAGTTCTTTTTCACATAATCATAGGCCGTTTCCGCATCCTTGAGCAGCATCTTTTCGCTTTCGATCCGGCCGGTGCTTTTCCCGAATCCGCGATAATCCGGAATGACGATGTCGTAACCGCGCTGCATAAAATCCGGCGCCACTTCTCCCCAACTCTTCAGGCTTCCCGCATTGCCGTGAAAGTACAGCACTACCCCCTTCGGCTTTTTTGTCCTGAAATGCAGGGCGTTGATCCGGGCGCCGTCAGCGGGCCAGTTGATCTCCTCAAAGGGCTCCTGGAAGGTAAACTTGAAGTCCGTCGACAGCGCTTCGGGAGCAAAAATCATGTTTTCCTGCTTGAAATACATGAAGCCGCCCGCCATCAGGAAAAAGATTGCAAGGGAAAGAACGACGGAACCAAGGAATTTTTTAATGTTCACATCAACCTCCATTTTTTCAGTTTCTGGTGCAGGGTGCGGCGCGTGATGCCCAGACGGCGGGCCGCTTCGCTCTTGTTGCCCTCGGCGGCAGCCAGACTCTTGAGAATCGCGGCCTTTTCGACCTCTTCGAGCGGCGCTTCGCCATTCTGCATGGCGCCTGGCGCAAGCAACGACCCGGCCGCGACTTCTCCCTCCGAGATCAACGGCAGTTCGGCTTCGTCGAGATATTCCGACCGCGATAGAACGACGCCACGCTCCACGGCGTTCATCAATTCGCGGACATTGCCCGGCCAGGTGTAGCGCAGCAGGCGGTCCATGGCTTGCGGCGTGAATCCCCTGATCGGTTTGTGATTCTGCCCGGCAAAATGGATCAGGAAGTGCTGGGCCAGAAGCGGAATGTCCTCCCGGCGGGATCGCAGCGGGGGCACGTGCAGGGGCACCACGTTCAGGCGGTAGTAGAGATCCTCACGGAACCGGCCCGGCGCGATCGCCTGAAACAGGTCGCGATTGGTGGCGGCTACAACCCGCACATCCACCTTGAGAACCTCGTCGCCGCCCACGCGCGTAATCTCCCGCTCCTGCAGGACCCTCAACAGCTTGACTTGCATGCCCAGGGACATCTCGCTGACCTCGTCCAGGAAGATGCTGCCGCCGTCAGCCTGGCGGAATTTTCCCTCCTTGCGGCGGTCGGCGCCTGTAAAGGCCCCCCGTTCGTGTCCGAACAGCTCCGACTCCAGCAGGGTTTCCGTGATGGCGGCGCAATTGATCCGGATGAACGGGCCGTCCTTGCGGAAGCTGTTGTAATGGATGGCACCGGCGATCATTTCCTTGCCGGTTCCCGACTCCCCCGTGATCAGGACCGTCGCCTCGGAGGGCGCCACCTGCGCCACCGTTTCCAGCAGGGCGGTCATGACCTGCGACCTGCCGATGAGGTTTTGCCGGTCAAAGCGGCTGCCCAGACGTTCCCGCAGCAGGCGGTTTTCCTCTTTCAACTGGCTGTGATCCATGGCCCGCACCATGGTCAGGCGCAGTTCATCGAAATCCAGCGGCTTGGTCAGGTAATCATAGGCCCCCTTTTTCAGGGCCTCCACAGCCGTTTCGACGGAGGCGTAGGCCGTCATGATGACGACCGGAATGGCCGGGTTGAACGCCTTGATATTCGCAAGGGCCTCCAGACCCGAGACCTTGACCATCCGGACATCCATGAGGATCAGGTCGAAGGGCTGCTCGCGCACCTGCGCAATCGCCGCACCGCCGTCGTCAGCC
>Ga0105152_10000152_pt1 | contig 17075 bp, 14 predicted proteins | sample LakBais05cmmetaG_FD_81534 | JGI IMG/M metagenome (GOLD analysis project Ga0105152, IMG submission 81534) | Lake sediment microbial communities from Lake Baikal, Russia to study Microbial Dark Matter (Phase II) - Lake Baikal sediment 0-5 cm | ecosystem: Environmental > Aquatic > Freshwater >...
TGGACGGCCCTGCTTTCCATCACTTATCCGGCGTTCGACGGCTTCCGGGCCAGTTCGCAGGTGGCGCAGGCCGAATCCAACCTGAAGGCTGTCGAGATGAGGAAGATTGATCTCGAAAGGACGGTCACGGCGGAGATCGAGAACGCCCTATCAGACCTGAAGACAATCGAGCAGAAGCTTGAGATCGAAAAATTGAAGATCAAGCAGGCCGGAGACGCGCTGCGGGTCGCGGAGGAGCGCTACCAGAACGGCCTCCTCAGTGCCACGGACCTCATCGACGCTCAGAATGCGCTCGAGAGCGCCCGGCTGAACTTTCTGCAGCTCATTTATAATCATACCTTGAGCAAATACAGTCTGTTCCGCTCATGTGGGAGGAAAATATGAGAATCGGAAAAATCATCGGAAGAACTGTTGTCGTTTTGATCCTGATCGCCCTCGCGGCGTTCATCGGATACCGGACCAACCAGAACATCCAGGCCAAGAAGAAGGCCATGAGCCAGCCGGCCCCTGAGGTCATCGTTCCGGTCGAGACCGTTCAGCCGGCCCGGATGGACATCACCGAGACGATCCATGCCACCGGCAGCATCCAGGCGGAGTCCGAGCTCGCCATTTTTTCGAAGGTGAGCGGAAAGATCGCCCAGAATCTGGTCAAGATGGGAAGCCCGGTCCAGCCCGGCCAGGTCGTGGCCGTCGTCAACCGCGACGAAGTCGGCTACGACTTCAAGCCGTTCGAGGTCAAGTGCGACGGCAAGGGCGTCGTCTCGCGCATCCTCCTGAATCCGGGCGCTTCCGTCAATCCCAGCACGCCTCTCATGAACCTGGTCGAAATCGACACGGTCAAGGCCGTCGCCGCGGTAGACGAGAAGAAGATCCGGCTTGTCCAGATGGGCGAGTCCGCCCGGGTGACCCTCGAAGCCTATCCGGGCGAGACCTTCGCGGCCCGGGTGACCAACATCAGCCCAATCGCCAATCCCGTGAACAGGACGATCGAAGTCGAGTTGAGCTTGCCGAATTCCGGCCACCGCATCAAGCCGGGCATGTATGCCGAAGTCGAATGGATCGAAAGCCGGCGCCCCGCGCTGGTCGTCCCCCTCACGGCTGTCGTGGACCGGGGCGGGCAGAAATACGTCTTCTTCGCCGATAACGGCCTGGCCCGGATGATCCCGGTGACCATCGGCGCCGTCGTTGGCGACGTCGTCGAGATCCTCTCCGGTCTCAAGGGCGACGAAAGGATCGTGACGACCGGGGCCGGCCAACTCAACGACAAGGACAAGATCAAGGTCGTCGCGTCCAAACCCGCCCAAGTCTGAGGAACGGTCCAGCCATGAAAATCGCCGATATTTCGATCAAACAGCCCGTTTTCATCGCCATGGTCATCCTCTCCCTGGTGGTCGTGGGTGTCCTGTCCTACTCCCGCCTCGGCGTCGATCTAATGCCCGATATTACTCTGCCGATCGTCGCCATCACCATCGCCAATCCCGGCGTCGGCCCCGAGGAGATGGAATCCCAGGTCAGCAAGCCGATCGAGGACGTCCTCAGCACGATCAACGGGGTCGACAAGATCTCGTCCACCTCGGCCGAGGGGGTTTCGGTCGTCGTGGCCACTTTCGTCCTGGAGAAGGACGCCCAGCTGGCCTCGACCGAGGTCCGGGAGAAGGTCGCCGGGATCCGGAATACGCTTCCCCGGGAAATCATCGAGCCCATCATCAACAAGTTCGATCCGTCGGCTTCGCCCATCATCTCCTACGCCATCCTCAGCCGGAGCGGCCGGATGAACCTACCGGAGGTCCGCCGATTCGTCGACGATACGATTAAAGTCCAGATCCAGCAAGTTGACGGGGTCGGCTCCGTCGACCTCATCGGAGGTCTGGAGCGGGAGATCCAGGTCGAAGTTGACCTGGATAAAATGAATGCCCAGGGAATCTCCATCGCTCAGGTCACCCAGGCCATCCGGGGCGAGAACCTGAACCTGCCGGCCGGCCGCCTGACCGAGAAATCCCAGGATTTCCTGATCCGGACCAAGGCCGAGTTCACCAGTCTCCCGGAGATGATGGACATCGTCGTGGCCAACGTCGGCGGGACCTCGGTTTATCTGAAGGACATCGCCATCGTCAAGGACGATTTCAAGACCAAAAGGGCCATCTCCCGGATCAACGGCCGGGAATGCGTCTCGCTCATCGTCCAGAAGCAGTCGGGGACGAACACGGTCAAGGTGGCCGACCAGGTCAACAAGATGATCACGGCGGTCAAAGCGGCCAACCCCGACCTGGACATAAGGACGACGACGGACTCGTCGCTGATGATCAAGGATTCCCGCGACGACGTGATCCGGAGCTTGATCCTGGGCATCCTGTTCGCCGGACTGGTCGTCCTGTTCTCCTTCGGCGACCTCCGCAACACGCTCATCACCGTGGCCGGGTTGCCCGTCTGCATTATCGCCACCTTCTCCGTGATGAGCCTGCTCGGATACACCGTGAACATCATCACTCTGCTGGCCCTGAGCCTCTCCGTCGGCCTCTTGATCGACGACGCCATCGTCGTCCGGGAGAACATCTTCCGGCATATGGATAAGCTGGGGCAGGACCCGCGCAAGGCCGCCAGCGACGGAACATCCGAGGTAGGCCTGGCCGTCACGGCCACGACCTTGACTCTCGTCGCGGTCTTTCTCCCGGTCGCCTTCACCACCGGCATCGCCGGAAAATTCTTCCGCCAGTTCGGCGTGACGGTCGCGGCCGCGGTCCTGATCTCCCTGTTCGAGGCCTTCACCTTCGCCCCGATGCTGTCGGCCCATTTCTTCAAGAAGATCGAACGGAACGGCAAAAAGACGCTGTCGTCCCGCTTTCAGGCCCTCGTCACCCTGTTTTACGATAAGCTCGGGAACAATTATCGGCCCGTCCTGCGCTGGGCTCTGAAGCACCGGAAAACCATGATCGCGGTCACCACGCTCGTCTTCGTTATGAGCGCCTATCTCTTCACCGTCGTCGGGACGGGCGGAACCCCTCACGGGGAGCGTCCGGAGTTCAACCTGCAGGTCCGGACGGCTTCGGGCAGCTCGCTCGAGCAGACCGATCGGATCATCCGGTCGATCGAAGAGATCCTTCGCCGGCAGGCCGAGGTCGGGGACATCGCCGCGATCGTCGGCTCGTCGGACGGCTCGTCCGACGTGGCCACGATCAATGTCAAGCTGACGATCCCGACGAAGCAAGCCCGAGGCTATGAAGACGTGCTGCGGCCCAAGCTTATGGATATCCCGGGGGCCGCCATCACCTTCCAGGAAGCCAGTTCGATGGGAGGAGCGGCGTTCGCTTCCATGCAGCAGCTCCCGATCCAGATCAACCTGAAGGGGACGGACCTGGCCGGCCTGAACTCCGCCGCGGAGCAGGTCAAGCTCGCTCTGCAGAACATCGGCGGGCTGGTCGACGTCAACAGCGACCTGCGGCCGCCCAAGCCCGAAATCCAGATCCAGATCGACCGCGCGCGGGCGTCCCGGCTGGGGACCAGCACCGCTCAGATCGCCGGTCTGATGCGGTCGTTCGTCGACGGCGACCTCGCCTCGAGATATCGGGAAGCCGAGAAATTGATCGACATCCGGGTCCGGGCCTCGGAGGACGTCCGTTTCAACATGGAGAAGCTGGGCCGGGTCTATCTGCCCACGATGCGGGGCAGCTCCATCACCCTGGACCAGGTCGGGCGTCTGCGGACCGTCAACGGACCGACGCAGATCCGCCGGTCCGACCGGACGCGGCAGATCGTCATCGGGGCCAACATCCTCAAGGGCCGGGCCATCAACGAGATCACCGAGAAGGTCAAAGCCGCCCTGTCGTCGATCTCCTATGCCAAGGGAGTGACGTACCAGTTCGGCGGGCAGGTCGAACAGAACCAGAAAATGTTCGCGTCCTTTATGCTGGCCCTGGTGCTGGCCGTCGTCTTCGTCTATATGGTCCTGGCCTCCCAGTTCGGTTCGTTCGTCCAGCCGTTCGTCATCATGCTTGCTCTTCCGCTCTCCCTCATCGGCGCCGTCCTGGGGCTGCTCCTGGCCAACAAGCTCTTCGACATGGTCGCCTTCATCGGTCTGATCATGCTCATGGGCCTGGTGACCAAGAACTCGATCCTTCTCGTCGACTACACGAACGTCCTGCGGAAGAGGGGCTTGAAGCGGTTCGAGGCGATCATCGAGGCCGGCTCGACCCGGCTGCGGCCCATCCTCATGACCACGCTGGCCATGATCCTGGCCATGATCCCGGTTGCGGTCGGATTCGGGACGAGCTCCGGATTCCGCGCGGCGATCGGCTACACGATCATCGGCGGGCTGACCAGTTCGACGATCCTGACCCTGGTCGTCGTCCCGGTCGTGTATTCGATCCTGGACGATATCGTCTTAAAGCTGAGAAGGAAAAAAGCGGAAAATTAGAAAAATTCACCCCTCAGAGATCTCATTAATGAGTGTATTCAGCTCGCCGGGGATTTGGGCGTTCAATTCCAGCGGAGGCCGCTGAAGAATAAGATTCGCCTCCCGGATTTTCTTGGATTGGACCGCCGACGCCAGTCTGACCTTGTCTTTGGCGGGCCTGGAGCTGTGGACCCGCGTTTATATGTCTATTTTTCCCTCAAGATTTTGCCGATCTCATCGACCAACGGTTTGGAGCCCACATAAAGCGCCGTGCGCTGATGAGGCTTTTGGGGAACAATGTCGAGAATCGGGGTCGCGTTTTCGTCCACGGCGTGGCCGCCCGCCTCGCGGCACATGAAGGACACCACCGCGGCCTCATACATCAGCCTGAGCTTTCCCTGGGGTCTGTTCTTTTTGGGGTCAGGATGGTTGACGATGGCCGGGTACATGAAAAGCCCGCCATTGGTCAGGATGCGGTGGAAATCGCCGGCCAAGGCGCCCAAATAGCGAAAAGCGTATTTTTTCTCGTTTTCCGCGATCCACTTCTGGATGGGCAGGGCATAGGTCCCCCGGTTGGCCGAGTTGAAGGAGAGCTCCCATGTTTTTCTGCTGTCGGGCAGGATCATGTTCGTCGGTTTGACGTAATTAAAGGTTTCGTCGAGGTGAAAGCGCCAGCAGCCGGCGTTGTGGAGGGCGATCGTGAACGTCCCTGTGGGGATGACGAACATCCCCGCGGCGATATATTCCCGGCCGGCGCGGAGATGCATGTCTTCCCGGCCTTCGAGATCGCGCTTGGCGACGCCGAAGAGAAACCCGATCGGCAGGTTATGCGGGACGTTCGATGAGCCGTCCATGGGATCGTAGTAGACGAAATATCTCCCGCCTTCCTCGTTCATTACGATGACCTCTTCTTCTTCCTCACCCACGGCATGAACGACCCGGCCCGACCGGGCCAGAGAATGCTTAACGAGCTCGTTTGCGATCATATCCATATGGAGGACATCTTCGCCCTGGATGTTGACCGAGCCCGTCAGGCCCAGATCTCCCCGCAGGGCGCCGGTCGAATAGTAAAATTGAATGCGCTTGGCGGCGTTGAGGATGGAATTCATGAGGATCAAGAAATGATAGCTGCGCTTATGGCGCTCCTGATGCTCGAGCAAAAAGTCCATGAACGTCTGCTCTTGCTTAAACATTATAATCCCTCCCATGATGGATGATGTTTTGTCCTGGCGCTCTCAAGGAACAATATGACCTTCTCTCCATCATAACCGAGGAAAGCCTTCGGAGACAAGAAGTTCTTTAATCCAGGCCCGGCATTTTCCTGATTTGGGTCCTCCGCGTTAATTTCTTGCCCCCGATCTTCTTCCTGAAAATTTGACATTTCTCAAATCCTTCCATTCCCCCCCTTCTAAAGGGGAAGTGAGGGGGGATTATTTCGCCTGACAACGAGAAAGAGCAGGCCGAACGAGTTCATCAGGAAGAGATATTGAAAAAGGACTTGCAGTCCGGCCAGCGGGATGAGGATCGCGGACAGGCCGACGGCCGCCAGAAAGGACCCAAGGAGATCCCATCCGTAGCCGAGCCCTGTTTGGGCTTTTTCTTTGAAGAACAGGCTGTTGAACACGATGAAAAAATCTCCTCCCAGGTATCCCAGCAAGAAGAGAAAAGCGAACAACACGGATTCTGCGGGACGCGCGTCGAGCGAGATCCTCATGGCCAGGACCAGCATGAGGAAGCCGAACTGCAAAAGCACGAGCTGGGAAAAGCGGGCCATTTTTCTTTTTGAGCTCATGAACGCTCCAAGCGCCAGCCCGATCATGAATACGGCTAAGAGAAGGGCGACTTTCTTGTAAACATATCCAAAGCGGACCTGAAACCAGATGAAGCTCATGATCTCGACGGCCATTGTCGTCAGGCCCATGACGGCGACCGGGATGACCGAATCCCCGGATCCTTTGGATCTGAGTCTGACGAGAACGAGGAGCCCGATGAACAGAAAAAGGGGGATATCCAGAAGCCAGTGGGAGGGAATGCGGGCCAGGGACCTCAGGGCCTTCGATTCCAGGCCCTTGAATTGTGTGCTCCAGAGGACGGAATTGAAAAAATAACTGATGGGATGGAGGTCCGAATTCAGGGTTTTCGAACCTTCTCCGATCTTTGTCCTGAGAGCCCGGACTCGCAGCGGATGGAGGCGCGCCGGAAGCTGTTCAGGGGTTATATATCTGTTTTGATGGTTCATCTGTCTGAGCGTCTGGATGAAATAATCCAGCCTGACGTTCAGGGGACGCCGGGAGGCCAAAAAAATGTTGGAATCTCCGGGAACGACCTCGACCGCCGGGAATATCTTCCGGAGTGTGGCATAAATGACGGAGAGGAAATTCTGAAGCTCCGGGCTGATGTAATTTTCGGCCGATGGCAGGCGGAAGGAAAAGACGCCTCCCGCCTTTAATTTTTCGCGGACCTCGGAAAAAAATTCTTGGGTGTAGAAGCGGTTAATCTGGGCCGTGGCCGGCTCGGGCAGGTTCAGGATGATGATGTCGTAGGAGTTTGCATTTCTTTCCAGGAACGCGCGGCCGTCCGCGTAAATGACGTGCACGCGGGAATTTTTGAGGGCTTCCTTTTCCGTGGCAGGAAGGAAAAGCTCGGAGAGCCGGATGATCTCCGGGTCGAGCTCGACATAATCGATCTCGGCCTTCGGATATTTCAGGATCTCGGTCACGCTTCCGCCAGCGCCGCCTCCGACGAGAAGAACGCGCTCGGCCCGCGGGTTTTGAAGAAGAGCAAAGTGCACGGATTCCTCGGCCGAGGCCGGGTCCGGAAAGGAATAGACGCGGAGCCCGTTGTCATAAAGGGTGACCTGTTCGGCCGTTTTAATGACCTGCAGCTTGCCGTAGAGGCTGTCCTCGCTCCGGACAAGAGTGAACGGTTTCCAGGAGATCTTCTGGCTGGGAAAATCGAACATGAAAAACAATGAATAGACAGCCAGCGCGAGAGCGCCAAGAGGGGCCAATCTTTTCCTTTTGAAATATAAAAGGACCATCCCTGCGCTGGCCGATCCCAGAAGAGCCAGCGCCTGCCAATTCGAAAAGAAGGGAATGAGGGCGAAATAAGAGAAGAGCCCGCCCGCCGCCGCACCCACGGATTCCCAGAGGTATACGCGGGGGAGGTGATCTTCGAGTTTCACCGCAAAGACGAAGATCGTGCCAAGGGGAAAGTTCAGGAACAGGGTGAGAACAAAGGCGAAGAGCGATACGGGAAAGATGCCGGTCATTTCTCCAGGGAGAACTCCGATCAGGAGACGGGAGAACCTCAGCCCGGCAAAACACAAAGGGGCGAGGACAAGGACGGTGAGATAAAGCCGGGCCAATCCCGCCCTTTTTATGGTCCGCCCGGTCGCCCACAGGCTTCCCAGCCCGCCCCAAAAAAGCCAGCCCGCGAGGACGAGGCCAAAGGTCAGTTCATTGCCGTAAAATTGGGCGGAAAATTCCCTGAGAAGAAAGATCTGGAAGGACGCGGCGAGCAGGCCGAGGAGAAAAGCCGGCGCAGAAAACTCTAAGCCCAGATTCCGGGGACCGGATTTTGGCAGTTGGGACACTTCCCTCCCTCGAGCGCGTTCGTTTCGATCTCAAAACCGTTTCTCTGGATCAAGATCTTCCGGCATTTGGGACAGAACGTGTTCTCGCCCTCATGGCCGGGGATATTTCCCATATAGACATAGTGCAGCCCTTCCTGAAGGGCGATTTTCCGGAGCTTTTCGAGAGTTGAAACCGGCGTCGGAGGCAAGTTCTTGATGAGATACATCGGGTGGAATTGGGTGAAATGGACGGGAACGTCGGGCCCGATCTCCTTCTGGATCCACTGTGACATCTTCCGCGTCTCCTCAGGCGCGTCGTTCAGGGTCGGAATGACGAGATAGACGATTTCGAGCCAGATCTTGCTCCTGGCGATTAATCGGATGGCTTCGAGCACCGGCTGAAGATCGCCCCGGACGTAGTTCTTATAGAAATCCTGGTTAAAGGCTTTGAGGTCGATTTTGATGGCGTCCACGACTTTTATCAGCGCTGCGAGAGGCTCGGGGTTGATATGCCCTCCGGAAACGACGACGCTCTTGACGCCTTTGCGCCGGGCTAGGACAGCCGTGTCATACATGTATTCATAAAATACCGTGGGCTCGGAGTATGTGTACGCGATCGAAGGACATCGATAGGTGGAAGCTGTTTCGGCGATGTCGGCCGGAGGCAGGTCGAAGTGGTCGACTTGCTCCGGACGGACCTGGGAAATCTCCCAGTTCTGGCAGAACTTGCAATTGACGTTGCATCCGGCCGTGGCGATGGATAGGGCATTCGTCCCGGGCAGGACATGAAAGAAAGGTTTCTTTTCGATGGGGTCGACGTGCATCGCGCAGGCTTTGCCATAGACGAGCGTGTAATAGGTCCCGCCGTCGTTTTCCCGGACGCCGCAGTAGCCTCGTTCCTTATCGCCCAGCTTGCAGCGGCGCGGACAGAGCTCGCATTCGATCTCCCTGTCGGGCAGGCTCTTATAATATCGCGCTTCGACATGCGAAAGATTGGCTTTTTGTCCGAAGGCGTAAAGATCTCTGAGCATCGGCCCGAGATCGGTTCCCAAGACGATGCCCGCCCCCGCCGCTCCCCGGAAAAAATGCCGTCTATTCATGCTTTTAATTATACCGCTTCCTCGATGACCTGAATATCGGCCGGATTCGCCTTGCCCAGCCCCATCCGTTCCGCTGTCCGGATATAGAGAGGAAGCCGTTTGTCTTCCTCCAAGGAAGGGAGACTTTTCTCCTTCCGGAGCTTTTCGACGATCTGCCAGCCGGTCGAATCTGCCGCGACAGGATCGGTGCTGAAGATGAGGGTTTCGCAGGTTTCGGCCCACCGCGCATGATAGGAAGGACCCCTGTGATATTGGACGACAAGGGCGTCGAGGATCGTGAGGCGATGCTTGCCTTTGATCGGCGAAGTGTCGAAGAGCTCGGCCACGAATGGATTACAGCTGTCGTCGTGGTATTTATTCGGGTTGTGGATAACGCCGAAGTAATTTTTCATGCCGGCTGTGATCCCGGCCATGCCGTGGTCTTTCAAAATGGCGAAGCTGACCGAGGCCGTGATGAGGCTCGATTGGATCGTGGAAAACAGGCTTCCAATATTGAGATGGATGAGGGGCTCACCCGGGTATCCCGCGCCCGCCGTGTCCGTTCCCATGATTTGAAAGCTGCTGCCGCCGATATTCAGGCGGTACTTTGCCTCCTTGAGCTCTCTGTTCGTCCGGTCCCAGACGACGATATTTTTCTCCGGGATCCCGATCGCGGTCAAAAGTCGGGCGAAGGGGAGGCTGACGTCGGGCGGTGTGGTGAGTTCGGGCGCCGCGATCGTGTTGACCTTGATCCCGACACGGTCGGAGGGAGAAAAGATCGAACGTAATCCTTCTTTGATATCGTTCTGCCCGGTGAGAAGCTGGACGCCGCGGTCATACATTCTCGAAAGGATCTTCGAGTCCACTTCGCCTTTCCGCGGCAGGACGCCCTTTCCCCGGACGATGACGACTTTCGAAACGGACATCCATGTCAAGTTACTCCAGCCCAGAGCTCTTGTCAATCTTGTCCGTTGCGTTTATAGTAAGGCTCGGATCGGCACACACAGGAGTCAAAAAATGCTGATAAAGACATTAATAAAAGGGTTTGTCTTGGTCATTATTTCGTGCGGATTTCTCGTTCCGTCCGGTCCCGGCAGGCAAAAAACGGGGGCGTCTTCCTTGGCCCCGCTTCTGCCCCGGGTGGCGAATTGGAAGATCGTCGAAGACGTCCAGGGCTATAATCCTGGAACCCTTTATGAATATATCGACGGGGCGGCCGAGGCCTATTTGAGCTACGATTTCAAGGAATTGATCGTCGCCCAGTTCGAGGGAGGTCGAACGAAAGCCGTGCTTACGGCCGAGATTTACGATATGGAAACGAACCTGAACGCCTTCGGCATCTACAGCGCCGAACGGTTTCCCGAGAGCCGTTTCCTGTCCATTGGCGTCCAAGGCTATCAGGAAGAGGGTACGCTGAATTTTCTGGCCGGCCGCTTTTACATTAAGCTTCTGTGCTATGAAGGCGGCGAGAAGACCGAAGAGTTTTTAAAGCTCTTTGCCGGGTCCATCGCGGACAAGATCAAAGACACGGGCGGCTTTCCTGCTCTCCTCAAGACTTTTCCCAGAGAAGGGCTCGTGGCCAACAGCGAAAAGTTCGTCCGTTCGAACTTCATGGGATTCAAGTTTTTGAGAAACGGTTTCACGGCGAACTATAGACAAGCGGGACACGAGTTCGATGGCTTTCTCATCGAGGCGAAGTCCGCCGAAGACGCGGAAGCGATAATGAACCAATATCTCGGAAATTTCGCCAAAAACGGCCTGACCGTCGATGAAAGGCCCGGCGGCGCTCATTTCAAGGATCGGTATCTCAAGAATGTCTTTGTCGCCCGGGCCGGAAATCATCTCTGCGGCGTCACGAAGATCGAGGATGGTCAGGAGGCTTTGGGAGAGAAGTATCTCGAAGCGATAGTCAAGGCTTTGAAGAAATAGGCCGGCCGGCGAGGAATTCGCCCTTGGCTCGGCTGAGGGATATTGGACAATCCAACCTGAACTCGATTACAATACGGAACATGGAGAAGAACAAAATACTGACTCTGTCGAGCAGTGTCGTGGCGATTTTCGTCGTCGGCGTCCTCCTCCGACTGGCCAAGCCCGTGCTCTTTCCCTTTTTCTTGGCGATTTTCTTTTATTTTGTGCTCTCGCCCGTCCATGATTTTCTGACGGACAGGCTGAAAATTCCCCGGGCGCTGGCCATCGTCATCATTCTCCTCTTCACGTTCTTCGTCCTGTACCTCATGGGCGTGATCTTCTTCTCAAGTGGAGAGACGTTCGCCACGGAATTTCCCAAATACGGGCCAAAGTTCAACGCCATGGTCAATTCGCTCCAGGAGCAGCTCAAACTTCCGAAATCCAAATGGGACCCGTTTGCCTGGGTGGAGAGTCTGGACGTCAATAAGCTCGGAGCGTTTGTCCTGTCTTCTCTTGGAACGGTTGTTTCTTTCTTTTCCAACTTGTTTTTGGTCCTCATTTTCCTGATCTTCATGCTCGCGGGCCGAGGCAAGCTGACCGTCAAGATCAAGAATTCCTTCAGTCCGAACCGGGCGCTTCAACTCAATAAAATGGTCGAGAACATCGACCACCAGGTCCAAAAATACCTGGCCCTCAAGACCGTCATCAGCATCGTCTCCGGCCTCCTGGCGGTGCTCATCCTTGTTATTTTCGGCGTGGATTTCGCCGTGCTTTTCGGTGTCGTGACCGTCCTTCTCAATTACATTCCCAACATCGGCTCCCTCATCGCCAAGGTTTTCCCGTTCTTATGGGCTATGCTTCAGTTCGATAGCTTTTGGAAGGCGGTTTGGGTCCTCGTCGTCCTAGTCATTGTGGACGGCGTGATCGGAATGATTGTCGAGCCGAAGATCATGGGAAAGGGTTTGGGGCTCAGTCCCTTGTCCATCCTATTCGCCCTTTTCTTTTGGGGGTGGCTGTGGGGCATCCCGGGCATGATCCTCGCCGTGCCCATGATGGTCATCCTGAAGATCATCTGCGGCAATTTTCCTGAATTGAAGTTTCTGGATGCGCTGCTGAGTAAGTAAAGGGCTCCGAGAGACCGAGGCCCTTCTCCGAGCGGATTATCGGGGGGTGATGACCTTGGACGTGCGGGACATCTCTGCGATCTGGGCAAATTGTTCCCGGAGATGATCGATGTAGGCGCGGCCCGTGTAATTCTCCCGAGCCCATGTTTTGGCCGCTAGGATCAGGCGGTCCAAGCACCGGACCTTTTCTTCGCTCTTATAGCTCTCCGCCGCCGCGGTCAGGATCACGTTCCCCTCATACTTGCAGTTTTCCACGCTCTGGAAGATTGCCTCGCCGACTTCGTTTCCAGGTTTGCGGTCTTCGCCCGGAATCAAAAGGATGCTCCGGCCTTTGGCCAGTTTCTCTTTCGCGTATTCCAGGGCCAGGATGGCCTCGGCGTCCGTAAAGGACGGATTTCGCTCTCCGATCTCCTTAAGCGGAGCTTCGGTATTCAAGGCGAGCCAAGCGATCCGCTCATCCTTGAGGAAATCATCCTGTCTGCGCCCCGCTCTCGCCGGCGCCGCCTGCTTTTTCTCCAGGATTCTTTTTTCCTGATAGGGTCTGTGTTCGGCCAGGAAGCGGCACGTCGGCGGACAGGCAACCTCCTTTTCCCGTAAAAGCCCGCAGCACAGGGGGCAGAGATCGTTCCTTAATGCGGGACAGCGGCGCTTGGCCTTTCTCTGCTGACAACGGGAGCACTTGGCCATAGGAGAGGATCACTTTTTGAAGATGAACGTCTCTTGGGTCAGAGACTTGATCTTCTTCCCGAAGAAGCTCTTGAGGGCCTTTTCGGCCGCTTTGAGCTCGGCGGCTTTCCGGGATGGACCGCTGGCGGTGGCCAATGATGTCTTGTTCACGAAGACCTCGATGATGAATTCCTTCTTGTGATCGGGTCCGCTCGTCTTCAGCATTTTATAATGGGGGGCTGGCAAGTCTTCTTTTTGGAGGAATTCCTGGAGGGCCGACTTGTAGTTGTTGATGTCGAGCCGCTTTTCGTCCTTGATCTTCTTGAAGGAACCCCGGAGGAGCTGAAGATAGAAATTCCGCGCCGCCTCAAACCCGGTATCAAGGTACATCGCGCCCAAGATGGCCTCGAAGGTCCCGGCGAGGATGCTGTCCTTTTTCCGGCCGCCGCTTTTTTCTTCTCCCCGTCCCAGCCTCACGAACTTGTCGAGCATGATCTGTCGGGCGAATTCCGCCAGGGCGATCGTGCTCGAGGCGGACGATTTGAGCTTCGACAGGTCGCCCTCGGTGACGTCGGGGTACGAGCCGTAGAAGAAGTCGGCCGCGATCAGGCCGACGACAGAATCCCCAAGGAATTCCATCAGCTCATTGTCCCTGATCCTCGCTTGGCTTTCGTAGGCGAAGGAGCTGTGGGTGAGCGCCTGGAGAAGGAGATCCTTGTTCCGGAAATGATGCCGGATGGCCTTCTCGACCTCAGAAACGATCCCTTTTTTCTTTTTTCTCAAATATTTTCCTATCATCCGGCAAACGGATAAACGATTTTGCCGGCCACGATCGTCATCACGGGTGCGCCTTTCAGTTTCCAACCGTGGAACGGGCTGTTCTTGCTCTTGGAGGAGAACGCCTTGACGTCCACGACGACCTCTTTGTGAAGATTGAGGATTGTCAGGTCGGCGTCGGCCCCGACGGCGATCTGGCCCTTGTTCTTGAGACCGAGGAGCTGAGCCGGTATCGTGGAGATCATCTCGATGAAACGGGCAAGGGAGATCACGTTCTTGTTGACCAGCTTGTCGAGAAGGAGCGAGACCGCGGTTTCCAGTCCGACCATCCCGAACGGCGCTTTGTCGAACGCGGCGTCTTTTTCTTTCGCGGTATGCGGGGCGTGGTCCGTGGCGAACACATCCACGGTGCCGTCTTTGACGGCGCTGATCAGGGCCTGGACGTCCTCCGGGCTCCGTAAAGGAGGATTCACTTTATAGTTCGTCTCGAAGTCTCTAAGATAGCCGTCGTTGAGGACGATGTGATGCGGTGTGGCTTCGGCCGTGATCTTCACCTTCCTCTTCTTCGCTTCCCGGACGAGATGCGCCGCGCCTTTCGTGCTGAGGTGAGCGATGTGGACCTGAGCGCCCAGGCTTTCGGCCAGGATGATGTCCCGGGCGATCATGATGTCTTCGGCCGCCGCCGGTATGCCGCGCAAGCCGAATCGCAGCGAAGCCGCGCCTTCGTGCATGACGCCGTTTTCGCTCAAAGACTTGTCTTCGCAGTGGTCGATGACGAGCGTGTTCAGAGATTTTGAATATTCGAGCACCTGCCGCATGACGCGGCTGTTCTGGATGCATTTCCCGTCGTCTGAGAAAGCGATGGCGCCGGCCGCGACCTGGCCGGCCATATCCGCAGGCTCCGCGCCCAGCAGCCCTTTTGTCAGGGCCCCGATCGGATAGAGGTTGACGATGGCCCGCCGTCCTGCCTGGGCAAGGATGTATTCGGTCACTTCGGGGTCGTCGTTCACCGGCGACGTGTTGGGCATGGCGCAGATGGACGTGAAGCCCCCCTTGGCCGCCGCGCGCGTGCCCGTCTCGATAGTCTCTTTATGTTCCTGCCCGGGCACGCGCAGATGGACGTGCATATCGATGAAGCCGGGGGCGACAACGAACCGCGAGGCATCGATCAAGGTCGCGTCCCGGGATTCGATCTTGGCCTTGAGGTCGGCGATCTTGCCAGCATCAATCAAGATATCGAGCGTTTCATCGGTGTTGGACTTGGGATCGACGACTCGGCCGTTCTTAATCAGGAATTTCACGGTCTTTGCCTCCTCGCCGAAAGTCTGAGACAGTCATGCGAAAGCCCCCTCCTATTTTATCAGCTTGACGGGCTCCGTGATCTGGACTTCGTCGCGGTTATCGATCTCTTTGAGGCGGACCTGGACGATTTCGCGCCGGGAGGTGGGCAGCTGCTTGCCGATGTAATCGGCGCGGATCGGAAGCTCGCGATGGCCGCGGTCGATGAGGACGAGGAGCTGAATCGATTTCGGCCGGCCCATATCGAAAAGGCTGTCCATGGCGGCCCGGATCGTCCGGCCGGTCATCAGGACATCGTCGACGAGAATGACATCTTTCTTAGAGATCGCGAACGGGATCTCAGTCTTCTGGATCATATGCTGGGTCTCGAGCTCGGAGAAGTCGTCGCGGTAGAGCGTAATGTCCAGGACACCGACGGGAACGTCCACGTTCTCCAGCTCTTTGACGATCTTAGCGATACGCTTGCTGATATAAATGCCGCGAGTCCGGATCCCGACGATGACCAGATTCCTCAGATTGCGATTGCGCTCGAGGATTTCGGTGGCCATGCGATAGATGACGCGCTTGATCTTGGTTGCATCCATCACGCTGGCCTTGATTTTTTCTTCCATAGTCTCTCTCTCGCTTCTTTTATATCATAAAATGAGGGGGAAGGACATCTCGCCTCAATTCTGGATGAGGTGACGAGTCCCCGTCCTTTTATAATACTGCCGGGCCGACTCCAGATCCTTTCTGATCCGGGCCGCCAGCTCTTGAGCGTCGCCGAACTCCCGTTCCTCCCGTATTTTCTTTAAGAAATGGATCTTCACGGAAGTCCCGTAGATGTTCTTACGGAAGTCGAGAATATGTGTTTCAATAGAAAATCGGGGACAAGTCCTCGCTTGGTGTCCCCGATATTCTTGGAAGGTCGGCCGGACTCCGGCATTTGTTATGGAAGGATATCTTTTGTCCCCCATTTCTACTATTGTGACGTACACCCCGCTGGGGATGATCTCGTTCGGCGTCTGGATATTGGCCGTGGGAAAGCCGAGGCGCCGTCCCCGCGCGTCGCCTCGCTCGACATCGCCTTCGATGGAATAGGGACGGCCGAGAAGGAGATTGGCGGCTCCAATCCGTCCTTGCTGGAGAAGGTCGCGGATCAAGCTGGAACTGACCATGAGCCCGTTTCTTTTAACCGGCGCGATGGCTTCGACGTCAAAGCCGAATTGCCGGCCAAATCGCCGGAGCGAGCGAACATTGCCCAAGCGGTCTTTGCCGAAGCGAAAACCGGAGCCGACGATGACCGTCCCGGCTCGGAGCGTTTTGACGAGGATCTCTTGGACGAAATCTTTTCCTCCGAGTCCGGCGAATTGACGGTCGAAAGGAACGACAAGGATCATGTCCGGGCTGAACTTCTCGATCTCCTCGAGGCGTTGCTCGAGCGTCTGGATCATCCAGATGTTTTTCGGGCCGAAGATCTTTTCGGGATGAGGGGAAAAGGTAAGAATGCAGGAGAAGAGGGATTTTTCTCCGGCCTCATCGGCCAAAAATCTCAGGATTTTCTGATGCCCAAGGTGGAGGCCGTCGAAGTTGCCGATAGCCAGCGCCGTTTTTCGAGGGAGGGCGGGGACCGCGTTGAGCGAGCGGAAGATCTTCATGAACTCAAATCTTGATGATGTTGGCCTTCTTCATATAGTTCATCTTGAGCTGGAGGAGGCAGGACTCGAGGAATTTTTCCTCGTCCTCCTTGAGGTTGCCCGCGGTCCGCTCCTTGAGGAGATCGAGCATGTCGATGAGCCGCTTGGCGAACTCCAGGTTCTCCTCGGTCACGTTCTTCAGGGGATCTTCCATCAACCCGAGTTTCACCAGTGCCTGGGTATAGAACGGAAAGACGATCGAACTGAAATCTAAAGGCGGCAAGAATTCCTGTGGCTCCTCACCGTTCTTTTTTTCGTTCTTCATGACCGTTTCATCCTTTGTCGATATGAAAGAGATTTCATATTACCTGGAACGTGCGGAAAATTCAAGAAAATCGGCTCGGTGGATGGACGCATAAATAAGAAAAATTGTGATAAGATAACGGCGTTTTATAAATCTGAATTATTCATGAATTACGCTATCTCTCCCAGTTGTGAATTTGCAGAAGGGCGCCGAATTCGGGGACATGACCCAAATTCTCCGGAATTTGGGATCGTGTCACCCTCGTCTTGAATTCGGCGCCATCTGCGAATTCTCTTCTCGAGGAAACGACGCAATTTATGAATAATTCAGGTAAACAA
>Ga0105152_10000153_pt1 | contig 17020 bp, 13 predicted proteins | sample LakBais05cmmetaG_FD_81534 | JGI IMG/M metagenome (GOLD analysis project Ga0105152, IMG submission 81534) | Lake sediment microbial communities from Lake Baikal, Russia to study Microbial Dark Matter (Phase II) - Lake Baikal sediment 0-5 cm | ecosystem: Environmental > Aquatic > Freshwater >...
CCGAAGGCCGGTTGAAGTCGCTCGATTTTTTTCGCGGCTTCACCATGTTTTTGTTGATCGCGGAAGCCACTCATATTTATGAGCATTTGGTTAATCCTGCCTTTCAGGGAGCTATTATTCATGCCATCGGGACTCAGTTTCACCATCACCCCTGGAACGGATTGCGCTTTTGGGACCTCATCCAGCCTTTTTTCATGTTCATCGTCGGTGTCGCCATGCCTTTCTCCTTCGGCAAGCGTTGGGAACGCGGCGACAGCTGGCCGGCAACTTTTCGCCACGCTCTTCAGCGCTCCGGCCTTCTGCTCCTTTTCGGTTGGGCGCTTTATTGCATCGGCCCGGGAAAGATCACGTTTGAGCTGTGGAACGTCCTTGCCCAGCTCTCCTTCACCTTTCTCGTCGCCTTCCTGATAATGCGGCGATCGACATTGACCCAAATCATTTTCACTTTTGGCCTGCTCGTTATCACCGAATGGACTTACCGATTATTTGCCATGCCCGGCTTCAACCAGCCTTTTGTGGCGGATCACAACTTCGGGTCTTATGTGGACATGCTCCTCATGGGCAAGCTTTCTGAGGGCCACTGGGTGGCCTTCAACGCCGTCCCGACGACAGCTCATACAATGTGGGGAGTGCTGGCAGGTCAACTTCTCATGAGCAAACGTCCCCCCGGCCGAAAAATCAAAATATTATTTATCGCCGGGCTTATTGGAGTGGTTGCCGGCTACGCCCTCAATCCGCTGACACCCATCATCAAACGCATCTCGACCAGCTCATTTGTCATTGTCAGCGGCGGCTGGTGTCTGCTGGCTCTTGGCTTTTCTTACTGGCTGATCGATGTCATGAAAGTTCAGAAATGGGCTAAGTTTTTCGCTATCGTCGGCATGAATCCGCTTTTTATCTACTTGTTCACGGAATCGGGCGGCGCCAGATGGCTCAATGGAATTGCCAAGCCCTTTACGATGGGCTTGTTCGGCTGGACGGGCGAATTAGGGGCAAAAATCATTACCAGCCTGGCTGTCTTGGGGCTGTTATGGCTGATCTGCTATTGGCTCTACAAGAGGAGAATTTTTATTAAAATTTAACATCTTTGGTTTTTCTAAAAAGCCGGACCAAGCCCAAGCTGTCATAGGAACATTCCATATTATTAAATGTGAATAGCTCTCCATATCCGCATCCCTTAGAACTGTCAACAGGCATTTTTCAGCTTGACTTGACTTCCCTCGACGTCACGTCTTATCATCCATGACGCTGGGAGGAGGAATATTCTACGCAATTCCTGGGCACGAATGATCTCTCTCAGCCATGGCAGCGGATAAGGAGTTTCTTTGAGATGGGAGAGAGGGGATAAGGATGATTAATCGGCTGGCGCAGCCGAAAATCAAATTCCTATGAACTTCATCTTAGGCAAGTCGTCGAGGGGAAAGACAGAGGGCGGCGCCGGCGGCTGAATATTGATTTATTGATGTGGTTTTGTAACATCCCGGGGCAAGGAGGAGAGAGAAGAAGCGTACACAGTCAGCGGCAATTCTTTACGTGATTTCAAAACATCTTTGGCAAGTCGTCTGGGGGCAAGGGCGGTGCCGGCGGCTGATTTACGCAATTTCGGTGACAGATAACTCAACGCATTTAAAAAATTATTATCAATTCGTTTTCTTTCCCATGGTTTTCAGAATCCAATCTCCCATGGTTTTCATGGCCACAGGGGACATGGTTTCCTTTATTTGGGGAACGTAATAGAACATCCCATTGGTGGTCGTCTGAAAAAAATGGTTCATATTAGGAAACTCGACTATTTCGTAATTGGAATGACTCAGTTTAGCCATTATTTGTCTCAATGCCTCATGATTCTCCTTCGCGGGAACAGCCATATCTTTGGTTCCGCCAAGGGCGAGTATAGGGCATTTCACTTTTGCCAGATAATCAGCCGGATTGGTCTTGACCGCGAAAATCATTTCCGGAGCACAGAACATATCCGTAAATGATTTTTTCTGCTCATCAGGAAGATTTGAATTATTGAAGAGAGATGCCATTTTATTTCTGACGGCGGGCATGCCTTCTTCCTTTAGAGCAATATCCAAAGCATTATCCAATAAAGCCGTAATATTTTCGGTTTTTTCACCGAGGACCGCCGCCCTGTCTGATGCTCCTTTCATCTGAAACTTTAATATATCGACGGTAGGCATAACCGGGCCTGCCATCAAAATAATAAATGCGGTTTCAGCTCTTCTACCGGCTACAATTTGGGCTACAAATCCTCCTTCACTATGACCGACAAATCCGATTTTATCCTTGTTGATAAAAGGAATGGTTTTCAGGAAGTCGAATCCCGCTTCGGCATCGTTAGCGAAATCAAATACCGTGGCATCATAATATTTCCCGGTCGATTTGGCGGTTCCCCTGTCATCATAGCGCAATACGGCGGTCCCTCTTTTTGTAAGGTCATCCGCCAATACTTGAAAGAATCGATGTCCTCCGAAACCTTCTTCATTACGGTCTTGAGGGCCTGCTCCGCTTATCAATATGGCTGCAGGAAAAGGACCCCCTGATCTGGGATAGGTTAATGTCCCGGCGAGGACGATGTTATCGTAAAGATTGGAGAACTTTACGTCTTGTTCCATATAAGGATAAGGTTTTTGCGGAGTCTGCGGGCGAAACGGACTCGAAATATTTATGACTTTTTTTAAAATTAGTTTTGGCCCGCTCTCACCACCTCTCCTTAAAACTCCTTCAATCGTTAGGTGATCCTCTTTTAAGGAACCTGAGTAAGTGAACATGACCAGAGGGATCGTAATATTTACGGTGGTTCCTTCAATAGAAAAAGACTGGACGGGTTCCCCGTTTAAACCCTGGAGGGGCATACTGTAAAGGCATTGGAGAGTGTTATCCTTGTTCTTCACAATTTCAAAAACAAGCTGAAGTTTGATTTTACCTTCTCTGAAACCTTCCCATTTGCCCCAAAAAACCTCAGATTCTTTCGTGGCCGTGATTTTATTCAATGGTTCTGTTTTTTGGGAAGAAGAAGAGAAAGAGGAAACAACGGCTAATGACCCAAAAAGAAGAAAGAATAAAAATATTTTCTGTCTGCGTCTCATGTCCCCTCCTTGTCGGATTTCGTCGGGGTCGCCGAATTCTCTTGCCTGGCGGCGATTTGTTCCTTGAATTCTTCCATCCGCAATTGTATTTCCTTTAATTCCTTCAGGATGTCCAGCCGGTTGCGGTTGATGAAATAGCGTAAAAGAAAAACGCCTCCGAAAATGAGCCAAAAGCAAGCCAAGATACCGAACCACGATTTCTTGGCCGGATCCGTGGAAGAGCCGCCTATGATTAAAAACGCCGTGCATAGAATCACGATGTAGAACCACATAGGGCCGGTTGTCCATTTTTCAATTTTCAAGGTCCGAGATTGCTTTTCCAACATTTTATCGACCTCCTTCTGGTATTTCTCATGTCTTTCCGAGGCGAAAACTTCTTGCGAAAGCACCTGTTCTCGTAGGGATTCTTTTTTATTATTTCCGGCCGGCATCTTCCCCCTCCAGTAAAAGCCTTAATTCTTTCTTGGCATTGTGCATCCTGGATTTGACCGTGCCCATGTTGCACCGTACGACTTGGCTGATTTCCTCGTAACTCATATTTTCCATGAAAAAAAGCATCAAAACTTGCCGGTGCCGGAGATTCAGCTTCTTCAAGGCGTGATGGATATGAATCGCATTTTCCGGATCTGGAAATGGATCTTCTTCATTGGAAATGCTCTCTTCAGCATAGGACTCTTGGATTTTGTCTTGATGTATTTGATGACGAATGAGGTTTATAGCATGGTCATGGGCGATTCGATATATCCAAGGGCGAAATGCTTTTGGATGGAGCAGTTTTTTGATTTTCCGAATAACTGTAACCCATACTTCCTGGAGGACATCATACGCATCGTTCTCCGTCGGGACGAGATGGTGGATATAGAAAAAGAGCCTCTCTTCCATCATGGCTATTAATACTTTATAGGCATCCGCATCACCCAACTGGCAACGTAATACCAGCAATTCTTCTTGAATCCGATTCTTTTCATCCATTCCGTTTCCAATTATATTTCGTATATAAGTCGTATGATAATAGCTCAATGTTCATCCTGAAACCTGCGTGAAAATGAAAAGATGATCACGATAAGTCATAAAGATAAGAATTTTCTTTTTCCACGGCGTGTTGAATTTCCCCTCTCGGCGCTGAATCTCCCCGCCTAGCCATGCCGATACTGTATTGCCGACCGCGCGGCGCTGTCAATAACCACGAAAAGCCACGAAGATCGGCATTCAAAGAGCATGTCGGGACAAGGAATCCCGCCGCACCGGTTAAAAGACGATAGACTTTCCCTTCCGGTAAAAATGAGATGATCAAAAATAGTCCGCGTTCTCCTCGGCCGCCATCAGGGCGACCTCAGTGAAAACGCTCGATTACGATCAACATCACGGGCAAGTCGGAGAGGAGAGGCGCTGGCGGCTGATTATCGATTTCAAGATGTCGTTATAGAATATCCCGGGCAAGGAGGAGAGGGGGAGGGAAGCGGCGCCTGCGTCTAACTATAGATTTCTCGAGGCGGTTTCAGAACATCCCGGGCAAGGAGGAGAGGGGTAGGAAAGGGGAAAAATAGCGCCGGCGGCTGGATAGCGAATTATTGCAGTGGGAGAATCAAAGCGAATTTTCGGTCGTTCGAAACGATGAGCCTTCCGTACAGCAAGGATTGCGTCCTTTCCTCATTATTGACATCGATCTAAACCCGAGAGTATACTTTTCTCATGAAGGGCAGTACTGATTCAGAGCTTAACGGGAGAGATCGTCGCGTTGCGCGAAAAAGCAAATTCTTCTATGATGATGTGATGCAAGTATTTTTTTTAGCGCCTCCTTTCTTCTCTTTATCTTATCCCGATCCTTGAGTGGCAGGCTAGATTGCTATAACAAGCAGCCGATACTATAATTATTTCGCGAATCGAGGTCGGGTTGCGTAGTTTAAGGAGAAAGAGCCATCTTATAATTGTCGTTTTTATATTGATTTTCTCTTTTGACGGCATCTCTTTTGAGGCACCGCAAGAGAAAAACGAGAAAAACACCACAATCTTTATCGGCCTCTTTATCGGGGATTTTGAGGATCCGCGAGTCCTGGATCAAGCCAAGCTTTACACGTCGGACGCGTATCCCCAGCTGAACCTCTGGAAGAAGCCCGCGTCGAATTCGAGAAGCCTTTTCAAATCCACGTGCGTCGATGCGGTCCTCGGCGTGATGGACTTGGAAAAGGTCGATATAATGGGCTTCTACGATAAGCCCTGGCCCGATAAAAAAGGGACGATTGACTATTTCATCGCCTCGGAGGGCATGGGTTGGCTCTACTCGAGCTAGCCCAAAGTGATATCTCCCGAAAAGCTCTTCCTGCGGCTGAAGATGTCGATGTTTTCCGATATTCCCGTTTTGGAGGGCGAGGACCGGGAGGAAAAATATAAGGAGATCATCGCCGTCTTCGAGAAAAAGAACAAGATCGACCAGGTCCTGGAGCGGGAAATCGCGTTGAGCCTCGATGAGACGGTCTTGTTCTGCTTTCCCTATAAGAACCGGGTTCTCATGAGTTTGATCTCCTGGACGGCCTTTCGTCCGGAATGGCAGTCCTCTGGGCCGGCGAAAACGGCTGACCGGAAAAAAATCGAATCGGTAAAGACGCTTCAATCTCTCCATCAGGTCGTCCCTTTGTATCCAGAAGAATTGCGGCATATTAAAGGCGACATCCAGCTCCGCTTGACCATCGACGCGAAGGGGGACGTCAAGAACGTCCAGGTCGAAAAGTCTTTGCATCCTTATCTCGATTTTTCAGCGGTCAAAGCGCTGCGACAGTGGAAATTCACGCCCTTGATTGTCGACGGAAAGCCCGTCCCGGCGGCGTTTCCGATGACCTATACATTCGATCCGTTGAAATATGCGACAGACGAATTCGTCTCCGGCGTCACGTACACGCCCGCTTCGGACGTGGACGCTATTCTGGACCAATCCGCCGAGTACTCCCGAGCCTTGGTGAACGCCGCGCCGTATTTTTTGTGCCAAGAAGATATCAGCGAAAAACATCGTTATATGGCTCCAACGGAAAAGCCGACCTTATTAACAACGAGAGCCGAGTACGAAGTTCACTATCTTGGCGGCCAAAAAGCGAACCAGGACGTCTATACGACATATCGGGTCAATTTCTCCGAGAAAATGGAAAGGAACCGGTTAAGCAACGAGTATCAAATCTTAGGAAAGCAAGAGAATATTCGGGAAAGAAGGACTCCGGTGGCAAAAGCCAGGCGTAAAACGGGAGGCTCGCAAACCCAATCGGACGAGAGGCGTTTCACGGTTCTCAACCCCTTTCTCATCGCTGCCAAACTGGTCGCGAAGGAGTCCCAGCCGCTTTTCTCGTATCGGTTGCTCGAGAACGATCGCCTCATGGGCCGGACGGCTAACGTCATTCAGGCTCTGCCCAAGAACGGAATCGTCGGCTTTATCGAGGACGCCAAGATATGGATCGAAAGAGGAAAGGGTCGAATTCTCAAAATAGAACTCACGGGAATTCCGCTCGACGGATACGACGACGTTTGGCGAGAGGCCACGGCTTTCACCCTTCTCCCCATTTCCCGGATCACGTATCTTTTTGGGGTCGAGAACAAAGGAATCCGATATCCCAGCGAGACGAGCGTCCGTATTCAATACGCACTTCCCGATCCCGTCACGACCATCGACAAAATCATCATCGAGATGGCGTACAAGAAATACAAATTCTTCTCGGTCGAGACGGAGTATCGGATTAAATAAGCTGCAGGGCGTCAGGAGGCCGTTTTCCCCGGCTTCAGATTCACCCGCACGGACGTCCGCAGGATCACCGGACCCAATAATCCCGACTCGACCAGCGGATCGTCCTTTTTCCAGAGTCGCCAACTGGTGAAGGCGATCCGCCCTGTCGGACTCGGCCGGCCGTCCATAAGCCATCGAGGCCAGGCCTTGAGCGTCCCGTCCGGATTTCGGTCGCTGTCCTCGGGGAGCTGTTCGTCGCCGATCTGGCGGTTGATCCAGAGGTCGACGACTTTCACTTCGAGGGCGTTGTCGTCGGCTCTGAGCGCGTCGGTCACGTCCACGCGAAACGGCGCCTTCCATAGAATGCCGAGGTCCCGGCCGTTGAGCTTCACTTCGGCCATGACCGCGACCTTGCCCAAGTCGAGAGACAGGCGGCGATCGACTGCCAGGACGCCCTCCGCTACTTGGATGGTTTTTCGATAAACGGCCGGGCCGGAGAAATATCTGACCCCCGCTTCGCCGTACTCGCTCCAGGAAATCAGCGTTTCGAAGGTCAGCCGGTCCGGCGCGCCCAAATTCGGGGCGAAGCTCACGTCCCAGGGGCCGGTGATCTCCATCGGCTCAGGGACGTCCGCCACGACGAAATCCGCAGTCGTGCCACCCGCGGTCTTGAGCTCGTAGCGGCCCGGCTGTCCGACCCATACCTCGAAGGTTCCGCGTCCGCCGGGGGTGACTTCGATTTCGGGAGATTGCGGAGGGGGCGCGGGCAAGGGGGTCGAATCCATCAATCGCCGGACCTCCGGTTCCGTCAGGGCCTGATCGAACAGGCGGAACTTTTCCAGCGGGAGTACAGTTTTTTCAGGCCGGTCGTCAAGGAGGTGGTCGAGCGTTATCTCGACTGCGGCAACCCAAAGTGCGGGTTTGCCCGGATCCGCTGTCCGCGCTGCCGGACGGAACGTTTGTTGACCTTCTCTTGCAAAACCAGGGGCTTCTGCCCCTCCTGCCATGCCAAGCGGCTGGAGGAATGGGGCGAGTGGATGCAGCAGAGAAAACGTCTTCAGAACCTTAAAATTCGCCCATTTCTTGCGCCCCAGACGGCGATCACCATCCCGGGCAAGTCGTCCGAGCGGAAAACGTGGAATAGAGCGGCGCTGGCGGCTGATTAATGATTTCTAGATATGATTTCAGGACACCCAGGGTAAGGAGGAGAGGGGAAGACAGGGGGTGGCTCTGTCTTTGACGCATTAACGTTTTACTTTGCTTCTTTATAATTATTAATACAAGGCTATATGAGAATTATTTGCTCTGCCGTTGGTCTATATTAATGAAGCGTTCATGTGTTTGATCGTAGGGAAGCGATATATTACAATGACGTGGAATCAGCGAATACGACGTTTATTAATTGGGGAGGCTTCAATGCGGAAATCGGCTTTCGTCTTCTTTTTGATGGGATTCTTTTCCTGGTCTTCGGCCTCGGCCCAGACTTGGCTGACCGGTTCGCTCGACGACGCATTGGCCAAAGCTAAGGCCGTTGGGAGACCGCTGCTCGTCGACTTTTTCGCCGAAACCGGCTGAGGGAATTGTCTACTGCTGGGTCAGCAGTACTACGAAAATCCAAAATACGGCAAGTTTCTGGAAGACAATTTCATCCTCTTTCGGGCTCTCCGGGGGGATATAGCGGGCGAAAAATACTACAAACAGTTCAAGGTCAAGAGCACGCCGTTCCTCCTTTTCCTAGGCGCAAGCGGCGCGGAGCTTGATTGGATCGCGGGCTATACGGGGCCGCCGGAGAAATTTCATCAGAAAATACTCAAGGTCCTGAGCGGCACGGCTGCGGTCGCGGCGCTCATGGGATCCCAATCCCGGGAAGCCCGTAATCCCGAGTCGCTGATCAAGCTCGGCATAAAATACCAAGAGCGTCAAGACCGGGACAAGGCTCTTGAGCTCTTTCAACGGGCTGCGGCCATGGACCCTGACGGGAAGATCATGATGCGCCGTGAAAACGGCGAGATCTTCTCTTGCTTAGAAATGGCCGATTTTCAATATGCCCGGACCTTCATGGTGACGTTCGGAACAATCGAGCATAAGCGCCTTGACGCATTCATAAAAAAACATCCTTCGAGCGGTCTGGTCAGAGATGCCTACTTGGAAATGACGTCGAGGATTTATTTCACCGACGAGGACGGCGATACCGTATATGGACCAATCGCCGCCCGGTTTCCTCACGATTTTGAAATCGCGAACCACCTTGCCGAACAAGTCTATAATTACAGCCAGTACGTCAAAGACGATAGGCAGGATGCGAATCTCGACCGAAGCCTGATGCTTTCCGAGAACTCTCTGCGGGAAGCAGAGGCCGTATCTCTCCCCCAAGGCGCCCAAAACCTGGCTCAGCTCCAGATCATGAAAGGAAAACCGGACAAAGCCGAAGAGACCTACGGCCGGGGCTTCCTCGCCGGCCAGGTCAAAACCTGGACGGAGGCCGCGATCAGCTATGCGGAATTCTGGCTAAAACGTAAGCAGAACGCGGAAGACGCCGAAGAGGCCGTGCGCCTGGCACTCGGCCTCAGCCCGACGGACCCGAGCCTCCGGCGGCGGGCCGCCACGTTATATCTTGTGCCACTCGAAAAAATGGATAAGGCTCTCGATGTCTACGGCCCCGAATTCCTGAAAGCCATCCAATCGAGTCCTAAAGACCTCTACTCTTATTTCAGCTTTTGGGCTGAGCGGAAGACGAACGAAGCGAGCGCGTTCGAGGCCCTCGAAGCACTCCTAAAGCTGAAACCGGACAGCGTTTATTACCGGCAATCTGCCGCATCCGTATTATTTAAGGGCGGGTATCGCAACCGGGCAATGGCCGTGTTTGGGCAGGAATTCATAGCAGGGCGACAAGACGATATGAATGCCCTGTACGAATATGGAATATTCTGGCTTCAAAAAAACAGCAATCTGGATCAAGCCGTTCCGGCGCTGGTCAAATCCCTCCGGACGATTCCCAAAACCTATATCAATCAATATTCGGCCGCCCGATTGCTCCTGAAAGCCAATAAGCTTGACGATGCGCTCGCGATCTATGGCCCCGCCTATTTGGCCGATATCCGCAATGATGCCTCGGCCCTTTCCACATATGCGCGATTCTGGCTAACGGAAGCGAAAACGAATAAAGACAGCGCTCTCGAAGTTCTCGAGATAGCGGCACGGATAACGCCTTTAGCAGAGTGGGATCGAAATAGTATCGCGCGATTATTCCTCGAAGCCCAAAGGCCGGACCGCGCGGAGGCCGTCTACGGAGCCGAATATCTCAAGACGATCGAATCAGATGCCGAAGCCCTGATCCGGTACTCTTCGTTCTGGAAGTTCGTCAACCGGAACCTATTTTCCGCGCTCAAAGCGGCTCAACGGGCCAGCCAAATCGCGCCGAATAACGCAAATGCTTGGGGAACTCTCGCGGAGGTCAATGTTGCGAGCGGCAATCTGAAGGAAGCTCTTCCGGCTATCGAAAAAGCCTGTCTATTAACGAAATCAAAAAAAGATTTGGAAAAGTACGAAGCTTTGAGCAAGCAAATCAAGGCGGAGCTGGAGAAGATTAAGAAATAGAGCGGCTGAATTTGGTTTTCAAGGCTCTGCTTCAGAACATCCCAGGCAAGTCGTCGAGGGGAAAAAAGGAAAGAAGAGAGCGGCGACGGGCGGGTGATTGAATTATGAGCGCGGGGGAAATAATTATTTATTATGCAGGGATTAGATCCACGCTTCGTATTTGACGCGCTTCACTCTTGATGATATTCTTCAGATCAGCAAGGGAATAAGGGACCATGCGCTTCATCCACACTTCCGATTGGCATTTGGGTCGCCTTCTTGAACAGCACCATCTAATTGACGACCAGGCCCACGTCCTAGACCAACTATTCCTCTTAGCCAAAGATAGCGAATGTACGGCTTTTCTCATCTCGGGCGACATCTATGACCGCGGCGTGCCTTCCCCGGAGGCAGTGGAGCTATTAAGTGACTTCGTTTCTCGTTTAGCGCTCGATCTAGGAATCACAGTCATCATGATTGCCGGCAACCACGATAGCCGCGAGCGCTTAGGTTTTGGGGCGCCGCTCCTTAGGCGCGCGAACGTCCATGTTTTTGGTCCGCCAATTAGCGCCGTGCCTTTTGTCGATCTTGAAGATGCACACGGCCATGTCCGCTTCTACGCACTTCCCTACGCGGAGCCCGTGGAATGGCGGGAGGTTCTCAAGGACGAGTCGGTGCGCGACCACCAATCCGGATTTATCCGACTTTTGGGGAGCGCTTCTATCGGCCATCCTAAGGCTCTTCGCTCGGTTCTCCTAGCTCACTGCTTTGCCAGAGGAGGCCAGGTGTCCGAGTCGGAGCGGCCTCTTGTCGTGGGCGGAGGAGGTCAGGTAGATGCCGCGCTCTTTGATAGCTATAACTATACGGCCCTGGGACATCTGCACCGCCCTCAGCGCGTTAAGAGCGCATGGTACTCTGGATCCCTCCTTAAGTACTCTAAGTCCGAGGCCGACCACCAGAAGTCGGTTTTCATAATTGATATGGACGCCGCTGGGGCTTGTTCCGTTGAGCCAGTCTCCATTGTGCCCCGGCGCGACCTGAGGGTCGTAGAAGGGCTATTCGACGAGCTGCTCAAAAATGATCTCAGCGAGGACTACATCCACATTGTGCTTCTTGACAAGGCAAGGGTCATGCTTGCTGCAGAGCGTTTGAGGACCGTTTTCCCCAATTTCATAGGTCTTGAGTATCCTGAAGAAAGCGTCGGGGTGAGCCGCGCGGTCACCCTATCGGGTCTCACCGAAGATCAACTCTTCGAGGCATTTTATAAGGAGGTATTGGGGGAAGCGCCCGAGCCGGCTCATTTAGAAGTCTACCACGAGGCCGTGAAGACCGTGCGCGGCGAAGAACAGAAAGGGCAATGAAACCTATTACGCTTATAATGCGGGCTTTTGGGCCTTATGCCAAAGAACAGTTGCTGGATTTCAGCAGCCTAGGTTCCAATCGGCTATTCCTTATCTGCGGTCCCACCGGGGCGGGTAAGTCTACTATCATGGATGCTATGTGCTACGCTTTGTTTGGCCAGTCAAGTGGAGCCGAGCGCGAACCGAGCCAACTGCGCAGCGATCACGCAGCCGCAGAGGATCCTACCGAGGTCGTGTTTGAGTTCTCTGTGGGGGCCGAGCGCTACCGTATCCGGCGCTCGCCTGATCAACCGCGCCCAGCCAAACGGGGCGGGGGAATAACGCGAGAGCCTACCCGTGCGGTACTATGGCGCTTGGCTGCGGATGGGACCGAAGGGGAAGTTCTAGCTGCTCGCCCCAGCGACGTGGACACGCGCGTCAGAGACTTACTTGGCTTTGACTCGGATCAGTTCCGTCAAGTCGTCATTTTGCCACAGGGCCAGTTCCAGAAGTTTTTAAATGCTTCTGACAGGGACCGTGAGGATATCCTTGAGGTCCTCTTCGATACTGCATTCTACCGCAGGATTGAAGCTGAGCTAAAAAACCGCGCTTTAGCGCTCGAAGCAGGCTACAAAGAAATACGCGCCAAGGTAGCTGCCATTTTAGCTCCCTATGGCGCTCTCGGCCAAACCGAGCTTGTATCTGCGCTTGATAGCCTGCGTACTGAGGAGAGTGAGGCTGCAGCGGAGCTCGAGCGTGCGGAGGCGGCCGAAGAAGCGGCTAGCAAATCTGCCGAGGAGGGCCGCCAGCGCGATAAGGTCCATAAGGAGCTTACTGACGCGGAAGCAGCTCTAGCCAGTGTTGAGAAGGGCCGCGAGCAGCAAGAGGAACGCCGCCGATGCCGGCGGCGTGGCCTAAACGCTGCGTCGCTTATGCAGTATGTCGAGAAATGTAATGAAACACAGGCTGAGGCTGCCGCGACGAAAGCGGCTGCTGATACTGCACTCGACCGTCTAGATAAGGCTATACAGCGCGTTAAAACAGCGGCCGATGCACTAAGGATAGAAGCGGGCCGTGACGAGACTCGCCGCAACGCCGGCCGGAAAGTAGATGAATTAGAGCGCTTGGTGGTCAAGGTGGAAGGCCTCGAGCGAGTTCGCAGAGATGCCGGAAGGGCTAGAGTGGATTACGATAAGGGCGCCAAGGAGGTGGAGCGACTCGAGAAGCTTAAGACGGAGCTTGATACACATTATGAGCAACTCCGTGGGGAACTGGAAGCCTTGCGACTCACAGCCAAGGACAGGGAGAATCAGGAGCTAATTACTAAGGAGCTGAAGCGGGTTTTGGACGTCCGCAGGAAGGCGGAAAAGCTGGCAACCGATCTCGAGAAGGTTAAAAGCACGCTTGAAGAGACCCGTTTGCGCGAAGCATCTGCCGGAAAAGCCTCTGAGTGTGCAGAGAAAACGCTGGAACATATCGAGCTTTCTTGGCTTGGAGCACAAGCTGGGCGTCTTGCCAAGGAGCTAGTCGTAGGGGAACCGTGTCCAGTTTGCGGATCGCGCCAGCATCCCCATCCGGCCAAGGCAATGGGGGAGGCACCAGACGAGGTAGCACTGAAAGATGCCCAATTGGAAGTTAAGAAAGCTGCAAGGACGCTCCAGGTTAATCGCGAAGCCCGTGTCCAAGCAGAGAGCCGGCGCGAGGTGTTGGTTGAAAAGGGCGTCGATTTCCGATCGGCAGAGGGTGAACATTCGGGCGTGGCGACAACTGTTCTTGAGCGGCGCCTGGCCAAAGCCAAAGAGGCAACCATGAGGGCTAAGGACGCCGAACTCGCAATCCCAAAAAAGGAAGCGGAGTTCAAAAGCTTGATCGTTACGCGCATTAAGGCAGAAAATAACCTTAAAGAGGCTGAGCGACATATCGGTACCCTTCGCGATAAGCTGCGTTCTGAAGAGCGTGCTGTCAAGGAATTAGAGAAGGAATTTCCGAAAGATCTCACCAATAAATTGGCCATTGACCGTGCGCTCAAGGCGGCTAAGGCGTACGACGAGGAGCTCAGATTTGCCTGGGAGCGCTGCCGAGAGGAGGACCAAGAAGCACAGAAGGCTGAAGCTGTCTGCCGCCGTGACAAGGAGTTAGCCGTGGCTGCTGCCGCTCAAGCTAAAGAGAAAGCGGACGCTGCCGAAGTGCAACTCACTGCAAATCTGACTAGGGCCGGCTTCAAGGATCAGGCGGATTTTATCAGTGCTTGCCTGTCCGGGAAACAGCTAGACGCTCTTGAGAAGGACATCGAGATGTGGGACGAGTCCTTAGCAAAGGCTGAGGATCGCAGGAACCGAGCCAAAGTAGCGTCAGAGGGAACAGTTTGGCCCGACATTCAAGCTCTTGAAGCAGCTTTCAAAGCGGCGCAGCGGGCTCGAAGGGAGATGTCTGAATTCCACGGGCGGCTGCGCCAGAGCGTGGACGCGGCAGAGAAGGCACTACAAACAGTATCTGAGCTTGAGAAGGAAGGTGCAGCGGTCGATTCTCATTATCGCGTGGTGGCGCGCGTGGCCGAGACCGCTAGCGGTCAAAATCCGCGTGGTATCTCGCTCAATCGTTTCGTGCTTGCCGCGCGCCTCGAGGATGTGTTGGCCCAGGCCAGCGTCCGTCTAACTACTATGAGTAGAGGCCGCTTTCGCCTGAAGCGAGGCGAGGAGCGAGAGGACCGGCGGCGCGCCGGAGGATTGGAGCTTTCGGTTTTCGACGCCTATACGGGCAAAGAGCGACCGGTTAAAACGCTGTCGGGCGGTGAGGGCTTTCTTGCTGCGCTCTGCCTAGCGTTAGGTCTGAGTGATGTCGTCCAAGCCGCGGTCGGCGGAGTGCGTCTGGAGAGCATGTTCGTCGACGAGGGATTCGGATCTCTTGATTCGGATGCGCTGGAAGCTGCCGTACAAGTGCTCGAAAACCTTCAGCAGAGCGGCCGACTCGTGGGCATCATTTCGCACGTGCCGGAGCTCAAAGAGTGGATACCGCCTCGGCTCGAGGTAACTGCCGGTCCCCGGGGGAGCAGCGCAAAATTCGTCGTATGACCAATAGATGCTCTGGGAAATTTTCGCAAATTGAAATTAAATTTTCCGATAGCAAGATCTACCCCAAAATATTCCGCTTTCAAGTCCAGTCCTGCTACGACGAGGACTACTCGGCGCGTCAGGGAGGGCAAATATCGGAAGGAGGCAATAGCTGATGAAGATCAAATCCGTCCGGATCCAAAACTTTCGTTCCTTAAAAGATCAAACGATTGACTTTGACAACTATACGTGCTTGGTGGGGGCTAATGGATCAGGAAAGTCTAATGTACTCCACGCCCTCAACATCTTCTTCGGAGAATTAGATATACCTGGCCTCGACACACGAATACTTGGAGAAGATGATTTTCACAATAAAAACACAGGCGACCCCATTGAGATAACCATTACCTTTTCGGACCTATTGCCAGAAGCTATACAGGAGCTTGCCCATTACGTGCGTCATGATCAATTGGTCGTATCTGTCCAAGCGAGGTTTGACGCCGCTAAAGGCAATGCTGAGGTCAATCAGTATGGGCGCCGGATGGTAATCAAGGACTTTGCGCCGTTCTTTACAGCTGAGAAAGAAGGGAAAAAAGTTGGAGAGCTAAAAGAAATATATAATAAAGCGAGAGAAAAATATTCTGATTTGCCAGCTCCCGGCACCAAGGATGGCATGATCCAAAGCCTCCGTTCTTATGAGGAAGAACACCCAGAACTGTGCGAAGAACTACCGAGTGGAGATGAATTCTATGGAGTGGTGAAAGGGAAGAACCTTCTCGAAAAGTACATTCAGTGGGTGTTCGTGCCTGCCGTTAAAGATGCATCAAGTGAACAAGATGAAGCTAAGAACACTGCGCTAGGTAAGCTGCTAGCGCGCACCGTTCGCTCTAAAGTCAACTTCAAAGACTCAATCGGTGCTATTCGTAAAGAAATGCAAGAGAAGTACGGAAAGCTACTCGCCGATAGCCAAGAACAGCTGGGGGAAATATCTAGGGCATTGAGAGATAGACTCACAGAATGGGCCCACCAGGACGCAACGGTTCGGTTGAAATGGCACCAGGATCCTGACAAGGCTGTGCGCGTGGACGAGCCTTTCGCTCAGGCGATTCTTGGTGAGGCGGGCTTCGAAGGCGAAATCGCTCACTTCGGGCATGGCCTGCAGCGCTCATTTCTCCTGGCTGTTCTTCAGGAACTTTCCGGCAGCGACTTCAATGCGGGTCCGCGGCTGATCCTTGCCTGTGAGGAACCCGAGCTTTACCAGCATCCCCCCCAAGCAAGACATCTTTACAACGTACTGATGAAGCTAAGCGAACAAAATGCCCAGATCGTGGTTGCCACTCATAGTCCCTATTTTATATCAGGCGAAGGCTTCGAAAACGTTAGGATGTTTCGTAAGTTCGGCGGGGCTACGACGATTACCAGGACGAGGCACGAAGACGTAGGAGCACTAATCGCAACGGCTAGAGGAGAAAAACCGATAAAAGCTAGTGGTCAATTGGCTAAGATTCATCAAGCCCTACAACTGGGCCTTAGCGAGATGTTTTTCACATCAAAGATAGTGTTTGTCGAGGGCGTCGAGGATGACGCCTATCTAACGACGTATCTTCATCTCCTAGAATTTTGGGACGAATTCAGGAAGCTCGGGTGCCATGTCATCCCAACCGATGGAAAGTGCGGAATGCTTCAACCTCTGGCGGTCGCTAAGTGCCTTAAGATACCGGTTTTTGTTGTTTTTGATGCAGATGGTGATAAGCCGGATAATCTACGCGGCAGTAGGGAAATGCATCGTAAGGATAATACTGCAGTCCAAAGACTATGTGGGGTGGTTGATCCGAATCCGTTTCCTTCTGAGATCTTTTGGGGGGACCGCTTGGTGATGTGGCCATCTGAAATTGGGCGAGTTATCGAAGAGGAAATTGGAATAGACCAATGGAATAAGTTTCGTACCGAGGCTGATGCGAAATACGGAAACGCTGGTGGTCTGCGGAAGAACATGCTTCACATTGCATCTAGCCTCCAAACAGCGTGGCTCGCGGGAAAAGAAGCACCCTCTCTCAAAAAGCTATGCGAGAATATCATGGAGTTTGCCAAGGAAAATTAGTTGAGTTGGCTGATACGCTTCACGCTCCGTCTTATCGACGTGGACTTCCGCCGATTGCTCATCTACAACGCCCACAGAAGAAAGGCCAGGCAGGTGGGTTTAATTCTGATTGCCCTGTCCCTCTTCCGTCACCTGGAGTTGACGTTCGTGGCTGA
>Ga0105152_10000154_pt1 | contig 16879 bp, 13 predicted proteins | sample LakBais05cmmetaG_FD_81534 | JGI IMG/M metagenome (GOLD analysis project Ga0105152, IMG submission 81534) | Lake sediment microbial communities from Lake Baikal, Russia to study Microbial Dark Matter (Phase II) - Lake Baikal sediment 0-5 cm | ecosystem: Environmental > Aquatic > Freshwater >...
GCCGTAAACCGCATGGATAATTGACTTTGCAAAGAAATTCGCTCAAAATGGCGGTATGGAAAAATTGAAATCGCTGCTTCCCAAGCTGATCGCCGCGGCCCGCTGGCTGGCGTTTCTGGTCATCGTCATCGCCTCCGGCGCCATCGCCTGGAAGGTTATCGGGATATGGCAAGCCTCCCTGGGTCTGTTTCCCGACCAGGATAACGCAATCCTGGGGATCAACTCGCCCTGGCATCCTTTTTATACTTTCCTGCTGACCTGCTCACTCTGCGTTCTGGGCGCCGTGCCCATGCTGCGCGACCGTCGGAACCTGTCCGTGCCGCGAATGGTTTTCGAACTGGCATATATTATTTTGGCATTGTACCTGTTGTATACCATATACGAAGTGCTCTTTACCTCTTTTTCCACCGCCATTTCCGGCCCGGCGCTTTAAAAAACAGAAAACCAGCCAACCAATTCACAACTGAAACCTGTTTTTTCTTCAACTGCGATCAGCGAATGTCGAACCATATTGCCGGCGGCCATCCGCCAGGAAAAATGCCGGGAAGCCCGCCCTAACCCATGCTTTTACCTTGGGCGCACGCCACGCGTATACCCGTCACTTGTCACTGCTTTTTCCATCAATCCTTCGCCGCACACCCCGCTCTTGCCTATTGACAATCTCCGCTTTTCTGTGTAATAAAAAACATCGGCAATCAACAGCAAGGAGAATAATATGTCCGAACTGAAAAACACCATTCTTGATTACGTGAAAAAAGAGTATTTGGAGGAAGACGACGACCGTGAGATCAGCTTTAACACGCCGCTGATCTCGGGCGGTATCGTCGATTCCTTTTCCATGGTTTCGCTGAAACGATTCCTGGAAACCAAATTCACCATCCAGATCCCCGACGCCAAGGCCTCCCCCGAAGCGTTCGACTCGGTGGACAACATCATCCGCCTGCTCGAAGAATTCAACATCCGCTAGGCGCGCCATGGCATTCAATAACGACATCCGCGACATTTACCAGAAAGAGCTGGCCGACATCCGCACGGCCGGAATATTCAAGGAAGAGCGCGTCATCTGCTCAGCGCAGGATTCCGAGATCGACGTGGAATTCCCGGCCGGCGCCAGCCGCAAGCGCGTGATCAACATGTGCGCCAACAACTACCTGGGCCTCTCCTCCCACCCCGACGTGGTCGAGGCGGCGCGCAAAGGGCTGGACCACCGCGGCTACGGCATGTCCTCTGTGCGCTTCATCTGCGGCACCCAGGACATCCACAAGGAATTGGAAGGCCAGCTCACGAAATTCCTGGGCACGGAAGACACCATCCTCTTCCCCTCCTGCATGGACGCCAACGCCGGCGTCTTCGAAGCCATCCTGAACGAGCAGGACGTGATGATCTCCGACCGGCTGGTGCACGCCTCGATCGTCGACGGCATGCGCCTGTGCAAGGCCAAGACCGACACCTTCAAGCATTCCGACATGGGGCACCTGGAAGAAAAGCTGCAGCTGCACTCCGGCGCCCGCGTCAAACTGATCATCACCGACGGCGCCTTTTCCATGGACGGCGACTTGGCCAGGCTGGACCAGATCGTGGCCTTGGCCGAAAAATACAACGCCCTGGTGTTCGTCGACGACTCCCACGCCAGCGGCTTCATCGGCAAAACCGGCCGCGGCACCCACGAACATTGCGGCGTGCTCGGCAAGATCGACATCATCACCACCACCCTGGGCAAAGCCCTGGGCGGGGCTTCCGGCGGCTGCGTTTCGGGCCGGCGCGAACTGGTGGAAATGTGCCGCCAGAAAGCCAGGCCCTACCTTTTTTCCAACACCATTCCGCCGGTGGTGGTTTCCGGGGCCATTGCCGTGCTCGACATCATCTCCAAAACCACCGAGCGCCGCGACAAGCTGGAAAGGAACACCGCCTTCTGGCGCCAGGGGCTGACCGAGGCCGGGCTGATCATCAAGGAAGGCGAAACGCCGATCGTGCCGGTGATGCTGTTCAACGCCAAACTCTCCCAGGATTTCGCCAAGGAACTCTACGGTGAAGGCATTTACGCCGTGGGCTTCTTCTTCCCGGTGGTGGCCAAGGGCCAGGCGCGCATCCGCACCCAGCTCTCGGCCGCCCACGACCCACACCAACTGGACAAGGCACTGGCCGCCTTCACCAAGGTCGGCGCCAAGTTCGGCATCCTGCACAAGAGCAAACAGGAAATCATCGACCGCTACGGCATGTAAAACGGTGACCCTAAGCGAAAAAATCGGCCAGATACTGATGATCGGCTTCCGCGGTTTGGAAGCCGGTGATCGCTCACCCATCGTCCAGGATATCCGCGCCGGCCGGATCGGCGGCGTGGTTCTTTTCGACCGCGACCTGGCCCTGAAGACCGGCGAACGCAACATCCGCTCGCCCAGGCAGGTCAAAAAGTTGATCGCTGCGCTGCAAAACGCCGCCGCCGTTCCCCTGCTGGTGGCCGTCGATCAAGAGGGGGGACAAGTGGCGCGGCTCAAAGAAAAACATGGTTTCCCGGCCACGGTCACGCCGCAGAGTTTGGGCGACCTCGACGACCCGGGAGAGACCCGCCGCCAGGCCGGGACCATCGCCGCCGCGCTGGCCAAAGCCGGCTTCAACCTGAATTTCGCCCCCCTGGTGGATCTGAACGTCAATCCCGCCAACCCGATCATCGGGAGATACCAGCGCAGTTTTTCCGCCGACCCTGACACGGTCACCCGCCACGCCCTGGCAGTGATCGAAGCCCAGCGCGAACACGGCGTGGCCAGTTGCCTGAAGCATTTTCCCGGTCACGGCAGCTCGCGCCAGGATTCCCATCTCGGTTTCACCGACGTCAGCGCCACCTGGGCGCCGCTGGAACTGGCTCCATACCGCGAACTCATTGCCCACGGCCTGGCCGATGCTATCATGACCGCCCATATCTTCAACCGCCGCCTGGACCCCGAATTCCCGGCCACACTTTCAAAAAAGATCATCACCGGTTTGCTGCGCAAAGAAATGCGATTTGCAGGCGTGGTCATTTCTGACGACATGGAGATGAAGGCCATCAGCGCTGAATACAACCGGAAAACGGCTTTGGCGCTGGCGCTGAACGCCGGCATCGACATCATTCTCATGGCCAACAACCGGGTTTATGACAAAGATATCGCCATCAGGACGCAAGAAATGATTTTGGATCTGATCGCTGCCAAGCGCGTCAGCGCCGCGCGCATTGACCAAGCCTGCCGGCGCGTAATGGATCTGAAACTTGACAAACTTGCCCTGGCCGCGCCCTGAGCGACGATTTTTAAAAAAAAAAATCCGCCCGCGCGCGACCGACCGAGGAAAAATTTCTCGTTTGGACAGGCAAGAATGAGGCTGCATCCCTAGGGCTTTTGACTTCAATCCCCGGGATGCAGTTCGCCAGGATCGGCACCTGGCAACATATCGATCAAAGGTTGAACCGGGCGCAGCGAAAGGTCCCGGTCCACCGCGGTAATCGCGAGAATGCGTATTTTTCTGTTGTCGGGAAGCGTCAGCGTCCTGCCGCCGGGGGCACCTTGAATTCATAGGCGAACAGATAGGAAAACGCGTATGGTACATTGGCGCCATCGGCCGTATGGTGGTGCGAGGCGAACCAGGCTACGGATCCTCCCTTGATGTATCCGGGGATCAGGCCGCGGAAAATCGGCAGCGGATGCGAGGGCCGCCCCGGGCGGATTTTTCCGGATTTTCTCTCGGCCGCTTCAAGCGCCGGCGAAGCTTCCACTTTTTGGCGGGGACTCCCTTCCGCTCCCATTTGCCACACCCGGTTGTCCCACTGGCCAATGCTGCCGCCCCAATTTTGGATCCACAGCTCATGGGCTCGGCCGCCGATCCTGAAAATTGCCCGCTGATCTCGATCCGCAGCGGCCAGCAAGTACAATTCGCTGAAATTCCCCGGCGGCAGTATTAGCGTCTGGCCTCGGCAGATCAAGGCGTTCGCTTGTCCGTTCCGGGAGCTGCCGAGCGTAAAATCCACGCCTTTGTAGGCGATCCGTTCGGGAAGCAACTCGGCAGGCATCATGCCGCCCTCGGCGTCAAAACCGCTGCTCGCTTGTTGGCCATCGTCGCTGGCTACCGGAACGTCATAAACCAGAGGCAGCGCCTGCCCGCGTGGCGCCACGGCTTTCACAGGAGCCGCCGCGAGCTTCAACGCAAATGTGCGCAACTGGTACGGTTTGAAATTGGTCACCAGTTCTCCGTTCCGGACCGAGGCTTTACCCACCGACATCTCCTGCCCATCAACTTCGCGGGCGTTGGTGATCGCCGCCGCGAAGCGGACGCGCAGGCTTGGCACACTGCTACCGTCCGTTTCCACGAGGCGGATGATGGTTTCATCGCTCCGTTCGGCTTTTTTTAAGGCCAAAAGGCGGACCCGCTCATGGCTAAGATTCATGAATGAGAAGCGGCCGCCGATAACCCCTTCGTGCTTTTGCGCCTGAAAGGCCACCAGAGGCTGGTTAAGCCGGTAAGCGTGGCGGTCGGAACGGCCGCAGCGCCAGTCGCCGCGGTGAGCGGCAAGACCGTAAACGAACTCGTGCCGCCCCAGATCCTGGGTCCCCTGGTCCGGGAAGCCGCCCCGAGTGCCGGGAGTGCGCAGCAGGGTCAGGCGCAGTGTGCGCTCATCGGGTTTGTCCGAGGCGTATTTGCAGTCCGAGAGCACGCTCACCCCGAAGGAACCGCCGGCATCGGTCAAGTCAAACCATTGATGGGAACCCACCTCGAATTGGGTCTCATCGTTGCCTCTTCGCTGGATGGTCCCCACCCCCAGATTGTAGGTCGCCAGCGGATTGGCGGCGCTCAGCGGGAAGACGGCTTTGAGATGGGCCTCCCGGGTCTTCCAGTCGATGACGTTAGCGAATTCCAGACGGTTGCCGGTTTCCCGCACCGATGGTTCCTGACCGTTGCCCTTAGGAGATGAAAGCATCTTTTTTTGCAGGCCGCTTTGGTGTAAAATAAGGGGGTAAAGAGATCCCATGTATCAGCGAGTGAAATACGACTTCGACCAGGAATTGATCAAGATCAAGGATTCGGGACTGTACAAGGAGGAAAGACTGATCCTTTCTAGCCAGAAACCCACCATCCACGTCTCTTTTCCGGCCGGCGCCGAACCCCGGGAAGTGCTGAATTTCTGCTCCAACAACTATTTGGGCCTGGCCAACCATCCCGACCTCATCCAGGCCGCCCACCAAGCCCTGGACCGCTACGGCTTCGGCCTGGCCTCGGTGCGCTTCATCTGCGGCACCCAGGACCTGCACAAGCGGCTGGAAGAAAGGATCTCGCAATTCTACCGCACCGAGGACACCATCCTGTATTCATCCTGCTTCGACGCCAACGGCGGCCTGTTCGAAAGCCTGCTCGGCACAGAGGACGCCATCATCACCGACGCCCTGAACCACGCCAGCATCATCGACGGCATCCGCCTGTGCAAGGCCAAGCGCTTCATATACGATCACTCCGACATGCAATCGCTGGAAAACGCCCTGAAGAAAGCCCGCGAAGGCATGGATATCTGGGACGGCCCCGGCCTGGACAAGGAACCGGTCCCGGCCCGCAATATCCTGATCGCGACCGACGGCGTGTTCTCCATGGACGGCGACATCGCCGACATCAAAAGCATCGTCGAGCTGGCCGGCACTTATGACGCTTTGGTCATGGTGGACGACTCCCACGCCACCGGTTTTTTGGGAAAAACCGGCCGCGGTTCGATCGAGTACAACGACGTATTCGGCAAGGTGGACATCATCACCTCCACCCTGGGCAAAGCCATGGGCGGAGCCTCGGGCGGATTCACCAGCGGCCGCCGGGAAATGATCGAGATCCTGCGCCAGAAATCACGGCCCTACCTTTTTTCCAACACATTGGCTCCGGCCATCGCCGCCGCCGGCATCGCCGCTTTCGACCTACTTGAAAAGAGCGATAACCTGCGCCAGAAACTGATGGCCAACACCCTGGCTTTCAGAAGCGAAATGAGCCGGCTCGGTTTCGACATCAACAAAGGCACCCATCCCATTGTGCCCATCCTGTTCCGCAAATTTGAAAACGACGCCCAACTGTCGCAGCTTATGGCACGCGACCTTTATGCCGCGGGGATCTACGTGGTCGGCTTCTTTTTCCCGGTGGTGCCGCGCGGCCAATCACGCATCCGCGTACAGATCTCTGCGGCCCACACCCCCGGGGACATCGAAAAGGCCGTTGCCGCTTTCGCCAAGGTGGGCCGCAAACACGGCGTCATATAAAAAAACAAGCCGGTTTCCAGCCGCGGCTTCCGAGAAAAACCATTTTTTAAAAATCCCCGAGTATGTTATAATGTAAAAAGCATATAAGGAAAAACAGAGACGATGAACAAAATTACGGCAAAGGCCCCGAAAGGCATCTTATTCTGGCTGATATCACTGGTGATCCTCATCATGCTGTGGAACATGCTCAGCAACGTGTCCAACAGCAAGACCAAGACGCTGACATTTTCCGAATTCATGGACAAGGTCGAAAACGACCAGATATCCAGCGCCCTAATCGCCGGCAATGTCGTCAAGGGCGACATGAACCTGGAGGAAGGGACCGCTTACACCCGCTACGAGTCCAATATTCCCCAGGATTACCCGGATCTGATCAACAAGCTGCGCCAGCACAAAGTCAATATCGAAGTGGAAAAACTGAACAAGAACGAATGGCTGAGCATCCTCCTCTCCTGGGCGCCATTCGTGATCATCATCGTTTTCTGGGTCATGATCATGCGCCAACAGGGTGGCAACAAGGCCTTCACATTCGGCAAAAGCAAAGCCCGCATGTTCACCGGAGACCGAAACAAGTTCACTTTCCGGGACGTGGCCGGGGTCGAGGAAGCCAAGGAGGAACTGGAAGAGATCATCGAATTCCTCAAGGAACCCAAGAAATTCCAGCGCCTGGGCGGCAAGATCCCCAAGGGCGTGCTGCTCATCGGGCCTCCCGGCACCGGTAAAACCCTCCTGGCCAAGGCCATCGCCGGGGAGGCCAATGTTCCTTTTTTTTCCATTTCCGGTTCCGATTTTGTCGAGCTTTTTGTGGGCGTCGGGGCTTCCCGGGTGCGCGACCTGTTCGACGAAGGCAAAAAACACGCTCCCTGCATGATCTTCATCGATGAGATCGACGCCGTTGGCCGCCAGCGCGGCACCGGCCTGGGCGGCGGCCACGATGAGCGCGAACAAACCCTGAACGCCCTGCTGGTGGAAATGGACGGTTTCGATGCCAACGAAGGGGTAATTATCATCGCCGCCACCAACCGTCCCGACATTCTCGACTCGGCCCTGCTGCGCCCTGGTCGCTTTGACCGCCGCATCGTCGTTTCCACCCCCGACGTCAAGGGCCGCGAAGAGATCCTCAAAGTGCACACGCGCAACACGCCTTTGGCCAAGGACGTCGACCTGCAGGTACTGGCCCGCTCCACTCCGGGTTTCACCGGCGCTGATATCGCCAACATGGTCAACGAGGCCGCCCTGTACGCATCGCGCAACGGTAAAAAAAGTATCGACCAGGAAGATTTCGAATTCGCCAAGGACAAGGTGCTGATGGGCAGCGAAAGAAAAAGTATGATCATCTCCGAAGAGGAAAAACGGATCACCGCCTACCACGAAGCCGGCCATGCCCTGATCGCCACCTTGGAAAAGGAGGCCGACCCCCTGCACAAGGTTTCCATCATTCCGCGCGGCATGGCCTTGGGTCAGACCCAGCAACTGCCGCTCAACGACAAGTACACCTACTCCAAAACCTACCTGAACGCGCAGCTGTCGGTGCTTTTGGCCGGACGCATCTCAGAGGAGACCTTTCTCGGCATGACCACCACCGGCGCCGGCAACGATTTCGAGAAGGCCACCTCCATCGCCCGCAAAATGGTCTGCGAATGGGGCATGTCTGCTTTGGGACCGATCACTTTCGCCAAGAAGGAAGACATGATCTTCCTGGGCCGCGACCTGATGTCCCACAATGAATACTCCGAGGAGACCTCGCAGATGATCGATAGCGAGATCAAGAAAATCATCGACCAGGCCTACGCCAATTCCAAGCGGATCATTCTGGAAAACCGTGAAAAGCTGGAGACCATCGCCCTGGGGCTGCTGGAGAAGGAGTCCCTGACCTCGGACGACATCGCCGCCATCCTGGGCACCCAGAAAAAGCCCGACCCCCTGCAGACGAAAAAAAGAAAACCCAGGAACGGAAACAGCCAGTCAGACCAAAAATAGATGATCATTGAAAATATCATCAATGCCTTTGCCAAATTCAATATCCGGGACATTCTCGATATTTTTCTGATCTTCCTGCTGATCTATTACCTGCTGCTGCTGATCAAGGGGACCAAATCATACCAGATGGCGCTGGGTCTGATGCTGATCGGCTTTTTCGCCCTGATCGCCGACCTGCTCAAGCTCACCGCCTTCGCCTTTATTTTAAACAACTTCTTCACTTACCTGGTTTTTGCCATCATCGTCCTGTTCCAGGGCGAATTCCGCAAGATACTGGCCGAGATCGGCAGCAAGCTCAAAACCAAATTCATCCCCACCGACATCTCGCGCATCCGCGATGAGATCGTCAACGCCGTGGTGGCCATGGCGCTGGGAAAGATCGGCGCCTTGATCGCCGTGGAAAGGGAAATCAAGCTGAAATCCTATATCGACAAGCACATCAAGATCGACGCGCTGATCTCCAAGGACATGCTGCTGACCATTTTTTCTCCCAACACCCCCCTGCACGACGGGGCGGTGATCATTTCCGAAGGACGGATCGCCGCCGCCAATTGTTTTTTTCCCTACCCGCCGCTTTTGGAATTGACGCCGGCCGGCGGACGGCACCTGGCGGCCATCGGCATCAGCCAGGAAACCGACTGCGTGGCCATCGCCGTTTCCGAGCAGACCGGAAAGATCTCCCTGGCCGTCAAGGGTGAACTGATCCGCGGACTGGACCGCGAAGGCTTGAAAAACAGGCTGAAATTCCTGAAGATCTAACATGCCGGAAAATCTAAAAAAACTCATTTTGAACAACTGGGGTCTGAAGACCAGCGCCCTGGTCCTGGCTGTGCTGGTCTGGGCGATCATCAACGGCCGGGAAAGGACATTTTCGGAAAAAACGCTGAAAATTCCCGTGGAAATTTTCAATGTTTCCAACAATGTGGAAGTGGTCAACCTGCGCCCGGAAGAAGTGACGGTTTCGCTCAAAGGCGCCAGCAAATTCGTCGCCGCCGCCACAACAGAAATCAACCCCATTAAGATCGATCTGAAAAACATCAATGAAAGCAGCAAGCTGAACTATTTCGCCGAGGATTACCTGGAAATTCCCGCTGGCGTCCAACTCATTTCCATCCACCCGAAAATGATCGTGGTTTACGTCGAGGAATTCGCCACCAGGGAAGTGCCGGTGAAGATCCGTTTCCGCGGCCGGCTGAAGGCACCGCTGATACTGAAAGAGGCCAGGGTCATCCCCGACCGGGTAACGGTCATGGGTTACAAATCGCAGATCAACGACATCGACGTGGTCTTGACCGAAGAGGTGGACCTGAATGAGATCGGGCAAAGTTTGACCCGGCGCATCGCCCTGAAACAGACACGGAACATATTGAAATTCAGGGATTACCGCGACGTGGAACTCCAACTGGAAATTGAAGACCGCAGTGCGAAAAAATGAAAGACAACCTTTTCGGTACCGACGGTATCCGCTCCGCGGCCGGAGCCTTTCCGCTGGACGAAATTTCGTTACTCAAGCTGGGCGCGGTGATCGCTTCCCTGATCCCCGATCCCGCCATCCTTATCGCCCGTGACACCCGCGCCTCGGGCGCGGCCATCGAAGCGCAGCTGAGCCGCGGCCTGGGCCGGCGCGCCCGCATCGCTTCCGCTGGCGTCCTGCCCACTTCGGGACTGGCCTACTTGACCCGGAAACTCCATTTTGACTTCGGTATTATGGTCTCTGCTTCGCACAATCCCTACAGCGACAATGGCATCAAGATTTTCAACCGCCGCGGCGAAAAAATTTCCGGCTTCCTGGAAAACAAGATCAGCGCTGACTTCCGCGCAAGAAAAAAAACCGTCTGCACCCGGCCGCAGGCGATCACCGCCATCCCAGACCGCGATTATCAAGATTTTCTTTATGAAAACGGCCGGGACCTGGCCGGGCAAAAAATGAAAATCGCCGTGGACTGCGCCAATGGGGCCGCATACTCGATCGCCGCCCCGCTTTGCCGCCGCCTGGGACTGAATGCCGCGGTCAGCCACGCCCGGCCCAACGGGCTGAACATCAACGCCGGCTGCGGCTCGACCTTCCCACAGGCCCTGCAAAAGCTGGTGGCTGATGAAAAAGCCGACCTGGGCATGGCCTTTGACGGCGATGCCGACCGGGTTATTTTCTCCGACCGCAAAGGACAGATACTGGAAGGCGACCACGCTCTATATATCATTGCGCGTTACCTGAACGACAATGAACCCCGCTTCAACCGCAAGGTGGTCGGCACGGTCATGGGCAACCTGGGGCTGGGAAAAGCCCTGAACGCCATGGGGATCGAATTCCTGCGCACCGGCGTCGGTGACAAGCAGGTCTACCGGCTGATGAAAAAGAACGGCGCCATTTTGGGAGGCGAGCCGTCGGGACACATTATTTTGCGGCACCGGCAGACAAGCGGAGACGGTTTTTTGACCGCGCTTTTTTTCCTGAAAGCCATGGATTTTTTCCACTGTAGCGCCGGCGAGATCCTCAGCCAATTGCGCCTGTTCCCCCAGCAGACGGTCAATATTCAGATCAGGCGCAAGAAAGACCTGAATACCTGGGAAATGCTCATTCGCGCCACCCGGGAATTTGAGAAAAAACACGGCGAGCGGGCGCGCCTGCTGATCCGCTATTCGGGGACCGAGCCGAAAATCCGCATCATGATCGAAGCCCGGGACAGGGACATCATCGAAAAAAACATGCCAATTTTCCAATCATTGGTAAAAAATGAAATCGGAGACCAACATGAAACTTAGCGTCAATATCGATCACATTGCCACCATTCGCCAGGCCAGGATGACCAACGAACCGGACCCGGTTTACGCGGCGGTGCTGGCTGAAATGGGCGGCGCCGACGGCATAACCGTGCACCTGCGCCAGGACCGCCGGCACATTCAGGAACGGGATGTCGAGATCCTGCGCCGGGTGATCAAAAGCAAATTGAACATGGAAATGGCTGTTTCCATGGAAATGGTCAAGATCGCCCTGAAATACAAGCCCGACATCTGCACCCTGGTGCCCGAAAGCAAGGATGAAGTCACGACCAGCGGCGGGCTTGACGTGATCATGTTCGCCGACAAGATCCAAGAAGTGGCGGGCAATCTTCTTGCGGCAGGCATTGGCGTTTCATTGTTCATCGATCCGGGCATCGAACAGGTCAAGGCCTGCCACCGCCTGGGCATCCGCATCATCGAACTGAACACCGGCGACTATGCCAAAAATGCCGGCAACAGTTACGCCAGGCTGGAACTGGAAAAAATCGGCAAAGCGGTGAATTATGCCAAGAAACTGAACTTCACCCTGCTGGCCGGTCACGGGCTGACCTATCAAAACATCCGTCCAATCGCCGCCATCGCGGAGATCGAAGAACTGAACATCGGCCACTCCATCGTGGCCAATGCCGCTTTTTTAGGAATGAAGGAAGCCGTGGCCCGCATGAAGGAGCTGCTCGTTTGCTGAAAAAAGTTTTCAAGGCCATCCTGGTCATTTTGGCCATCGCCATAGCCGTCACCGCTTTCAACAGCTTCTCCTTTCAAAAAAGAATAAACAACCGCCCCCGGCCTTCCTTTTATAAAAAAGGCGTTTTTCACGTGCACTCCAGTTTTTCCGACGGCTTCGGCAGCATGGAAGAGATCTGCCGGGACGCCCGCGGCCAGGATCTGGATTTTGTAATTCTAACCGACCATGGCCGGCCCAACCTGCAGGCATCGGCTGCCACGGCCTGGATCCACGACACCCTGCTCATCGGCGCCTCGGAATTTTCTCTCCACTGCGGCCACCTGGCCGCGGCCGGTTACCGCATCCCCGGTTATATTTTCCCACCCGAGCCGCAGGAAGCGATCGCTGAAGTCAACCGCGACCAGGGCGTTACGTTCATCTCCCACCCTCTGGACCGGAAGATCCCCTGGACAGACTGGCAGGTCCGCGGCTTCACCGGCATTGAAATTCTGAGCCTGTATCAACTGGCCAAGAAAAATCTTTTTTTCAGTGTTGCGGTTTTCCCACTGCAATATCTTTTCAATTCGGACAACGCTTTGACCTCGTTGATCGCTTATCCCGAAAAGGAAATGCGGATCTGGGATCGATTTAACCAAAAGGGCAAGCATTACGGGATATACGCATTGGATTCCCATGCCAAGCTGCAGATCAGCAAAAAATTCCGTCTCCGCTTTCCCTCATACGGAGCCACGTTCCGCATACTGAATATATACGTGAAAGTGGAGCGCGAACTGGAAAAAGATCCGCAGTCTTCCGCCTCGACCATCATTTCCGCCATGCGCCGCGGCAATTTTTTCAGCGCCATCGAATCCCTGGCCGCGGCCAACGGCTTCGAAAACTACTACCTGGAAAAAGACGGCCGCCAGGTGGAAATGGGGGGAGACGCCGAAGCCAGCGGAGGCGTGCTGGTTCTGAAATTGCCTTTCAATTTCTCGACCGACATCCTGATCAACAAAGACGGGGAGACATTCAAAACTATCCAGGACAACAGCCGGCAGGAAATCGCCATTCCCATCAGCCGGCCCGGGGTATATCGCTGCGAAATATCGCCGCATTCCGGCTGCGGCAGTGATCTGCCCTGGATCCTGGCCAATCCCATCTTCATCGACCGCTTAAGGAACGCTGAAAAGCCTGAGACGATCGCGCCCCGCCGCATCCTGGCCACGGCAGGAAATTATTTCCAGATCGAAAAGAATCCCCTTTCTCAGGCCGCTATGCAGGTTGATGACCAGGCCTCCGGCCAGCCGGTCACCCGTTTCACCTATGTCCTGCGGCAAGAATCACCCGCCCAGGTCGACTTCTGGACAGCCCTGGCCCGCAGGGAAAACCTCGATTTTTCAAATTATCGAGGTTTTGTCTTCGAGACCCGCGGCAGCCGTCCCATGCGTTTCTGGCTGCAATTCCGCAGCGGTGACGGTCGACTGGAATCCGCGTTCCAGCATTCATTCTTGGTCGGGGAAAACTGGCAGCGGATCGCGATCCCTTTCGCTCTCTTTCACCGCCTTTACGGCGTTGAGGCTCCGCCGGACCTGGAAAAAATCAGCGCCCTCTTTTTCGTGATCGACAACGGCAACTCCTTTTCCGGCGCCCGGGGCGAGATCAGCCTGCGCTCCATCGGCCTGTATTGAAAATTTACGGCACCCGGAAACGGCGGACGCTAGACCCTACTTGACCTTGCCCTTTTGCCCGGCCGGCTCTTTCCCGGTCCGGTTTTTGATTTCGACGATGATCTTGTCGACCAGCGGCTGCTTGCCATTCAGGGCCAGCGAGGCCTCGAAAGCTTTCCGCGCCTCTTCCATGTCATTGAGCTTAAAAAAGGAGTAACCGATCAAATTCAGAACGCGGATGTCACTGTTGTAAATTTTGTTCGCTTTGAGCAGCTCGTCGAGCGCCGGCTCGAAGCGATCCAGGCCGAACAGGGCGGTGCCCTTGATCAGGTGATAATCAAAAGCAAATTTGCTGAATTTGTTCAGGTTCTCCACGGCGGTCAGGACTTCCGAATACTTCTGCAGCTTGTTGGCCAGAGTAAGCTGGGCCACGTACCCTTCCGCGAAATCAGGGTTATCCTGGACGCTTTTGGCGAAATACAGCTCCGCTTTCTCCAGGTCGCCGATCCCTTCAAACTGCTGGCCCAGGACATAGTTGAAAAAATAGGGATTGTCCACCAGGACCTGCTTGTAGGTTTCGACCGGGTGGGCGATTTTCTGGATCGGGGAAATGGTGAAATCGGTTTTCTTGCTGTCCAGCAGTGCTCCCGCCGGCGAGCGCAGGCGCATGGTCAATTCATAATAATCGGCACGCAAGTCCTTTTTGTCAAGCGGCAGGATCAGGTTCATGTCCTTGGCAAATGGCTGTTCATTCAGCGACTGGCGTATGGTGCGGCTGAATTTGTACCTTTCGTTCAGGCCGCGCAATTCAATTTCAACCGCGCCCCTTTCCCAAACCTCCCGGGTCAGGTCGTAGACGCCGACCAGCAGGTGGGGAATGTCGCTGAGGCCGAAGGTCTTTTCGGTATCCACGGACAGCTTTTTATTATGGAATTTGTAGGCATGAAAGAAATTGCTGTTTTCAATTTCCTCTTTGTAGCCGATGATGGGCTTGGCCAGATACGGCTGCGGACCGGGCTGGGGCACGTGAATGGCCTGGTCAAAGTAGGAGAATTCCTTGCCCACGGTGTTTTCAATGAACACCACTATCTGGTAATCGCCGGGGATCACCGGGAAGGAATCGTGGACCACCACTCCCCCCCCTTCCAGGTCTTGGACCTTGTCGGGATCGAAATAAAATTCAAAATTCTTGGCATACTGATAAATGATCTTTTCGCCTTTGCGCAAACTGACGTTCAGGTTCAGGTTAAAAAAATATTTATCCTTGTCGTCGTTGTACCCCAGGGAGATCTTTTTCGGCCGCACGGAAACATTGACGAAATCACAGCCGTAGTTCTCTTCGCGGGTGACGGATACCAGGTTGGAATTGTCAATGAAATTGGCCGAGGATTCAATGTTGACATATCCCTTGTATTTCAGGAAATTGGTGGCATAGGAAACATTCAGCTTCTTGGTGGGTGATTCATAAATATTGGCCAGGATGAAATTGTTGCGCATCGAAGGCTGGTTGTTGGTTGTGGCTTCATTGGGGATCATCGAAAAGGCAGGGCCGCAAAGGGAAGGCGCCAACTTGTAAATTTTTTGATAAAGCGCATTGTAGTCCTCAGCGTCCATGGGGGAATCCTGGACCAGCAGCGCCGAGGGACCATCGAGAGCCGGATTGTACAGTTTCCACTCCCCGGCCCCGAAGCGTTTGTAAAACACGACATTGAAATAAGATGGCAGGCCGAGGCTGGCGTCTCCGTAAAAATACCAGACCTGTACCGGGTACAATCCTGCTTTATCGTCATAGCGCTCAATGCTGTTGGGTTTGCCCAGGATCATGTAGATCCGACCCTGGTCGGTCATCCAGCCCGGGCGGGTGGAACCGCGCTTGAGATAATCATTGACGTAAGCGAAGCGCTTTTCGATCTCGGTCTTGAATTCATTTTCGGGCGTGCCCGGAGTGGGATCGCGCTGCAGCCAGAAAATGGTGATGAAAGCGTCGCGGTCGCGGTCATTGGTCAGTTTCAATAAGACTTTGCGCTCCTCCGCATAGGTGATGTAGGTGATCATGTCGAGCCAGTTCCGGTATTTGGCATCCAGCTCTTTATAAGTCGTCTTTTCTGCTTCGTCAAATTTCCGCTTTTTTTCACGCTGCCCTTCCCGGCCGGCAGCGCTGGCAGTGAGGAGAACCGCTAAAACAAATAGGAAAACTGTTTTTTTCATGGCCGAATTATAATTTACCCCCCTGGCAAAGTCAACTTGGGAAACAGCGCGGCAACGGCCCCGGGCGGTTGGGGAGAAAATAGTCGCCGTGGCGGGGGAAACGATTGACTAATGCCGGGGATTTTGTTAAAGTAAAAAACAAGTCAATTGACAGCCAAGAGGGAAATTATGAAAAAAACGATCGCTATCCGCCGCGAAGATAAAAATGAATGGGAAAGAAGGGTGCCGCTGGTTCCCGACGACGTGCGCTGGCTGAAGGAAAAGCACGGTATTCACACCATTGTTCAGCCCTCCAAAATCAGGATCTTTGCCGATGAAGATTTTCGCCGCGCTGGAGCCGAAATCAGCGAAGACCTCGGAAAGGCAAGCGTCATTTTTGCCGTCAAGGAGATCCCGGCTGCCCTGTTCGAGAAAAACAAGACATATGTGTTTTTTTCGCACACCATCAAGGGGCAGTCCTATAACATGCCGATGCTGAAAGACATGATCGGCCTGCAATGCAACCTGATCGATTACGAGCGGGTGCTCAACGAGAAAAACCAGCGCCTGATATTTTTCGGCCGCTACGCCGGGCTGGCCGGCATGCTCGACACCCTGCACGCCTACGGCCAGAAATTGCAGGCCCGCGGCGTGACGAATCCCTTTGCCAAGATCCGGCAGGCCTACCAATACGCATCCCTGGAACAGGCCAAGGCCGAGATTGCCGCCATCGGAGCCGAGATCGATGAGCGCGGTTTCCCAGTGGAACTGTGCCCGCTGGTGGTCGGCTTTGCCGGCTACGGCAACGTCTCGCGCGGCGCCCAGGAAATTTTCGACCTGCTGCCGCACAAGATCCTCTCGGCCGAAGCCCTGGTCGAAATGATCGAGAATTTTTCCAGTAACAACCTGAACCTGGTCAAGGTCGTGTTCAGCGAAGACGACATGGTCCGCTCCAAGCAGGGAGCCTTCGACCTGCAGGATTATTACGCCTACCCCGAAAAATATGTTGGCAAGTTTGAAAACTATCTGCCCCTGCTTTCCATACTGGTCAACTGCATCTACTGGACCGAAAAATACCCGCGCCTGGTCAGCAAGCAATACCTGAAGAACCGCACCGTGCTGGAATCCAACCTCCGCCTCCAGGTCATCGGCGACATCAGCTGCGACATCGACGGTTCCATCGAGATCACGCACAAGGCCACCAAGCCCGACGCCGCCTACTATACCTATTTCGCCGAAACCGACCGCTTTGAAGACGGCGTCCAGCCCCTCGGCGTGACGGTCATGGCCGTGGACAACCTCCCATGCGAATTCCCCCGCGAATCGTCGGTCGAGTTTTCCGC
>Ga0105152_10000156_pt1 | contig 16856 bp, 13 predicted proteins | sample LakBais05cmmetaG_FD_81534 | JGI IMG/M metagenome (GOLD analysis project Ga0105152, IMG submission 81534) | Lake sediment microbial communities from Lake Baikal, Russia to study Microbial Dark Matter (Phase II) - Lake Baikal sediment 0-5 cm | ecosystem: Environmental > Aquatic > Freshwater >...
ATTTTTTGGGACGAATCGGTAAATTTCAATGGCAGCGGCAGTTACGACCCCGATGGCGGCTCCATCGTCAGTTACCAGTGGCGCATCGTCCCGGACAATGTGGTTTTGGAAGGGGCCAACGTCACTTACCGCTTCAACAAAAGCTACGGAGCGGTCAAGGTCAGGCTGACGGCGACTAATGACAAAAACGGCCGCGGTATTGCCGAAAAGACCATCACCGTCAATGCTCTATACACGCCCCAGTACACGGTGAGCAAACAGCAAATCAAGACTCTGATCTACAACCGCCAGGGCAATGTGATCCAGTGGGTGCCCAATCCCAAAAACGACCAAGCCGGGTATAATATAGTCAAATATAGAATCTTCCGCAAAGATGCTGATAGTGATTTTTTACAAATCGGCGAGGTGGGTGCCGACAAGCGTCTTTTTGCCGATGCCAACATCGCGGCGGGCAAGGAGTATTTCTACGCGGTAGCCGCGGTTGACGATCAAGGCCGGCAGAGTCCTTACGATAATTTCTGATTGAGTGGAAGCTGTTGCTGTTTTTATTGGCAAGCATAGATACAAAAAAGGAGTGGTTATGAAAAAATTGTCATGTCTGTTTTTATATGCGTGGATCATGTTGGCAGTCGGTTTTTCCCTTTTTGCCAGCAACGACGGGGATGGCTCCGGCCAAGCGGGGCAAGTTGCCAAAAAAGCAAAATGTCCCCGGAAAGTGGCCGTAATGATCGAAACCATCAAGCCTGAACTTTTCAGGGAATATCAGTATTTTACGGCTCAAGCGCAAGCGGAGACCATTGCCGTTAACAGCTCGGTTGCCGGGGTAATTTCGGAAATCAAAGTGAGCGAAGGCAGTCTGGTGGAAGCAGAGCAGGAATTAGCTGTGTTGAACGCCGGCTTGAACATGGAAATTAAAAACCTGGAAGCTGAAGCCGCCAGAAAGAAAAAAATTCTGACCGACCGGAAAAACTGGAAAGTGAAAAGTACAAAAGCCATTCAAGCGGCCGAGCAGGAATATCAAAAAATATACTCTTTGCTGATGCAGAAAAGGTCTCAAACAGCCCAACTAGTCAAGGCCACTGGTCCCGGAATGGTACACAGCCTGAAAGTTAAGGTTGGAGATGAGATCACTGCGGGTACTGTTTTAATGGAGTTATTGGATATGCGGTATATGTCGGCCACTATTCCCCTAAATGCGGCTGATAACGGATTGTTCAAAGTGGGAGAAAAAATCTCCGGTCACATTATCGGGAAAGAAGAATTAAGCGCGGAGATCGTTACCGTGGAAGCGGAGCGGCTGACACTGCGGCTGGATAACAGTAAAAATCTGGTCAACTCAGGCGATAGTTTTACTATAAAAAAATTGATTGCTGAACACGTCGATGCCTTGGTCGTGCCGTCGACGGCCATAGCCAAGGACAGTCTGGGCGACTATGTCTATGTAGCCGAAAAAAACAAAGCCAAAAAATCATATGTCTCTTCCGGAGCCAGCGCGGATGGCAGGACCATGATCCTGAAAGGTTTGACCACGCAGACGCAATTGGTGGTGTCAGGATTCGAGTGTTTGGTAGGCAGCAATAAAGTCCGTATCATCAACCAGGAACAGTCGGCTGCGGAAAAAGCCGCGACCGAGGCCAAACTCCAGAAAAAGCAGGCCGAAACGGCAGCCAAGGAAGAGGCCAAAGCCAGGAAGGAAAAAGAGAAGCTGGAAAAACAGGCCGCGAAAAAAGCCAAAAAGGAAGCCGCTGCGACCACCAAGGCCGATGAGGTGAAAGGGGAAGCTGTCCATGGGGCTCAAAAAGCGGAATGCCCAAAACGGGTAACGGTACAGGCCGATGCCATTAAGCCGGAAACTTTTTTGGAGTACCGCTACCATTCCGCCCCCACTTTCCCGGAAATGATGGCCATCACTAGCAGTGCGGCCGGTCAAGTTGTCACCGTCAAAGTGAGCGAAGGCTCCCTGGTGGAAAAAGGCCAGGAGCTCGTCCTGGTCACGGTCGGCCTGAATGAAGAGATCATCAAACTGCAACAGGAAGCGGCCCGCAAAAAGAAAATTTGGACCGCCCGTCAGAATTCGGCTGCGGCCAGCGAAAAAACAGTCCAAGCGGCCGAGCGGGACTATCTGAAAACCCTGTCTCTGCTTGAACAGAAGACAGCCCAGTACGCCCAAGCCATCCTGGCGCCGGTGGCCGGAACCGTGCAAAATCTGAAGGTCGCCGCGGGCGATGAAATCCTCAACTCGGCAGTCTTGCTGGAGATCATGACCGAGGACCATCTGCTGGTCAAGATCCCCCTGAGCATGGCCGACGGCGGCGGCGAACAGGTCAGCGGCAGGATCGCCGGCTTGGATGCCGAATTGACCGCGCAGAACATCGGTTCGAGCGACCAACAATTGACGCTGCGCCTGGACAATACCGGCCATGCGATCAAGGCCGGCAGCATTTTCACGGTGCGCAAGCTGAAAACCGAGCACGCCAACGCCGTCGTGGTTACATCAGCGGCCCTGCTGAAAGACAGTTTGGGAGATTATGTATACATCGTTAAAAAAAAGAAAGCCAAAAAAACATATGTCGGCGTCGGACCCAGGGAAGCGGGAAAGACCTTGATCTTGCAGGGGCTTACCCCGGAGATGGCCTTGATCCTTTCCGGATTCGAATGCCTGGAGGACGGCAAGAAGATCAGCGTGGTCACTCCTGATGAGCTGGCCAGGGAGAGGGCCCGGGCCATGGGCATGGAGCAGCCGGCTGCGGAAGAAAAAGTGAGCCGTTCCCTGTTCGGCAACAAGCTTAAGATCGGCGCCTACGGCACCTATTACCTGATGCTGGGCAAGAATTTCAAAGAGGTCTATGCGGGTTTAGCCGGTTTCGGCGGTGAACTATCATTCCGTTTTAATAAAAAAATCGACATCTGGGTCAGCGGCGGCATGGCCAATAAAAATGCCATCTTTTCCGGAAGTAACGAAGCCATGCAGTTCAAAATGATTCCTTTGGCCGCTGCCGCCCGCTACTATCTGATGGACAAGGGCAAATGGAGTGCATTTGTCGGCGCCGGCCCCAATGTCTTTTTAGTTAAAGATTTTAACCCGGCCGGCGATATTAAAACTACCTTTATTGTTTTTAACGTTTTGGCTGGCGGCTATGTTAAGCTGACCAGTAAACTTTACGGTCTATTGCTGGCTAAATTTAACTTGGTCAAGAAAGATCTCTTTCCGGAATCGGACACTGATGATCCGCTCGACTTGACCGGCTTGGGATTTAATATTGGTTTGGCTTTTTCATTGTAAGCAAACCGAAAAGAAGAAAACTGCTATTTCCCGCCGGGGAAATAGCGGTAAGAGCGGTAGTTTTTCGTTAGCATAAAAGCGAATTATTTGGTTCGGACGGATAAAAAGCAGGTGTGTTTATTTGACTGCCCGACTATTTAGGTCAAGAGGTTGAAAGCCAGCTAAAACTATTCTATAATATATACATGTATAAAAGAAAAATAATTTTAATTTCATCTTTCGCGCTTATATTGGCGCTGGCGTTTTCAGTTCGCATGCTGCGCGGGTGGGGTAATTCCGGAGATTTCGCCGATCAGCTTGAAGATAAATACAATAAATCCTTGGCATATAGTCAAACTGGTGCGGCGGCTGCCACGGTTATCGTTGCCCAGGAAGCCAATCACTTATACAGTGAAAAAACAGTTGTCAAGTTCCATCCTTCCGGATTAATCTATATTGTTTTCGATAGCATTGATCAGCAGACAAACAAGCGGACGGTCTCACTTTACAAGTACAACGGCATACAGGCGACTTTTGTTAAAACGGTTTCCGAAACTACCCTGATGGCATACGAGCCGGACATGGTGATTGCCAATAACGGGTTGATGCATTTCGTTTGGGCCGAAGGCGCCGATGCCAATGCCAATACGCAGTATATAAAATACCGCACTTTTGACGGCAGCAATTGGTCGTCCATCATCACCCTGAAGACCATGACCATCCCCGGCACCGTTACCGGGAATAATGATGAAAAAGTGGACGATGTGCGCTTGGCAGTTGACGGTAATGGCAATATTTTTGTGGTCAACACAATTTGGATGGCTGCCAGATGTGAGTCGCTAAGTCGATACAACGGCAGAGTATATCTGGAAACCTTCCCATCGACCGCTCGCAGCAAACATGCCAGTGTCGCGGTTGATCCCAATTATGTCCATGTGGCCTGGGTGGGGCTTATCGGGAGCACCTATTACATCCAATATGCGCGCCGCGACAATAGGCCCGGCAGCGCGTGGAATTTACTGATTCCGGTTCAAAGCGCAGTTGGGGGAGCGGTCGATCGCCCCTTTATCAGATTGAATAATGCCCATGTTCCGCAACTGGTCTATTTGCGGACCAATGCGGAAAATACAAGGGATATCCATCTCCGCTCCTGGCGGGGTAATGGTTTCTCCGAACCCTATGTAGTAACGAAGAACTCTCCGCTGTTATATCATCCGCCCGAACTGGCGGCTTTTGATAATAATAACATGCTTGTTTTTGCCCAGACATGGGGACGGCCTTCAAGGAGTTATTACAACTGGTATAAAAACGGCAAATGGAGCGGGTTGACTTTGCTTGGTACGCTCCCCAACGACAATTCTCCTTATGGGAGCTGCGATTTGAATGCCGAAGGACTGGCCGCCATAGCCTATTCCGCCGGAACATCTATTATGCTGGCTGTCCTGGAAAGTACGGGCCCGCCGCCAGACCCACCGGCGCCCGACGACAACCTGCCGCCAACGGCCTTTTTCTCTTTTTCGCCAACCTACGGGCTTTACCCGCTGAACGTGGTTTTCAATGCCCAAAATTCCAATGACAGCGATGGCCAGATTGTCAGCTATCACTGGAACTTCGGTGATGGCAGCAGCGGTTCGGGAGTGCTGGTGGCGCACCAATACATGAGCGCAAAGGTTTTCCAGATAACCCTGACCGTCACCGATGATGACGGCGCCACGGCCAAAGCCACCGGCGCATTGCAAGTGTTCGGCGTCGCCCCGCCCCTGAACGTGCAGTTCCAGCGCCACGTGAACCGCAACCTGTTCTCCATCGAATACCTGTACCGCATCACTTGGAACCCCAATCCCCGCAACGAAGAGGTCGGGGCCAAGATCGTCGCCTACAAGATCTACCGCCGCGAGATCGGCAAGGGCGGTTTCGGCCATTTCTATACCTTGCAGGCCGGCAACCAGGCCAGTTATGAATACCTGGACCGCACGCTGGGTTCCGCGGCAAGGGAATATGAATACGCGGTCAGTTCGCTGGACAGCGCTGGCCGGGAAAGCGACTTGAATTAAAACTCTTTCATTCGAATTTTAATAAAAAGAACGCGTTGTTTTTTAAAGACGAGGTTTCCAGTCCCAGATGGACCAATGTCTTTTTCCCCAGGTTGAATTTTTTCAATGCTTTCAGTCGTAGATTGAGCCGGCTTTCGGGCGCCTGGTTTTCCGCCAGCAGTGTCTGTCGGCCATTTTTTACTTTCAGGGTGACGTTTTCGCTGTTTAACAAACGCAGATTCAGGCCAGCGGCGGCGCTGCCTTTCAGGTCGAAAAAGAGATCGTAATCCTGGCCGGCCAAAATCTTGAAGGCACCAAGTTCTTTGCGGAAAGTGAAGTTTTTGGAATTGCTGTAAAAAGAGAGCCCGGCGGCCGTATAACGTGTCTTCAGCTGGACATGGGGGATATAACAAATAAAAAACAGCAGCAACAGGCCCAGAGCGGGTAAGACCAGGCGGGCCGGTTTGGCGATTGCCCGCCACGATATGCGGGTGTAATACAGCCCGATGCCAATGGCCAGCAAGCCCAGCCAGATCCAGTTGGGAAGGTAGGCCGCGTTTGGCTTTTTCAAAAAAGAAGGAAAGCCGGAGGCGATGTTGACGGCCGCACTGCCCATAAACAGCAGCAAAGAAGACGCCCGCTGGCTTACTTCCCGGGTCACAGGCTGATACAGGAATAGCGGGTAATAAAAGAACCAGACCGTGGCAAATACCGTCAGTCCGGCCAGCAGCCGGAACAGGGCCCTGAAAATTCCCGGCGGGGAATGGCGATAATACGCGGCCAGAAAAACCGCCATGATCCACATGACGAAAAGGGTGGGCCGCGCCGCCGGCGAATAGGCGCCGCGCACGGTGGTGAAGGCGTGGCACAGGACATAGGATATGAAAATCGCGGCCAGCAGGGAAAAATCCCTGATCCCGCTCCGGATCTCTTTTTTGCCAACCAGGAAGACCAGCAGGAAAATCGGGGCATAGGCCAAAAGCCCGTCACGCTGATCCAGGAAAAAAGAGAGCAGGGTTTCGATTTTCCAACCCAGGGGAATAGAGAAAAAATTCTTCTCTGGTGAAATGCAGTTGGGATTGAAGGAGCCGTACAGTGCTTTGCTGTACAGTCCCAGCAGCGCCAGGCTCGCTGCCGGCGCGGCAAAGAAAAGCCCCAGCTGTTTCATTCTGGCGCCAATTTTAACCTTACGGTCCCAGATCCAGGCGGCGATGAACATGGCCAGGATCAAGGTCGGGATGGCGTATTTCAAGTGAAACCAGGGGACGCAGGCCAGCAGCAGGCCGGAGAGAAAATAACGCTGCTGGTCGCGGGCGAAAACATAGGCGAATAGGACCAGGGATGCGGCCGGCAGTTCGGGAAAAAGGTGGATGGCGTGGAACAGCAGCGGGAAGGTGAGCAGAAAAAAAATGAAGAGGCGGCTGCTATCTTTTTTCGCCGGCGCGGTCTGTAGGACCAGGAAAAGGCCCAGGGCGAAAAAAGCGTTGATCCAGGCGGCGGCCAAGCGGAAAAAAAGGTTGCCGGGAAGCAGCCCGCCCAGGAGCTTGAAAAGGAAATAAAAAGGAAGCAGCAGAAAAGACATTCCGGGCAGGTGGAAAGAGTGGTATCTACCGGCCCGGATCGAGCCGTGAAAACGGATTTCCACAGGCAAGTATTGGAGATACGTCTTGTTTTCCAGGTTGTTCTTCAAATCAAAATCCCCGTCTTCGACCAGGCTCTGGGCGATCATGACGTAATGAGGTTCGTCGCCGGATAAGTGGATGCCCTGGGCGTATAAAGCGGCCGCGGTCAGGGAGAACACCAAAAAGGAGAGCAGCCAAACGCGCCAGGGACTGGCTCCGGCCAGTGGGATCCTGACGCGGGGGTCCGGCTGCCGCCAGGACAGAACCAGGACATACAGCAGCATGACGAAACACGCCAGGCGGACGCGGAAATCGCCGACCGAGGAATAGTTGAGCAGCAGTAGCGGCGCCAGGAGCATGCCCAGGTACGGGGTCGGGCAGGGGGCGGCCAGGAAACGGTAGGCGGTTTCGCCGCCGGCTATCAGGATGAAAAAGGCGAAGAGCAGGAACAGGCCGCCGTCGCCGCGCCACCAGGTTGCCAGCAGCATGGTCAGTCCCAGTATGCTTGGCAGCAGGCGCAGCAATCGATTTTGACTGCTAATTTTCATTTGCGCTCCCAGAATAGTTTTGCGTGAATTGTACCATATCCCCTGCCGGATGGGAACGCCATCCAGGCGCGCCCGATTTCCAAGCCGGGAAATGAGTGGCCAGGGGAGCCGGCAAAAGCCACTTGCAGAGAGAGTCCCGCGCTAGTTGCCATGGCAACCTATTGCCTCATTTAAAAATCTATCTGAACGGCGATTGACATTTGACTGCGCTTAATCTAAAATACCGTAAGGCGAAATTCTGTTCCGGCGCGGCAACTTGCCGCGAAAAAAAAAATGCCTTTGCTCGGATGATGCCGAAGCGAATCGTCATTCTGAAAATATTGGTTCCCCTTTTTGGGATGCTGATTCCGCTTGTGGGTGCCGAACTGTTTCTCCGGCTCAGCGCAAATTCCGAGATAACCTGGACACCCCAAAAGCAATTGCTACTCATTAAAGAAGCCGAACATCGTTATCCTCCTTCCGCCCCCCTTTTTAACGAATTCTGCCAGGAACGACCCAGCTTGCAGCACAAGAATTACCCGATCCTGGGCTGCCCCATGCGTGAATACGCCTATCCGCTGGTCAAAGCGGCCGGTTCTTATCGCATCATTGGTCTGGGAGATTCATTCGCCTGGGGTTGGGGGGTTTTCGATAACCGGCGCATTTTTTTCAAACTCCTGGAATGCTGGTTGCAGTTGAAAAATCCGACCCGCCCGATCGAGCTCATCAACGCCTCCCAGCCGGCGGCAACCGCGGCTTATTACCAAAGATTCATGAGAAATCACGGTTACAGTCTGAATCCTGACATGGTCATGGTCTCATTTAATCTGAATGACGCCTATGTCAAACACGCCTCCATCACCATTAACAACCACACAACCATAAAGCTGATGCAAAAACAAAAACAAGGGTTTTGGACCCGGCACAGCCGGCTGGTGCGTTTTTTTTGCGAACGGATCGTTCGGACAAGGGTGCGCCGGGAGTTTATTGCCAACATTCACGATGCGTACTTTCTCGGCTCAGAAAAAGCGCAACGTTGGCGACGGGCACAGGCTAACCTGCTAGATATCGCTGCCGGCTGCCGGCAACGGGGCATCGCCTTGAAAGTGATCGTTTTTCCCTTGCTCGTTGATCTGGATCGGCGCTACCCGTTCACCAGAGAGGTCGACGAAATCGTTCGCTTTTGCCGGCAGAACTGGATTGAGTGCATCAACCTCCTGCCAACCTTTCTGGGCAAGAAATCCGAACTTCTCTGGACCCTGCCGAACAACGCCCACCCCAATGAGGTCGCCAACCGATTGGCAGCCGAAACCATTTTTAATTTTCTCAGCCAAACGGACCTCGTCCCTCAATCCTAAGGACTGAATTTTTCCTTGCAATAGGGCATGGCCTATGAAAAACGAGGCTTGGTTCGCTTATAAACTGGCATCATCCCATTTATTAATTAAAAATTATTGAAGATAGTTATTGTGGGGCTATTTACGTCATCTCCTTCCGCTTTTTTCCGTCTGCAACTCATCCGCAAAGCGACTCAGCACCTTCTTTAATTAGATTTTTGATGAGGCAATGCGCATGGTTGACAGCATGGGGAAATCACGTTACAATACACCCATGAATATTCTCGGCATTTCGGCTTTTTATCACGACAGCGCGGTGGCCCTGGTCCGCGACGGCGACATCGTTTACGCCGCCCAGGAGGAAAGGTTCAGCCGCAAAAAACATGACTATCGTTTTCCGGAAAAAGCCCTGCAGAACCTTTACGAGTATTGTCGGCTTGAGCCGAAAGACATCGATCGCGTGGTGTTTTACGAGAAGCCATTTTTAAAATTCGAACGGCTGCTTTCCACTTATATGCAGTTCGCTCCGCGCGGCCTGACCAGCTTTTTGCAGGCCATGCCGGTCTGGTTCAAGGAAAAGCTGTTCATGAAAAGCCTGTTGGCCAGCTATTTTCCCGGCAAGGAAATCTATTTTGTCAAGCACCATGAAGCCCACGCCGCCTCGGCGTTTTATCCGTCCCCTTTCTCGCAAGCGGCCATCCTGACCGTGGACGGCGTCGGCGAATGGGATACCCTGACCATCGGCAGGGGAGACGGCAACCACATCGACATCAAGCAGAGCATTCATTTCCCTCATTCCCTGGGCTTGATCTATTCTGCTTTCACCTATTTCACCGGCTTCAAGGTGAATTCAGGTGAATACAAATTGATGGGGTTGGCGCCCTACGGCGAGCCGAAATATGTGCAGCAGATCTACGATCATCTCATCGATGTCAAAGACGACGGTTCTTTCCGCCTCAATCTCGATTATTTCAACTATCACATCGGCCTGACCATGACCAACAAAAGGTTCGATCGGCTTTTCGACGCCAAACCCAGAAAGCCGGAAGCCCAACTGCGCCAGCTGGACATGGACCTGGCCCGTTCCATCCAGGTGGTCCTGGAAGAAATCATGATGAAGATCGTCCGCCACGTCAAGCAGGAAATCGGCGGCGAGCAACTGGTACTAGCCGGCGGCACTGCCTTGAACTGCGTGGCCAACGGGAAAATCCTGAAGGAACAGATATTCAAGGATATATGGATCCAGCCGGCGGCCGGCGATGCCGGCGGCGCCTTGGGATCGGCCCTGCAGTTCTGGTACCAGTACTTGAACAATTCCCGCTCTGCCGACGGCCGCAACGATTCACAGAAAGGCTCTTTCCTGGGTCCCAGCCACAGCCCGGAGGCCATAAAAAGCTTTTTGCTGGAGAACGGCATCGAGTTCCAGGAATTGGCCCCGGCGGCCGTGCCCCAGAAAGTCGCCGAATTGATCGACGGCCAGAAAGTGATCGGGGTGTTGCAAGGGCGTATGGAATACGGCCCGCGCGCCCTGGGCCACCGCAGCATCATCGGCGACGCCCGTTCGCGTGAAATGCAGAAAATCATGAATTTGAAAATAAAATTCCGCGAATCGTTCCGCCCCTTCGCGCCGGCGGTTTTGGAAGAACGCATGTCCGAAGTGTTCGATTACGATTATCCGTCGCGATACATGCTGCTGGTCTACAACGTGCGCCCGGAAAAGCGCCGTTCATTAAGTGAAGGAGATCTGCAAAAGACGGGATTGGATAAACTGTCGGTCATCCGTTCCGACGTGCCGGCCATCACCCATGTCGATTTTTCGGCGCGCATCCACACCGTGGACAAGGCGAACAATCCGTTTTTCCACGGTGTCATTGACGCTTTTTACCGACGCAGCGGCTGTCCGGTGGTGATCAACACCTCGTTCAACGTCCGCGGCGAACCGATCGTCAACACGCCCCAGGAAGCCTACCAGTGCTTCAAACACACCAACATGGACTACCTGCTGCTGGAAAATTTTCTCATCGAGAAAAAAGATCAAGACCGCATCGAAGTGGATGAGGAATGGCTCAAGCAGTTCCCCATGGATTAAGCAACATGAAAAAGAGAATAATCAATTCCGCTGTTTTTTTCACTATCCTCTATTGGCTGGTGGTCTACCTGGTGCAGCGCCGGAACCATTTTTTAACCGGGGCCCGGCCGGGCACCTGGCTGGCGCTTGCTGCCGGTTCCCTGCTGCTCATCGCCCTGGCCAAGATCTTATTGCCTGTTTTTGAACTGGTGCTGGCATTTACCGCAAAGATCGGCAGCTTGATCTTCGCCCTGATCACAGCGGTGGTTTTTTTCGTCCTGCTGACTCCGATCTCTCTGCTGATGCGTCTGGCCGGGAAGATATTCATGCAGAGACACTTTGATGCGAAATTAGTGACCTATTACGAATCATGGCAGATTTCGGAAGATGTCAGCAAGCAGTTTTAGGGAGAAACGATGAAAGGTTCAATATTAAAGGAAATTTTTGAGTTCATGTGGAAAAGAAAAATATTTTGGATGATTCCCATCATTATGATCCTGCTACTGATCGCCCTGCTTATTATTCTGACCCAGGGAACAGCCGTGGCGCCTTTTATTTATACACTGTTTTAGCAGTTTCCTTTTAAATCCACTGACTGAGATTGACGAAGGCTTTGATCTTGCTGTCGGCTTCGCGCAGGCGGGCTGATAAATTCCTGGCCAGGGTGAGCAGGATCTTCACGCCGCTGGCGGCATCCTTTTCAACAAAATGCAGAAACCGCTCACGGCTGATCTCCAGCATGAAGGTGTCGCTGTGGGCGATGGCTGTTGCGCTGCGCGGCAGGTCTTCGAGCAGGGCCATCTCGCCGAAAAAATCGCCTTGTTTCAGCACGGTCAGGGTCTCCTCACCGCTGACATCGGCCCGCTGGCTGATGCGCACCTCGCCGGAAATGATCACCAGCAGCGAGTTGCCCGTGTCGTTCTCCTCGAAGATCGTTTCCCCCTTCTGAAACACCCGCTCGGAAAACAGGTAGGTCAGCTCCTTGACGGCGTTGTAATTCAATTCACTGAACAAGGTGAGGTTTTTCAGAATCTCTATGATGATGTCTTTGTCAGGATTCATGGCTGTCATTGTAACATACAGCCCGGAGTTTGAACAACCACCCCGGCCAGAAACACGGCCTCAGCCCGGGGGGGAAAGCACGCGGCCGAGACCTTCATGGATGTACTGTTTCAGGAATTGGTAGATTTCGGGATGGGAAAAATGCAGGTCGCCGACCTGGCGGCGGATGTCGGCGCTGGCCACGGCAAACTTCCCATTTTCGCTGCGGTAAGTAAACTGAATGTTGATCGGATCCAAACTGACCAGCAGCGACAGCAGGGTCTCCTCCAGGTTGCCCAAAGGCGGGCAGTCGAGGTGGCTTTTCTGCAGCCTGGCCCTGACCGTTGTGCCCCGCCCCACGCTGCTGGCTATGCGGAAATCCCCGCGGCAGAGCTGCGCGGTGGCCTTGAGCAGGGGAATGCCCAGGCCGACCTTCTTGAAGCTCTTGCTGGTAAAGAACGGATCCTGGACCTTGAGCAGGGTCTGGCGGTCCATGCCCCGGCCATCGTCGCTCACCTCCAGGGTCAGGCTGTCCCGGATAGCGGATGCTATGACGGTAAGGCGGATATTCCGGGCGCCGGCGGCCACCGAGTTCTGCACCAGGTCAAGCAGGTGGAAACAAAGATCTTCAACCATGAGATCCAGGGTAAGTGACCTGAAAAGTTCCGGCCCGGGCCGATTGGATCAGCGCCGGCAGGGATGCGTTGGCCGCGTTGAAAATAGTATATGCTCTGCCGATGTCTCTAAGGAAATGGGCGTCGGAGTTGCTGATCAGGGGATAATGCTCCAGAGCGGGAAACATTGTGATCGCCTTTTCCACCTGCACAGCGCAGGATATTTCCAGCACCGCCTGCTCGAGTTCGCCCGGCACCATGCCCAGGTTGACCAGCAGACCGAATGGCGGAGCTTCGACATGGGCGGGGATGACGACGCCCTCGTGGAGCCGGACCAGCTCGAGCAGTTCCGGGATGGAAATGTTCAGGGCGTTGAGCAGAAGCTTTTCTTCGTGGCGGACGATGTTGTCCTGTTCATCGACCACCACCTGGTCGCCGAAAAAATCGGGATTGTTGCGCACGTCGGGCAGCAGGGAGTAGATGCGTTCGTTGAAGTGTTCGGCCTGGCGGCGGTCTGCAAACAAGCACAGCAGGTGGACATCTTCCCGGGTCTGTGCTTCCATGCCGAACAGGACCTTGACGCCGATTTTCTCTCCCAGCACCGCGGCGATGAAACTGTTCTCGGCACTGTTGTGGTCGGTGACGGCGATCAGGTCAAGGGCGAGTACCCTAGCCCGGCGGACAATGGCGACCGGAGACATCTCCAGCGAGGCGCAGGGTGACAGGGTGGAATGGATGTGCAAATCGGCTGCAATTTTCATTGTGGGCAACCATCTTAAAAAAAAATCACTCGAATGTCAAACCTGAAACGGGCGGGCGGACCTGGCTAGGAGTTCAATAGGTGAGTTTGATGAGGGTTTGCACGCCCAGCAGGCGCCGGTCCATGGTCGCCGGCCCGACTTCGAAATAGGGGCAGAAAGAGCGCGAGCTTTTGACCTTGATATGGTAGATGTAACGCTGGTCGACGCGCAGTCCGGGGATATTGCTGAAGGTGATGATGCGCACGTTTCCCGGCTCGATGAACACCGTTTTCTTTTTGTGTTCGATCTGGAAACTGACCTGGTTGGCCCGGGGGATGTTTTTCAGATGCACGGTGAACATTTTGACCGGCCGCGGAGCCAGCAGGAAGAGTTCCAGCTCCTTGTCGGCGAGGGTCCAGAAGGATTCTGCCTCCAGCGGGTGAAAATTGTCGTTGAGGAAAAACAAACTGTACTGGTCGCTGATCTTTTTGTTGAACGCCTTGGGATTGGTGTTGCTGGGCAGGGAAATGAACTGTGTTTTTTCGGCCGGGAAGAGCTTGGCGGGGAAGGAGATCCCCGGGAAGCGCGGAAAAGTCGAATGGTACATGCTGTCCATGAACACCGGCGCCAGGAATACCACGGCCGCGCCGATCGGCAGCCAGGTGAACCTGAACCTCCGTTCGCGGTAGCCGAGAAAGAAAAACAGGGGGTAGATATTCAGGAAATAGCGGTTGCCCAGCGAACCACCGCCGCCGAAATAATTGCCGGGCATGAGCAGGACGTAGCAGAGGATGGCGGCGATGATCCCGGCCAGCAGGAACCAGTCCTCGGGGTTCTTTTTCTGGAAAAAAAAGAGCAGCAAAAGGAAGATGGCCGGGAAAAAATAGATAAAGATCCCAGTGAAGCGCCCGAAAACATAATAAAACAGGTTTTGCATCACGATGGCCGGGCTCAGGTAGAAATAATTCCAGTAGCTGTCCGAACTCATCACGGATCCGCCTTCGAAAGTGAAATCGCTCCGCTCATAAGGGAAACTCCCATAGAACGCTCTCCGCTCACCGCCCTGATAGTTGAATGAACCGGTCTGGGCGTAGTTAAAAGCGAAAAGCCCGGCCAGGATCACCAGCGCGATCGCCGCCAGGATAAAGAATTTTTTCCATTTCCTCTGGTATAGGAGGAACAGGAAAAGAAAACCGATGTGCAGGACGTTGTTCGGTTTGGAAAAGACCGCCGCGGCGAAAAAAAGGCCGGCCAGGTAGGACCACTGGGGTCTTTTGAAGTTGTAGAAAAAGAAGAACAAGGCCGAGAAGTTGATGAAGAAATTGAACAGGTCGGCGGTGATCCACCAGATGTAAATAAAAGTGATGCTGGAAAACAAATAGATGAGGGTGAACGAGAAACTGCTGTGCCGGTCATGGTGCTGGCGCAGCAGCAGGAAGCCCATGAGCAGGGTGAAAAAAACCATCAGGCCGTTGGCCAGAAGGATGCCGTGCGTTCCGAAAAGGCTGAAAAAGGGAGTCGCCGCCAGTGGATATATGTACGATTTGGCGTAGTACAGCTGGTTGTCCTTGCCTTTTTTCAGAAAGAGTCCCATGGGTCCTACCAAGAAATTTTCCCGGATGCGAACGATGTCGGCCCGGGTGTATTTCAGGTCGTAGTCAAAGGCCAGGCTCTGGATGATGGAAAAATAGGTCGACTCGTCGGAAAAGAAACCGCCTTTTTTGCTTTTGGCCAGGTCGGTGCCGAATGAGAAAAAAATGATGAAAAGCAGCAGCAAAACGAAGAAATAACGGATCGTTCTGGTCGTCATGGTCAAAATATTATATCAGAAATGCGAAAAAAAAGAAAACGCCGGCCTCGAACAGGCTTTCGGCAATTGAATTCCCGGCGGGAATGTAATATAATCCGACTTTCTCTGAGATCGCGGGCTGTTTTTTCTCCCAGGTGGGTTTCGCTTATCAGGAAAAAGAGGTGTAGGGATGAGGTTTTTTAAAAATGGCTTGAAATTTGCCGCGCTGGTGACCAGCGGCGTCCTGCTGTTCCCGCGCCATGCCTACGGGTATATCGATCCGGGTACCGGCAGTTATGTTTTTCAGATCATCATCGCCGCGTTCGTGGCCGTTTCTTTCGCCGTGAAGATCTTTTGGCACAAGATCAAGGGCTTTTTTAGCAGGCTTTTCTCCAGAAAAGAGCGATGACGGCAGGCCGGGATTTTCAACCCGCATCCTTCCGCGATCCCAGCGGTTTTTTATTCTGGCACCAGGGGCAATTGTACCGTCAGGTCAACGAGCCGTACCGCGAGCATTACGAGCAGCTGATCGCTTCCGGCCTGTACCGGGAGCTCGCGGCCGCCGGGTCGCTCATCGAGCACGAAGAGTGCGGCCTGGAATTGGCCCGCACGCCTGGGGCCTGCGCCATCCTCCGCCCGGCCTTGGTGCCATTCATTTCCTACCCGTATGAATGGTGCTTCAGCCAGCTCAAGGATGCAGCCCTTCTGACCCTGAAAATACAGAAGACCGCCCTGGAATATGGCATGTCGCTCAAGGACGCCAGCGCCTACAATGTGCAGTTCGTCAAGGGCAAGCCGGTTTTCATCGACACGCTTTCTTTTGAAGCGTATCCGGAAGGACGTCCCTGGGTGGCTTACCGCCAGTTCTGCCAGCACTTTCTGGCGCCGTTGGCCCTGATGGCCTGCCGTGACGTGCGTTTGAACCAATTGTCCAAGCTACACTTGGACGGGATCCCCCTGGACCTGGCCAGCCGGTTGCTGCCCGCCCGCACCCGGTTCAAGTTTTCCCTGCTCTCGCACATCCACCTCCACTCCCGGTCGCAAAAGCGGTATGAGGACAAGCCGATCAAAACCTCGCTGCGCAATCTGAGCCGCTTCTCATTGTTGGCCCTGATCAACAGCTTGGAATCGGCAATTGCCGGCCTGCGCTGGCAGCCTCGGGGCAGCGAATGGGCGGAGTATTATGAGCACACCAATTATTCCGACCTGGCGAGCGATTTCAAGAAAAAGCTTGTAGACGAATTTCTGCAGCTGCTCAGCCCGCGCCGTGTCTGGGATATCGGGGCCAACACCGGGATATTCAGCCGTTTGGCATCGGCCCGCGGCATTCCCACCGTGGCCCTGGATATCGATCCGGCCGCTGTGGAAAAGAACTACCGCCAGTGCCGCTTGCATGGTGACGATTTCCTCTTGCCGCTGGTCGGCGATATCACCAATCCCAGCCCGGGCATCGGTTGGGCGAACAGCGAACGAATGTCGCTGCTGGAGCGCGGGCCGGTGGACACCGTTCTGGCCCTGGCACTGGTCCACCACCTGGCCGTCGCCAGCAACCTGCCCTTGGCAAAGATCGCCGCCCTGTTCAGCCGTCTCTGCCGGAACCTGATCATCGAGTTCATTCCCAAAAGCGATTCCCAGGTGCAGCGGCTTCTGGCGACGCGCGAAGACATATTCCCCGCTTATCATGTCCAGGGATTCGAAGCGGAATTCAGCCGCTTTTTCGACATCGAACGCCGCGAGCCGATCGCCCAGTCCGAGCGGATATTGTATCTGCTGCGCAGCAAAACCGCCGGCGAAAAATAGCTGTCGGGGGGGACCCATGAATC